>Ga0308157_10001545_pt1 | contig 45967 bp, 38 predicted proteins | sample PhyBR1_FD_201035 | JGI IMG/M metagenome (GOLD analysis project Ga0308157, IMG submission 201035) | Phyllosphere microbial communities from UC Gill Tract Community Farm, Albany, California, United States - DLSLB.R1 | ecosystem: Host-associated > Plants > Phyllosphere > Unclassified | place: USA... | reverse complement strand
GCACCTACCGTGACGAGTGACTGCTTAATGGCTGCGACCCGCATCATCAAGAAGTATCCGAATCGCCGGCTCTACGACACCGAGATTTCCAGCTACATCACCATCGAAGACGTGCGCCAGTTGATCCTGGACGGCGAGGAATTCGAGGTGCGTGACGCCAAGAGCGGCGATGACCTGACCCGCTCGGTGCTGCTGCAGATCATCGCGGACAAGGAGCAGGACGGCGAACCGATGCTGTCGACCCAGTTGTTGAGCCAGTTGATCCGCTTCTACGGTGACTCGCTGCAGGGCTTCATGGGCAACTACCTGGAGCGCAGCATGCAGGTCTTCCTCGACCAGCAGCAGCAGTTCCGCCAGCAGATGGGCAGCCTGCTGGGGCAGACACCGTGGGCGATGATGAACCAGCTCACCGAGCGCAACCTGGAGTTGTGGCAGGAGTTCCAGCGCAACATGGGCGCTGGCTTTGGTGGCCGCCCATCGTCACCGACAGGCAAGCCGACCGAGCCACCGCCGGCGGCGCCCGCCGGCAAGACCCGCGGCAATCGCTGAACCGCAATGACAGAAAGGCCGACGCAAGCGTCGGCCTTTCCACAGATGCGCCTGAGGCAGGCGCGGTGCCCGCACTGAAGCCGGCAATCGCGCGATCAGGTCTAGTGCCTGGCGGCCCCGCCAGCGCCACCATCAGGCCATCACTTCCTGCAGGCGCTGCAGATGCGCTCGACCTTGTAACCTTGGCCGCGCAGCTTCTCCACCACGCCATCGGTGCCGAGCAGGTGCAACGCACCAACCACCACCAGGGTCGAACCCTGCCCTGCCTGCAGTTGCTGCTGCAAGGTCGGCAGCCAGGCATCATTGCGATCGACGTTGATGCGCTGGTACAGCCCCGGGTAATCACGCTTCATCTGTGCGGCCATTTCTCGCCACAACAGCACCTCATCGCCGCGTCGCCACGCATCGTGCAGGGCGCGGCTCTGTGCGTCGCCCTTGTCCACCTGCTCCAGCGATTCGCGCAGCAATTGGCGCTGCTCCTCCAGGCTCATGCCATCGAGCATGCTGATCTGCGATGCCGCGGTTTCAAGGCCCGCACCCGGCTTGCCGGCCTTGGCTGCCAGATCCATCAGGTGCCGGTCCAGCCCGGATTGCGGGTCCAGCCCCTGCTTGGTCATCTGCACGATGCTGATGGTCAGGCCGACGAACCATGGCTTCAGCGAAGACAGATTCTGCACCGGCATGCCACTGCTCTCGGCCCATGCCTGCAAGCGCTGCCAGGTGGCGTCGTCGACATCGTCCTTCAGCTGGCTGCCATCGCGGCGCATCGCTGCCTGTGCCATCTGCATGGGCAGCGCCGGCGAGTTCATTTCCTCAGGCGACAGTTCAAACAACAAGCGCTGTGACGCCGCGAATGCCTTGTCGACGTCAGCCGACAGAGGGTAATCCGTCGGCTTGAGCAGATGGAACGAGCCCAACAGGTACAGCGTACTGCCCTCCGTGCCACTGACCTTCCAAAGCAAGGGCACCGGCGGCACATGGACCGGAGCGGAACCAGGCGCAGCCGGCCGTGCCTGCGCCACGGACTGCCCCAGCAACATCGCGGTGCCCAGCAACAACGCTGCAGTGCGGGTCATCCATTTCATCCAGCAATCTCCGTTTTGGGCTTGGCGTAGGCTTTTTCGCCGGATTCAACCGCCATGTCCAAGCGATTCTCCGGTGGTGGCAACGGGCAGGTCGCGTAGGGCGTGAACGCACAGGGCGGGTTGTAGGCGCGATTGAAGTCGATCACGACTTCACTCTTCGCATCAGGCACTTCCAGGTCAATGTAACGACCGGCCGAATAGCTGCCGCGGCCGTTGCTGCGGTCGGCGAAGATCACCTGCAGTGGCTTGCCGTGCTCACCCAGCGCCTCCAGCCGCCAGGTGCGGCCATCGCGCTCGAACTCCAGCGCGCCAGCATTGGGCTGCTCGGTTGCCAATCCGGTGATATCGACGATTGGCAGGGTCTTGCTGACATCGTGAGGAACAAAGCGTGCGGTGATACGCCAGCTGGGATCGGCCGGCCAGTAATCAAGGTGGCTGAAACTGGTGCGCGAAGGCGCTTCGGTATGCTTTACCCGCAACGCGAAACGCGGGCCACGCTCGATCAGGCTCAACGTGCCCTTGCCATCGTCGAACTGGATCAGCGTTGGTTGCGCATCGCGGTCGCCGTGGAACGGGATGCGCCCTTTCAGCGGCTGCCCATCCACCTGCAGGCTGACGCCCGGTTCCGGGGTGAAGAACCACGCATTGCCTTGCCGCGACACCATGCCCATCCGCGGTGGCCCCATCGCCAGGCGGATACCGCTGGTACTGCCGCTGCCAATGTAATGAGCCTTCAGCTCCAGCCAATGCAGCCCGACCAGGCTGGTCCAGCCATCGACCGCCAGCAACTCAGTGAGGCGCTGTTCGCGCCACAGCGCGTTGTCATGCGCGAACGCGGGATCCACCTTGGCCGCCACGGCAGGCGGTGCCGCGTCGTTGCTGCAGGCCGACAACACCATCGCGACCAGCAGCACCGCGCCCCCCATCATCTTTTTCATCAACGCCCCCGCAGGAACCAACGATCAATCTCAGCCAAGGAAAAGCGCGCCCAGGTCGGGCGGCCATGGTTGCATTGCCCCGAGCGCTCAGTGATTTCCATGTCGCGCAGCAGGGCATTCATTTCAGGCAAGGTCAGGCGCCGATTGGCACGCACCGCCCCGTGGCAGGCCATCGTTGACAGCAGTTCGTCGCGCGCGGTGGCGATGCGCCGGCTCTGGCCGTGCTCGCGCAGGTCACCCAGAACGTCACGCAGCAAGCCTTCCGGTTCCGCATTGGCCAGCAGCGCGGGGATACTGCGCACATGCAGCGACCCCGGGCCGGAACGGGTGACCTCGAACCCCAACGCCGACAGCGTTGCGGACTCACGCTCGGCGGTGTCTGCATCACGCTCGCCGACAGCCAGGGTAATGGGCACCAGCAATGGCTGCGCGTGCAGGCCAATGCCGTCGTGCGCATTCTTCAACCGCTCGTAGCCGATACGCTCATGGGCGGCATGCATGTCCACCACGATCAAGCCTTCAGCGTTCTCGGCAAGGATGTAGATGCCATGCAACTGGGCGATGGCGTACCCCAGCGGCGGCACACCGGCGTCGCCGGAGGTGACCGGCAGCGCCGAGCGCATGGGCTCCTCGCTGATGCCGGCAGCCGGTGCCGAGTACAACGCTGCATAGGCCGATGGCGCCTCGCCCACCTGCAGGCCAAGCGGCGACTGCCGCGCCTGCCAGTTGCCGCTGCCAGCACCGGCGCTTCCACCAGGACGGGACAACAGATAGCCACCGCCGACGCTGGCCGGCAACGAGCCGGCCGTTGCGGGGTCCGCTGGATCCGTCTGACCGGTCGTTGTCGGCTCCATGCCCGCGCGGGTTTCGGCCAACGCATCCTTCAAGGTGCGATAGACGAAATCATGGATCAGTCGCGCGTCACGAAAACGCACTTCATGCTTGGCCGGATGCACATTGACGTCGACACGGGTCGGGTCTAGTTCAAGGAACAGCACATACGCCGGCTGGCGGCCGTGGTACAGCACGTCGCCGTACGCCATCTTCACCGCATGGCTGACACTGCGGTCACGCACCGAGCGACCATTGACGTAGAGATACTGCTGATCGGCACTTGCCCGCGAATACTGCGGCTGGGCGATCCAGCCATGCAGACGCAGGCCGGCGCCACTGTGATCCACTCGCAACGCCAGACGCGCGAAATCCTCACCAAGCGTTTCGCCAAGGCGGGCATCGGAATACAGGTCGCCGGGCCTATACCGTCGCGATGGCTTGCCGTTGTGCGAAACCCGCAACTCGACGTCGGGACGAGCCAAAGCCAGCGAGCGCAGCCATTCCTCGATGTGACCGAGCTCGGTGCGCTCGGCGCGCAGGAACTTGCGCCGCGCTGGAACGTTGTAGAACAGCTCACGCACTTCCACGGTAGTGCCTGGGGCATGCGCACGCGGCGCCACTTCGCCCAGCTTGCCGCCTTCGATCTGCAATGCAGAGCCGTGCTCGTCATCAGCGCGACGCGAGGCCAGGGTGAAACGACTTACCGAGGCAATCGATGGCAGGGCTTCACCACGGAAACCCAGCGTGGCAACCGATTCCAGATCATCCAGGCTGGCGATCTTGCTGGTGGCATGGCGCGACACTGCCAACGGCAATTGCTCCGCAGCGATGCCACCGCCGTTGTCGCGGATGCGGATCAGGCGCACACCGCCTTCTTCAAGGTCGATGTCCACCCGCGTGGCGCCGGCATCGAGTGCATTCTCGACCAGTTCCTTGACCACCGACGCCGGGCGCTCGACGACTTCGCCGGCGGCGATCTGGTTGATGAGGATTTCCGGAAGCGGACGGATCGTGCTCATGCCGCACCGCCGATGGCGCAGGGCGCGGCAGAACGGCGGGGGGAAGAGGTATGGATCGGGATCAGGCTGACATCATGCATGTACACGATGATAGCCGAGCATGACCGCATCGCTGCGCCCGTTTGCGGGTGAATACCTCATCGTGATGCCAGCGCTTGCGCCAGCTCCAGGCGCAGGCCGGCCGCGGCTTACTTGCTGCCGCCAGCGACCATGCCCACCGCGGCGTCCATCTCAGCCTGGGCGCGGGCAGCGAACAAGGTGCCCGGCGGCGGCTGACGGCTGAAGAAGGTGTGCACACCATCAAGCACGGCACCGGCAATGCGGCGCTGGTAGGTCGGATCGATCAACCGGCGTTCTTCATCCGGGTTGGAGATGAACGCGGTTTCCACCAGCATCGCAGGCATGTCCGAGGTGCGCAGCACCGCGAAATTGGCACGCTCCAGGTTTGGCTTGTGGTTGTTGCCGATACGCTTCAGGCCACCAAGCACATGGCTGGCGGCGTCTTCGGAGGCCTTCATGTTGCCACTCTGCGCCAGGTCCAGCAGCACGTTGGCCAAGGTGCCCTCGGTGCGGCTCAGGCTGACGCCACCAATGAGGTCGGCGGCGTTTTCCTTGTCGGCCAGCCAGCGTGCGCGCTGGGACGATGCACCCTTGGTCGACAGCACGTACACCGACGAGCCGGTCGCCGAACGGTTCTCGGCGGCATCGGCATGGATGGAAATGAAGATATCAGCCCGCGCCGCGCGGGCGCGCTGGGCGCGCATCGGCAAGGGGATGAATACGTCGGTATCGCGGGTCAAGAAAGCACGCAGACCCGGTGTGGCATTGACTTGACGGGCAAGCTCGCGCGCCACCGCCAGGGTGACATCCTTCTCGCGCTTGCCGGTAGGACCGATGGCCCCCGGATCCTGTCCACCGTGACCCGGATCAATGGCCACAATCAGATTGCGCATCCCCGGCTGCATGCGGATGCGCGAGGCATCGCCGGGCATCGCCGGGCGCGGCGCCTCGGTTTCCGCTGCCGGCACTGCAGCAACGGCGGCAGCCGGTTGCGCAGCTGCACCAATAGGTGCCGGTCGGCCCGTGGCGATCGTGGTACGAACCGGTGCGGACTGTGCATTGAGAATCGCGGCCGGAGACGGCCCGGCCGCAGCCACGCTGGTGGTGCCGGACGCTGCGACGACGGCCTGAACCGGCGCCGGCGCAGCGACTGGCGGTGGAGTCGTGGCCTGTTGGCGCACGGTTGCGGTCAGTGCAGCGGTGGCTCGGGCAGCCTCCGCACGGGCTTCAGCCGCGCTGGGCACCGCTGCTGGAGCCGGCGCAGCACCGCCGCTCGCCGCCGCTGAAGTTGCAACCGCTGCCGCAGCACGCGGCGGGGTTTCGCCCGGCCATTCGATCAGCAGCTTGGATTCGGCACCCTGCCCCTGCATCTGCGGCTTGAACGCAGCTACGGTCTCGGCAAGGTCAAAAACAACGCGGAATGTGCCCGGGGTCGGGTTACCGGTGCGTACTGCCGTCACCACACCAGCGGCAGCAGGCAACTTCAGCCCGCGCACGGCGGTGGAATCGGGAAAATCGACGACCAGCCGGTTGGGACCAGCCAGGCTGATGGTCTTGTACGTGCCACCACCTGCCAGTTGGATCTCGGCGCGGGTACCGGTTGCGCCGGCGCTCAGCCCGACACCGCGGACCTCACCCGCCCATGCAGAAGCACCCGCCAGGCAGAGGCCAGCGAAGGCAGCAGACAGTACGAACAGGCGGTTTCCCGTAGTCATGGGCGGATTCAATCACCGGAGTGCGGCAATTGCAACATGTTTTCCCTTAATAATCCGCAACCTGCCACACCTTCCTGCAGTCAGCGGGCAGGAAGCCCCTGCAAGTGCGCCGTTTCACGCAGGCGCTGCAGCCAGGCATCACCCGTTGGGCTGTGCGCCTGCAGCTGGACCCGGCGGCCGGTTCCGTCGATTTCCAATGCCACCCGCAGGTCCATCGACGGCAGTGCGCCGGCGCCACGTTCAGGCCATTCGACCAGCCAAAGGTCGGCCGCCCCCTCGTCCAGCCCGAGGAAGTCCAACTCCCCGGCATTGCCGATGCGGTACAGGTCCAGGTGCCAGGCCTCACCCGATGGCAAGGGATAACGTTCGATCAAGGTGTAGGTAGGACTACGGATACCACCTTGCACCCCCAATGCACGCAGCAGGGCACGCGCCACGGTGGATTTGCCGGCACCGAGGTCACCCTGCAGATGGACCATGGCCTGCGCCGGGCGCGTCTGCGCCAGTGCCCGACCAAGCTGGTCGGTGCTGTCGGGGTCTGGAAGAAACAGTTCGATCATGGTGTGCATTATGGATTGACCAGCGCCCGCAGGTGCGGAAGCAGATCGCGTGGCAACAGCCCGCGCTCACCTTCGCTGGCTGCGGCATCCCCTGCCAACGCATGCAACAAGGCGCCACTGCTGGCAGCATTGAATGCCGCAAGGCCCTGTGCGCACAAGGCGGCGATGACGCCGGTCAGCAGGTCGCCCATGCCACCAACCGCCATGCCCGGGTTGCCTGCATTGATCACGCGCGGGCACCGACCGGGGGCGGCCACCACCGTGCCCGCGCCCTTCAGTACCACGACCGACTGGAAGCGTGCGGCCAGCGCGCCTGCGGCGCTGAACCGGTCGCGCTGGATGCTGGCGGTATCGGTCTCCAGCAATCTGGCGGCTTCGCCCGGGTGCGGGGTCAGGATAGCTTGCGGCAGAGAACGCGGCCCGGCCGCCAGCAGATTCAGTCCGTCGGCGTCCAATACCAGCGGTTTGGCGCTGGCCAGGGCCGCAGCCCACAGTGCTGCAGCCCATTCATCCTGGCCAAGCCCAGGGCCCAGTGCTATCACGCTTGCCCGCGCCAGCAAGGGGGCGAAATCGCTACCGTCTTCGACGGCATGCGCCATTGCCTCCGGGCACCGTGCCAGCAGCGGTGCCAGATGCGGCGCGCGGGTAGCGACACTGACCAGCCCGGCACCGCTGCGCAGCGCGGCTTCCGCGGCCAGCATCACCGCGCCGCCACTACCGTGGTTGCCGCCCACGCACAGCACATGGCCGGATTCGCCCTTGTGGGTATTGATACGGCGCCGCGGCAGCTGCTGCGTCAATGCGTCACGTATCCAGCGCTGCGCGCTTGGCGCCACACCTGCGAATGCGTCCTCCGGTACCTGCAACGGTGCCAGCAGCCGCTGCGCGGCGTGTTCCAGTGCTGCCCCGGTATGCAGGCCCTGATGGGGAACGATGAACTGCAACACGCGCTCGGCACGCACCGCACCGCCGGCGACATTGCCCGTGAGCGCATCCACGCCACTGGGGACATCCAGCGCCAACACCGGCGCCGCAGCGGTGTTGATTGCCTCAATCAAGGTCGCATCCTCCACGCCCGGCGCACGTGCAAAGCCAATGCCATACAGCGCATCCACGATCAGCTCAGCCTGCTGCAGACAGTCCACAGTGACTTCGACCTGTCCGCCGATGGCCAGATAGTCGGTGCAGGCACGCTGTGCCAGACCGCTGCGCGGCGCGGCCTCGGGCCGATGCAGTACGCAGACCTGACGCCCGGCTTGGCGCGCATGCCGCGCGAACACATAACCGTCGCCACCATTGTTGCCCGGCCCACACACCACCACGATCCGTCGGGCCTGCGGCCAATGCTGCAACGCGCACTGCCACGCGGCCTGGCCAGCCCGCTGCATCAACAGGTAACCGTCGCCGCCGAGCGCAGCCGTGGCCTGCGCGTCAATGCGGCGCGCGGCATCGATATCAAACAGTTCCGTGGGTTCTGACATGGCGACGATTCTATACTTGGCATATGCCTGAAGCCGTTTCCGCCGCCAATCCGGTGCAGTTGTCGCTGCGCATCCGCCAGCTTGCCCGTGAGGCAGGCTTCCAGCGCTGTGGCGTGAGCGGCATCGAGCTGGGCCAGGATGAAGCCCACCTGGCCGACTGGTTGGGCAAGGGGCTGTACGGCACCATGGAATGGATGGCGCGCCACGGCACGCTGCGTGCGCGCCCGCATGAACTGCTGCCCGGCACCGTGCGGGTGATCTCGGTGGGGCTGGATTACGGCCACAAGGATGATGCGCAGGCATGGGCGAACCTGGAGGACAGCGAACGCGCCTACGTTGCCCGCTACGCGCTCGGCCGCGACTACCACAAGCTGATGCGCAACCGGCTGCAGAAGCTGGCTGAGCGCATCGGCAGCGAGATCGGCCCCTTCGGCTACCGCGTTTTCGTCGATTCGGCACCGGTGCTGGAACGGGCCTTGGCACGTAACGCGGGGTTGGGCTGGATCGGCAAACACACCTGCCTGATCGACCGCAATGGCGGCTCCTGGTTCTTCCTCGGCGAGATCTACGTGGACCTCCCGCTGCCGGTGGATGCCCCTGCCAGCGCGCATTGCGGCAGCTGCACGCGCTGCATCGACGTCTGCCCGACCGCCGCCATCATCGCCCCGCACCGGCTGGATGCCCGCCGCTGCATTTCCTACCTCACCATCGAGCACGACGGCGCCATTCCGCTGGAAATGCGCCCACTGATGGGCAACCGTATCTACGGCTGCGATGACTGCCAGCTGGTCTGCCCATGGAACAAATTCGCCCGGCGCACCGACGAACCCGATTTCCGGGCACGCAACAATCTGGACACCGCCACCCTGCCCGAGCTGTTCGCCTGGGACGAAGATGAGTTCCTGCGCCGCACCGAGGGCAGCCCGATCCGCCGCAGTGGCCACGAGCGCTGGCTGCGCAACATCGCCGTGGCACTGGGCAACGCCGCGCCCTCGCCTGCCGCGCTGGACGCACTGCAGACCCGCCGGGAACACGATTCGGCGCTGGTCCGCGAGCATGTGCAGTGGGCGCTGCAGCGACATGCCGATGGCCAATCGCCTGCGTAACGGCGTCCATGCGAGGATTGCGCTCCAGCACCCACACAAGGACAGTGAATGAGCAGTGACACCATGCCCGCCCCCTGCGCGATTGCGCCGCAGGACAAACGCAGACAGGCCCAGCGCGTCGGCGAATATCTCATCCGGCACCATGGCAAACGCAACTTCTACTCCGTGCAACAGGTGCGCGACGCCAACCAGCGCAACCGCATCGACATCGACGTCGCTTGCTGGTCGCATGCCTTGTTCAACACCCATGCCGATTTCGACAAACTGCACGCAGCAACCGGCGAGGCCTGCGACTACGTCGCGATGAAGGCGGAAATGCTGCAGTCGGTGGCAACCGGGGATGCATCCGATTGGTTCGACTTCGACCTGTCCTGGCTTCAGTTCCCGGATCTGGACATCTCGCTGTTCGATTTCCTTGACTGAACCAGACCGGGCACTCCCGTAAGATGGCGGCCCAAACCGTGCCAGCAGCTGATCGCAGCAACGCTGGCCGCAATGCCTTTCCGTAGCAGTACCCGACCATGACTCCAGGCAACGACATCCTCACCCCCAACCAGCTCAACACGCTGGCGCGCGACCTGCTGGAAAGCACGTTCCCACTGGTGTGGGTGGAAGGCGAACTGGGCAACGTCAGCCGGCCGGCCTCCGGGCATCTGTACTTCACCCTGAAAGATGCACGCGCGCAGGTCCGCGCGGCCATGTTCAAACCCAAGAGCCAATGGCTGAAGTTCATCCCGCGCGAAGGCATGCGCGTACTGGTACGTGGACGCCTGACCTTGTACGAGGCACGCGGCGACTACCAGTTGATCCTCGACCACATGGAGGAAGCCGGCGAAGGCGCCCTGCGCCGCGCCTATGACGAGCTCAAGGCCCGGCTTGAAGCCGAGGGCTTGTTCGATGCCGCGCGCAAACGGCCGTTGCCTTCTCACGTGCGTCGGCTGGCGGTCATCACCTCGCCCAGCGGTGCTGCCGTACGCGACGTGCTCAGCGTGCTGGCACGGCGCTTCCCGATGCTGGAGGTCGAAGTGTTGCCGTCGCTGGTCCAGGGCGCCACTGCAGCACCGCAGATCACTTCCCTGCTGCGCCAGGCCGATGCCAGCGGACGTTATGACGTGATCCTGCTGGCCCGTGGCGGCGGTTCACTCGAGGACCTGTGGGCATTCAACGATGAGCAGCTTGCCCGCGCGATCGCCGCCAGCAACACGCCGGTGGTGTCCGCGGTAGGCCACGAAACCGACTTCAGTCTCGCCGACTTTGCCGCCGACCTCCGCGCACCCACGCCTTCGGTCGCCGCCGAACTGCTGGTTCCGGACCAGCGCGACCTGGCATTGCGCGTGCGCCGGCTGGCCCAGCGCCTGCAACAACTGCAGGTGCATGCACTTGGCCAGGCAATGCAGCGCGCCGACCGTGCTGCCCTGCGGTTACAGGCGCACAGCCCGCAAGCGCGCCTTGCGTTGCTGCAGCACCGGCAGCAGGCGGCGTGGGCGAAACTGCAATCGCAATGGCAGCAGCAACAGGAGCGCCGCCATGCGCGCCTGGCGCACAGCGCAGCGGTACTGCGCAGCATGCAACCGCAACGCCGATTGGAGTCCCTGGCTGAGCGCCTGGGCGCCTTGTCACCCCGCTTGCAAGGTGCCATGGCGCGACAACTGCAACGTGACCAGCTGCGCATGCGCGGATTGGCCCGTTCGCTGGAAGCAGTCAGCCCGCTGGCGACGGTAGCGCGTGGCTATTCGATCCTGACCCGTGTTGAGGATGGCGCCCTGGTGCGCTCAGCCGACCAGGTCACAGTCGGCGACAGCCTGCAGGCCCGCTTGTCCGAAGGCACGCTGCAGCTGCGTGTGGAAAAGACCCAAAGGTAAACCCGCCACAAGTCGCGGCGCTGGCGACAGCTGCGGCCGCCAACGCAGCGCACCGGCACGATTGCTGCCCGGATAACCCGGCCACTTCACCGGAACTACTGCGCGGTGCAGTAACGCTGGCGGTACTCCATCGCCTTCGGCATCAGTGCCTGCAGGTTCTGGATGCGGGTACCGGGATTGGGATGGGTGGACGAGAACTCCGGCGGGGCCTGCCCCCCACTGGCTTCACTCATGCGCTCCCACAGCGGCACCGCCTCCTGCGGATTGAAACAGGCGGCCGCAGCCAGCATCAACCCGACTTCGTCGGCCTGGGTCTCATGCGACCGCGCGTACGGCAACAGATAGCCGTAGCCCATCGCCGACATCATCATCTGCTGCTGTTGCGCGTCCATGCCACTGGCGGCACCGGCCATCTGGCCGATCTGGGTCAACTTCTGCTGCGCCATGCGCTGGGCGCCATGGCGCAGCAGCGCATGCGCGATCTCGTGCCCCATTACCACGGCCAAGGCATCGGCATTCTTCGCCACGGGGATCAAACCGGTATACACCGCCATCTTGCCGCCCGGCAGGCAGAACGCATTGGCCTGGTTCGACTCCAGCACATTGACGTCCCAATCGAAGTCACGCGAGAAGTGCTGCGGCTGCAGCCCATGCTCCTGCGCCAACGCGGTCTCCACCACATCCACCTTGGCGATCAGCCGGCTGGCGATCTCCCGTACCTGGCGGGATATCTGCGAGTTCGGATCAACCGGCCGCTCCTGCGCCAGGATCTCCTGGTAGGCCTGCAAGCCGAGCGCCTTTTCTTCGTTGGCATCGAGCGCGCTGTCGATCAGCACCTTCTCGCCGGTATAGGGATCAACCGAGCGGTTCCCGAAGTAGTAGCAGCCGCCATACACGGCGAAGCCCAGCAGGATGATCCAACGGATGTTCCCGAACATGCCGCCGCCACGGCGACGCTGTCCGCCATTGCCTTGGTTGCCGAAAGGATCTTGTCGCATGGTCGGGTTCCGTCTGGGCCGGGCTGGCCGAGGCTGATGTTAACCCTCCCGGGCGCGGCGGCAAGATCAAATGCCGCGCACCAGGCGGAAACCGATGCGGGCGGAGGTCACGTCCGAATCCTGCGACTGCCGCCAGGCCGCCCGGGTCTGCTCCGGCGCGTTGGCCCAGTTGCCGCCGCGGATGACCCGCTGACGGCAGCCCGGGTTGTACCAGGCCGCACCATCGGCAGGCGCACGCCGGTAGCTGGCATGCCAGCAGTCGGCGACCCATTCGCTGACATTGCCGGACATGTCGTGCAGGCCCCAGGCGTTGGCACGGAACATCCCCACCGGCGCCGTGCCCCAAAAGCCATCGCCATAGCCGATGAAGGCGTTGTTCCAGTGGCGACCGCTCGGCGAAACATCCAGGCTGCCAGTGAAATTGCCACTGTTCTCCGGCGGCACCGCCGAGCGCCCCCATGGATAGCGGCCAACATTGCCGGCTCGCAGCGCATATTCAAACTCCGACTCACTGGGCAGCCGGTAGTAACGCCCGGTCTGCTCGGACAACCAGGCCGCGTAGGCCTCGGCATCACGCACGCTGACGTGCATCACGGGGCTGTTGGGGGCGGCCTTGGCACCGTTGTAATCGGACTGCCAATCCACGCCACTGCGGCGGATGAAATTGCCGCTGCGCTCGTCATAGACGATGGAATGGCCACGCCGGGTCGCCCGTGGCCGCGCACCGGCCGATTCCACGAAGCGACGGAACTCGGCCACTGTGACCTCGGTGATGGACATCGCAAAGCCGCGGTCAAAGCGCACGTAATGCTGTGGTCGCTCGGCATCGACGGACCCGACTTCCTCGATCGGCGCGCCCATCTGGAATGCACCGTGCGGCACCACCACCATCTGCGGTGCGCGGCTGCCATCGGCAAACGCATCGGAGAACACCTGCCCCGGGCGGAAACTGCCGTAATGCGTGACCAGGTCGATACGTTGGCGCAGCAGAGTGACCGTATGGTCGCCGGGCAAGGCAATGTGCAGCGCCTGCTCGAGCTTCTCGCCAGCAGCCTTCAAGCCCTTGGAGGACGTCAGGTCGCGCAGCCCGCCCTCGCGCAGGGCATCAAGCTTGGCGGTGCGGATTGCCTCGATCCTGCGCCGCGCATCCAGCACGGTAGCCCCTTCACCGCGGATGGTGCCGGCCTTGTCCAACCAGCGCGCTGCACCGGGGAAATCCGAATCCGCTGCAGCGGCATGTTCCGCGCGCCGGATCAGCCCACTTTCCACCGCAGCCAACCCCTGCCGGGCACGGCTGTTGACCGGATCGGCGGCCAGCACCTCGCGGAACGCTGCCTGCGCACCGCCGCCGTCTTCGCCGAACTGATGCAGGCGCAGCGCCTGTTCGCCGGCGCGGTTCAGGGCAAGCAAGCGCCGCGCCGCGGTGACCCGATGCTGCAACGCCTGTTCGGCCTTGCCATCGGGTGCCAGCGCCAAGGCGACACCGGTCATCTGCGCCGCTTCCTGCAGCGCCAGCCGCTGGTTCTCGGCCTGCACAAGGCGCTCGCCAATCAAGCCGCGCAGGCGTTGCCGGGCCTTGTCCAAACCGCGCTTGGCCGCCCGGTCATCCGGCTGGGCGGCAAGGACGGCCAGGTACAGTGGAATGGCATCGCTCGCATCACGGTACAAGCGATCCTCAGCCAGCGCCTTGTCCGCATCCTTGCGCGCCTGCGCCAGTTGCTCCGGCGCGAGCGTCAATTCCGGCGCATCCCAGCCTGGCATGGCCGTGTCTTCCACGTTTGGCGCGGGATCCGGGGCGTTTTCCTGGGCGCGGGCAGCGGCACGTGCCTCAAGCCGCTCCACAACCCGCCCAGCCAACGACTTACGGGCTTCCACCTGCTCCTGCGCCTGCAGCTTCGGCGCCGCCGGCTCCCGGCCACAACCGGCCAGTACCAGCACCAGCAGCACCGCCAAGCCTTTCATCGGGTGGATTCCAGCGGAAAACACATCCATTACCTTGCACACTTTCCCGGGGCCGGCCCGACGTTAGGCTATTCTCACCCGCCTGAGCAAACCCTGCAGTTGACGGAACCTACGTGGCTTACTGGATCAAACACCCCGCGGAGCTGGAAGAACGCTACCGCCAGCGCCCCAGCCGGATCGGACTGGATACCGAATTCATCCGCGAGCGCACTTATTGGCCGCAGTTGGCCCTGGTGCAGATGGCAGTTGGCGACGAGATCCTGCTGATCGACCCGTTGATACCGGGCATGTGCGAAGCATTGAAGCCCTGGCTGACCGACACCTCGATCACCAAGATCATGCACAGTGCCAGCGAAGACCTGGTGGCCTTCAAGTGCGCCTGCGACGCGCTGCCGCGGCCGCTGTTCGACACCCAGATCGGTGCTGCGCTGGCCGGGATCGGCGGCGGCATGGGCTACCAGAAACTGGTGGCCGAGATCACCGGCGTCACCCTGCCCAAGGGCGAAACCCGCTCGGATTGGCTCAAGCGCCCGCTCAGCGATGCGCAGCTGGAATACGCCGCCGATGACGTCGAGTACCTGTTCGCCATGCACGACACCATCAGCACCAAGCTGCAGGCACTCGGCCGCATGCAATGGCTGCAGGACGATGGCGAACGCCTGCTGGCAAGCGTCGAAGGGGATGAAGGCGAGCATTGGCCGCACCTGTCAATGCGCTCATCGCAGTTCCTGGACCCCGATGCACAGCGCCGCCTGCTGCGCCTGCTGCGCTGGCGCGATCATCACGCACGCAGCAGCGACAAGCCGCGCAGCTGGATCCTGGACAACGAGCTTGCCAACCTGTTGGCGCGCACGCCTCCGGCCGACTACGACGCAATGCTGAAAATCTTCGGGCGTTTTCCAAAGGCCCCACGCAAGCTTGCCCAATCGCTGTGGGAAGCACTGACCACGCCGTTGGCCGACGAAGCCGACGCACCGATGGCCCTGCCTGCTACCGACGGCAACAAGAACGCACTCAAGCGCCTGCAGGATGCGGTAAGCAAGCGCACCGCCGAGCTGGAGCTGCCCGACGGCCTGCTCGCCTCACGCAAACACCTCGAAGCCCTGCTGGAAAGTGGCAACTGGCCGAACGCACTGGCCGGCTGGCGGCGAGAACAGTTGGAGCCCATCCTGCGTCCGCTGTTGCCAAGCAACTGAGCACCAAAGCCCCGACCACGTCGGGGCCAGCGTCAACCGCAGTGCCGAGCCATGCTCGGCAATAACACCCAGGAACGCATGCACACGCTCCTGGGAGTGGCGGAGTCGCTAAACACGTGATCCATGCAATCGAAGCCTCTCCCTGCACTTCAGCGATCCCAGCTGGGCGGCGTACGCCGTGCCCGCAACTACGAAACCCAAGCTCCAGCGAGATCGGAACTGCTGTAAAACCAATAGAAAAAGAACAACAAAAAAGGGCTCGCATTTCTGCGAACCCTTGAAATTTTGGTGGCCGAGGACGGAATCGAACCGCCGACACGGGGATTTTCAATCCCCTGCTCTACCAACTGAGCTACTCGGCCACTTTGCTTTGTTTTCGTCGGCGTTGCTGCCGTCGAGGAGGCGTATATTACGGAGCTATTTCGGTTTCGGCAAGCCGTTTTCACAAAAATTTTCACATGAGATGAAAATTCCTTGGAACGCCTTCTGCAGCGGGCATCGCCACCGTGCCGAGCCGTTGGCGACTGATCAAAAAATCACCAGCCCACCGACAATCAGCGCAAAAACGCAGAAGAGCCGCATCATCCGATGCGGCTCTTCTGCCTGCAGACATTGGTGGAGCGGAGGAGGATCGAACTCCCGACCTTCGCATTGCGAACGCGACGCTCTCCCAGCTGAGCTACCGCCCCACGCGGTGACCCGAGCATAGCGCTGTTGCCAGCGTCACGCAAAATGCCCACGCCCATGCTCTGCCCGAACATGAGCGACGACCCGAGGGAATGGGTCGCGTTACCGCAAGAGGGCGCGATGGGCTACCCAGCAACATCGCTGCGGCTGTAGTACCAACTGTGTATAGGGGGCGCAATCGAGTGCGACGGAGACCACCATAGTTCCGTCACTGCGCCCCGTAGCTCAACTGACCGCCAACGATCCATATCCAGTCTCCCCCTACACCAGCACCCTATCTTGGCGGCGACGTTCCCCCGATTTTGAGTAGCGCGGCGATTTGGAGTTCAATCCCCAACGAGACGGAGATTGGACATGAAGAAGCGCTTTTCCGAAGAGCAGATCATTGGCTTCCTGCGTGAGGCAGAGGCCGGCATGGCGGTGAAAGAGCTGTGCCGCCGACACGGGTTTAGTGAGGCGTCCTACTACCTGTGGCGCAGCAAGTTCGGCGGCATGAGTGTGCCGGAGGCCAAGCGACTGAAGGAGCTGGAGGCGGAGAATGCCCGGCTGAAGAAGCTGCTGTCCGAGCAGTTGCTCGAGAACGACGTCATCCAGGACGCCCTACGAAAAAAGTGGTGAGCGCACCGGCGCGCAGGACGCTGGTGCGGCATTTAATGGAGCGCGGGCTCACAGAGAGGCGGGCACTGGCCGTGGTACGAATGAGCGCCAGCGCACTGCGCTATGTCCCGCGCCCCGATCGCAATGTCGAACTTCCCGAGCGGATCCTGGAGCTGGCACAGCGACACAAACGCTACGGCGTGGGGATGATCTACCTGAAGTTGCGGCAGGAGCAGTGGTCGGTGAATTACAAGCGGGTGGAACGCTTGTATCAGGAGGCCAAGTTGCAGGTGCGTCGGCGCAAGCGTAAGAAAGTGCTGCTGGGCGAGCGTCAACCGTTGCTGCGGCCGGAGGCAGCCAATCAGGTCTGGTCAATGGACTTCGTGTTCGATCGCACAGCCGAGGGTCGTGTAATCAAGGCGCTGACGATCGTCGACGATGCCACGCACGAAGCGGTAGCGATTGAGGTGGAGCGGGCGATCTCCGGCTACGGCGTGGCACGGGTGCTGGCCCGGCTGGCACTGACCCGAGGTCTGCCGCAGGTGATCCGGACCGACAACGGCAAGGAGTTCTGCGGCAAGGCGATGGTGGCATGGGCCTACGAACGAGGCGTGCAGTTGCGTTTGATCCAGCCAGGAAAGCCAAATCAGAACGCCTATATCGAGAGTTTCAATGGCCGCCTACGCGACGAATGCCTCAACGAGCACTGGTTTCCCACACTGCTGCACGCACGTACCGAGATCGAAACCTGGCGGCGGGAATACAACGAGGAACGACCGAAGAAGATCTTAGGCGGCCTGACACCGGCCGCCTATGCCCAACAGTTGGCGGCCAAAGCCGCTACGATTAAATCTGGACTCTAAAGGGCCCCGCTACTGAAAGCGGGGGGACGTCGGCTTGGCAGATGCCTGTAACGGTGCGGGTTGCGGGGTATGTATGAAGTGCTGGCGTGGGTTTGGCCTTGTACTTGCGCCATAGCATCGAATCTTACGATCACTGCGCACCGACGCATCCTTGACTTCCGGAATCGATGCGTTCCGGCAATACTCAAGCAAAGTGTCGACTCCCCGCATTTCAATGCCAGGCTAAATTAGAGGTTTCCGGTTCGTGGTACTGGCGGAATTCGGCGGGCGTCAGCCCGCCGAGGCTGTCGTGAGGTATCTCGGTGTTGTAATCGGCCAGCCACCGCTCCGCCTGTTCGCGTACTTCTCCGAGGTTGCGGAAGACGTGCATATCCAGCACGCCACGTCGGAAGCTGCCATTGAAGCGTTCGATGAAGCCGTTCTGCATCGGCCGTCCTGGCTCGATGAAATCCAGCGCGATGTTCTTGCGCTCCGCCCATTCCGCCAACGCCAGGGCGATGAACTCGGGGCCGTTGTCCAGGCGAAGCTTTGCGGGATAGCCTCGCCACGCCGCAATTCGTTCCAAAGTGCGAATGACCCGTGTAGCCGGCAAATTCAGATCAACTTCGATGGCCAACGCCTCGCGACTGAAATCGTCGATTACGTTGAATGTACGGAATCGTCGCCCATCCCAAAGCGCATCGGACATGAAGTCGATCGACCAGCTGCCGTTGATTTGCTCACCGGCCACCAACGGCATCGGGTGTCGATTTGGAAGACGCTTCTTCCCTCGTCGACGCTGATTGAGCTTCATAAGGCAGTACACACGCCAGACACGCTTATGATTCCATACCAAACCGCGACGACGAATCAGTTGAAACAGCTTGCCGAAGCCGCGCTCCGGAAAACGCTCAGAGAGCTCGGCCAATAGCGCGATCACCTCTTCGTCCCGATCCGGTCGACAACGGTAGCGTGCCGTCGACCGGGGTATTCCAATCGCCGCACAGGCCCGGCGTTCGCTCCAGCCGTGGCGGTTCTGCAACCAGGCCAAGAGCGGGCGCTTATGCGCCGGGTCTACAGCTTTTTTGCAATCAGATCCTTCAACGCATGATTCTCCATCGCCAGTTCGGCGTACATCCGCTTCAGCTTTGCGTGCTCAGCTTCAACGTCCCGCAACCGCTGCACGTCCGAAGCTTCCATGCCGCCGTACTTGGACTTCCAGACGTAGTAAGTCGCATCGGAAATGCCAAGTTCACGGCAGACATCCTTGACCTGCCTTCCAGCCTCAACTTGCTTCAACGTCGTAACGATCTGACTCTCGGTGAATTTGCTCTTGCGCATCAGCGGTCTCCTTAGGGCTAGTTTGCCCGGAGACCTCTAAGAATGCCTGGATCAAGTTTACGGGCAGGTGACAAATGGCCCATCCAGAATCCTGGGCACCGGCTTGTACGCTAACCCGGAATGGGCCTAGCGCATCACGCCGCATGCCCGTCGCATGCCCGTCGCTGGCTGATTCCGAAAGCACGCCGCAGAAAGCCGATCAGCGCATGTCGCCGGACCGGCCTCAGAGCTCTTTTAAATGACGTCCCGAAGCATCACTTTGTCTAGGCCCGGATCCGCGACCAGCTGTTTGAGGTTGCGGCTTTCCTCCTCCAGTTGCCACAGCCGACGCGGCTTAGGTACGCCCAGGCCGCCGTACTTATTCTCCCAGCAGTAGAACGTAGCCTCGGAAATACCCATCCTCCGGCGCATCCCGCCGACCGATTTACCGACCTTGGCCTGATGCAGGCCGAACGCAATTCGCCTTCTGGGTGACCTTAGACTTTTTCATGGCGAAATTGCCTCTCTGCTTAGGGTTAGTTTCGCCAAATTACTGTACTTTTAGATGGCTCCAAAAAACCTGGGCGGCGGTCAGCCATGCCACTTGACAATCCTGAAAAAAAATGAGAATCCTATAATTCAAGATGAAGCATTACTTATCCGCGCCACGGCTTCAAACATTAATAGGAAATGGATGCCTACCGATGAATATCAAATTTCGATTCAACATTAAGTACCGCTTGCTCTTCACGAGCACCCTCTCGGTTCTTTTTTCCCAAACTAATGCAAGCGCTCAAAACGTTTCACAAGAAAATCTAGACTATACCAGAATAATATATCGCGACGCGACATCATTAGCAAATCAGTACACACACGAGAATATAAATACTGCGGATGGAAGTATATCCATCGCCCAAACCGACCTGACAATCCCGAGCAACGGCGGACTTGATATAGAGATAACTCGAAGAATAAACCTAACCTTGGGCGCTTCGGGGCCGGCCACAGGGCGAGAGACAGGATTTGGGCGAACGTGGTGGTCCCTTAATATCCCAAGAATAACCACATTAACTCAAAAAAAATGGATTACCCGACACCCAACCCTCCCCAACTCAAGATGTTCAGTTGATTCACCGGAGTTCACCTTCCCTCCCACCCACAGTGCAGGAGCTCCCGGCACCTTTGGTTATGTATTTTTCCACGCAAAAATGTACTGGTCACCACCAACACTAGAGACTCCCGAAGATTCTAATGTCCTACTTATTCCGATTCCCTCATCACCCACACCCCAAATTGGTCCATCAGTGAAATGGATAACGAAAGGCCTGAGCACGATAACCTGCTTACCCTTCATAATCAATGGAGAAGGCGAAGGATATACCGCCACCACACCCAACGGGAACACTTACACATTTAATTGGCTTGCCAGCGAAGAGGGCTTCCCTCTGGTTAACCCGCCCATAGGTGGCTTTCCTACTTTTCGGCACTCACTTTACGCCACTAAAGTCGAAGACATATTCGGCAATTGGATTGAGTATGACTACGAAGAACCAAAAGAAAGAATGTATGGCGTCAAATTAGTAGCCATCCGAGCAAGCGACGGAAGGAGGGCTGACATTACCTATAATGAACAAGAGCTAATTCAAACCATCACATCTGGCACTAGAACAGTAAAATACGAGTACGACAGTTCCACCATGCCCGATGGAAGTAGCGTTTACGATTTAAGAAGGGTTATACATCCGGACGGCAGCATCCTATCCATTGAAACAGACGCCTTAAACATGCATCCCGCGTCGGGAAAATCAATTAAATGCGCCAATACCGCATTCTATGACTTCCCAGGTGAAACGTACTTCCAATTAACTGAGCCGTCCGGACTCAAGACGAAATATACTCTTCGCAACCGAAGAGTCGGGCGCTCAGGGATTCCCGCATGCCAAGTTAATCAAGTAGGGCCAATTTACAGCTACCCATTACGTTCCGTCATAAGAAAAACAGTAACCGGTCCTGGGCTATCCCCTCTTGAATGGAACTATTCCTACCAATCCATTTATGGCCATAGCCCTTTTATTTCAGGAAAGAATACAACCGAGGTGCAATCACCCGATGGGAGTCGCGAATTATTTGAATATGGGAATACCTTCCAGTCCAACGAAGGGTTGCTACTAAGCACCACCCTGCTCGATGCCAATGGAAATGAAAAAAAATCAACCAAGTACACTTATGACTTCTCTCACGGCATTTACGGGGCCCGCTTCGGCATAAGCCCTCGAAGCAGGATCGAAGAAGTACAAAGTGGTAACGATGCCCGCCGCGATTTCGAACACCTTGATGAACACGTTCGCCCGATAATAAAGACAGAGACTACAATTGATCGGACAGAATTCACAATGAAAGTAGAATCTTTTGACCAACTATTAAGGCCGACTAAAATAATCCGCACCAGCACCCCTTTGCCAACCCCATAAAGTAATCAATAAGAAACTAGATAAAATGTTAAATTCATTAATTAAAATAAAATATCTCACAACAAGAGCGCACCTAAAACCTATACACAATTTACACCGATCCGGCCCGAATTCGAACACAGGCCTAGCCAGGACTTAAGAGATGAAGAAGACAAGGATTAGTTTTCAACATGACTGCACAGTGGCTCTAGCGATACTACTCGTTGTTATCCCATTAAAATCCATGGCTTACACCCGCACTGAAGCCATCACATATCACGACAACACCTCAAAATGGGTGCTGGGCCAGGTAGCAAGCAGAACCATCGATGGCGTTGTTGCCGAACAGACGACCTACGACGCCACCACTGCCCTCCCACTGCAGTCCCGCTCGTTCGGCAAGCTCAAGCAGACACTGACCCACAATACCGACGGCACCGTGGCGACGGTCAAGGATGGCAACAACAACGTCACCACCTTGTCCGGCTGGAAGCGCGGCATCCCACAGCTGATCACCTTTGCCGATGGCAAGACCCAATCAGCAGTCGTGAACGACAACGGCTGGATCACCCAGGTAACTGATGAAAACGGCTTTGTCACCAATTATGGCTACGACGCCATGGGGCGTTTGGCCAGTACGACTTATCCAGCCGGGGACACCACCACCTGGAACAGCACCACTCGGTCCTTCGTACAAGTAGCAGCGTCGGAGTACGGAGTTCCAGCCGGTCATTGGCGTCAGACTGTAAAAACTGGCGGCGGAACAAAGATCAGCTATTTCGATGCCTTTTGGCGACCTTTGCTCGTGCGTGAGTACGACAATGGAAATATCGCAGGCACCGAGCGCTTCACCGGCTACGAATACGACCACGAAGGTCGCGTGGTATTCGCCTCCTATCCTTCTGCTGTCAGCAATCCCGATAAAGGCGTCTGGACCACCTACGACGCGCTTGGGCGCGTGCGCTCGGTTGCACAGGATTCCGAGCATGGCGTGCTGACCACAACCACGACTTATCTGAACAACACCTCCGGCGCTTATACGCTGGTTACGGCACCGGGTGGCGGACAAACCCGCACCTGGTACCAGATGTTCGACCAGCCCAGCTATGACGCGCCGGTCAAGATCACCCATCCGGAAGGGGCGGTCACCACCATTACCCGTGATGTGTTCGGCAAGCCCACCGCCATCACGCGAGGCAACAGTGGCGGCAGCGTGCAGGCCACCCGCACCTATACCTACAACGCCAACCAGGAGCTGTGCCGCGTTGTCGAGCCGGAAACCGGTGCGACCTTGATGGGCTACGACGCGGGCGGGAACCTGAAGTGGTCGTCGGGTGGTTGGGGTGCAACCGCCGCCTGCCATGCCACTGGCCAGACCACCGCCATCCTGTCGCGGACGGCGGCCCGGACCTATGACGCCCGCAATCGATTGAAGACATTGGTATTCCCAGATGGCCGGGGCAACCAGACCTGGACTTACACCGCCGACGGCTTGCCCAGTTCTGTGCTCGCCAACAATGACGGCACCAATCTCGTCACCACCCAGTACACGTACAATCGGCGGCGCATGCTGACCGAAGAGCGCATGCTCTGGAACGATATCAGCTGGCCTATCAACTACACCTACAACGCCAACGGTCATCGCGTCAGCGAAAAGTACCCGAACGCGCAGACGGTGAGCTTTGCCCCGAATGCGCTGGGCCAGCCGACGCAGGCCGGAACCTTCGCCACCGGGGTGAGTTACTACCCCAACGGGGCAATCAAGCAGTTCACCTACGGTAACGGCATCGTCCATACGATGACCCAGAACGAGCGCCAGTTGCCGGTCCGCAGTACCGACTGCGTGGTAGCAGGATGCACTGCCGCTGCCGATAAGCGGTTGGATCTGAGCTATGGCTTCGACAAGAATGGGAACGTCAGCCAGATCACCGACAACATCGCCGGTCGCCAAAACCGCAGCATGGCCTATGACGGGCTGGACCGACTGACCTCGACCACCTCGGCGATGTTCGGCACGGCGACCTATGCCTACGACGTGCTCGACAACCTGACACGGGTCAACGTTGCGGGCGGCACGTCGCCGCGCGACCACTTCTACTGCTATGACGCGAAGTGGCAGCTGACCAATGTGAAGACCGGCAGTTGCAGCGGCGCCAGTGTGGTTGGGCTTGGTTACGACGTACAGGGCAACCTCAACAACAAGAACGGCAAGCTTTTCAACTTCGACTTTGGTAACCGGCTGCGCAGCGTGGATGGGGTTGCAACCTATGTCTACGACGCTGCGGGGCGACGCGTCCGTGACCTGACGTCAGGTAGCAAGTACAGCCTCTATGCACAGGACGGACGTTTGATGTATGCGAGCGACAACCGGTCGGGAGTCAGCACGCAGTACGTCTATCTGGGAGGAAGCCTGGTCGCATTCCGCGAAGCGGCAGGCACGGTCATCACGCCGAAGTACCAGCACACCGATGCGCTGGGCAGCCCGATCGCGGTAACCGGTGCCAACAAAGCACTTCTGGAAACCAGCGAGTACGAGCCCTATGGGCAGGTGGTGAACGCAGCGGCGAAGGATGGTCCTGGCTTCACTGGTCATGTGCTGGATGCAGCGACCGGCATGAACTACATGCAGCAGCGCTACTACGATCCGCAGATCGGCAGGTTCCTGTCGGTGGATCCGGTGACGGCCTATAGCAACCCGGTGGGGGCGTTTAATCGGTACTGGTATGCCAACAACAATCCATACAAGTTCACCGATCCGGATGGACGGCAAGCTCATGGATTCAATGGAACATGGGAAAATCCCGACAACAGCGGAACAATAAACCGGCAAGCAGAATTTAGGCGAAATACGCTCGACGCCCTACCAATTGTAGGTGACCTAAGGGCGATTAAGACCGCATGGGAGAGTCCCTCTGCTGGGACGGTTGTCAGCGCGGCCCTTGGTCTACTAGGCATCCCAGGAGATCGTGCCGCACCACTTGTTCGGAATTTAGATGGTGCAAACTTCTTTAGGGGTGCAAAGGCGGGGAAAATTCCAAGCTTTGCGCCGAGACCTAATGAATTTAAAGTAGATCCAAGCACCGGCTTTGTGAAGGAAACGCATGGTGTATCAGTATTTGATAACCCCGATAGCGTGAGCTCAAAGGGATTTGTTCCACACAAAGTGGATAAAGCATCAGTGCCTGACTCCCTCAGGATAATTCAACGGGGCAGCGATCCTCGCCACTACGAAATTGTTCCGGCTCAAGGTGCAAACCTGACGCCTGAACAATTTATAAAAGCATGTGGCGAAATTACATGCAGCAATTAGGAGCTTCCAATGAAAGATATACAGTTCGAACTACCCCTCGATTTTTCAGAATACGAACTGGAACTAGCATCAAAGGGCTGGTTCTCTGACACTTGGCTGGTATTCGCAGGCAAGCGCTATCGGTTGAATTTCTATGACTCTGCGCGTCTAGCCCAAGAAATTGAAAGCACCTTAATCGATGAATTGCTATTCTTTGAGAAGAATTTGATAGTCATACCTTCAGTAACCAGGTGCAACATGGAGCGCGCAGTGGAAATACTAGTACATTCAGGCCGTGTGACATCATTATTATCTGAGGATTCATAGCCATTTACTTGAGCGAATCACTTAAAATAGTTAATCACTAGAAGATACCAGAGTCAGGTTCACTTCCTAATCATCTGTGAAGCAAAAAGCCCGCCATTGGCGGGCTTTTTTTCTGGCTTTGGCTTGCCGAATTTGTCGCCCCCCCACATTTCAATGCCTGTAATGAACCACTGAAAACCTGCTCAGGTGTCAGTTTTCCTCAAAGGAGGCACCGATGAGCGAAGTGATGTGAGAATTTGACCACCTCCCAGCTTTTTGAGCCATTCAAAAGTAGAGAAATTCGGCGAAACTAACCCCAAGCAGAGAGGTGGTTTTGCCATGAAGAAGTCGAAGTTCACCGAAGAGCAGATTGCGTTTGCCCTGCGCCAGGCCGAGGGCGGCACATCGGTCGGCGAGACGTGCCGGAAGATGGGCATTTCCGAGGCTACGTTCTACAACTGGAAGAAGAAGTACGGCGGCTTGGGCGTGTCCGAGCTGCGGCGGCTACGGCAACTGGAGGAAGAGAACCGCAAGCTCAAGTAGCTGGTCGCAGATCTGAGCTTGGACAAAGTGATGCTTCAGGACGTCATTCAAAAAAGCTCTGAGGCCGGTGCAGCGACATACGCTCATCGGCTTTCTGCAGCGTGCTTACGGAATCAGCCAGCGGCGGGCATGCGGCGTGATGCGCCAAGCCCGTTCCGGGCTGGCGTACAAACCGGTGCGCAAGATCCTGAATGCGCCATTGACGCGGCGTATCGAGGAGATAGCCCAGACGCGGGTGCGTTACGGCTACCAGCGCATCCACATCCTGCTGCGTCGGGAAGGCTGGCCGATCAATCGCAAACGCGTGCATCGGCTGTACAGGCTGGCAGGGCTGAATCTGCGCTCAAAGCGACCGCGGCGGCGCAGGGCGGCTGCGGACCGCTTGGATCGGCCACTACCCACCGCGCCCAACCATAGTTGGAGCATGGATTTCGTTAGCGATGCGCTCTTCGATGGACGCCGTTTCCGATCGCTAACCGTGGTCGACAACTTCAGCCGCGAGTGTCTGGCCATTGTCGTGGGGCAGAGCCTGCGCGGCGATGATGTTGTCGAAACGCTGGAGCACCTGCGACAGGAACGCGGTTCACCGCGTCGGGTTCAGGCGGATAATGGGCCTGAATTCATCAGTATCGTGCTGGACAAATGGGCTTACGATCACGGCGTTACGATCGACTTTTCGCGGCCTGGCAAGCCGACCGATAACGCCTTCGTCGAATCTTTCAACGGTTCATTTCGCGACGAATGTCTGAACGTGCACTGGTTCCTGTCCCTGGACGACGCTCGCCAGAAGATCGAAAACTGGAGGCCCGACTACAATCAATTCCGTCCGCATTCGTCCCTGGGAAATGCCACGCCAGCGCAGTTCGCCGAGGCATTTCGGACAGCCCCAAACACGCCGATTTTTCTACCTTAGATCGGCTCAAGATTTGGGAGGCCCTCACCGGGATGAGTCAGAGCGCCGGATTCTCCACTTTGAAATGCACCGGCAATCGGGGATTGATCAGCGGAGCTTATGGGTATACTTCATCATCTAACGGCAACGGGGGTGTGAAGAAGATCACATGAATATTAGAGCATGGTGGCCTGTTCTACTCATTACTTTTGCATCCTGCACGGGAGATCATGACGGAAGAAAAGTATCCGGAAATATTTTTTTCAACGGGGAGCCCTTGACCGGAGTTCCCGTATACATGTCAAAGAACCTGGATGATTTCTCGAGATGTGATGGAGGCGTCTTGGCCAGCACCAACAGCCAAGGGAGCTTCGAAGTTGTGGATGTATCCCTGCCTGTCAGACCTTGCTTTCTGATAAATGGAATTGAGTACAGCGATCTTGTCATCATGGATGACGGGGCCGCGAATGAGATCAAGCTTGAGTGTGCGCTCCCGCCTGTGATCGTCGGACATTTTGAAGATCGGGGCGCTTGTTTCGTTCTGAAAGCGAAAGGTGGCTAGTTTCATTGACTGTCCCGGATGAATATTTGACTTGGGCCGATCCGCCGCACCAAGTTGTTCCCGGACATGCAAAATTCGGCGCTGTTACAACCGACAGATCGAAAGGTTCCTCAGCATCGCCGCCGTCACGACCTATAACGGTGATACGCTGTATTTCAACTGTTATATCTACGCTTACAACGATCCGTATATATTCTCCGATCCAGATGGGCGCTGCCCCATGCACGGGAGCAGTTTATGCGGGAAGACCTTTGAGACAATTGTCACTCAAAGCGGGCATAGCGAAGACCTTAGTCCGCCGCCGACTGCTCCAGTCAGCGGTAGTGGGTGGAGCCGCACCCCTGATCGCCCTTATGTCGCAGGGCGGACGGAAAGCTTGGTTCCACCTGGACCCGACTCAGGAATGGGGAAAACCATCGAATGCAATATCCCGGATATGCACACAATGGGGACGATGCGCGACAGTTCTGTCGATTTCGAAACCAGCGAGCGCTTGCCAGACTGACTCGTGAATATCCCATCAATGCGTGCGGCCTATGGCCAGGCAGTACTCAATGCGTCAATGAACTGGTAGGTCAATGTGATCAACCGAGCCCCGGGGACCAAAATATCCAAGCCATTCGAACACGTGCACAGTCAATCTACCGAAGATCAAAGTAGGACCAATAGAATCGTCAAAAGCACCTGCTTCCAGGACGCTTACCGGGTGGAAGGTAGAATTGACTCCAGGCGACTAAATGACCGACCAAAGGACGAATAGTTCGTGAAGCAGACAATTGATGTAACAAGCGAAAAATATCCATCGAGACGCAATAAATTGAAGGCAGCAATTATTTGCATCGCAACAATCATGCTCATGAGTGGATGCGACCTGCTAGCAGCGAAATATGTAGACATCAATGAAGAAGCTGGCATTCGGGAAATAGTATCAACGAATCGAACAACCACAAGCGATTTACTGCTCCTTGGCATCGACTCCTACCCGTCCCAAAAAAAAATCAAGTCCTACGTACTGGTGCCACCTCCTGGCTTTGATGGACCTGAAGTTCTTTCAAGGTCGGTGCTGCCGAAAGGCACAGTAATCCATTTCACCGGGGCGCGAAGATGCGTGAATTGTTATCCAAAGAGTGTACAGCTGAGTCTCAAAGCTGATGGGTTTGCGGAAGAAGAGCCTATTTACATCAATATGACCTGGATGAACCTTCTTGCAGCCCAGTAGGATGGGTTGATCGCTGCGATACCCTTCGCTGTTCACCGTAGACTACCGGCGCGTAAAAGCCCGCTCACCGAGCGGGCTTTTTCGTTGCAGTAAAGTTGAGCGGCGACCCAATGGAGGGGATCGGGCCGCCGCCCCCAAGGAACGATGGGCTACCCAGCGGCACCGCTCCGGCGGTAAACATGCCTGCGCAGCGGTGAAGCAGATGTCGAACCTGGGTTTCAGTTGCGCGACAGCCTGGTCAGTCTTTCTGCGAGCGCCGGTAGTCCAACGGTGGATCGTTCCGCTGCAGCAGCGGGACATAGCGGAAACCTTCGCCCCGGCGCTCGTTGAACTCGGCTTTCGCCTTGGCCAGCGTCTGTGGTGACTGCAGCAACTGCACCCCAGCCAGCGCCATCACCTTGGCGGCGTTCAATGCGCCCTTGGCGCCTATCGACATGCCCGATGCCGCTACTGCCTGCCAGCTGTGTGCCGGCGTGCCCGGAACCCAGGTAGCGGTTCCTACACCTACCGTCGGTACATTCCAGCTCACGTCACCGACATCGGTCGAGGCGCTGCCCGCAAGATCAGCACGATACGGTTGCAGCACTGCTGCCTGCCCCAGATCGGGGCGCTTCTCCAGGCTCTGCTGCAAGGTCTGCGCGAATACCTGCTCACTGGCGTCATAGTGCACACCGCCCACCTGCTGCAGCGCGACCTGCATTACCTGCCCCAAAGTGTCGTTTGGCAGCAATGAAAACACCCCACCGGTCTGCTCGAATTCAACCGTGGTACCAGTCCCCATCGCAGCGCCTTCTGCTGCCTTCTGCAGGCGCTCAATGACATCGCGTACGACTGCCGGGTCGGTGTGGCGAACGTAGTAGTAGGCCTCAGCGGCATCCGGCACCACGTTGGGGGCAGCACCACCGTTGCTGATCACGTAGTGGATGCGCGTGCCGTCAGGGACGTGCTCACGCATCAGGTTGGCCATGTAGTTGAAGGCCTCAACGCCGTCCAGGGCGGAGCGGCCGCGCTCGGGGGCAATGGCGGCGTGGGCAGCACGACCGTGGAAGCGGAACTTGCCGCTGATATTGGCCAGCGTGGTGCCCTGCGCGGCTGAGTTCTCCGACGAAGGATGCCAGTGCAGCACCACATCTACATCGTCGAACAACCCGGCCTTGGTCATGTACACCTTGCCGGATCCGCCTTCCTCGGCAGGCGTCCCGTACAGGCGCACTTCGCCGGGCGTACCACTGTTCTGCAGCCACTGTGCGATCGCACGGGCCGCACCGACCGATGCAGCGCCGAACAGATTGTGGCCGCAAGCCTGTCCGGCATCCTGCCCGGCGATGCTGCTGCGTATCGGCGTGGCCGCTTGCGCCATGCCCGGCAAGGCATCCATCTCCGCAAGCAGGGCGATCACCGGTCCCTTCCCACGCGTGCCATAGCTCGCGACGAAGGCGGTCGGCATGCCGGCAACACTGCTCTGGATACGGAACCCGGCGTCACCCAGCTCCCGCTGCAACAAGGCCGAAGAGGTTTCTTCCAGGTAGCCCAGCTCCGGCTGCTGCCAGAGCTGCTGAGCAACCTCGGCCTGACGCTGTGCATAGCCATCCAGCGTCGCCAGCACGTCATCGGCGACTGCCACGCCAGCGACCGGCAGCAGCGCGAACACCAAGGCAGCCCGTAAACCGGTGAATCTCATCCGCATGGCTGCGTGCTCAGTAGAAGCTGACGTTATCGATCTCGAACCACAGCTTGGTGCCGGGCTCACCACCTGCCGAGAACACCAACTGCTGCAGATCGTCCCCTTTCCACACCGCCACCGGCGAACTGGCACGATATGGCGGTTGTCCCTGCAACGCGGCGAACGGAATCTCCACCACCTGCCACTCGGGCTGCGCCTGCAGTGGCGCAGTGAAACGGCGGTTGCCCAACGCGCGTACTTCCAGACGAAGTTCCGGGGCGCTGCCGCGCAGCTCGAAACGCACGCCGCGGTAGGCCTTGGCGTCCACCGGCGCAACCGAACCGCGGCTCAACGGCAGGATGGCCGCCGCGAACGCGCTGTCCTTGCTGGACAGCTTGGCCTGCGTAGCCAATGCGTTGCCGCCGGTCTCGCGCGCCACCACTTCGGTGACCTGCACGGTGCGGTCGTTGCCGCCATCGGCCTCGTCAACACGCAGCGTGTCCAGGGCGGTGCGGCCGTCGCTGCGCTCGAAATCATCGACCAGCGCCTGCACCGGTTGTGCAGGCAGCGCCAAGGCCTTGTTGCCGGGCGGCAGCACCGCTCCCCTGCCCTGCACCTGGCGGCCAGCCACATAGACCTGCTCGGTATTGCGGATGTCGCTGATCTGTTGCCACGGCTGGCCACGCACCAGCAGCAGGTCGGCGCGCTTGCCGACCTCGATGGTGCCGCGGTCGGCCACACCAAGCGCCTTGGCACTTGCCGAGGTACCGGCAAGCAACGCATCGCTCGGCGTGAGTCCAGCCTGCACCAGCAGCTCCAGCTCACGTAGCGTCGATGTGCCGTGCGGGGTACCGGTCATGCCCGCATCGGTGCCCACCACCACCGGAATACCGGCATCGTGCAGCGCCTTGACGTTGGCCATGGCGTTGCCGAAGTTGTGCTCGCGCTGGGCCAGCACATCGGGCTTGGCGCCAGTGCGTCCACTACCGTCCACCCGCTCGGGCAGGTACACCGCAAGCGATGGGGCATAGGCCGTGCCATGCTCGCGCATCAATGCGATCAACTCGTCGTCAACCGCACCGTCCTGCACGCTGTGCGCGATGACATCCACACCAGCGCGGGCTGCGGCCTTGCCGCGCTTGACCATCACTGTGTGGGTGAACACCTTGAGCCCGTGCTTGTGCGCTTCATCGACCAACGCGGTGAGGGTTTCCTCGTCCATGCTGCTGTTGTCGGCGGCGTTGGAGTAACGCCAGCCATCGGTGAAGGCCTTGATGAAGTCCGGCTTGTACGGCGCCACGGCCTGCACACCCGCGCGTGCAGCCGCCGGTGAGTTGACCCAGCGGGTAGTGTTCTCATCACCCCAGTCGGCACCATGGCCCAGCGGCGTGCTCATGCGGGCCGCGAACTTAACGTCCGGTGCGGCAATCGACGCCAGCCAGGCACGACGCGGTGCATACGCCTCCGGCGGCTCATGGAAGTCGCTGACCGTGGTCACGCCCGCTGCCATGTACAGGTTCGCAACCTGCGGCAGCTCCGACGGCGTGGCGTTGGGCGTCCAATGCGTGTGCAGGTCGAACAGGCCCGGCAGCAAAGTCTGGCCGCGTGCGTTCACCACGCGTGCGCCCGCCGGTGCAGCCTGCCCATCGCCGATCGCAGCGATGCGCCCATCCTCGACCAGCACGCTGGCCGAATACGCAGCGCGTCCGGTGCCATCGAACACCATGGCATCACGGATCAGCACCGCCTTGTCGCCGTTGCTCGCGGCGATACTGACCTGGCTGCCCCCGAACAACGCCGCGGTCAACACCGCCAGGGCAAAAATACGCTTGCTGTTGCAGTTCATGTGTCCATCCGGATTCATTGCATGGACCGTGCCGCATGCGGCACGGCATCGGGGGAGCTCAAACGGACCACGTTGCCGCTGCGCTGCACGACCAGCCCAAGGCTCAGGGCAACACTGTTGGCGAAGCCGAGTGGGTCACTGGCCGAGTACAGTCCGACGATACGGCGGCTGCCCACCAGTGGATCTTCGATGACGATGCGGGTATCGCTGTACCGCAGGAACTGCGCTGCTGCCACCGACAAAGTGTCGCCGTTGAACGACAGCATGCCTTCGCGCCACGCCAGTTGCTGGTCGACATCATCCATTGCGACCGGCTCGATACGGATACCATGGCTGCGGTTGGCCAGTGCGCGGTAGTTGGCCACCAGGCGGGTTGGCGCTACCGCGCCTTGGGTATCGGCGACATCCACCACGCCTTCGCGTACCAGCACCTCGACGCCGCCACTGCGGCGCTCGGTAAGGCTCACCGCGAAGCTGGTGCCTACCGCGGTCACGTCGGTCTCATCGGCGCGCACCACGAACGGACGCTCCGGGTTCTTGGCTACGTCGAACAGCGCTTCGCCCTGCAGCAACTGGATGTCACGACGGGAATCGCTGAACTGCACCCGCACCTGCGAGTCTGAATCCAGGGTGATGGCCGACCCATCCTGCAGCGGCACACGCAGGATCTCGCCCTTGCGCGTCGCGAAGTATTCGCCGCCCTCATCATGCCGGTGCACACCGATCGCGAGCACACCGACCGCCGCGGCCAAGCCTACCGTCCACTTCAGCAGGCGTCGCGCGCGCCGCGGTGCTCGGGCCGTGTACGCCCGATCCATCTGACCGGCCGACAGCGCACGTGCGCGATCGGTGCGTGCCAGCACGGCATGGGCGCGGGCATAGGCACCGAAGTGCCGTGCATCCGCCTGCAACCATGCATCACGCTGCGCGCTGTCCTCCGCGCTCAGCGCGGCGCGATCCTCACGCGCCACCCAGGCGGCTGCAACATCATCGATGCCGGCATCAACGTCGACGCGCATGCCCTGCTCCTTCCATGGTGGACTGCTTGCCGTCCTGCTGCATTCCGTTGTCATCGCGCTTCATGGCATCCATCAATACCCGGATCCCTTTGCAGACATGTTTCTCTACGGTGTTTTCACTGATCTGCATGCGCTGTGCGATCTCGCGCTGCGAATATCCTTCCACCCGGCGCAGCACGAACGCCTGCCTGCACTTGTCCGGCAGGCTCTCAATCAGCGCGCCGATACGCGCCAGCTCCTGGCGCGATGACGCATTGCGTTCGGGATTTACTTCATCGCCGCCGACCGCGACGCGATCGATCTCGGCAACCGCCTCGATCGACACTACCTGCGCGCGCCGCAGCTGCTGCAGCACCACCGAATGTGCGACCGAGTACATATAGGCCTTGGGCTGCTGGATATGCGAGATGTCCGCCATGCCGGCGAGGATGGCGTAGGTTTCCTGGATCACGTCGTCCACGTCCTGGCGCAGCGACAAACGCCGCCGCAGCCAATCGCGCAACGCCGGTTCAAACGGCAGGACGTGCTCGGCCAACCAGCCGGCACGCTCCCGTGCAAGTGCCGCGTTCATCGCGGCACCTGCTTGCAGATCAACAACTGGAACATCGGTACTTGCACCTGCATCAGAACGCCTTGCTCACGTTGACATACCAGTACCGTGGGTTGGCCTGGTAGACGCCCGACGGGTAGCCGAACACATCATCCGAAATCGGCGGGCGCTTGTTGGCGATGTTGTTGGCGCCAACCTTGACTGCCACGTTGCTGAGCCAGCCTTCACGCTCGAAGTCGTACTTGACGAAGGCATTGGCCAGCGTTTGCGACTTCACCGTCCACGGCGTGCCGTCGGCCAAGGTCAGGCCGTTCTCGACGTAGGAACTGGCGTAGCGCGCATTGGCGCCCACTGATAGCTGCTGGTACCGCCAGGTCAGGGTGCCGGACCACTTCCACTCGGGGTTGCCGCCGTTGCCGATCAGATCGCCACCGCCAGTGATCCGGATCGACGGATCAACCAAGCCACTGGCCTTGGCGTCTTCCAATGCCTGCAGTGCCGGCGAACGCTGGCGGTAGAACTCGATCAGGTGGGTACCGGTCACCGACACATCGAAACGACCGATGGCGGTTTCCGGTGAGTTCCAGCTGAAGTTGTAGTCCACGCCCCGCAGCGTCTGCGGCTCCAGGTTGACGTACTGGTCAGTCACGTACAGCACCTTGCCTGCGGGATCCAGGCCGGTGCCCGCGAAGCGGGCGATGTCATCGGCGGTAGCATCCGCACGCACCACGGCTGCATTGCTGCTGCCCTGCTGGCGCAGCAGATAATCCAGGATCAGTGCATTGCCCTCGCCGAACAGGCCAATGATGCCCTCCTGCTCGTACTTGTAGTAATCCACCGCGAAGGTGAAGCGACCGTAGTTCTCCGGGATGAAGCGCGGCTGGAACACCAGTCCGGCACTGGTATTGGTGGAGGTTTCCGGCTTCAGGTTGGGATTGCCGGAACGGCGTGCGGTTGTCGAATACGTGTAACCACCACAGTTGGCGATGGAGCCCTGTGCACCACTGCGCACATCGGCCTCGCACTGGATGTAATCCGTGCGGTTGTTGGAGCGGCTCACAACCGTGGCATTGATCTGCTCCAGGTTGGGCGCGCGGAAGCCCTTGGCCCACGACGAGCGCAGCGTAAGCCCGTCGAACAGCTGCCAGCCCAGTGCGAGCTTGGGCTTGGCGACGTTGCCGAAGTCGTTGTATCGCTCGGCGCGGCCGGCAACCTGCAGGTCCAGCGAGCGCACCAGCGGGATGTTCATTTCCGGCGACACCAGCGGAACCGAGAATTCGGCGAACAGGCCGGCAACGGTGCGCGAGCCATAGGTATCCGGGGTCGGGCTGACACCGTACATGTCGCTCGGATAGGCAACACCGGTGATCGCATCCGTGAAGGTCACCGAACCATCGACGCGTGCATCGCGGTCGTCACGCTGGGTTTCGTGGCGTACTTCGAGGCCAGCCGCCATGCCGACGTCGCCAGCCCAGGTCTTGAACAGGTCCGGGCGTGATGCCTTGAAATCCCACAGGAACAGCTCGGTCTTGCTCTGTCGCTGCGCCTTGTAGAAGAACTGGTCCAGCTTGTTCCAGTCATTGCAGCCGCCGCAGAACGGGTTGTAGGCCGATTCGGTGGGGTTGGCCAACGCCTGCTGGAACAACGACATGCTCACCGCGTCCTGGGTGTCCTTGACCTTGGCCTGCGAGTACAGCGCCGCCGACTCCCAGTCGAAACCGAAGTGGAAGCCACGCAGGCCCGCCAGCGCACGCACCTGGGTGTTGTTGACCTCGATCCGGGTCGGACGCTCGAAGCGATAGCTGGTGATCGTCACCGGCAAACCGTCAGGACCGATGTTCAGCCCTTCCAGGCGATTGGGGTTGAGTGTGCCGTCGGGCAGGTACATCGCGCCGAACGGATTCCAGTAATTGCTGGCGGCCACCGTCATCGGCAACGCGGTGATGGTATTGACGCCGTTCTGCAGGCTGTAAGCCCTGGAGTTGTAAACGCCGGCCTCGCTGAAGAACGACAGACCGTTGTCGAAATCGTGCTTGCCGGTGACGAACAGGTTCAGCCGGCGCACGTCCGGGCTGATCGACAACGGGTACTGCGACTGCTGGTTGTCGCGCAGGTTGGCGTCGGCACCCGAGGTCGCCTTGCTGCCGGATTGCACGCACAGACCGTCACCAATCGTGGCCGCACAGCCACTGTTGCTGGTCGGCTGCACATGGAAGGCACCTGCAGCGGTGGTCAGCCAGTTGCCGTTCTGCGACACGCGCGGACCATTAACCGTGAAGTTACCCCAGGGACTGTTGGTGTTGCGGTTGTCGGTGCCGGCCAGTCCCTCGAAAGGCGTGCCCAGGAAGTCCGCGGCGCGGTTGCCATCCTTGGTCCAGTCCTGGTCCAGCGAGTTCAAACCGGTGGTGTTGTAGTAGTTGAAGGCAATGGTGATGTTGGAACGCAGGTCTTCGGAGTTCTTGCCCCACATGCCGTTGATACCGATGTCGCTCAGGTCGGTGCCTTCGCCGAAGCCCTTCTGCACGCTGATGGTGCCGCCGTCCATGTCATCACGCAGGACGTTGTTGACCACGCCGGCCACCGCGTCGGTACCGTAGATGGCGGCCGCGCCGTCCAGCAGCACTTCGACCCGGCGCAGATTGGCGACCGGCACCGCATTGGCGTTGTAGGTCAGCACCGGCACCAGGTTGCCGTCGGCCTGGCTGGTGGGATGCACGACGGTGCGGCGACCATTGATGAGCAGCAGCGTATTGCCGACGCCGAGACCGCGCAGGTTGACCGAGGCAATGTCGCCACGCGCGTAGTTGGAACTGTTACCGCCGTTGGTGCCGCTGAAGGACACGTCACCCATCTGCGGGATGGAGCGGTAGAGGTCGTCACCGGACACCGCACCGGTTGCCTCGATCTGCTCGGCCTGCAAGGTTGCCACCGGCAGGATCGCCGCCGTCTTGCTGCCCTTGATCTGGCTGCCGACCACGGTGATCTGGTCAAGTGTGTTGACGCTCTGGTTGCTGCTGGCCGGGGCCGCGACCGGCTCGGCCGGCTCCGGCTGTATGGCCTGGCCCACCGCCAAGCCCCCCAAGCCTGTCAGCGAAGCCAACATTGGCGAGCCGGCACGCAGGGTAATGGTGCGGCCGTCGTCGGACGCCACGCTCAGCCCGGTGCCTGCCAGCAGCTTGGCCAAGGCCTCGCGCGGCTCCATCTGGCCCTTCAACTGCGCTACGGCAACACTGCCATTCTCGCCTGAATGGGCGGGGGCGATGATCTGCACGCCGGCTTGGCGGGCAAATTCGGGCAGCACGTCCTCGATGTTGCCAGCTGCAAGGTCGAACTGCGGTGGCGCCGCCAGCGCCGGAACGGAGGCGCACAGCGCCACAACTGCCAGACCGCCGCGGATAGCGCTTGCAAGCGGCAACAACTTGAATGAACGCATTGAGTAAGTCCCCAGAAAATGACGCCAACGGTGGCAACCACTGCCCCCTGCATGACGTGATGCATCACCGCGCGGGTTCCGCCATCCTGTGGTCATATTGGCGTGTCAGGCATACCGATGCCCGCCCGACCCGCCATACGCCGTAGTATCCTTCGCCGACAACCTCCACATCCGAGGACCCCGCACCATGCGTTTTCGCCCGCAGTACGCTTTGATTGCCTTGGCCTGCCTTGCCCTTGCTGCCTGTGGTGGTGGCAAGGTAAAGCGCGTCTCCGAGCCCGCCGCAAGCATCCAGCAGCTCACAGTTGGCAACGACGGCAACTGGGACGTGGAACTGCGCCTGCGCAACTACAGCTCGATGCCGATGCGCTTTGACAACGTCGCGCTGGCCATCAAGGTGGGCGACCAGGCCGCGGGCACGCTCAGCGCCACGCCAGGCTTGTCGATCGGCCCGGAGTCGGCCGACGTGATCAAGGTCCGCCTGCAACCGGCCTCGGCCGCGCGTCTGGTGGTGGCTGACGCCCTGGCCGGCAGCAGCTCCCTGTTCTACGAGCTGGAAGGCAGTGTCAGCGCCACCCCCGAAGACAAGAAACAACGCAGTTTCGACATCAAGTCGCGCAGCAGCCTCAACCAGGCCCCCGGCCTGCCCGGCGTGCTGCGCTGATCCCCCACCGCTTCCCGAATCGTTCGAGATCGTTCTGATGAGCAACTACAAAGCCCCCGTTACCGACCTCCGTTTCGCCCTGCACGACGTACTCAAGGCCGAATCCCTGTTTGCCGCGATGGGCCTGGAAGATGCCAGCGCCGACGTCATCGACGCGGTGCTGGAAGAAGCCGGCCGTTTCAGCAGCGCCGTACTGGCACCGCTGAACGCAGTTGGCGACCAGACCGGCTGCAAGCTGGACAAGGCCACCGGTGAAGTCACCACCGCGCCCGGCTTCAAGGAAGCGTATGCGCAGTTCGTGGAAGGCGGCTGGACCGGCCTGACCGCATCACCGGACTTCGGCGGCCAGGGCATGCCGGAAACGCTGGGCATGGCATTGAGCGAGATGGTGTCCTCGGCCAACCTGGCCTGGAGCCTGTTCCCGATGCTTTCGCACGGCGCGGTGGAGGCGCTCAAGCACTATGGTGAAGACTGGCAGAAGGAGGCGTTCCTGAAGCCGCTGGTGGCTGGCAACTGGACCGGCACCATGTGCCTGACCGAGCCCCATGCGGGCACCGACCTAGGCCTGCTCAAGACCCGCGCCGAACCGAACGCCGACGGCAGCTATTCCATCACCGGCACCAAGATCTTCATCACCGCCGGTGAGCACGACCTCAGCGACAACATCGTGCACCTGGTGCTGGCCAAGCTGCCGGATGCGCCGCCCGGGCCGAAGGGTATCTCGCTGTTCGTCACCCCGAAGTACAAGGTCGATCGCGACGGCAAACAGGGCGAACGCAATGAACTTCGCTGCGGCGCACTCGAGCACAAGATGGGTATCCACGGCTCGTCCACCTGCGTGATGAATTTCGACGGCGCCCAGGGTTACCTCGTTGGCCAGCCACACAAGGGCCTGCAGGGCATGTTCGTGATGATGAACTCCGCCCGTCTCGGCGTCGGCGTGCAGGGTCTGGCGCAGTCCGAGCGCGCGTATCAGGGCGCGTTGGCCTATGCCCGTGAGCGCCTGCAGTCGCGTGCGCCAAAGGGAGCGATCCTGGCCGACAAGCCGGCCGACCCGATCATCGCCCAGCCCGACGTCCGCCGTATGCTGTTGACCACCAAGGCCTTGACCGAAGGCGGCCGCTTGCTCGCAGCGCACGCCTACACGCAACTTGACGCCGCCCACAGCAGCCCCGATGCGCAGGCGCGCGCCGATGCCGACACCCTGGTCAGCTTCCTCACCCCGATCGTCAAGGCCTGCCTGACCGAATGGAGCATCGAGGCCACCTACAACGGCCAGCAGGTGTTTGGTGGGCACGGCTATATTGCCGAGCACGGCATGGAGCAGTACGCCCGCGACGCCCGCATCACCACCTTGTATGAAGGCACCACCGGCATCCAGGCGTTGGACCTGATCGGCCGCAAGACCGCCGCCTCGCAGGGCGCAGGCCTGAAGCTGTTCCTGGCCGAGATCGAGCAGTTCATCAACGCCAATGCCGGCAACCCCGCCGTGGCCGAGTTCCTGCCAGTCCTTGGCGGCAAGGCCAAGGAATGGGGCACGTTGACCATCGACGTGTTGCAGCGCGCCGCCGCCAACCCGGAAGAACTCGGCGCGGCCAGCTGGGATTACCTGTTCTACAGCGGCTACGTCGCCGTTGCGTACTGGTGGGCCCGTTCGGTGGTCGCTGCGCAGGCTTCCAGCCACACCGAGGCATTCAAGCAGGCCAAGCTGGAAACCGCGCGTTTCTATTACGCCCGCATCCTGCCCCGCACCCTGACCCACGCCGCCGGCATCGCCGCTGGCGCCGACTCGCTGATGGACATGGATTCGGCCCGCTTCGGCGACTGATCCGTCGCCGTAAGCACGGCTTTAGCCCCTCTCCCGCGTGCGGGAGAGGGGTTGGGGTGAGGGCGCTCTTGCTTCCGCTCCTTCCTTTTGGCCGCAGGGCCAAGCTGAGGGCAAGGCTACAGGCTACTGAAACAACCCCAGCTTCGCGGCTTACGCCGCTCCTACAAAACCACAGGCCGCCACCGCCTTTACACAAACTGTCACGCATCGTGTATAAGCTGTTAACCCGATGGAGACAGACACTACACCGCGTAGTCTGATCGATACCGGAGCCGAACTTTCCGCTCCGACAGCCGGGTTTTCGCCGTCACCTTCCCTGCATCGCCTTGGCACCGTGCGACTGCTGTCGCTGGATGCACATGGCCGCGTGCTGGACTGGATCAACTGGCAGGATGCGGCCTGCCTGTACGCTCGCGGCGCTGTGTCCTGGACCATGGGCGATCCCTGCCTGCATGTACATGGCGCCATGTCGCGACTCACCGGCCTGCGCAGTGGCATGGACCTACACCCGATCATCGCCTCCCGCGGGCATGCGCGTTCACGTGCGATCGACCCCACTCCCAATCTCACCAATACCGCGTTGTTCGCCCGCGACTCCCAGCTCTGCCTGTACTGCGGCCAGCACTTCAGCCGCCCGCAACTGACCCGCGACCACGTCCTGCCGGTCTCCAAAGGCGGCAAGGACACCTGGGAAAACGTGGTCAGCGCCTGCTTCCACTGCAATTCCCGCAAGAGCAACCGCACCCCGCAGCAGGCCAACATGCCGCTGTTGGCCGTACCGTACCGGCCCAGCTGGATCGAACACCTGATCCTGTCCAATCGCAACATCCTGGCCGACCAGATGGCCTTCCTGAAGGCGCAGCTTCCGCGCAAAGCGCTGCTGCGCGGGGCCTGAGCCCGCACCGGCGCCAGCCGCCAAACTGAACGATAGCGGCGGTTTGCACTGAAGTACCGTCATCGCACCCTCACGCGTACCGCGCTTTGCTTGCCCCACCCTCTCCGGACGGGGAAAATACGGTTTCGAGTGAAACGCGAAGACCATGATCGACTCTGCCAGCTATCCGCGCCTGTCGCGCATCAAGACTCCCGATGACCTGCGTACGTTCGACGAGAACGAACTGGAGGCCATCGCAGATGAGTTGCGCGCCTACCTGATCGAATCGGTGGGCAAGAGCGGCGGCCACTTCGCGGCGGGCCTAGGCGTGATCGAGCTTACCGTCGCCCTGCATTATCTGTATGACACCCCGGTCGATCAGTTGGTGTGGGACGTGGGTCACCAGACCTACCCGCACAAGATCCTCACCGGCCGCCGCGACAGCATCCATACCGTCAAGCAGAAGGACGGCGTGGCGCCGTTCCCCAAGCGCGAGGAAAGCGAGTTCGACACCTTCGGCGTCGGCCATTCCTCGACCTCGATCTCGGCCGCACTCGGCATGGCGATCGCGCGCCAGCGCCAGGGCGACGAGCGCAAGGTGATCGCGGTGATCGGCGACGGCGCGATGACCGCGGGCATGGCCTTCGAAGCACTGGCCCACGCCGGCGGCATGGATGACGAGCCGAACGTGCTGGTCATCCTCAACGACAACAACATGTCCATCTCCGAAGCCGTCGGTGGACTGACCAAGATGCTGGGCCGGGCAACCGCCAGCCGCACGCTCAACGCGCTGCGCGAGAGTGGCAAGAAGATCCTCGGCGACAAGCGTCACAGCCCGCCTGCGCGCTTCGTGAAGCGTTGGGAAGAACAATGGAAGGGCATGTTCGTGCCGTCCACCGCCTTCGAGCAGATGGGCTTCCATTACACCGGCCCGATCGACGGCCATGACCTGCCGCTGCTGGTATCGACCCTCAAGCATCTGAAGGATGCCAAGGGCCCGCACCTGCTGCACATCATGACCACCAAGGGCAAAGGCTACGAGCCAGCCGAGGACGACCAGATCGGCTACCACGCCGTCGGCCCATTCGACCCGAGCAAGGGCCTGCCGGAAAAGGGCGCGCCCAAGAAACCGACCTATACCGACATCTTCGGCGACTGGCTGTGTGACGCCGCCGCGGCCGACCCGCAGTTGCTGGCGATCACCCCGGCCATGCGCGAAGGCTCGGGGCTGGTGCGTTTCAGCAAGGAATACCCGCAGCGCTACTTCGACGTCGCCATCGCCGAGCAGCATGCGGTGACACTGGCCGCGGGCATGGCCACGCAGGGCGCCAAGCCCGTGGTCGCCATCTACTCCACCTTCCTGCAGCGCGCCTACGACCAACTGGTACATGACGTCGCCACCCAGGACCTGGACGTGCTGTTCGCCATCGACCGTGCCGGTGTTGTCGGCCCGGACGGCGCCACCCACGCCGGCAACCTCGACCTGAGCTACCTGCGCTGCGTGCCGAACATGGTGGTCATGGCCCCGGGCGATGAAGCCGAGTGCAGGCAGATGCTCAGCACCGGCCTGCAGTACAAGGGCCCAGCTGCCGTGCGCTATCCGCGCGGCACCGGTCCTGGCGCAGCTGTTGGCACCGACCTGTCCACATTGGAAATCGGCAAGGCGCAACTGCGCGTGCAAGGCAGCCGCATCGCCATCCTCGCCTTCGGTGCCAGCGTACCGGCGGCCGAACAGGTTGGCCGCGAACTGGGCCTGAGCGTAGTCAACATGCGTTTCATCAAGCCGCTGGACAAGGCGATGCTGCTGGAACTGGCGCGCACGCACGACGGTTTTGTCACCGTTGAAGACAACGTGGTTGCCGGCGGCGCTGGTTCGGGCGTCTCCGAACTGCTCAGCGCCGAAGCCGTGCTTATGCCCATGCTGCACCTGGGCCTACCCGACAGCTACCAGCACCACGCCAGCCGCGAAGACCTGCTGGCCGAGGCCGGGATTGATGCGGCAGGCATTCGCGCAGCAATCCTGAAGCGCTGGCCGAAGCTGCAGGACAGTGCTGCGCCGTTGAGTGCGGCCAGCTGAGTTGAACTCGAACTGGTAGAAGTCCCGAATCCGATGCCAGTCCTCTGGCATCGGATTTTTCTTTGTAGGAGCGGCGTAAACCGCGAAGCACACACCCTTTTTGGTAGTAGGGGAGCCAAGAGTTTCATCCATCCTGGCTTCGCGATCCACGCCACTCCTACAAAACCAGCAACACCGTAGCCCGGGTAAGCGCAACGCACCCGAGAGCGAGTCTCCGGCAATCCTCCCGAATGAAACAATCCCGGTGAACTGCGCTTACCCCGGCCACCTTGGAACACGCCTGCCAGCTTTGAGCGAGCACTTGCTCCTCAACGCTGCACTTGCATTTCAAGGCGACTCAATCTCGTACCCCCTCGCCTCCAAAACAGCGAGATAGCCATCCGCTTCCAACAGCCGATCCACCGGCAACATCGCAAATGTTTCCGGATTGCGCTGCAATGCATCTTCAGCGATCGCCAACCAATGCTGACGGACGCGTATTTTGAGATCTCCATAGCCCCGGTTGCGCACAAAGTTCGATTCGGTGAGCGCCTGCATGCAAGCTCCACTCACATCCTCGTACGGCGAGCGCCGCAATGCCTCGATATCACCGACCGCCCACGCGTTTGCCCGCTCGACCAAGGTGGGCAGATCGCGCTCGATAAGGCCCACGGTTCGCTCGAGGCACACCGAGTCATCCATTCCGCCTTGGCGGAACTCGCGCACGGCGGCCTTGGGATCTTCTATGTTGATCTTCCAGGTAGTCGACGTCGGCGTGATATTGGCGGCCTTTGCTGCCGCTTCGATGACAGGCCAGACGACCGGCTTCTGCCCTAATCCGATTGACTTGAGGGCTGCAGACTGCAGCTCCGCGGCCGCAAACATCGGGCGCCGGCGCTCGACACCGCCGTCACGTGGGAGATAGCGTTGCTTCAACGCACGCCAACGCGCAAGCAGCTCGGGCGCAAGTACATCACTGAGTTCTGCGCCGTCCTCATTACGCATGACCTTCCATACCGAAGGAGCCAAGGCCAGCTTGCCGAAAAACCCAACGTCTGCATCAAACGAGACAGCCGGTGGCAGCAGCACCTGCCGCGAACGCGCGATCACGTCGCGAACCTCATCGGCTCGCCATTCAATCTGGTTGGGCAAAGGCGACACCGTACCCAAGATCCACAGCACATGCCCGTCTTTGCTTACCCGCCACAGCCCCGGCCCGGGCTGAACGCCACGGACAACCACGGTTTCCATGTCACGGATTGGCGCCGTTTCCGTATCAGCATCGGCTTCAACCAGATCCTGCGCCCCAACACCGCCCGTAAAAAAACATGCAAGCAGACACCAACCACGCAAGCCCTGCACTACCGACATACCTGCATTCCTTGAGGCAACCTGGCTGGCGACATTATCCATTTCGTCGCGGCAATGCGTTAGAACATCGTTCTGGAGAAAACACAGGGAAATCCATTACAGCAGAGCAGCACCCCTCGGTAGTGCCGAGCCATGCTCGGCAGAGGTATTCCCGGCAAGACCACCGCAAGCCATTGCAGCAGCGCGCCTATCAACAGTAGTGCCGAGCCATGCTCGGCAGAGGCATTCCCGGCAAGACCACGGCAAGCCATTGCAGCAGCGCACCTATCAACGGTAGGCCGAGCCATGCTCAGCAGGGGCATTCCCAGCAAGCCATCCAACCAAACATGGCTCAGCCCACAGCGAAACAGAACGGACAACGACTCAGCGCCACAATGCGGATTTGATGGAATACATAACACCGACCTGCAACGCCATGCCGACAATAAACATGGGCATAGTAACTTCCGGCGCTGCTCCAGCGCACTGAATGCAAAAACCGACTCTGACCCCGGTTTTCTCCGGTTTTCTACAGGTAATGGACCACCATCGCGCCGAACAAACGGCACAACAACATGGTCATCGCAAAGGCGGTGGCGAATGAGAACAGCCAGTTCATTTCGGCAGCCAGAACCCGCTTTGCTTCTGCATCCATCAGCCCTGCATCGCGACGTCGCATCTGCCGTGACAGCAACAGCATCGAGAGAAGACCCAGCAACAGCAGAGGCAGCCAGGCGAAGATCAACATTGACAGGCTGCCTGCCGAGGCCCGCCCAGCACTATGCCGCGCAAGAAACCCTCCAATCGCAAGCTGGTTCTCGAAAGGCAGGAAGACGAACAGCAACGTCGCCATGCCGATGAGGAGGAAGCCGGCGTGGCGCACACGCAACTGCCACGGCCACGCGATGACAGGCGGCGCTTCAGTCCGTACCGCACCAAACACCAGCGCCTTGTCGCCATGATCAACCCGGCCATGACCGCGCCGACGATCGATATGCCAGAACCAGCGATAGAGCCCGCGTTGCAGTAGCAGGAACAAGACCGTCGCCATGAACACGATCAACACGATATTGAACGCGACAGCGCCTGCGTTCCTGTCGGTGGAACCGCGCAACAGCGCGATCCCGATCCAACCTCCAAAAAGCGCACTCCAACCGACCAGCAAAACCACACCAATCAGCAGCCACCTGCGCCACCGCGGCCCACGCAACCACACGGGCATGCGCTGTTCCGCCGCGCCCGGAATGGTGCTGCCTGTGCCGCGCCGCGGATCCGGCATCCCTTCATTCGTCATCGTTCAGCCTCGTGCGTGAGAAAAGCCGGGGTCAGAGTGCATTTTCCCGCACATCGCGGCCTCAGCCAGATCGCTGACGCCAGCTACACAGCGCCGACATGGGAGGTGCTACAGGCACTGAATACTCCGCCCAACATCCGCGTAGCCGGATCAATCCTGGCGTTGGTCGATAGTGGCCGCGTTATCACGCCGGAACAGCTCCCACTCTTCGATCTGCGTGCCATCAGCGAGATGACAGACGCCGTACTCACCGCCGTCACTGTTCTTCCTGATCTCAAGCTTGCCGCCCTTCTTCACACAATACTCGGAGGCAGGATTGGCCATGCCGAGGCGCTGCGGTGAATCCCCGATCTTCGCATCGTGATTGGGGGCGCAAGCGGCCACCATGCCGACCAAAGACAAGAGGGTCGTAGAAACCACAAGAGATTTCATTGATGTTTCCCAGGGTCAAAGCTCGTCCATATTGTCATCCACAGGCCGGAAAACAACTGTGACGTCTCTGCTGAACACCCCCAAGGCTTTCAACCATTGGGGTACATTCAAGTGCACTTGGTTGCCAACAGCGCAGTCGGCGCTGATCCACTGTGCCAGCAGAATTGAATGCCGATCTGACAGCCGGTAAGGTTCGCCCTTCGAATTGGAACGACGAGAACGGTATGCCACAGGACGAGCTGCTTCACGACATGCTGAACACCTTGAACAGGCTCATCACTGCCTTGTCTTCAGCCACTCCGGACGAAAAAGCCTGGCGTGAGTCGATCACGGAGATGCGCGAGATACGCGCCTCCTTGCCCTCTTCTCCGGCATTGGAGAAGTACGTGGGCAAGCGCATAAGGCAGTCGCTCGCCATTCGAGGCTTGAGCCTCACCAACGGCCCGGCCACGCGAGCGCTGCTCAGCCCCAACATCGTGACCAACCTGACGCTTGCCAAGCAGGTCCTGGAAGGCTATCTGGGCAAGCGCTGAGGACACCCGCGGTTTACTGCTCCTTACTGGCCGACCTTGACCTGATCCTGGTCAGGACATTACATCGGCGGGTCAAGGCAGCGCTCATACTCTTCAAAGGCTTTGATTGGGGCACCCCGGTTTGAACCGATATGCGCCCCCATCATGAATCGATGCCGGTCTCGCTTTCACCTCACCAAGCAGCCCTTTTTTCCGGGTGCTACGATCCGCCGCTTCAGCTGACACACAAATCACCGATGTCCGACCTACCACCTCTCCCCAGCCTCGCACTTGGGCGCTATCGCCATTTCAAAGGCGGCGAGTACGAAGTCGTTGGCCTCGCCCGCAGCAGCGAAACGCTGGAAGCCGTGGTG
>Ga0308157_10001543_pt1 | contig 46024 bp, 60 predicted proteins | sample PhyBR1_FD_201035 | JGI IMG/M metagenome (GOLD analysis project Ga0308157, IMG submission 201035) | Phyllosphere microbial communities from UC Gill Tract Community Farm, Albany, California, United States - DLSLB.R1 | ecosystem: Host-associated > Plants > Phyllosphere > Unclassified | place: USA... | reverse complement strand
CTTCTTCATCGATCCACTGCAGAAGGCGCCCACCAAAGAGTGTGTGGTTTGGGTTAAGGTCTTCCGGTTTGATCCATTTTCGGGTATGGTAATTCATCGCGTAATTTTAATGCAAAATTACGGGAATGCGTTGGACTTTACATAAAATCAGCTGATAATAAAGTTTTTTAAGCCGAAACTACACTTATCAAGTACTGTAAAGACTTAGATTATTATAACCTAAAGTAAGTGCACAAAGGCCTAGCTTCATCTTGTAAAAACCAATTTATTGTCCTTCGACATTTCTTCATCGATCCGATAGCCTTCCAGATTAAAGCCTTTCACTTCGTCCAGTTTCTGGATACTGTTTTCAGCGCAGTAACGAACCATCAGGCCACGCGCATGTTTTGTATAAACCACGATGGTTTTCGGTTTGCCGGATTTCATTTCGTAAAAATCGAAATCGATAACGGGTGCTTTCAGCTTCTTTTTGTCGAGAACTTTAAAGTATTCGTTGCTGGCGAGATTTAGTATGATGTCTTTTGATTTTAACTCACTGTTGAACTGCTCTGTTATCCGGTCGCGCCAGAATTCGTACAGGTTTTTGTAGTTTTCGAATTCGAAATTCCGACCCATTTCAAGGCGGTAGAGCATTATTTTATCTGAAGGTTTCAGCAAACCGTACAAACCCGAAAGTATGCGGTAGTTTTTCTGCAGATATTTTATGGCATCGGCGTCTAAAGTTTTTGCGTCAAGTCCGCGATAGACTTCGCCGGTAAAAGCATACAGTGCGGCTGACGATTCTTTACTTGCCGGCTTTGGCGTCCACTGCTGGTTTCGCTCCCAGTTTTCATCGGCAAGTTTCGCAGATATTTCCATCAATTCAGACAGTTGGCGCGGTGTTTTTTCCTTTAAATAAGAATGTATCAAAGTTGCTTCCTCAATGAACGCCGGAGTAGTGGGTTTCAGCAGATCGCTTTTATAATCCATGCTCATCAGTTTCGCGGGAGAGGTTACTATCTTCATTTATAAATTTTAATTTTTCTGATATAATTCTTTGAAATGAGTGGAAATCCCGCGTCCCGACCTGAGTGGAGCTCTTTGCCGTTTACAAAACGGCAAAAGCGGGAACGGAGGGCGGATAAGACGCCCAAAAACTACAACTCGCCTTTGCCCTGACGAATGATTTCGGGCTCGCCACTGGTTAGGTCTATGATGGTGGATGCGACATTATCGCCAAAACCAGAATCAATTACGATGTCTACCAAATGGTCGAATTTTTCAGCGATAAGTTCGGGATCGGTGGAGTATTCTATGACTTCGTCTTCATCTTTTACAGACGTGGAGGCGATGGGATGGCCCAGTTTTTCGACGATCATCTGCGGAATCACATGGTCCGGCACACGAATGCCGACCGTCTTGTTGCCTTTGTAAGCCAGTGGGAGACTTTTACCGGCTTCGAGAATAAAGGTAAAGGGTCCTGGGATTTTACTTTTAAGAAATCTGAAAACCGGTGTATCAATCGGCCGTGTGAAGGTGGAAAGATGCCCGAGATCATTGCAGATAATGGAAAACTGCGCTTTTGCGAGCTTTATTTTTTTTATTGCAGCGAGCCTTTCCATTGCCCGGATATCAAAAATATTACAGCCAAGTGCGTAAACCGTATCAGACGGGTAGATGATGAGCCCGCCACTGTTCAGTGTTTTCACCACTTCATCGATCAGGTTTTCCTGAGGATTATCCGGATGTATTCTGATAATTTTTGCCATATTCAAATTTACAAAAAAGCCTTGAATTTGTTCCTCAGCAATTCCTCACAAAAAAAGAGAGATGCTTAGACCTCTCTTAAACAAGTATTCCGCCGCGGCGGAACCCGAACGTGCGTTCGCCGCGGCGAATATGAGCCCTCCATCAGCCATAAAAAAAGAGAAGCACTTTTGTGATTCTCTTTGCGCAGTAGTCCGCCCCGGCGGAACCCGAACGTTTGTTCGCCGCGGCGAATATGAGCCCTCCATTAGCTACAAAAAAAAGAGAGATCCTTAGATCTCTCTTAAACTAGTAGTCCGCTGCGGCGGAACTCGAACGTGTGTTCGCCGCGGCGAATATTAGCCATACATCAACCAAAAAAAAGAGAACCACTTTTGTGATTCTCTTTGCTTAGTAGTCCGCCGCGGCGGAACTCGAACGTGCGTTCGCCGCGGCGAATATGAGCCCTTCATTAGCTACTAAAAAAAGAGAAATCCTTAGACCTTTCTTAAACTAGTAGTCCATCGCGGCGCAACCCGAACGTGCGTTAGCCGCGGCGAATATGAGCCCTTCATTAGCTACTAAAAAAAGAGAAATCCTTAGACCTTTCTTAAACTAGTAGTCCATCGCGGCGCAACCCGAACGTGCGTTAGCCGCGGTGAATATGAGCCCTTCACTGGCTACAAAAAAAGAGAAATCCTTAGACCTTTCTTAAACTAGTAGTCCATCGCGGCGGAACCCGAACGTGCGTTCGCCGCGGCGAATATGAGCCCTCCATCAACCAAAAAAAAGAGAACCACTTTTGTGATTCTCTTTGCTTAGTAGCGGGGACACGACTTTTTCAAAATAAAATAACAAGCTGTAATTCAAATTATTATCATACCAATGAGCGCCTTCTTAGTGACCGTTTTAGGACCGCAATCCCGCCGTAGACACATGGTTGTTAGCTGTTTAGCCATCAAAATTAGGTTTAATTTATGTTTTGCACAAAATTTTGTATTATTGTGCAAAATGTTTTATATTTGTTATATAAGTATTTGTCCTTTTTCGCCGGCATATAAATCTTTAGATTTGAACTTTAATTTATTATTAACTAAAAGTTCAAAACAATGAAAAAATTATTTGCTTTAGTGCTTATCCTGGCTATTAGCCTGGTTGCCTGCGAAAGAAACGACGATTTAGAAACATCTAAACCCGAAAACTATGCAAAACAATCAGAGCCTGCCGAGCCAACTAACAACGCTACCCTTCCAGAAGAAGTGGATCCAAAGGATATCACGCCACCGCGCAGGTAAGAAAAAATTATTTATCGTCAGTAGAGGCCGTGTATCAGCGGTTTCTACTGTTTTTCTCGTGTTGGTTTCACTCCTGCCATACACAGATATTTTCATCAGTCCGTTTATCGATACTTCCACACCGATGCGGCGCTTCCCAAATCTCTCAACAGCCATCTGGAGCTATGCAACCTGCATCACTCCGCTGCTGATCCTCGCGGCCTCCCAATTCAAACCTTACTGGTTTGCGTACATCGTGCCCTGCTACGTGTACATTACGATGCTTTGCGGGTTCCTTTTTCTGGACCTTAATGTGTATATAAAAAGCGACTGGCTTTTCCGTGGTATCACACTCACCCTCAGCATAATCGTCTTGCTGATGGCACAATATTTCATAAAAATCTGTAAGGTGATCCGCTACAAAGAAGATGTAATGGATGAAATGATTAAATTCAGAAACTGATGGACAATCAAACACAAATAGCGAAAATTATCCTCGATGAAGCCAAACGGCAATTTTATTCAAAAGAAATAAGCCTGGAAGAATACCAGGACACGCTTGCGATATTGTATGACCGACTCACTGAAATTGAGCAGGATAGCACTAAAAAACGGTATATACTGAAAGTATTCTCTAATCCTTTCCGTGGTAATATACTGGAGACGCTTAACTTTTCCCTTGCAATGAACTGAGCCGTTTCTTTACCGCATTATTGATTGCGTTCAGTTCCGCTTCTTTTGCGTTTTTAATGATCTCAAACATTATATCCTGCTTCAAAGAAGCCCTATCAAGCTTATCCTCAATTATCTGCAGTTTTCCTACAATCTTTGTAAGATTCTCCTCCTTATCGCCATAATTTAAAGTATCCTCTGCTACAATAGAGGATTTTTCAGTTTCGTACCGTTCACGGATGTATTGGTCGATGTCCCTCAGTATCTGAAGATCCGGAAACTTTGTAATGTTCATCAGGATATTCCTGATGGCCGGCGTCGTCATATCAACCACCTGACTGAGTTCGTAAGCCGTCACCTCCAAATTTTTGGCCCGCTCAATAACACTTTTTCGCAAAGAAGTTATTTCCTCTTTTTCCGCGGCCGTACGTCTTTTAACAGGGTTTTTTGCATTCATAATTTCAGTGTTAAAACAAAAACTTTCATATTTTATGCAAATTATTTCACAAAAGTTGCATTTTGTTATATAAGTTTTTTACATTTGCACAATAATACATACAAAAGTACAAAAAATTGTGCAACATGAAATTATTTATAACAGATAAATTAATAAAGGAATTAGACGCTAATTCGGCGCTGAGAACGGAGCTTGCCCTGGCTTTAGGCATTTCTGAACGCGGCGTGTACAACAATGTGCGCAGGTGCATGGAAGGTCCTTATCCGAACTGCACACTTACAAAGCTGGCAGCCGTTCGGTTCCTGGAGTCTAAAGGTTATACACAGGATGAAATAGTAACCGAAGAAGGACAACCGGTCTCATAACCGGCTTATTATCCAACCCCAAGCGCGAAGGGCTGTATTACCAACTAATCAGCAGCCAGCCGGGACGCGGTGCAGCGCTTTATTTCAGAACACAAATTCTATATATAGATCCGACCACAGGTCGGGTCGCCCGGAAAAGTAACTCAGTTGGTAGAGAGGCAGATTGAAGATCTGCAGGCCGTTGGTTCGATCCCGACCTTTTCCACGACCGCGCAGCCGGTCTCATGGTTATTAGTTTTCCCCGGTTTTATTGTGTTTTTACCGGGGTTTTTTATCGAATTAATTTAAAATCTAAAATATATGTACAATTCAGGTCTATTACCAAGTACCCCGCCCAGCCCAAACCGTGCCCAACGCCGAAAAGATGCCGGCATCAATAAACGCGGCATCCACAAACCCAAAGAAGGCCGCACAATGCTCATTATTGCGGGCACTTTAAAATGGAAACATTACATCCAGAAAATCCCACTCAAAGATGCTTTTGGAAATATCACAGGATACCGAAAAGTAACCCACACAGCACGCTAATAACTTTTAAAATGTAAATATTATGCAAAATCAAGAACAAAACCAAGAAAAAGAAAATTTCAGCCGTAAACTGAGGGAATTTATCGAAACCGAAAAACCCGAAAATTACAGCCTATTACTATTCGGAGGAGAAGTTACAGAGAATGACGACGAGGACGAGTCTTTATCCATCAATGCAATTTGCTATGTAGTAGGTAAAGGAAGAGCTCTCAATGCTTTAATTACGAGCACAATGGAACGGGACCCGAATGTTTCACTAATTATCAGCCGCGCGGCAAGTCGTCATCGTGCCGGGTCCCTTTTAGACGGCTTGAAAGAGATGCTGAAATAACACAAATCCCCAAAAAAAATCTACAAAATGTCCAAACCACTCTCATTCTACGGCCAGCTGAATTTTACCAAGATTAAAGAAGCTTTAAAATCCGGCCACATCAAAGCCCAGAAAATCCAAACCAAGGAAGGCGAGCAGATCGTTTTCGATTACAATTTCTGGGTACACGAAGAAGCTGATCAGTACAACAACAACGCAGCCGTGCAGATGCATCTCAAAAAAGAAGCTTTCGAAGCCGGCGTGAAAAACACCTACTATATCGGTAACGGCAGATACCAAACCCCGAAAGTAGAAGACGCCACCGAGCAAGACATCAACAATCTGGTGGATGATGCAGATGAATTTAATTTTTAAAAATAATGTCACCTGCAATTCGAGACTTTATCGAAGTCTATAAAACCAAACCGGCCCCGCCCATCTCCGTAGAAGAATTTATAAAAACCCACAACCACGAGATCTGGCGCAAGTGCCCAAAATGCGGCGCCTGGGAAGACCTCAGAAAAACAGACAACTGCACTGAATGTGGTGCAAAGCTTCAATAAAAAAATCATGAAGGAAAACACCGCAGGCTGGGTAATCTACTCGCCGGCCGTAAAGTTCACCGGACCACCGAAACTTTTAGGATGGACCTTCGCTGAACTTCGTAAAGATGCTATCGCGCAGATGGGTGACGCAAAAGCATGGCGGGATCTGCGCCGGAAATACAACTTCCAGTGCGTGCGGGCAGACCGCACAATAAAAATTGAACTATAAAAAACCAAACCTATGAAAACAGACACGTTTAAGCCGATCCTTTATTCGACGCCAATGGTACAGGCTGTTCAAGCCAACCGTAAAAAACAGACTCGCAGAACCCAGGGTTTAGAAATACCAAATCAGAGTCCGTCAGGATATGAATTTTTAGGTTGGGATAAGAACGTCGCAGTTTTTAAAAGCTCTGAAGGAAAATTCAGAGATTGTAAACCCAAGTTCAACGCTGGCGACATCCTTTGGGTGCGGGAAACTTTTGCAAAACCTCCAATTACCGCTTTCGGTGTTCCGTATATTCATAAGGCAGGATTTGATCGAACGATGTGCGGTTGGAAACCCTCCATCTTCATGCCCAAAGAAGCCGCACGCTTCTTCCTTAAGGTGACCAATGTGCGTGTGGAAAGACTGCAGGATATTTCGGAAGAAGATGCAATTGCGGAAGGGATTGAACCTGGTGAAATAGGCTTCAAATCCTATAATTCTAAAAATATTTTTGAAGTCGATGCTTTATGGAGCTTTCAAAATCTCTGGCAATCCATCAACGCTAAAAAACACCCCTGGAAATCTAACCCCTGGGTTTGGGTGTACGAATTTAAACGCATTGAAAAACCTGAAAACTTTCTGCCATGAACATTAAAGTCCTAAAACGGCAAGTTCGTGAGTCCTTTGCCGCAGTAGATTCTACAGAATTTCTTGAGCTGCAGATTGAGCGGGAAGCCGATAAGCACCGCAAGCGCTTTCGGGATCATGTCCATAAACATCCTACCGCAACTTTTGAAAAATGGAAGCAGGAAATGGAAGAGTCTGTGAACAAAAACACTGATCGTGATGTGCTGGCCATCGGCATCTACCTGCTCGCCCTGGACGAACTTACCTACGAAAACGTATGAAATTCCACAAGATAAATTCCTACACCTGGATAGAGCATAGCGAGAAAAAAACGCTGGAGGAAGTGAAAGAACTTATCAACGAACGTTCCCTGGCCAAAAGCGACGGTTACAGCGAGAAGAAAAAAAAGGTCCCCACAAACCAGCTGCAAAACTACCGCAAGTTCTGCACTCAAGTTTTCGAAGACCGCAAATTCATCTCTGAGCCGGAGTTTAACAAACTCATCACGCAGCACTTCAACCAGAACTCTACCTACTACCGCAAACGCATGCTGCAGATGAAGCTGATCACCGAGAAAAATAAAGTGATTTATAAAAACGACCAAAAAAGCGAAACACAATGAAGCTGATAAACACTGTATTGATAGGAGATGCCAGAGACAAGTTATCGGTAATTCCAGACAAAATTGCCAATATGTGCGTAACGTCCCCGCCATATTATCAATTGAGAGATTATGGTGCTGAAAATCAAATAGGAATGGAAAATACTCCGGAATCTTTCATAAATAATTTAGTAGATGTTTTTCGGCAAGTTAAACGAATACTGAAAGACGACGGCACATTATGGATAAATATAGGAGACACTTACTATGGCGGTAACACGCAACCTGGAGGCGGTTCACACAATGGGAAACATATAAAATCAGGAACACCTCCAAAGAAGCAGAAAGTTAATGGATTGAAGCCAAAAGACCTGATTGGTATTCCTTGGATGCTCGCGTTCGCTCTTCGTGCCGATGGATGGTATTTGAGACAAGATATAATTTGGAGTAAGCCTAATCCAATGCCGGAGAGTGTTATTGACCGATGCACCAAGTCCCATGAATATATTTTCATGTTATCTAAATCCCCGAAATACTATTATGACTCATTCGCTATCCGCACACCAATGAAAGAATCTTCAGTCAGCAGGTTAGCACAGAATATTGATGGCCAAAAAGGTAGTTCAAGAGTGCCCGGTAAAACAAACGGTACTATGAAAGCGGTTGGTGGCGATAAGCAGCGAGGACACGGGCGTAGGCACGCGGGGTTTAACGGTCGATGGGATGCTCTTACAAAAGAACAACAATGTTCACTTGGGGCCAATAAAAGGTCAGTTTGGAATATAGCAACCAAACCTTTCAAAGAAGCACATTTTGCCACGTTTCCTCAAGAACTGATAGTTGATTGTATAAAAGCGGGGTGCCCTGAAGAGGGAATTATCTTAGACCCTTTTTTTGGTGCTGGGACAACAGGCTTAGTCGCAAGAAAATTGAACAGAAATTTTATAGGCTGTGAATTGAATGCTGGTTACGTGGACATTTCGCAAAGCAGAATGAATAAAGAATTAGGTTTATTTAAATAAAACATCAATAAAAAAACACAGTTAATGCCACTCATATCCAAAGAATTCATCGCTCAGCTACTCTACGAAACCGATATCCTGCACGTTTTCCAGCAGCAGGGTATCAAGCTCGATAAGAAAGGTTCTGCCTACTGGTGCAAGTCGCCGTTCAAAGAAGAGAAAACACCTTCATGCCAGGTCAAGCCCAGCACGCAAAGGTTCTACGATTTCAGCACCGAAAAAGGAGGCAATGCAGTAAGCCTGCTGATGGAGAAAAACAATTTCACCTACGTACAGGCCATTGAAGAACTCGCCAAAATGAGCGGCAAGGCCGTGCAGTACGAAACCACCGAAGACAGCGAGAAATACCGCGAGAAGCGTGAAAAATCTGAAGAGTACCGGAAATTCACCAAAGCCCTCAACAAGAAGCTCCAGCAGGAACTTCATAAACTGCCCAAAACCCACGATGCATGGAAAGAAATCGCCAAACGCGGCTACACCGACGAGGAAGTAAAAGAATACGGTTTGGGGTTCGCGCCCGGCAGCCAGTTTATTTACCAACTGTTTTCCGACAAAGGCGCCGTGGAGATTGGCAAGCAGCTCGATCTTATCACCGATAAGAACCAGGATAAATTCTTTAATTGCCTGGTATATCCTTTATACGATGATCACGATGATGTGCTGGGTTTTGCCCGCCGCCGTCTGGATGATAACGAAGCTTACGGCAAATGGATCAACCCGGCCGAAACCGAACTGTATAAAAAAGACCGTTTCCTGTACGGACTGAATTTCGCCAAGACCGCCATCATCAAAAATAAGCGAGTTTGGCTGGTGGAAGGGTACAACGATGTTATTGCGTGGCAGAAGTTCGGCATCACCAATACCGTAGGAACCTCCGGAACCGCGCTCACCGTTCGGCAGATCGATCTGCTGAAAAAGCTTACCTCTAAGGTTACCATCTGCATGGATGGCGATGAAGCAGGCCGCAAAGCAGTTTTGCGCAGCATTCCGGTTTTGCTTAAAGCGGGCTTCCAGGTGGATGTGTGCCAGCTGCCGGACAATCTGGATCCGGACGATTACAGCCGCAGCAAAGATTTCAGCGAAGAAACGCTGGAGAAATCCCTGCAACCCTATATGATCAATGGGTTTGATGTTTTGATGATTCAGAATTTCGAAAACAAAGAACTCGACGAGCTCGATCGCAGCAACAACCTGAAGGACATGGTGCAGATGATCGCGGGGATCCCGGATCTTTTGATGCAGTCGCATTATCTGGGAATCGTTCAGAAAAAAACAAAGACTTCGCAAACCGTCCTGAAGAAACTCATGCAGGAGCAGGAAGCCAAGAAGCAGAAATTTATCAATGATCAGAACGATATGTACGTGCTGCCGAAAGGTGTTACGCAAACCATAAACGATCTGCTGCCGGTGATCGAAGCCTACCAGATGTTTATTTCGGACAACCGGATCTACATGATGGAATACAACGACAGCGGCGCCAGCATTTTCAAAGCCGTGAGCAACTTTTCCATTGAGATCCTGCAGCACATGAACGACGAGAAGTTTCCCAGCAAACTTTTTAAGATATGCAATACCAATAATGAAGAAAGGATTTTTGATGGCCGTGCCGACGTTCTGGTATCGCCGCAGGAATTTAAAAAGCTGTGTGCCAACCAGGGAAATTTCCGCTACGAAGGCAGCCAGAAAGACATCGACAAACTCAGCGCGTTTTTATACGACCGTATGGGTGTTGGCCGCAAAGTAGATGTCCTCGGCTGGAATCCGGAAGGGTTCTGGTGCTGGAACAACGCGATCACCATTCCGGGCAAACTCACCGAGGCAATTGACGATAACGGGATTTTTCGCCACGAAGGAAATTCCTACTATGTACCCAGTGCCAACCAGATTTACCGGATGAACCCGAATAAATTCAACCAGCAGAAGCGGATCAAGCTCACACCGGCCACACATAGTATGGAAGAATTTCTGGGCATGGTAAAGAAAGTGCACCGCGAATTCGGAGTCCTGGGGATACTGTTTTCTTTCGCTTCCGCTCACCAGGATCTTATCGTGAATATTGCGAAAGGTTTCCCGCTTTTCTTTTTGTATGGCCCACCGTCTACAGGTAAGGATGAGCTTTATGGAGTGATGAAGAAAATGTTCGGCATCGCAAAAACCGATTTCATGAACCTGGAAAACCGCCAGTCTACCGGAAAGGCAAAACTCCGAAGCTTTGGCGAATTCTCGAATATGCTGGTTCACCTTTCAGAATACACGAATGGTGACAAAGATATCGACGGGATGATGAAGGGTTTATGGGACCGTGGTTCGTATAAAAGAGCCACGCTCGACAGCCATGTTTCTACCGATTCATCTTCCATCCTGAGTGCGGCCATCGTGACCGGCAACCAGTCGCCCAACGACGAAGCCGTTCTCACCAGGTTGATCTACGGCGAAATGACGAAAGACACCTTTACCCTTCAGGAGAAAGAAAACTTCGAGAAGCTGGAGACCATGACAAACGACGGCCTTACGTCTTTCATGCAGAAAGTGATTTTCGCCCGGCCACTTTTCGAAGAGAAGTTCGCGGCCAAATTCAGTATGTACAAAAAGATCCTAAGCCAGCGGGAAGCCTTTAAAGGAGCAATCGACCGGATTATTACCAATTACGCGATTCTCGGGGCCACTCACGAGATCCTGAAAGAAACGAATGAAATCGTTTTTCCTTTCACCTCGATGGAAATGCTGGATGTCTTTGATCAGTTTGTTATTAACCTGAGACGCCGCCTGGATTCTGCCAATATCTTCAGCAAGTTCTGGGATGTGTTCCTGGCTTGTTTATACGGCAACGAAACTACCAAGCTTCACCTCAATGTGCATGTGAAGGTAGAAGGCAACCAGATGTTTCTGCGCTTCACGGAGATCTACAACCGGATGCAGACAGAATGGTACCCACGTTTCGGTGAATCGTGCCCAAGCAAGAATGTACTGCTGGAGAAACTGAAGACAGATCCTTGCTACATAGGAGACACGAAAAGCACCCGAATTGGCAACTTCAACACGTCTGCCTATATCGTGGACCTCAATAAAATTCAGATCAAGGAGAACATCCTGAGCGCATTGAATATGCAGCAGGAAGATCTGGAAAGCAGAAATGGCCAGGGAAATTTATTTGGTTCCCCTGCAACCCCTACTGATTTAAGTAATGAACGAGATAAAGCCGACGAATTTGGCTTCTGATCCGCTTTTTTTTATCAAAAAAAATAAAATAATCGGCTTGAAGGCTGTTTTTAAGTTCCAACAGTTCCAACAAAGGTTAAAACATTGAAAAATAAGTATTTAAGTATAAAAAGTATGTTGGAAATGTGTTGGAAGTTGTTGGAAGTTGTTGGAAGAGGGTTTGGAGTTCCAACAGGTTCCAACAGAATTAAGACCATTTTATTATATAAGTAATTGACAATCAGTTTTGTTGGATTGTTGGAAGTTGAAACACCGAAAACACCACTTTTTTAGAAAATAAATTTTTTTTTCACCTAATAAAATATTTAATCATGAAAATAGAAACCATCACCATTAAAGCTCAATTGTTACTGCAAATAGAATCGAAACAAGAGTGGATTGATAAAATACCGAGGCATCTACCGAAAAAAAAGTATGAAAGTGAAAAATTTCTTTGGATTGATAAAAATGGAAATCAGTTCGAGCGAGGATTAGATTTTCAGATTGCTGAAGAGGAAAATCTATATCCCTGCCGTATTTACCGTGTTCAAACCATTTCATCTGCTTATCAACGTTAAGAATATGCCATTCCCAAAAACCAAATCCGCGCCCGGCATCGAAAACCAGAAGAAAGCCCTAGCGAACCTGCGGCCCAAAAAACAGGGCGATGTCCCGCTCTTCATATGCGAGTTCTTCGAAGGCTTCGAGGTGCTGCAGGCGCAGGGCATAGAAAGTCAGGAATATATTTTCGGCATTTATTTCAGCGGTATGCGGTGCGGCCACGTGTATTTCGGTGAAAAATGGACACAGAAAGAAGCCGCCCAGATCTGCGCCGACATTATGCCACCCACGTGGAACCAGATCGACGAGTATGTAAACCTGAAATCTGAGAAAGCCTGGTACTGGAAGATGCATGCAAGCCAGTACGCCTGGGTCTATGAAAGAGTAATAACAAAAAAATAAAAAATAAAAATCCTATGGAAAACTCCGCACACAGCTTCACCGAAGGCGCCGAATACAACCCCGAAAACGAAACCCTGAGAGAGCCGATAAAATTTAGCCCTGCCGAATTTTATGATCATTATCTCGAAGTCTCGCTGGCGCTGAGCAAACTTTTAGAACTCCATCAGCGTGAAAAGAACGGCGACGAAACTATCACCATGAAAGAATGGAACGCCGCCATTGCTGCCGCCGAAAAAGTGTTTGAAAAAACCCGGTAAAAACACATAATATTATATAAGTTTTTGTTTATATTGCAATACCAAAACATTGATATGAAAGTAATTATTCACGTGCCGTGCCCTACATACCTGAAGAAGTTTATTGAAATTTCATTCGGTGAAAATTATGAGCTGAGCCAAACCGACTGGCTCGGGATTCTGGTCCTCGGTTTACTGCAGAAGAAATCGCACCCCACGTACCACTATGCCGGGCAAAAGAAAGCCGCGCAGTTCGGAGATAAAGTGATCTTCAACTTCACGCTGCACCAGGCCAACAAAAATGGTTTTTTCCTGGTGAATTCTGACGAGCAGAAGATCATCAAAGCGATTGACGACGTTTTCCGCAGCAGCATGTACCGCGCTGCGATACTTAACCATGAGAATTTTGGCATCGAATACCGCTCCACGATTACCACTTATCTGGATGCCTTCAATATCACCGAAGAAGATTTGGCGTATGAAACTATCCGGAAGGACTTTAACCGGCTGAAAAGTGAATTGATGTACAATTAAAATTTCTAAAAAAAAGCCAAAAAAATGGAGCATTTTCCCAATAAATCCGAATCCTTTTACCGCGAAATCCGGAAAATAGAAATTTATAATGCCGCAGATGCAAAGTTCATGGAGAGTTTAGTAGGTATTTTTCCGGATCCAGCGACCGCACTTTATATTTTCGATGTCATTCCGCAGGAGTTCAGCCGCAAGATTCCGCGCAAAAAAAAAGACGGCGATTACTTCCATGAGGTCGATCTTGGTTTTCCGCTGCTGGATATGAGCGAAGCCGCTGTGGCGAAATATCAGGCTTATTTCAACCGGCAGGAGTTTGCGGTGGGGCTCATTTCCAACACTGCGAAAACGTTGCTTGGTAATGACCGCGAACCGCTCACGATCGAGGTGCTGGATAACATAAAAGACGATGCTTCCGGCAGTGATGAGTTTTACTTATCGATCACCGGTGAGACAATCATTGCACCGAAAATAAGGGATATATAACTAAAATTTTAACGTATGAACGGTCAATTATTAGACGCGGCAGAAGCCCGGAAACTTTCGGAAGCTGCGATATCAGCAGACGATGAAGTACAATTTGAAGAAATTGCAATCTGTATTGTATCAGCAATAAATAAGGGTTCTACAGAAATTTGGTTTTATGAGAATTTGCGCCCGAACATTATTAAAAATCTGAAAGCTAAAGGCTATAAAGTCGAAGATGCTACCAATCAAAGAGACGGAAGTCAGTTTAAAATATCCTGGTAAAACTTAAACAATGAAATATATATTTTTCATTATAGCTTTCTTAATCTGGAGTGTGATTACTTTAATTTCGGTTATTCTGGTCGTTCCACTAATATTGCTGATTGAAACCGAGTGGTTTGATTATCCTCTTAGAATTTTTGAGAAGTGTTAAATCCCCTGTCCTTTCAAAACCTTACCCAATAATACACTTTTGTCCGTGAAATCAATAAGATGCACGGACATAATTTTTTATTTAACCAACCACTGGCAATAGACAGCAATTATCTGCTTTCTCTTTTGCCGGCAATCGCACTCGGTTACCGAAACAACTCATTCGAATCTGCCCACACGATGGAGCAGCGTTTTGGTGCTGGAATAAAGTCGCAGATCGAAAACGGCATCAACACCGGCGCAGATCAGTATCCTGTTGTTTTCAATATCACCGGCCCGATCGTGAAATATACCGACTGGTATTACATCGGTACGCAAACCATGATGCGCTGGCTCGCTTATCTGGATAACGATCCGGCAATTTCGGGCATCGTGTTCAATATCGATTCTGGTGGCGGAATGGTTTCCGGAACTGCTGAGTTCGCTGATTTCATTAAGAACATGAAAAAGCCGACCGTAAGCTGGACAAACGATTACCAGTGCAGCGCCGCGGAATGGATCGCTTCAGGCTGCGATTATAAGATGGCCGGTCCGCACGCTTCCGATATCGGCAGCATCGGAACTTTACTTGGCTTCCAGGATTTCTCTGCGCTTTTCGAAAAATACGGCGCTAAGATTTACGAAGTCTATTCTCCTGAATCAACCGAGAAAAACAAAGATTTCCGCGAATTGCTGAAAGGCAACAACGCACCCATGGAAGCGGAACTCTCCAAGATCACGCAAAAATTCATTAAAACAATACAGGACAATTATAACGGAGCCATCCAGGATGACGGCTTTGTTTTCAAGGGCAAAACCTACGATGCCGAAGAAGCGTTGAAGGTTGGCCTTATCCAGGAGATCGGAAGCCTGGAAGAAGCAATGTCAAAATTTTAAAATTATATATGAAAAAGCTCACAGCACTTTTAGGTCTTACCGCGATCACGATGCATAACAGCAATATTTTCGGGACCGGCAAGAATTACGCGAAGCTTGATGAAGATCAGCTTCAGAAGATTGAGGACGCTTTGGCCGCAGAAGGTGGACCTGATGCGACTGTAGTGGAAAATCTTCAGAATGAATTAACCACTGCCCAGACCGCAGCGTCTGGTATGGAGGAAGCCGTAACTGCAGCTTTGCAGCTGAACGGTTTACAGATTACAGAAGGCCAAAGCGCTGTAGAAGCGATTGCCCTTTTAGCGCAAACATGCAAAGAATATGGCGCCTCGAAAGAACGCGGCCATAGTAAGCCGGAGAATGATGGGAAGGAGAAGGCTGACGACACCTCTGATCCATCTGCAAATTTTGCTCACAACAAAATTTACGACGAAAGTAAATACACCACTTTAAAATAATTACTATGCCTTTCAACATTCAAGATTTAAGAACAGATATCCGTAACTATATCAACGGAAACAAAAGTTTTTTTCAGGGTGCATTGCTTTCAGGAGATATTTTTCTGAGCAAACACACGAAAAGACTTACAAAAATTAACGGCGAATACGCGAGTATCGTGGCGTTAGTTGGGCACGTGGTGCAGTCTTACTACTCTAAAACCTTCACACCGTTTGATGATGTAGTATTCAAAGAAAAAGTACTGAAGACTTTCCGTCAGAAAGTAGATTTCACTTTGGATCCAGCGGAAGTTCTGGGAACTGTTTTCGCCGAAATGTTCGACGAAGGTAAAAAACCACAGGACAAAACTGTAACGAAAGAAGTAATCAAATTAGTGATTGCAAAAATCATTGATGATCTAAACTGGCTTTCCGTTCACGGTGTTTATGATGCAACGAAGGTTGGTGCTAATCCGCCAGTATTCGGCGTTTCGATGAACGGACTGAACAAAGTTCTTTCAGACTTAAGTACTGCAGGAAATCCGTATTTCGTGCCGGGTGATGCCATTACAGATACGAACATCGTATCGGTTTTCACAAAGTACGAAAAAGGCCTTCCATCTATGGCGAAGCCTAAGATCAAGAAGATTTTCACTTCGGAGGAAGATCTGGAAATTTACCAGGAAGCTTACGACGATCAGTTCGGTCCGCGGGCAACTTATGATGCGAACGGCATGACGAAAACAAGATTCGGCAAACGTGAGATCGTTGGAATCCCTGGCCTTACCAAAGGGACCATTTTCTCTACTGTAGAAAACAACTTCCTGGAGTTGGTGGATGTAGTGGAAAACCCTGCACAGATCACCGACATTCAGGTGAACCACAGAATCGTGGATCTACTTGGTGAATTCTCACTGGGTTACGATTTCGGTTTTGATCAGTACGTGTATCTGCACACATCAGATGCCGAAAAAGACGAAGGTCTTTCTACGTTGGCTGAAAACAAACTTTGGTATCCGAACCAATTCAACTAATCATTAATTAAAAGTTAATTATGGCTGATAATAAAAAAGCAACTCCTTCACCGGAGGAGTTGCTTAAAAAAAGAGAAGCGGACATTGCCGCTAAAGAGAAAGAATTCAAGACGCGAGAATCCGATCTTGAAACACGTGAAAAAGCTGTTTCCGCCAAAGAAGCTGAGCTTGCTGAAAAAGAAAAACTTTCAGGAACAGAAATGGCCGATCTTAATCAAAAATATGAGGATCTCAAGGAGAAGCATGAAGCTTTGGCTGCTTCCGGTTCTGTTGCTGAAGAAGAAATCACGGAATTAGACTTTGAAGGTGAGAAGTATGAGTTTGCACCTGGTGCGCCTCAAACAATCAATTTCGGCGGTCAGAAATTCACCAGAAAGGAAATCACCGAGAACGAAGAAGTTCTTCTTCAGCTGATCGGTGGCAATTCAAATTTAATCCGCAAAATCAAGTAAAATGGCAGACAATTGTTTTGATAACCAACCCCACGAGAACGTGGATAACTGCCCGAATGACGAAATTTCGGGAGGTTTGGCAACGACCCTTTTTCACATTCCGGTTGCTTTTGTGGAGACTTTCACTTTGCCAACCGCCACTACCCTGGAAGGCCGATTAACCATCGCAGCTGCAGGGATCGTTCCGAAGACCGGCAAAGGCTGGAAATCTATCGATGTTCTGGTAGATGAAAATGAATTGAAAGCCCCGCTTATTGGCAATAAAGGAAATAAAAAACTAACCTCCGAGGTAGGGATTTATATTCCTGGATTCAAAAAGAAAACCATCGGGTTTATCGATGCTTTCAAAAATACGCCGACGATTTATGCCATTCCTGATGCGAACGGCCAGATCTGGATTGTAGGCACGAAATTGCTTCCGGCATTTATTGATGCCTCAGATGCAACTTCCGGTAAAACGATGGCGGATAACTCAGGCGTTCCGGCTACAATCAAATCCAACGCGAAGCTTTATGCTTACGATGGCGAAATCACGGTAACTGCAGATACACCGTAAGATGGAAAAGTATTTTGTTTTAACCGTGCCGAAAGGCTCCACGGTTCACACGGCCACCACACAGAAAGAAATCACCGGCGTGCCGGATGATGCTTTTGATCAGCTGACTGCCGGATCTACCTGGTTGATACTGAAGACTGATGCGCACGATTTCCTGAAAAAACAACCAAAAGAAAAGCTGCAGGCCGCACTAAGAATGCGCAGAAAGCAGGGCTATCTGTCGGATGTGGAAATTCTGGAAAAGGCGATCGCCGACGAAGCACCGAAAAAAGAAGCAACAGCGGATAAATCGGATAAGCCCGCCGCCGCTGGAAAATAGTTACACAAATTTTAAATATCAAAACCCTTCTTACCGGAAGGGTTTTTTACTAAAATGAACACACACCAGCAAAATCTTAAAACCTATCTGTCACTTGGCGGTGACCCGAAAAAAGCGAAGCAACTCACCGCGGCCAACCTGCAGAACCGAGCCAAGGTTGCGTACCTGATCAGTCAGCTGCAACCTCAGATCGAAGCAAAACCGACCGCACCGACGATACATGATTCGGCAATCGAACTCACACCGGCAGCGCCACCCGAACGCAAAAAAGGTGTTTTCTCCGATTTCATTTCTCAATATCCTGTAGCACTTCACGAGACGTATAAAAAACGGTACGAGCACTGGCTTGAGGCCTGTTCTCTGAAAGTTTCATTAAATGAAATTCCTGATCAGGATTCGGAGGCCGCTCTGATCATTCAGGATAAAATAATGAAATGCTTCAGTAGGTTCGATGTCTGCCAGGAAGCTTTGGATTATTTCAATGAAAAAAAGCGGGTATTACCTGTAAAAAGTTCGCAGGATTTCTCGCAATTGTCACCTGTGGAGCTATTGAAGCTTCGCAACAATCTGCGGTCTCAGATCACCAAGCGAAAAGCTACCATCCACAAAAAACACTCTGAACTCCCGGATCCTGAAGCTGATAATTTTAAAGTGAAACAGAACGCACTGAACCGGAAGATCGAAGAATTGCGCGAACTGGAGCTGCAACTGAAGGAAGTGGAAAGCCTGCTGAAGTGATGTCCTTTAATAATCGCGGCACTACCACTTATTTCGGTAAAAATTTAATAATGAGTGAATTGTTAGCACCACTGGCGTGGTACACCGAGCAACGAAAAGTTAGCGAACTGATCCCCTGCGACTTTAATCCCAGACAAATATCGAAAGCAGAATTACAGACGCTAAAAGAAAGCCTGGAAAAATTTAACCTGGTCGAAATTCCTGCAGCGGATTTTGATAATGTGCTTTTGGCGGGTCATCAAAGGATTGCCGCAATGTTCCTTTTGGGACGTGGTGATGAATTGATTGATGTACGCATCCCTAACCGGAAATTGACGGAGGAGGAGTTTAAAGAATACATGCTCCGGAGCAATATTCACAACGGTGAATTCGACTGGAGCAAAATTGAAGAGTTCTTTCAGGATATCGACCTGGAAGGTATCGGGATGGATATGGGTGCCTATGATGAATTTTTAAATCAGAACGCTGTACTACCTCCGGAAGATGAAGGGGAATTCGATGCGGACCTTCCTGAAATTCCAATTTCAGTTGAAGGAGATCTTTATGAGTTTAGATCTACCAGCAAAAATCTAATTCACCGGGTTCTTTGCGGAAGTGCAACCGAATCCGAATCCTGGAGTAAAATTCTGGGTGATGAAAAAATAAGTCTGCTCTCCACTGATCCACCGTATAATGTAGATTATCAAGGTGGGACCAAGGATAAAATGAAAATCATGAATGATAAGATGTCGAACGCGAACTTCTATCAATTCCTGTATGACTTCTTTGTTAACACTTTTGTTTTTTCACGACCTGGTGCACCTGCCTATGTATTTTATTCAGATTCTGAAGCGATTAATTTCCGCAAATCTATGCTCGATGCGGGTTATAAGATTTCTTCCACGCTTATCTGGGTGAAGGATAATTTCGTGCTGGGCCGTCTGGATTATCACATGCAGCATGAACCTTTGATCGCTGCCAATGTCGATATTGAATATCTACCGGAAGAAGACGACGAAGAGCACCAGTGTATTATTTACGGTTGGAATTCTAAAGGCGCACATCCATGGTACAGTGACCGGAAGCAATCATCTATTTTAAGATTTGAAAAGCCAAAACGCAACGGTGACCACCCGACCATGAAGCCGGTGGAGATGATCAGTTATCTCATTAAAAACAGCAGCCGCCAGGGCGAGATCGTTGCCGATGGCTTTAATGGCTCCGGTACTACTTTGATCGCTTCCGAAATGAACTGGAGGCAATGCCGAGCGACGGAATTGGATCCGCGATTTGTGGATGTGAATGTCCGCCGTTATGCGACCTATATGCAGCATAATAATCTGGATTTTGAAATTTACAGAAACGGCGAAAAACTGACGGAAGCGGAGCTGGAAAAATTCAATAAATAATTAAGCCTGTGGAAGTTTCCAAGTTTCAGAAAGAAAGCATGTTTCAGCGGATCAAGTCCTCGTATATCGACGAGGCCTCTGTTCAGCTTTCCCCAAAAGAAATTAATAAAAAGGAGCGACTGGAGAAAATCTGGGCGCTCCGGATCAATAATAAATACTCCCCAAATCAGACCATCCAGATTATTATCCGGGATTATAAGAATGAAAACGGAAATCCGATATCGAGGCCGACCGCTTACAGGGATTATGCATGGAGTATGGCGATTTTTGGTGATGTGGATCAGTTGAATAAGGCTGCCGAGAAATTGGTGGTTGCTGACGCTTACTGGACGATTTACCAAAAAGGAATTAAATCCGGAAACGATGAACTTTCGCTAAAAGCGCTGAATTCTTACGAGCGCATTATGGGCTTTGATAAGACCGAATCGGTGGCTGATCTTCTTAAGTATAAATCTGTCGAAGTTAAAATTCAGCTTTCTCGCAAACAATCCAAGGCGCTTAATAAATTCTATGAGGCCGGAATTGCTGATTTCAACAATTTCGACGCCGAGGAAGTGCAGTATGCTGATGAAGATATTGAGGAGACCGATGAAGATTTAGAGAATGAATAATAATCTGCTTTCCAAGGATTTCAAGCTGATCTCACTGAACGCGGTGCAGCTCAATGCGATTATGATGAACAAGCGCTACGGCGTGAAGAACATCTGTATAGAGGCGGGCCGTGGAGTGGGGAAGTCAACCATCCTTGCATGGTTTATGCATGAAGCGCAACGGCAAATGCCACGTGCAACCGGAGTACTTGTGGGTGAGACTTACGTGCAGATTAAATCCAGAACCTTACCGTCGACCAAGGAAGGTTTGGAAATGCTCGGATATTATGAGAACATTGATTATGTTGTTGGTAAATCCGGGCAGTCTTTAGGTTATGAGATGCCGTTCCAGGCGCCGTCATCATGGTCAAATGTTATTCATTTCCGCAATGGTTTTATCTGGGTGATGGTTTCCCTGGATGATCCCAATTCCGGGCGTGGTATCAATGGTTACATCGTTATCGGTGACGAGGCTGCGTTATTGCGCTATGAGCGACTGTACAATAACGTTATCATTCCGAACCGGGCAATGAAGGAGCAGTTCAGCAAATGCAGCCTGGTGAATGCCACTATTTTCGCTTCGACCGTGGCAATGACGAAGACCGGTGACTGGTTCACGCAACGAGAAAAGCTGGCCAAGGAAAACCCGAAAGAATATTTTTTCATCAAAGGAAATGCGCTGATCAATAAGCATAACCTTAAGCCTGGCTACTTCGAGCAGATGAAGAAAGAATCACTCTCTAAGCTTCATTTCAACGCCGAGATCATGAATATCAGGCCGAAAGGAGTTACTGAAGGTTTCTATGCGCAGTTGAGCGATAAGAATTACTATTTTCATAAGTACAATACTGACCTGATGGGTCCGGTTACCGAGGTGCACGTGCCGAGCTGCAAGTATGATAAAGATCTGACCAGGAACGTTCCGCTGCAGCTGAATCTGGATTTCGGTGGCCGTATCAACTGTGCTACGGTGAGCCAGTTCCTTACTACAATGAATGAGGTCCGCTACCTGAAGGAGTTTACCGCACTGACGCCATTGAAGCTCCGTGATCTTATTAATGAGTTTATTGATTACTACCGGGACCATCAGCAATCCTGCAAAGAGATCTATCTGTACCACGACCGGTCCGGCAATAACCTGCAGGCTAACTCAATTACTACACTCGCTCAGGATGTTATGCAGCAACTCACCAAGGCTGGATGGGTTGTCATCAACATGACTCCGGAATCCAACAATCCGGAGCATGCACTGAAGTATCGTCTAATTAATGCGATTCTGGCTGAAGATGATGTCACCTTGCCACGTGTCCGCATTAACAGTGACAACTGTCCGAACCTTATCATCTCAATGGAGAATGCACCGATCAAATTAAAGAAAGAAGGATTCGAAAAAGACAAATCATCGGAACGATCTACCGTGATCAAGCAGGAGCATGCTACTCACTTGTCCGATACTGTCGATTACAATCTCTACTGGCAATTTGCTTACCTGCTCGACTATCAGGCACTTTCCTCTTACCCTGTTTTCTCTTTTTAGTCCGGTTTTTCTCTATTTTGGTTAAAAACCCCTATTCATGGGGGTTTCTGTCATATTTCGGTTTTTTTCAAAAACGGAAATTGTAGAAAGATGTAAGGCGGCTGTGTGCCTCGAAGCCACGCAATGAGACGGAAGACCAAATTTGAAAAGCCAAAATTTTGATTTTCAGCGGTATGTAAAAATTTTAGTGAGAATGACCCCCGCAAAACCGTCTAAATTATTGTTGTCCTTTAGTTTACGCCCCTGCAAAGTGATATTTGCGCAATGGTAAAAACGATGTTTTTGGGTGACGTTCTCACGGAAATGAAAAAATTAACGCCGGAAAAAAAACCGGTGCCTTTTTCTTTGTCGGTCCGTACTTACAACCGGCAAAACGGAAAAGGCGGAAATATCCGCACATATCACGATGCCACGCTGATGCAGGCACCGCGTATTAAGAGTGAAACACGGCTCTCTCAAAATCTCGACTTCAAAAATCCAAACCATTTTAAAAACCGAACCCGAAATATTTCCACCGTCGATGGCGAGCGGAAAATAAACATCCTTTTCATCATTGAATTTAACGGATATAAAGTAGTTTACTAATGAGCAAAAAGATTTCAGACGGTGTATATGCCGTTGGTGGAAACCGCGGAGCCGCAATATTCTTTTCCAAGGAAAAAGGCCCGCAATTTTCCGCGCCGAAAATAAATAAAGATTCAACCGATTCCGGTGAGTGGTGCAACTGGGGCGAAGACAACCTGTGGCCGCAGAATTTAATAAGGAAACTTAACAAGGTCGGCACCGCTGGCGGCGGCCTTGACGTACTCACGTCTGCGCATTTTGGTGTTGGCGTGGAAATTTACCAGGAGATTGACGACGACAACGGCAGCGAAACCCGCCTGGTGAAACGCGCACTCTCTAAATTTCCCGACATACAGGCCTTTTTCCGCCGATGCAGTTTCAATATCACGCTGTCCGAAATTATCGACGATTCCGAAACCTTCGGTATTGCTTTCCCGGAATACCTAACGACACCAAACGGTGACGAGATCATCTCTGTGCAGCGACTCCAGGCTGCAAACTACCGTTTTGGAATTCCGAAAAATGGCTTTCCGGAAAAGGTTTTTTATAATTCCGATTGGGAGGCATACAACGCAGAATTTACCACGCCCACTGTGTGCTTTGATCCGAAACTTTCAGTCGAAGAAATAAAAGCGGTCTGCAAGGAAAAGCGTATCACTAATTTCATCATCCCGGTGATGGATGCGCTGACGATCGAGAAAATCTACCCAACAAAGAAATGGCACTCATCATTTAAAAACGGTTGGATTGATGTGGTGCTTTCGGTACCGGAATTTAAAAAGGCCATGTTCGAAAATCAATTTAATTTCAAAGCGCTCATACATATTGCAGACGACTATTTTGCGCACAAACATGGAAATCAGGACTGGGCTAAATTCTCAGCTGCAGAAAAAGAAAAGATGCGCGAAGACCTTATCACTCAGATCGATGATCACATGTCAGGCAACGCCGCGGCAGGACGGTCACTGATGTCACCGTTTTTCCGGGATTCGACCGGCAACCTAATTAAAGGAGTCCAGATCGAAGCCATTCCGCAGAACCAGTCGAACGGTGAATTCCTGCTCGATGCCTCTGCCGGTAACTCCGAAATTCTGTTCCCGATGGGTGTGGATCCTTCGCTTTTGGGCGGCGGTATTCCGGGCGGCAAGAACCTGAGCGGCTCCGGATCCGATAAGCGTGAAGCGTACACCATACTCTGCGCACGTTTGCCGAAAAAACAGATCCGTACCCTCAAGGTTTTCGATATCGTACACGAATGGAACGGCTGGGATCCTTCATTGATAGCCAAACTTCCGAACGTAAACCTTACCACCCTGGATAAAAACCCGAACGGTCAGCAAAAAATCGTGAATTAAGCCCTTTAATTTTTCTAAAAAAAAGCCAAAAAAATGGAATATGTCATCCCGGAAGAAGAAGTAAGAAATTTCCTTTATCTGCCGCAAAATTTCGACGTTACATTAATCGATCAGGAAATTGCTTTCCTGCAGAATATCTTTCCGTATTTTCCCGAAGCCGTGGTTTTACAGCTGCAGACATCTACCGAGGAATCTTATATTGAAATTTACCGGCTCATCAACAAAGCCGCCATCCGGTATGCATTTGTTTTGTCAATCCCGACAATCAAAGTACAGATCGATAATTTCGGCATTCTGGAATTTAACGAAGACAAAGCCAAACAGGCTTCCTGGTGGAACGTCCGCGATCTGGGTTTATCTTTTCTGAAAGCAGCCGATAAATACCTTTCGGACGCCATCACAAAAGCCGCCGTAATTCCGGCACTTAAAACCGAAATACCGATTCTTACGAACTCAAATTCAATCATCACCACGCCGGAGGAACTTCACGCGATATTTTCAATCAACTACTCGCCGGAAGTTTATGCTTCATTAATTCCATACCTGAATGAATCGATCGAACTTTATTTAAATCTGAAACTGAAGCCCTGCGCAATTGCGGATCTGCTCGCCAATCCGTTTCTGAAACCGCTGATCAAGAGGGCGGTTGCGTTTTACGCGTTTTATTTCGCCTCATTCCTCAATCATTTAACATTTCTGAAGAATGCCGTCGTAGTTCAGTACGAAGAACTGCCGTGGCAGAAGTCGGTGGTGTTATCTGAAAAAGAAAAAGAAGCCGCAGGCGCACGCTTCATGGCCATAGCAGATCAGTCGATCGAATCGATTTTAAACTATATCGAAATCCACAAAGATGATTTTCCGTGTTACCAGGTAGATCATTCTACGTACCGCAATGTCATTAAAAAGAAGTCGGGGCTATACCTTTAATGTCCTTTCTGGCCTCATTGAATAGCGGTTTTTTTGTCTCTGAAAATAACCCACCCATGCAACCCTTTGAAGATCTTTTTGTTGAGAATTTAGAAACCTGCCCAACTGATGGTGTGGCCTCTGGGCTACAGGTGAAGGTGTATTATGCACCCGAATCTTTTTTCCATGGTATTGTAATTCCCAGCGCAAACACATTCGAGGACGTAGCAACAATTGCGGAGGGCGACATGGAGTTTATCGAAGGCAAAGCCTGGTCTTGGTTCAATGCTTTAATAGATGAGAACGAGCTTAAAACTATGCTCAGCGGACCTACTCTTCGAAAGAAATTCCGCACGCAGCTGGATGTATTTCTTCTGGGGCTTACGCCGAAGGTTATCGGTTTCCTGGAGACGATAGCCAATGAGCCGCTTGTTTTTGGGGTTACGGATGCCAACGGTCAGATATGGATTGTAGGTAATAAAAGGAACGCGGCCACCATAGATAAGGCAGACGGAACCAGCGGCAAACTTTACACCGATAATTCGGGATTCTCTGCTACCATCTCTGCCAATACTATCCTGTACCGCTACGCTGGAGATATTAACAACTTTAATGTTACGGGCGGCGATTTCAATACAGATTTTAATAATGATTTTTTAATATGAATATAGATCAATACAAAGCGAAGATCACCGAGAGGGTTGGTAGCAACGGAATGCGCGGAATTACCGGCGAAGAGCTTAAGGAAGTGTTTATGGCAGGTGCCGATGCTATGCAGGAGGTTCAGGAGCAAACAAAGGCCGGCATCAGTGGTATTGCGCAGCCAAACGATACCATTCCAGCAACCGGATTTTTCCAAAAGATCGCCGATACCGCGCAGACGTACACCAATTACAAAGATTCCGGGAACGCGGCGATTGTCGTGACCGCAGCTGATTTGGATGTAGTGAACGGTGTGGCGAATAACCGCGTTATTTTGCGAGTTAACAACGGCGTGGCTACAAAGATAGTGGAGAGAGTGAAGGGGGATACGGGTCCGGCAGGACAAAATAAAATTAACACGTGGGTGGCGGGAACGTACACCACGGGGCAACAAGTTATATATGACGGCAAGGTATGGGAAGCTAACGCGGCAATTATCTCAACCGATGTTCCGGGAGTTTCGCCAAAATGGGACGAAAAAGTAAAGGGGGCAGATGTTTCTAAGCTAATAATAAAAGCAGGAACTAATGCAGCGGCAGGTATAGCTATTACATCCGGTAAATTATTACAAAACACGGGGTCGGAAACTACGTCAGCTGGTTATTTCTTTACTGATTACATCGAGATAAAATCTCTTTCATTAAAATACAAAACAGAACTTGGGACAAATGTTCCGGCAGTTGTTGTCTATGACAAAAATAAGGCATTGATTGCGGGAAAGAATGCGAGCCAAATGACCAATACGGCAGTAGGGTATGTTGAGCGAACATTAGATGACGATTTTGATTTCCCTGTTGGTTCGCTCGTTCGGATTTCTTGTAAAAATGGAAGTGCTGTTATAGTTACTTATTCAGAAGATATTATTATTAATCACACGATTTCAAACCTTCAGTACGGAACGGACAAGCCTATAAATTCAGACGCGGTCAAAGGCGAGTTTGAAGCGATAAATTCTAAGCTGCTGGAAATTCAAGAGGTCGCAAAAGATGTTGAGGAAATGCAAGTAACACCATTTTATGTGGAGCCTGCAAATTACTTTATGCGCGGATTTGTTGACGGAGACAATGAAGCGCCCAACAGCACATTCACAATTGCAAGTCGTGACAATGATTATCAATTCACTGCTTCGGGGACGGGATTTGTAAATGGTAAGCAATATAATATCGCGGTATTTGACGGAACTAATTATCACCCAATTAAGGTGGTTAATTACAATTCTAATGTATTTAAAGTCGCTGATGTTTTACCTACTAATTGTGTAAGTTTTCAGAATATGTTTTCCGGCATCCACCTATCGAGGTTTGGCGGGAGAGCGTATGCAAAGGCGTTTGTTGATAATGCTGTTATTAAAACAGGGCGGAGAAACAAAAAGATTTTCGGAGTGTACACGAATGATGCGAATTTAACTAATACACAAAATTTAGCGACAAGCACTGAAACGCTACTCACGATGACCAAATTAACAGGTTCTACGATTAGCGGGGGATGGATAGATCAGCCAAATGGAATAATAGGTACTTTTCAAACTCAAAGTTCCGCTTCAAGTCCTCGTATTTATTCAAAGTATTCCCGCGATTGGTTAATGAATCAAAACGTTGCGGGTGCGGGATTGAAATTCACATTGACAGCGGGAATAAAAGGCTATATCCGTGTGGTTTGCGGACTTAATTACCGTGAAGGAATTGTGTCGGGAAAAGTAAATATAAAGGCATACGACAATAATGGAACTGAACTTTACAACAAAGATGCGAAGTATGGAGTTCAAGAGATTATCGTGCCTGTTGGGTTCCAAAATAACACGGTGACATTTGAAATTTCACTGCTTACGAGTGCAACTACTCAATTCGCTATCAATGAAATAGAAGTGTTTAAAACCTATTTAGACACGTCCAATTTCGTAAAGAAAAACGGATTGCGCATAATGTTTTTGTGCGATTCATGGGGCGAGTTTCCGAACTTAGAATCGGGCGAAACTGCGCCAAAACGCCCTGACGGCAGCACACTCGGTGGACTTGCGGAATTTCCGGCCTACACGAAGTCTTATTTGCAAAGTTTAGGTTATTCAAACATTGAAATTTATAATTTCTCGCGTGGCAGCCAGACATCAAAATGGGGAGATTACTGGGTAGAAGAATTCATTAAAAGATGCCCGCAAAAACCAGATTATTGCGTTGTGAATTTTTATGTTAACGATGCCAACTCTGCGGGGAATGTTGCAGGTAACACTCCGTCTGTGTATGACTTTTCACCAACCGATCCCTACGCTTTTCAACAGAGTAATGTCGGAGGTGTATTCGCTTCAACCAACAGTGCTATGTGGGTTTCCAACTTAAAAAGCATCTGTGAAAAATTAAAAAAAGCAGGCATTCGACCAATTATAGTTGGTTATCCGCAATTGTCAAAAGTCAATATAGAATTTGCCACTCGGAACAATTTGTTTTTAAAAGAGTTTTAAACAACGTGACAAACAATGAGTAAATACTTAAAAGAGCTTTTTTTTGTGGTGATTAATCAACCGGATAGATCCGGGACATTTTGAAGAATTATGATAGTAGAATTTATAAATAAAGATTACGCGGCCATCTGGCTCAAGCTTTTAATCGTCTCCGCCGCGTGGTTTTGCGTACTGGCAGCGATGCTGATAGACCTGTACTTCGGTGTGCGGAAAAGCAAATCCATCGGCGAGGCAACCAGCTCAGAAGGCTTCCGGCGCAGCATACAGAAATTCTGCTATTACTACGCGATGCTGCTCTTTGCGCTCATTTTCGATACACTCAATCCGCTGCCGTTCTATCTGCCCTTTCCACTTTCCGTGATGCCGATCGTCACGCTGCTGTGCGCACTCGCGCTCGTTTTTACCGAAGCGAAATCTGTCCGGGAAAATGCCGAAGACAAGTTGCGCAGGAAGACGGACAGAAGCTTTAAGGAACTGCTTTCTGTCCTGGAGAAGAGGGAAGATGTAGTGAGCAAGATATTCGAATATTTACAAACAGAGAAAAATAAACAAGATGAAAAAACTGATCCTGGTAATCCTGCTGATCCTATTTAGCAGTTGCCGCAGCCGCTCTGTACAAAAAGAGCAGATCTCAGTTGCCGAAACCAAAACCGAAACCGTGCAGCAGGCCGAAGAAGTGGTAAAGGAAGTACGGCAGGAAGTGAAAACGGAAGTGAAAAAAGACACCGCCGTAAAGCAAACCGAAAAGGAAACTGAGAAAGAAATCACCGGCACAGTGGAGCCGGAAACGCCTTTCAGCTATATCGAAACCACACCTACCGGCACTCGGACCACAACAATCACCGGCAAGGCGAATTTTAGCATCAAAGAAAAAACCCGCGAGCAGCAGAAAGAAGAAGACCTGAAGGAAGCCAGCAGCAGCCTGAGCGCCCTGGTAGATGTCGCCAAAAAGAACAGCGAGGAAACGAACGTAAGCGATTTCACCGCCGATCTCTCCGCCAAAGCCAGCGACGTAAAATCCCGCGGGTTTTCGGCACCGGTTTATGTGATTGTGGGATTTTGCGCAGTGATCCTAGTCTTGGGCGTAGTGGTAGCCGTGTTGATCCGGAAAAAGAAAAATAAACTTAAAATGTTCACCAATGAATAAGGAACTGATCACAATAGTACAGCTCGTGGCATGCAAAAACGGAATGGACCCGGCAGCGCTCGCAGCATTTATCGAAGTTGAATCTGGCGGCAAAGGTTTTGATGCCGGCACTGGCAAAATTCTCATCCAATTCGAGCCTGCATGGATGAAAAAACTGGCCCCATACACACCATCAGGAGCATGGTCTGTCAATAAAGTCGATGTACAATCGCGCGAGTGGACTGCGTTCAACGATGCATTCGCCAAAAACCAAAACGCGGCCATGCAGGCGACGTCAATTGGTTTGGGTCAGATCATGGGTTTCCATTATAAAAGACTGGGTTATGCGAGCGTTGGTGCTATGTGGGACGATGCGAAGAAAGGACTTACCCCGCAGGTTCAACAGATCGCCAAATTTATCGCGACAGATGCAAAACTCGCAGCTGCTTTGGAAGCAAAAGACTGGCATCGGGTAGCATTTATCTACAATGGCGCTGCATATGCGCAAATGGCAAAAGTATGGAAGCGTGAGCCGTACAATATTTCGCTGGAGAAAGCCTATGCGAAGTATAGTAAAGTTTTAAAATAAGATACTTATTTTGTTAAGCGGGCCGTATTCGACATCTCTCTGTGTAATTTATTTTACTACTTTTGAGTTCATTGAATATGTCAAACCGTAAGTCCAAAAAAATCAAAGAGATTTCGCCACCGTCAGACCAGAATTGGTTTGAAGGTACTACGGCAAAGATTACCCAAATAGGCGGAGCAGTAGTAGTGCTATTAAGTGTGGGTGGCGGTGCGTATACGGTTGGAGGTACTTTTAAGGAAAATGAGAAAAAAATTGAAATTTATGACTTAAAGCAATCCCACAAAAAGGAAATAGATTCTCTACTTTCTAAGATAGAAAAATATAAAGAAGAAGTAAAGATTTTAAAGAAAAGTAATTCAAATGAGAAAAAATAATAAAAATACGGTCAAGCATTTAACCCTAGAACAAGAGCTTGATATCGTGAAAAATAAACTTCTCGATATTGATCCCAATTCTTCGCCCGAGTTAATTAATGATCTGCAGGACCGGCTTGCAATCATAGCGACAACTACCAAGCGGATGGACAAACTTTTGGATGTTCTCTTTTACATATGTCTCTTCTTTCTTGTGCTCGTAGTAGGTTTAATAATCACAAATATTCAAAGTTCTAACTATCAGAAGGAACTAGAAGACAGGCTGAACATTCAGCTAGCTACCAATGCCCAAACAGATTCATTATTTAACAAATATTTAGATGTGGACAGTAATGGAACATATAAAACCAGGTTAGAAGGAGGCAAAGAATTAACTTATAAAGATTTGTTTAAAAGAGAGGATTCTTTAATAGCATTGAACTCAAAGTTAAAAGAATCAATTAGCATCGTCACTCAGCGACTAGATATGGCAAAGTCAAATTACGGAATTTATTTCACGGAGAAGACTGTTGGAAATAACACGTATATAACGATCGGATCCAAAAAGCTTGAGCAAATGGATAGAAATGGTGTTGAAGCCATGAAGAAAATTCAACCACTCCTAGATTCAATCAATAACAATAAATAAGCAGACATCACAAATGAAAGCAAATTTTTATTAACTTTGAGTTTCTACACACCCCTTCATATTAAAACTGGTATTTTATTATGAACAAGAAACCAGATCTAATCGATCTGGTTTCGCGTTTTAATATTACCAAAACGGCGGACTCTCATCACTTTCCTCGTCCGTATCTGGCATTGGAAAAGCATTCGCAAACGCTTTTGCGCCTATGATTAGAGAAACCACCAAAACGGCAAGCGTTATAAGTAAATCCAAGAAATTCATACTGCAAAGATATATAGCTACGCAAAATGTTCAGCCGGTGATTTCACGTTTTAGTCACCCGTTACACCACTGATATATTGCCACTTCGTCGCGTACAGATGCGTGAAATAACTTTTCTTTCCCTTCGCGTCCTCAAAGATTTCGCTTTCCCATTTTACCGATAATAACAATGTGTCCCATTTTCGCATTCGAAGCGAATACGGTAGTACATCTTTTAAGTGCACCTCAAAATGTTGTTTCGCCGGATCCCCATCAAATTGTACTATGATTGATTTATCATCAGGGTGAACTTCTTCTTTAATAGTTGCACGGAGTTTCATAATGCAAAGTTCTATGATGCGTGCGACAAAATCACACATTTACTAAGGACAATTTGTGCCGGATTTCACAACATTATTCTTAGTTTTCATGTCCTTTCGCAGATTTCCGCGGTTTGGCATTTTTGAGCAAAAGAAATCCAAATGCCTAAGAATATCACCGTCGCCGAATCCTGGTCGCAGCTAACCCGCTGGCAGCTGCAGGAACTCGCCAACATCTTTTTTAATCTGTCCGACGATTTTGGGAAAGATTATCAGAAGATGATTCTTATTCTTTTCCAGAAAAAAAACACCTTCATGCATCAGCTCAGGCTGAAGATGCTGATCCGCCAGGTGCCCATCACATCCCTGGAGCCGTTCGCTAAATTCCTGCTTGAAAAACCGCAGTATTATTTCTTTCCAGAAGTTGCTGGACTTGTGAAACCCGCCGACCGCCTCGGCGATCTTACAATCAAACATTTCTCAGTGATCGATACGCTTTTCCACCAATGGCAGGAGCAGAAAACCACGCTCGCACTCCGTCGCTTTGTGGCCTCGCTGTACAGGATTGATGAACGGTTTTGGATTTCTAAGCTGATCCGCAAACATTATTACACTGCAAGTTTCAACAGCCAGCTGCTGCCGGTAGTTTCGCAGATCACTGATAAACTTTCGGTGAAGGAAATGGAGGCCATCGCTTTCATCTATTCCAATACCCGCCGCTATATCTGGGATCGCTACCCGGTTATTTTCCCGAAATCACCCGAAGAAAAAGAAGACGAACTGAAGCCGAACTTCCGGAAGAAAGATGTTTATACGCCGTTTAAAAAAATAATTGTCGGCTTGGCCATGGATGAAGTGAAGCCGCTCGGCAACCTGCACGAGTGCAACAAAACGCTGATCTACGACTTCATGGATACGCTTTCTGAATCAATCATCTATCACCGAAACAAAGCCAAAGCAAATGGACAATAACGGATACCTGAAACTCAAAAACTATTTCGAGAACATCACCAATCAGGCAAATTTCCTGAACGGTTTTGCGGGTTTTTTCTCGCGCGAACTGGCCAACAAAGTAACGTCCAGAAAAGAACCGCTGCAGGCGCCTTATTTAGCGCTGTTCAAATATCAGCTGGGTCTGGATGGCGACGAAATGAAAACCATGGGCATCCGCAAGCTTGGCTTTGCGGTCATCTTCAATAATGTGAAGCCCGACGATTACGAAGCGCAGTACGCCGCCATTGATGCCGCCGAAACCCTCGCACTGAAAGTGATGGCCCGCGTACGGTTCGACAACAAAACTAAAGATCATTTCCTCTGGAACTCATTGCAGAAAGACAGCATTAATCTGGAGCCCGTAGAACTCACTAGGAGCGATTTCGGTGTGGAAGTAACTTTCGACATCAGAAACGCTCAATCCCTAAAGCTGGATCCGGAAGACTGGAAAGATATTACCGCAATTTGCTAAGGGTTTTTTTAGATTTTTCCCTCTGCAACCCCAACCCCGTAAGGTTGGGTTTTTTTATGGGATATAAAAATAATATACATTTGTATAGTATTTGTACTACATTTGTAGTATAATAACTCACTTACCACCATGAAAAAAATTAGAGTTCAAGCCAAAGCGCCCAAAACTACATCGCTTTTACCACACAAAAGCTTTATAGTTGGTATGGGCAGCATCTTTAATTTAAGAGGTCAGTATTTTGATTATAACAAGTCTGACAGCTCTTTAAAAGCAGATAGCAAGGCGCTGCAAAGTGACTGGGAGATGACTGGGGAGGATTTGCGAAAAGCACAAAGAAATTTTCAAAAATCGCTTTAATGGATAAAGAGGAAAAACAAGAACTTTGCCCGGATGATATATCAAATTTACAGGAAATAGAGCAAGAGATAGAGGAAGTTGACCCGGATGCATTAGAAGATATCCCTAAGGCTCAGAAAGGAAGGTTGCTTCGAGCGATTTCTATGATGGTTTCTTCCAGTCACTCTGGTCCATTGCCAAGGCCCGAGGATTTGGAAAAGTATAATGGGATAATTCCGAACGGTGCGGACCGAATAATGTCCATGGCTGAGAAACAAAGTCAGCATCGGCTCGAAATTGAGAAGTCCGTTATTGCCGCTAACAATCGCGAAAGTGGCACCGGCCAGTGGATGGGTTTTATTCTCGGGGTGCTTTGTTTGTCGGCAAGCGTTTTCTTAGGTCTTAACGGGCAACCTTGGCTAGGAGGAATACTTGGCGGCTCCACAATTATAGGCCTTGCTACCGTATTTGTGTTGGGAAAAAAAGCCCAGCACTCAAACGATGAAAATCTCGAGGATTAACGCCATGTATAAACTAGAAATAAAAAAACCACCACCCGGTGGTTTTCTTTTTTTGTTACTTTTACAAAAAACATTTTAAAATGCGAAAAAAGCACAACACCATAGCAAAATGGTTAGTTTTAATCATTCTGGGGTTTATAGTTTTCAAATGTATAACATCTGATCCTATTGCAGACTCTAAAGCTAAGTCGGCTAAAATGGAAGAGGCACACTGTAAACTGGATTGGTCAAAACTTGATAAAAGCAAAAAAGAAACTGTACTCAATGAATATATTGAAAATGCCGCGTTTGTTGAAAATTCTCCAGTTAAACTATCCCAGAAATTATTAAAAGAATCAACTAAATATCCTGGTACAATTGAAGACGGTTATCCATATGGCACTATCGAAGATATTGATAAAGGAACTATTTTGTATCAAAGCAGTTTTACCTCTGAGAACAAACTGGGGATGAAGGTCAAAGGTCACTATTGGCTGAAAATAAAATATATTGCAGGTTGCAAACCTTTTGAAGTAATTTCTTTTAATATCGAATAATTTAATTTTTTCTTGCACATTCAAAATTCTTTTGTACTTTTGAATTGTCAAACTCAATAATCGGAATACACCGATATTACTTTACCGAATTATAAACTTGCGCTCCGTGCGTGTGGTTACAATCCTACCGATTGTTGAGTTTGACGACGCCACACAATCGGGGCGTTTTATTTTAAATTAATTTTAAATTGTTATAAAATGTCAAACTCAACAGCAACCACAACCCGCCTGCAAACCCTGCAGCGCAAAGAACTGAAATTCCGGAAAGACTTCGGACGCTTCATGAGAAACAACAATGTACACATCCTGCAAATCGTACAGGATCTGCACAATTCAAAACTGTATCACTGCATCATGCAGACACAGGACGCTAAAAATGCTTTTGCATTCGGCCGCACACCGGCAAGGAGTTTTTATACAATGGTTTCCCGTTTTAACCTTAAATATTCCAGATCATGAGCCGCAAATCCTTTAAAGAAGCCGTAAGCGAAAACTTAACAGATTTTTACCAGGAAATGAACGGCAAGTTCCTGCAGGCCGATATCCACAGTGCACTGATGTTTATTGATTATGTGGAAGATCTGGAAAAAGAACAGAAAAGCGCGATCAAATACGTCCTTCAGCAGTCTATGACGCTGTACTACATTTGCAATAAGGACGAAGGCGAATTCAAAAGCATGATCTCCTTTCTTAATCCGGGTACAAAATCTTAATCATGGAAGATTACAAACAGGAAATGCGGGAGATCTTCAGCCGCTACTACAGTACTGAAGGTGCTGAGCACAGACAGATGAAGCGCACCACGGCTGACGTGCTGCACGAGCTCCGTGGCATCATTCCCACACACCCGATCGATGAACACGATGTGTACGAAATGCTGAAAGCGCTGCAGTTTCAGCAGGATCAGGAGATTATTTACCAGCAGATCACCGTGGTAGAAGAAGACAGGAAAAAAGGCATTGAAGCCGAATATGATAACGTAGAAATCGGCCGCCGCTTTGTCTGGCTGATGTACGAAAAAAATGCTTAGAGGATAAATAAGCAAATATAGGTGACCGCCGTCCTTTCACATCGAGAGGGCGGTTTTTATTTTTGGGGTATGGAAAAGATAGATCCACACGCAGAAAAACACATCGCCAAAAAAGCCGAGGAAATGCTTCGTGTTGCCATGCGCAATAAAATTTCGTCACTGGGTTTCAAAGAGCATGTATCCGGACCAAAAATAAAACTCAGTGATGCCGACGCCGTTGCCAAAACCAACCTTGGGAAAATTGGAGGCGAAAACCAGAATCTCAAATATTACATGAACGGTCTTTCACTTGTGATGGGTCAACACGGGTTTGTACAGCACTACGGCGTTAATTCTACGCGGGAAAACCTTAAAGGCCGTACCAGGCAAACGCCAAAAACCACCACCTACAATTTCAAAAATCATGTTTTCAACCTGCCTGCCAAAGATTATATCGATAAAGCGATTCAGCAATCCGGAGTAATTCCTTTTGTTATGGAAAATGTAACCAAAGTCCGCAGTGAAGAAATTTTCGTGCATCTTAAAAATTTCATGGAAAAGGAATAAAAAAAGTGTCCTTTCGGATGCCGCCGGCAAGCTTCATTTTTACGCCTGATTAAAAACAATTCATGGCGACAACAATTACAACCAAAGGCATTCTCACCATCAACGGCAAGCAGGTCGAAGAAACCTTTAACGGTTTGAAACGTGCCTCCGGCCAGCTGGAGCGCGAACTGAAAAAACTCACACCCGGCACGCAGGAGTTTATCGACAAATCTGCGCAGCTGAAAGATGTGAACAAGCGCTTCGATGAAGTTCGCAGCCAAATCAAAAACACAAAGGAGGAAGCAAAAACTCTTAATGGCGCTTTCGGCGATATGAAGGGCAAGCTCACTGATACTTTTGCCTCGATATTGTCTGGTGAAGTTTCCTTCAAATCTTTTGGTTCTACAATAAAGGTCTTCGCTGCACAATCTTGGGCGGCAATTGGTTCCATACCAATCATCGGTTGGGTTGCGGCGATTGCTGCAGGAATTGGTTTAGCGGTGCGCGAAATTATTCAATACAATACAGAACTCCAGGAAGCAAATAAATTAACCGCCTCAGTTACCAAGCTGCAGGGCGAAGCACTGGATGAAATATCGTTGAAATCCCGCGCCATGGAAAGCGCTTTCGGTTTCGACCGTAAAGAAACGCTGGAAGCTGCCAAAGCTCTGGTAAATGAATTCAAAATTTCTTATATCGATGCGCTTGATCAAATCGAAAAAGGCGCGGTAAAAGGTGGTAAAACAAATACTGAATATTTGGACAGCATCCGGGAATATCCCGCGTTCTTCGCTAAAGCAGGATTTGCCGTGCAGGATTTTATTGCGATTGTGAACGCGGGTTACGACCTCGGAATTTACAATGATAAACTTCCGGATGCGATCAAAGAATTTAATATTTCGATCACCGAGCAAACCAAATCCAGCCGGGATGCCCTGGTAAATGCTTTCGGTGCACCGTTCGCAGATGAACTTCTGCAAAAAGTAAATACCGGAAAAGTCACCGTAAAAGATGCACTGTCGGAAATTGCTGCAGAAAGCGGAAAATACAATCTTACCCAAAAACAACAGGCACAGCTTACCGCAGATCTTTTCCGGGGAGCGGGTGAAGATGCCGGTGGTTTTCTCGCAATTATGCAGGCCGTAATTCAGGCCGCCGAAGACCTGAACCGTCCGCTTACCGAAACAGAACAGATTCTTCAGGACCAGGTCGACAAATACAACGAGCTGGAAACCGCGAAATATGAAGCCATGGAAAGCGACAGCGTTATTGCGCTGAAAAGAGAATTTGATATTCTCTGGAAAAACCTGCAGATTGGTTATTATAATTTTATAGCATGGATTAGAAGTGCAGATCGGGAGTTCAAGGCTTCTGGTGTTTACATGGGCGCATTATTCGCGTCGTTGCCGTCAGCAGCTGCCAAATCTTTCCGAGGCATTATGGATTCGCTTAGTGTTCTGGTTTCAGGGATGCAGGCGGGCGGTAAAGCAATAGGTTCGTTTCTCACCGGTGATTTTGATCAGGCGGAAAGGGAATTTGAGCGCTTTAAAAGTAAGTACTACCAGTTTGAAACCGATATCAATAAGTCGGTAAATAATTTCGGTAAAGATGTTACGAAATCTGCATTGAATGCGGCTAATGCGTTTCGGGGAACATTTGATGCTGCAACTGCTGCAAAAGCTGAGGCAGAACGTCTGGCTAATGCGGTAAAACCAGGCAATAATAATGACGGTTCTGAAGCCAAAGGCGCGGCCGATAAAAAAGCGGCAGACAAAGCTGCCAAGGAAGCTGAAGCCGCGCGAAAAAAGGCGGCGGCGGAACTTAAAAAATATCAGGAACAGATTGAAAAAGACGAGGAAGAGTCGTTAAAAAAATTGCTTAGTCTTCAGGATGAATATCTGAAAAATAAAGCGGACTTAATCCAGGATGAATTTGAAAGAGAAACAGCAAAAGAAACCGCGCGCCGCGATATCGAAAGCCGAAAAATCCTTACTGAAATAGCTGAATTGGAAATTAAAAAAATCCAGACTAAATCAGCAATTGCAAAACAAAAATATCAGGAATCAATTGATATTTTAAATCAAATTGAGATCCAGAATGAGCAAACCCACTTTTTTAAACTCAGAGAAATCTGGCAGAAAAATGCTGCTAAAAAATTTGATGATTTTTCCAAGAACGAGCAGGCAATAATTAATGAGCAGCGGCGGATTGATGAAGATTTAATAAATAATATTTCTACAATGGAAGATGCTGAGATTGCACTTTCAAACATGAAATATTTAAAGTTAACCCAAACGGAATTAAGCGGAATTAAAACTCTTGAAGATGCTAAACGTGCACTACGTGAAGATGCTGATCGTAAAATGTTGGCAGCTCAACTTGAAAGTTTGAAAAAGATGCAGGGTGTTGTTGCCTCGCAAATTACTGCTGCTATTCAAGTAATGGATTTCGCCAGTGTGGAAGAACTTTCCAAGAATCTTCAAATTATTGAAGAGCAAATGACCCGTATTACCGGATTGGTCAATGGCGGAACTGAGCAAGATAATGCAAAAAAAGTTGCAGAAAACCGTGCTAAAAGAGGTGCTGTTGATTTGCTTGGGTTTTCTGTCCAGGATTGGGAAGACATGTACAATAATCTTGATACAACAGAGGGAAAAATACAGGGAGTTATCATGGCGATGCAAGCACTTTCGAATGCTGTAAAGATGTATGCGCAAATGCAGGCACAGGCTAACGAACGTGATCTTAAGAAATTTGAACAAATTCAAGACAAGAAGAAACAGGCTCTTTTGAAACAATTGAATGAAGGTTACATCACAAACGAGCAATACAATCAACAAATAATTTTATTAGAAAAAGAGAAAGCTAATAAACAGGCGGAAATAAATTACAAACAGGCAAAAGCAGAAAAAGCCGCTAATATTATGTCTGCAATTGCGGGTACAGCGTCGGCGGTTGTAGGCGCATTAGGAAATAAACCGTGGACGCCTTTGAATTTCGTTCTGGCTGGTTTGGTTGGTGCTTTAGGCGCTGTTCAAATCGGAATGATTGCCGCCCAACCTTTACCCGAGCGCCCAAGCTTCGCACGCGGGGGTTTCACCGGATCCGGATTTGGCGATCCTGATAACACTGGTTTCCGCCCGGCAGGCATCGTGCACCAGAATGAGTGGGTTGCCCCCGAATGGATGACTGAAAACCCCCGAACCGCCAAAGTGATCGATTATCTGGAAAGCATCCGTTTAGGCAAATCCACACCAATGGCCGAAGGCGGATTTGTGCAGGATACTGCACAAACTTCCGCATCTGCATCGCCGGTAACTGCGGAAAATGCCGGCAACTCGGAGCTGATGCCTGTCCTTTATCGCCTCGGTAACTTTTTAGAATATTTGATCACTAAAGGAGTTTACATAGAAAAAAATCCCAAAAACGGAAAAGAAGCAAAAGAAATGATAGAAATGTGGGACGAACTGAAAAATAAAAATAAACACTAATGCCAGCAATCAGCACTTTAAAACCCGGAATTCAAAACATAACGTGGGACCGCATAGCCGCGCTTCCCACGCTTGCCAATCTGAATCTTACCATTGTGGAAGATCAGCCTGTACTTTTTGTGCAGTATTCCATCCAGTTCGAAAATACATCGGTAAACTGGCTTTTTTCACCCGGAAACGAAACGTCATCTTTTCTGTTTTTTGAAGGTAATTCCGCTGCTTTGCCGCTCCAGGTGAAAAACCTTGAATCACTGCCAAACGGCGTATATGACGCTTATGTATATATCGAACTCAGCAATGGTGACGGTTACATAAGAACGTTATCATCTCTGGTGCAGCTTACACTTTCGGGCGTTTCACCTGGGCAAATCACCACCGACAAAACCAATTACAACGTACTGTATAACCGCGAAACCAATACACTTTCCGGTGACACACACGTGGAGATCATAAACAATACGGCGCTGGATCCGCTTACTTTTGAAACCATCGGCACGTTGTTCAATGAACTCACGGCGACAGAAGAATTCGACCTGGTTGAAGATCCTGCCTTTCCGTTCCTTACCAATGCGGAACTTCCGGTTTCGGGTACAGTAACTGTGAGCTGTAAACTTCGCAAAGCCGGGGTTTTTGCAGCTGGTTTTACGGTCAAGGTCACCGTGATTAATGATGACGATATCCTGGTATCGCCGGAATCGCTTTCTTTTCAGTTGAGAAAAGGCTTTAACGAAACTAAATCGGCCACGCTCACGCTCACGAATCCACTGAACAAAGCCTTCACCATCACAAAACCCGCCTGGCTGAACCTTTCGGCGGATGCGGGTTCGGCTTCCGCTGCAATCACCGTGACCACCGAAAATTCTGACACCTTCACCGTGGGCGATTTTACCGGTAATATCGTGATCAGTTACGACACCAAAACCATCACGGTTCCGGTGGCTCTCAAGGTCATCGCTTTCATTGATATTAACACCGAAGAGCACAACTTTTGCCTGGATGATGTGATTCTGAAGGTTTTCCGGATGAGTGAAGCCGCGCGCTTTGTGCGTGTAACCATGCAGATGAAATTCACGACTGCGGCTGGAGAAACCGAAACCGAATCCGTTTACCAGGTGCCATACTTTCAGGACAAAGTGCGAACTGATGTAGGAGTAAAGATTCAGAGTTTCTTTCCTGTTTTTCAAAATCATCTTTTCGATGCCACAGACCGCAGTTTCGACAACCGGTTGATCTACAAAGCCGCCGAAGTGGTGTTGAAAGTGGAGGAGCTTGACATTAATTACAACGTCTTACTTTCAAACATACTTCCTGCAGCAGATTTCTATGCGGGGCACCGTCCGCTACAATTTCCGCTGTTCACTAATTTCCCGGTACGCAGAAAATATTCGGGATCTACGTTCTTTTTCAGCTATCTGGCTGATCAGGTTTCGCCTGAAGATTTCACGAGTGGAGTAGATGCCGGCAATCCGGCCGGAGATAAAGAAGTGCACGCGGTGATGCTCCCTGATGGTGGAATTCTGGATGCAACTTTACTTAAAAACAACCTTGGGGTTGATCTGTTGCCGTTCCCGAATGTGGAAAGCCAGGCAGTGCTGCAGTGGCTGAACGAGAACCTGGTTCCTGAGTGGATGATTTTGTCCGGGAATTATAAAATTGATGATGCTTTCGATCATATTGCAGACAGCTTTCAGCTTGGTGCGCAAAAGTATGGCACCTCAGAAACGCAGAAACTCACAATTTCAACCGGATTTATTCTGAAGGAGGAAACGTATCTGGTAAAAGAGATCATCAAAAGCAAACTGGCATTTATTCGCCTCGAAGGGAAAATCTACCGGATTCTGCCTTCTTCGCAAAAGCTCACTGAACTGGAACGACAAAAAAACCTAATCAACTACGAACTCGAATTCATCATCGTATTATGGAAGTAAAATTCACGTCCGATCTGGGCGAACTCGATCTTTCTGAAATCAAAATTTCGATGCAGGAAAGCAACTCGAAAATTTCCGACCAGAAGTTTTCGAAATTTATGTTTCCTTTTGAAATCAAAGCTTCGCAGGAATTCATTAAAAATTACGGCGATTATGTAAGCTATGAAACCACCGGACTGCAGAATATGATTCCTGGCTTTCTTTCATTAGAAGGCAAAGTTCACGAAGCGAAACTTTTCATCCAAAACATCCAGGGGCTGAAAATCACAGCGCAGATCGATTTCGGTTTTGAGGAACTGCCGAATTTCAGTAAAAAACTTTCAGAACTCAATCTGGAAGAATTCGAAGTGCCGGATATCCACACTTATGCCAGAGAAATCTGCACGAAGAAATATCCAGCCACGAACTTCAATTTTCCGCGGATTTATACCAAGAAATATCCCACGACCGACGAAGTATGGAAGAATTTCGACGGCTATTACAACGACCTGAAACCGGACGGCACCGAAATGCGCCGCAATTATGTAGATGAAGCCGGACTGATCTGGAATGTCAACATAATTCATCCTTGCCCGCATCCGCTGTATATCTTGAAAACTGGTTTTGCCGATGCCGGACTCACGCTCGAAGGTGATATACTTACCGAACCCACGCTGCAGGACCGCTGGGTATTTTCGGGCGGCGAATACTTCACCACGCTTCAGCAGAAGCGGTTCGGGTTTAAATTCACTTCAAACGATTACACGGAGCTTTATCTGGAAAACGGCCCGGACGATTATGTGAAGTATGACAAAGAAATCATTTTGGAAAAACCCGGGCAGTATAAGATTGCCGGATTTTTGGAGTTTTTTAAAGCCAGGAAAATGTTCGCGAATTATTGGATTACAATCAACGGGAATTCAATTTTCCAACGGTATCACGGTGCGGACGGACAGACAATTTTTGAAAGAATGCCGCTGAATATTGATTTTAATGTGCTGCAGGAGAACTCAGTTTTACGCCTCTATATTTACACACAGTTTCACGACAGCTGGAGCCACCAGATTTCTGATCTTCTGGTCACGTCTGCGCTGCTCGATGACGAAGTGGATGAAGAAGGAGCCAGCACCGGAGTGGTGACCAACCGTAACGAAATTGATCTGAAAAAAGCGGTACCGGAAATAACTTTCGGAGAGTTCGTGAACGGCCTCACCAACCTGCTGAATTATGATCTTGAAATTAAAAATAAATCGGTGATAATGAACAAAATCCAGACTGAGCAAATTCCCGACGCGAAGGATTTCGGATTTATGGAAGTGCCGGAGCCGAAGCGCACGCTGTTAAATAAAAAATCATTTCTGCTTAAATTTCCTGAAATGGATGAAGGTTTTAAGAAAGATTCAATGTACTACGATTACCAGGGCGCGGTTCTGAATGGCACCGCAAAAACCGATACCAGCACAATTGAGACAAACTGGTATGCGATGGAACTGAAGCTGCCGAAACCGCTCGGCTACCTTACGGCGAATGTGATGAAAGACAGCGACTCTGTGGTGCATCTGGTGGAATACGCCGGCCTAACAGGCGGACAGAACAATGCGAGGTACACGCCCGGCCTCGATCATCCGCAGCTTTACGACACCAACTGGTCGAACTGGCTCCGGATCCGGATTAATGGTCAGGAATACAACTGGAGCAAGAACTGCAGCATCTCGAAGATCAGCCAGTATTCGGTGAAAGAATTTATTTTCTGCTACAATAATATCCACATCATCAAATCGATGAACAAAGAGAAAGTTTCGAAGGATGAGTATAATATTGAGCTGGTGACGGAAACGGTGGTATAGCTATCGATCAAACAAATTCACGGTCATCGCGGCCTCTTCATCCACCACATGAACATATTTCATCGTGGTGGTTATTTTTGAATGCCCGAGAAGTTTCTGCAGGTTTTCAACCTTGCCGCCTATAAGAAGATAATTTGTGGCAAAAGAATGGCGGGCCACGTGGAATGACACGTTTTTCCTTATACCGCAATTTTCGGCAGCTTTTTTCACGTTCCGGTTAATATTTATTTCGCTTGTCCATTCAATGAAAAGCCTCGGGTCATATTCTACAATCTTCCTGCACTTCTCAGCAACACCTACCTGCACGGGTCTTTTCGTTTTCACCGCAATGAAATTAAGAGTATCTGAGAGAAGGAAATCTTCACGCGTCCTATTTTGCACATCCGAAATTCGCAGACCGTCATAGCACGAGGTGAGAAAATAACCCAGGCTTAGTTTAATATGTTCAGGGATAAATTCAGAATAAAAATAGGCTTCCAGTTTAATGATCTCCGACTCCCGCAGCCAGATGATACGGCCGGCAGTCGGCCCAACTTTCACCTTGTCCAAATCGACGTAGATCTTAATGCCGTAATCCTTCGCAAGTTTCAGATATTTCTTGATGATGCTGATATTGGTATTGATCGTGGAGGCGTTATTGCCGATCGAACGAAGATACGCGCGATATTTATCGAACCACATAATATTGATGTCGGCAAACATTGGGGATCGCTTGCTCTCCTTCAACTTATTCATAATGCCCTTGTGCTTTACCACTGAGCTGGGGGACAGGTCCTGAATATCAATAATATGATTGAAGAACTGCACCAGATCGAAGCTTGGCGGTGCGTTTTTAATTTGCTCGGTAAAACTTTCGAGCGTAAGCGGAATTTCAGACAGCCGATGGTTGATTTTTATATTGGTGATCTGGCCATCAATCTGTTTTAAAATTAAATTATAATCGGGTGCCTCCGGGCAACCGGTCACTATTCTTTTTTCTTTATCCCAGTATTTCGGCAGTATTTTCATATCCACCGGGATCCGCGCGCGCTGTTGATTAATGCGCACGTTTATATATATAGGACATAGTCCGTTTCGGTCGGGCTCGTTTTTCAGATAAAAATTGTAATTCATGGCTGCAAATAAATGTGCAGCGCCCTTTGGATGTAATAATTGAAAAGCCTGGATCATGTTGTGTATTTTTAAAAACACAACCGGTCACGGAAAATTTCTGTTCGTGCCCAGCTTCGTGACCAAAAACAGAAAAAGGATAAAAAACATCTTTTCCCGCTTTCGCGAAAACTGGCTTAACTACCGATGCTTATTATCCTTTTTAAAAAATCAAATCCGAAGATTCGAAACTTTGTAGCGGGGACACGACTCGAACGTGCGACCTCCGGGTTATGAGCCCGACGAGCTACCTACTGCTCTACCCCGCGATATTGTGATGCAAATATACGACATTTTCCTTAAGTTCCAAATTTATTTGAAAATTCTTTATTTAAAGGTGTTTCGAGAAGTTCGGGAGTAAAAGTTAAGCCTTATGAACTAGCGAGTTAAACGGCTGGACCTTCAATAAAAAATATTTGCTGCGCATTTTTTATATTTGAACCATGACAGATCTTCCCGGACAATCCATTCATGACTTTTATTTTAGGAACACCAAAAAGAAACTTTTTGTGCTCGATGAATTCGGGCCAAAAGTAGAGATGCCGCTGGCGGTTTATTTCCGTGATTTTTATGAAATGCCGGAACTTGAACAAAAAGCACTAAAACTATGCACCGGAAAAGTGCTCGACATCGGGGCGGGCGCGGGTTCACATGCGATCGAACTGCAGAACCTGAAGTTCAACGTTACAGCCCTGGAAATTTCAAATGCGGCTTGTGACGTAATGCGTGCACGCGGCGTGGAAAATGTTGTTTGTGATGATATTTTTGAGTATTCAAACGAAAAATTTGACACTTTACTGCTTCTGATGAACGGTATCGTACTTTGCGGCACGTGCGAAGGATTTCTAAAATTTCTTAAGCATGCCGAGAAGCTGCTGTCACCCGGGGGACAGATAATCTTTGATTCTTGTGATATCGCGTATATGTATGAAGATCTTCCGCGACCCGAACATTATTACGGTGAAGTAAAGTGCTGCTACGAATATTCACGGCAAAAAACTGAATGGTTTCATTGGCTTTATCTGGATTTTGGTACAATGTCAATGATTGCAAGAGCTGCCGGCTGGAATGTGGAACGTATCGCCGAAGACGAAAACAACCAGTATCTGGCAAGGCTGACACGAAAGCTTTAAAACAAACAAAAACTCTGAGTTTCCACCCAGGGGTTAGTGTTCGCCCGCGTCATTTATCTAAAAATTGCATTCCTGAAATCATTGATTCCAAAGTACACTTTAAATTAGGCCAACCTGAAAACTTATTTCACTGTCACACCTGCATAGTCGCTTTCATTACCAAGCCGGTCAACAGCGCGCACTGCCACGCTTTTCAGATTTTTACCGTTTTTGGTCAGCAACAGTGTTTTTGACTTTTCAGCTGCCGGCAGTATTTCAGTCTCCCATCTGTCACCGTATTGTGTGAAAAGCACCCATTGCCTTACCTGATCTGCCTCTCGCGAGAACCAATCTGTCTGTACGTTATTTCCGCTGCGTTTAGCTGTGATTTCAGGTTTTAACACGGCTTTTGTGTTGATCCACGGACTTGCCGGTACCAGCGCAGATTCGCTGTACAGGGTTTTGAGCATGCTGAGCATAGCAGGATTTTTTGAAATGCCATCAACACTGTAATGAATGGTGCCGGCGTTATCTTTAAGCAGATTTCTGGTAGTTCGGATCTGATTAGCTATCTCCGTTGGCTTGTCACTCACTGCAATCCCGACCGTATTAAGTCCTGGCCAAAGGTGCACCTTTTTATAATTTTCCTGATTCCACCATTTAAGCAGAGATGAGAAACGCTGCTTTCCTTCCTCTTTCCAGTAAAGCTGAGGAGCGTAATAGTCGCACCAGCCTTCATTGAGCCAAAGTTTTGCATCTG
>Ga0308157_10001542_pt1 | contig 46024 bp, 42 predicted proteins | sample PhyBR1_FD_201035 | JGI IMG/M metagenome (GOLD analysis project Ga0308157, IMG submission 201035) | Phyllosphere microbial communities from UC Gill Tract Community Farm, Albany, California, United States - DLSLB.R1 | ecosystem: Host-associated > Plants > Phyllosphere > Unclassified | place: USA... | reverse complement strand
GCTGACAAAAGAGCTGCTCCAAATAGCATTAATATTATTTTTTTCATCTGATAATTTTTTATAAAATTAGCTAAAATCCATTTCACAAAAACTATTTTAAGTCTATAATTTTTGCCAATCAAAAGTTAAATAAAAAATTGAAGCCTAACGTTAATCAGACGTTAGGCTTCCCCCCATACAAACAAATCAAACCATGAATTAATTATTATGTAATCTTTTATAAATTATAGTTGATGAAACTCGGTTATGTCGAAAATTTCTTCAACCCCCATATGTCAAACGTCTTTAAAAAAAAATCTCTTATTGGCTTGTATGATGAAAACTTAAATCCTAAAATTGTCGAATGACCTATTAAAAAAATCTTCTTTTTTTGGAAGTCCGAGTGCATCAACTATTTAATATTTTTAAACTATTTCGTTATCAATTCTTATACTAATAAAGCTCGTTAAAGCATCTTTTAAAAATTCACTTTCAGAAAAACTGATCAGTGTCAAAACTGTTGTTAATCCAACTATTAATATTCTGACTATTATTTTGCTATCCATATGTCTATAATGCTATTATAACAACAGTTTTTCGATTTTCTATGACTCTATTAAGATTTTTCTGGCCTTATAAATACATTTACGAAATTGGATTGTTTTTGGTTTTAAAAAAATGAAAAAAAAATGCATTTTTTTCTTGAAGCCTTTATTTTCTTAGGTTTTTCGCTATTAAAAAAAATATAAAAGTGAGAGAAAAATAATTTAACTTTATAACAGGTTAACATATAATGCTTCAATTTCTAATGTTTAAACTTAAAATTTCTAATCTATGAGTCAAGAAGAACTGCTAGTTTTAATTTACAAAAAGGACGAAAAAGCTTTTACCCATTTGTACGATATGTATTCAAAAAGCTTGTTTTCTGTCATTCATGTCCTAATCAAAAATCGAGAAGAAGCAGAAGATGTTCTGCAAGATGTTTTTGTCAAAATTTGGAAAAACATCGATTCTTATAATGAAAGTAAAGGTCGTTTTTACACCTGGATCATTAATATCGCCAGAAACACATCGATCGATAAACTTCGTTCTAAAGACTATAATAACACGCAAAAAAACCTTTCCTCAGATAATTTCGTAAATCTGTTAGATGAGAGTAATAAATTAAGCCACAAACTCGATGCAATTGGAATTCAAGAATTCGTAAAGAAACTGAAACCAAAATGTATCGAAATAATTAACCTATTATTCTTTAAAGGATATACCCAGCAAGAAGCTTCAGAAGAATTGGCACTGCCACTAGGGACTATCAAGACACAAAACAGAAACTGTATTAACGATTTACGTAATTATTTGAAAGTATAATGGAAGCACAAGAATATATAGAATCAGGAATTTTAGAGCTATACGTTTATGGCTTACTGAGCGAAAAAGAAAATTTAGAAATAGCAGAACTAGCAAAAAAATCACCCGAAGTTGATCAAGAAATCATTTCGATAGAAAAAGCTATAATTGCACTTTCGTCGAGCTTCTCTCCTTTCCATTCTGTGGAAAATTTTGAAAAAATTAAAGCTCGTCTGGAACTTAAACATGGAAAAGTAGTCGAACTGAAACCAACTTCAAACTGGTCTCAATATGTCGGTTGGGCCGCTGCCGTGCTGTTATTGCTAGGTTTAGGATATCAGACTTTAGAATTAACAAAAACTCAAGAAGCAATCTCGACTGTTGGAAATGAAAAAAATAAAATTCAGCGCGAATACGCTTTCTTAGATCAGCAGAATAAACAAACTGAAAAAAATCTAAGTATCGTAAGAGATATTAAAAATACCGGAGTAACTCTTGGCGGTCAGGCCGTTTCTCCAGCTTCTTTTGCAAAAGTATACTGGAATAAGCAGACTAAAACGACTTATATTGATGCTGCAGGTTTACCAAATCCTCCAAAAGGAATGGTTTATCAGGTTTGGTCTTTAAAGTTAAGTCCCGTTCTTACTCCAACAAGTATTGGTTTACTGGATGATTTTGAAGGAAATAAACAAAAAATCTTTGCTGTAAGCCAAACCGATTCAGCTGAGGCTTTTGGAATTACTTTGGAGCCAGCTGGCGGAAGTCCAACACCAACAATGGAACAGCTTTATACTTTAGGAAAAGTTTAAAACTTATTTTTTATAAAAGCTAAAACGCATATTCAGAGCAATATGCGTTTTTTTATTACTTTTAATTCACCAAAAACCAATTTATGAGTGCAAATTTACTTTTGAGAATTGCTGTAGCTATTATCCTTTTAACTCATTCCGTTTTTGGAATGTTTAATAATGGTATTAATGATTTTGGAAATCTTTTTCTAAATCAAATCGGTTTTGCTCCGTATGGCGTATTACTAGCTTGGAGCATCAAATTATCTCATGTTGCCGCTGCAATACTTTTGTTAGCAAACAAATACGTTAAACTTGCGGGTTTTGTAACCATTTTTGTTTTTATAATGGGAATCATTCTAGTGCATTTTAAAGAAGGTTGGTTTGTTGTAGGCGCCGGAAGAAACGGTGTTGAATATAATTTTCTGCTCATAATAGTTTTATTGGCAATTATGTATCCTAGTGGAATCATAAGAAAGCAAAAAAGTAATTCATAAACCAAATATGGAACTGAAATGGAAATAATGTGTAAAAATTGCCATCAGATCTTTACAGGTCATTATTGCAATAATTGCGGTCAGCCTGCAGAAACACACAAAATAAATATTCATTTTTTGTGGCACGACATTCAACACGGTTTATTGCATTTTGATAAAGGCATTTTGTATTCTCTGAAGCAATTGTTTACAAGGCCAGGCCATTCTATCCGCGAATTTATAGAAGGAAAAAGAGTTCGTCATTTTAAGCCTTTATCACTGGTTGTGGTTCTTGCGACGCTTTATGGGGTTTTATATCATTATTTTCACATTAATACTTTTGATTCGGTAAAGAGTCCAAACATAGATTCTGATTATTTAAACGAATGGTTCGCGACCCATTTCTCATGGGTAACAGTAGCTTCCATTCCTATTTATACTATTGGTACGTATCTCGTTTTTAGAAAACAAGGTTATAATTTTGTGGAACTTTTTGTGCTTAATACTTTCAAAGCTGCACAAAGAATTTCTGTACAGCTACTAACAATACCAGCGTTAATTTTTTTCAATCATACTTCACACATACAGCAGTATACTTATACCATGTATATTATTGGTATTGTTTTAATCTTTTGGACCAACATTCAGTTCTTCAATAAAATATCTAAAACAAAAGCATTTTTCTTATCCATATTAAGTCATCTTATCTTTTTGTTTTGCTTTTTAATACTAACTGCTATTGTACTTCTTCTGTCAGGTAAATTTTCAGATTAGAAATAAAAAAAAGGCCCAACATGATGTTGAGCCTTTTTTATGAATTAATAATTATTGTAAATTATTTATTTCTTTACTTTTTTAGTTTTGTAGTATTTATGATATTTTGGATACGTAATTGCTCCAATTATACTAATGGCAATTAGTAAATAATATACCCAGTTTAATGAATGTGCTTCTCCGCTTGCATAAGAATGCAGACCAACTAAGTGAAAATTCACTCCATAATAAGTAAATAAGATCGAAATAAAAGCAAACATACTCATTAAGTTAAAGAACCATTTTCCTCTTAGCGCAGGTACAAAACGAGCGTGAATAACAAAGGCATAAACCATAATTGAAATTAAAGCCCAAGTTTCTTTTGGATCCCATCCCCAGTAACGTCCCCAGCTTTCATTTGCCCATTGTCCGCCAAGGAAGTTTCCAATAGTCAACATAATAAGACCAATTGTTAAGGCCATTTCATTGATATAGCTTATTTCTTTAATATGTAAGTCCATTTTAGTTTTGTTTTTCTCAGTTGTAAAGAAAATCAATACAAGACCAACAAAACCTAAAATCATTCCTAATGCAAATGGGCCGTAACTAGCAACGATTACTGCAACGTGAATCATTAACCAGTAAGAATTAAGCACCGGCTGTAAATTTGCAATTTCAGGGTCAATCCAGTTCATATAAGCAGCCATCAAAATCATTGCTGTAACAAATGCAGATGAAGCAACTGTTAATTTAGATTTTCTATCAAAAGCAAGTCCGAAGAACATAGTTGCCCAAGCCACATATACAATAGATTCGTACGCGTTACTCCAAGGTGCGTGTCCAGAAATATACCAGCGTGCAATTAATCCTACCGTATGAAGTGCAAACAATAATCCCACCATAACGTGGAAAACGTTTACGGTAACACGAAGCCATTTTTTCTCAAAGAAAATATTTAAAATCGTAAATATTAACATCAAAATAGCTACTGTAATATACCAGTAAGGCAAAACTTTAAATACATCATACTTATTGTAAGCAATCTCTGCATCGATTTTTTGCTCACTTGGTCTTACTTTAGCTCCAAATTTCTTTTGAAAACCATTGATGCTTTCTACTAAATTATCTGCTGTATCGAAGTTTTTTTCGATAGAACCGTTATTTAAAGCACTAAAATATAACGGAAGAATTTGTTTTACGTAAGTAGAATCCATTCCTTTAAAACCAGCACTTTCACGCTCTAAATAAGAAACCCATTTGTGGTTTGGATCATTTGGAATTGGGAAGATTCTTAAAATACTTCCGCTTAATGCCGATTCCATTAAGTTTACTTTTTTATCAGTCTCAACAAAATCTTTCTCAAAATTATTCGGATTTGCTGCTTTGTAAGCTGCATCTAAATAAGGAGATAATTTATAATTTCCTTGTTCATCAAAGAATTTTACGAACGGTGCATATTGATCTTTAGAATCAATTCCGATAATTTTACGAATACTATCATTTCCAGATTTAATATAAATCAATGGAACTTGAATCCAAACCTGCGCATATTGCGTCATAGATAAGAAAACCTGATCAGAATTCATTTCGTTATACTTATCACTATGACTTACTTTACGAAGTAATTCTGATGAAAACGTATTAATTGGCTTCATTCTACCTCCAGCATCCTGAATAATCAAACGACCAAATTTTGCTGCGTGCGCTTCTGGCGCTTTGTAAATATTCAATAAAGAATCTAACTGTTTCTTGCTTGGCGGAGCCGTAACGTGATTGGCATGATCATTTGAATCTGCCGTATGCTCATGGTCATGATCATGATCGTGTGAATGAACATGAGGGGTTTGCTGTGCAAATCCGTTCAAACTAATCAATAAAACTAAAATAGTAATTAGCTTTTCTTTTTTCTTCTGAATGGCTTCTAATTTCTTTTTCAAATCACCAAAACGAGAATGTTTCGTAAACATAATTGCCATTAAACCAATGTATAATAGAAAATAACCAAAATAAGTAATATTCGTTCCCCAGAAATCGTGGTTTACAGATAAAACAGTTCCTTTTTCGTCTGGATCAAATGAAGATTGGAAGAAACGGAAACCTTTATAATCTAAAACGTGATTCATAAAAATATCGGCATCAAAAGTTTCTGTAGAATCCTGAACGGTTACTTTACTTTTGTATGAAGAATAACTTTTTTCTGTTCCAGGATATTTCTCAGCAATAAAATCGTTCAAACGAATTTTAAATGGCAAGACATAAGCTTTACTTCCAAAGAAAATAGAATATTCTATATTGCCAATTTTAACCGTTTTAGCTTCGCCAACTTGGCCTTTATTACCAAAAACCATTACTTCTTTTTCCTGTCCTTCTGCTTTTACTTTAACGACTAAGGCATCAGAATGAGATTTTGCTTTGAAATCATTATTAGATTCGTAATCCACTTTTCCTTTCAATGGAGGCTCTGGAAATACAATTCTAATATCTCCAATGCTGTATAATGAACGCATCATTAAAGGCTGCACATTATCTTTTGTAACTTTTCCTTTAAATTGATCAGCCATTCTCATAAATTCACCCTCAAAAGGAGTCTGGATTGTATATTCTTTTCCAGTTGTATTGATGTTAATGGCACCGTCTGTCTGCTTATTTAAAGCAAATAAAACATTGTGAATGTTCTGAACTTCACCTTCTTTCAGGTAATGTTCTTCACGTCCACCCGCTCCAGCTTCAACTAATTTAAGGTATAAAGTTCCGTTTGGATCTGGCTTAACCACTTCTTTTGCTCCCATGATATAGTTCGAATAGGTAACTTCAAAAGGAGTTTCGTCAAATTTTCCTGAAATGCTAAAGTCATTATTGGTAACAGGAGAAAGTAAAAGGCTTTTTTCAAAAACCCTTCTTTTCATTTCCCCTTTATATTCACCATCAGCAAAAATGGTTAAAAAGGTTTTATCTGAATATACTTGGTTTTCTGCCGCGCCTTCGCGAATTGGCATCATTCCTTCGTAACTAATATATCTTGTAATAAAAGCTCCTAAAAGGATAAAAACAAAAGCAAGGTGCAATAAAAGAGTTGCCCATTTTTCTTTTTTATGCAATTGATATCTTTTGATATTTCCGAAGAAATTAAGCATAAAGATGGCCATAATTGCCTCAAACCACCAAGTATTGTAAATTAGTATTCTAGCCGTATCGGTATTGTATTTACTTTCGATAAAAGTTCCAATACCCATTGCAATTGCGAATGTTAAAAAAAGAACGGCCATTAATCGTGTAGAAAACAAAAAAGAGAATATTTTTTTATCCATTTCTTAGGAATTACATTGTATAAAAGTGCGACAAAAGTACTTAAAAATGTTGATTAGCAGGCTTTGCCTTTTGTTAATAAAAACCAAAAATAAGGACTATTTTTTAAACGAATTGGTAATAAGGAAAGTTTAAACCTACAAAACAGATGTGCTTTTTTTGAATAATTGTTTTTAGCTAAAAAGTGTTAGAATTCTAACCAAAACCAGAAGACAATAAAAATTTAAAAAAAGCATTATCAATATTCAATAGTCTCCCGCATTAAAAAAAATAATACTAATTTTGCTTTCATGATTCAGATAACAATAATCGGTTCCGGCAATGTTGCACAGCATTTGATAAAGGCTTTTTCTGCCAGCAAAATTATTGAAATCAAACAGGTTTTTTCCCGAAAGAAAGAAGCCTTACTTCATTTGATTGATTCTGAAAAGATTGTAACCGATTTTCAAGCATTAGAACCTACTGATTTGCATATTATTTCAGTTTCAGATAATGCCATTACAGAAGTTTCAGAACAGCTTCCGTTTAACAATCAATTGGTGGTTCATACTTCTGGAACATCTTCCATTGAACTTTTAGATCCTAAAAACAGACGTGGTGTTTTTTATCCGCTTCAGACATTTTCTAAAAACAAAGAATTAGATTATTCGGTTATTCCATTCTGTTTGGAAGCAGAAAACACTGCCGATTTCAAACTTTTAGAAACCATTGCAAAAAGTGTTTCAACCGCAGTTTATTCTATAAGTTCAGAACAGCGCAAGGCACTTCATGTTGCTGCAGTATTTGTGAGCAATTTTACGAATCATTTGTACCAGATCGGGCACGAAATATGTGAAGAAAACCAAGTTCCTTTTGCTGTTTTAAAACCTTTAATTCAGGAAACAGCAGATAAAATCAATACACTCGATCCTATTGATGCACAAACAGGCCCAGCCATACGACACGATTCTAACACAACCAACGCGCATATGGCCTTTTTACAAGACGAAAACAAAAAAAATATCTATAAAATCCTAACACAATCTATACAGCATAATGGGAAAAAGTTATAAAGAAATAATGAATGACATCACAACGTTTGTTTTTGATGTAGATGGCGTACTTACAGATGGTTCTGTTTTTGTAACCAATGAAGGCGAAATGTTAAGAACAATGAACATTCGTGATGGTTATGCAATGAAAGCAGCTATTGAAAGTGGTTACCATGTATGCATTATTTCTGGCGGAAGCAATGAAGGCGTTCGTGTTCGTCTTCGCAATTTGGGCGTTAATGACATTCATTTAGGAACTCCGGATAAAGTAAAGACTTTTAAAGCTTACTGCGAAAGCAACAATATTAAACCCGAAAATGTGTTGTATATGGGAGACGATATCCCTGATTTTCATGTAATGAAATTAGTTGGACTTCCAACTTGTCCGCAAGATGCTAGTCCAGAAATTAAAACGCTATGCCGCTATATCTCACACGTAAAAGGCGGACGTGGCGCTGCGAGAGACGTTATCGAGCAAGTGATGAAAGTGCAAGGAAAATGGATGGATTATTTTAACGGAAAACACGATTAAGTAATCAGTCGCAGTTTTCAGTTCCCAGTATCCATTTTGAAAAAAAACTTAGTACCTTAGAATCTTAGCCTCTCAGAACCTTAGAATATGAAATTCCTAAAACTTATTCGTTATAAAAACCTTTTAATGCTTGCTTTTATGCAGCTGCTTTTTCGCTATGCCTTTTTAAAACAACAGCAAGTTCCGCTGGCATTGGCTGACTGGCAATATGGATTGCTGGTTTTAAGCACTGTTTTATTAGCCGCTGCAGGTTATGTAATTAATAATATTTACGATGTGGGTACAGATAGCATCAACAAACCGCAAAATGTTGTCGTTGGAAAAGGAATTACAGAAACGGCTGCTTATAATATTTATATAGGTTTAAATATTTCTGGCGTTGCAATTGGTTTTATTTTGTCGAATATTATTATGAGGCCGACTTTTGCATCCCTTTTTATTCTAATAGCTTCGCTTCTATATTTTTATGCGACGAGTCTAAAACAAATTATGATTTTAGGCAATTTTGTAGTCGCATTGCTTTTAGCGACAAGCGTATTAATTATTGGGGTTTTTGATCTTTTTCCTGCTACTACAGGCGAAAATCAAGCCCAAATGGCAAGTCTTTTTTCTATTCTGATAGACTATGCCTTATTTGCTTTTATGATTAATTTTATTCGTGAAATTATAAAAGATATCGAAGATGTAAATGGCGATTACAATACGGGAATGAATACATTACCTGTTGCAATAGGAGTTAATAGAGCGGCCAAAATCGCTTTGGGCTTTGCCGTTGTTGCGTTTATTATGTGTGCGCTTTATTGCAATATGTACTTCATGCAAAACAAGCTTTACATTTCAGTATTTTATGCTTTTGCCACTGTTTTAGCGCCTTTGCTTTATTTTATAGTAAAAATATTCAGTGCAAAATCTCAAAAGGAATTTCATCATTTAAGCAACATCTTAAAACTTATCTTATTCTTCGGAATCTTATCAATCTTGGTTATTGCCTTAAATATCAAATACAATGCTTAAAGAAAAACTAAAAAAGTATAAAATCATTTTAGCTTCGGGTTCTCCTCGCAGACAGCAATTTTTTAAGGATTTAGACCTTGATTTTGAAATTCGCTTAAAAGACGTTGAAGAAATTTATCCGCCAGAATTAAAAGCGGTAGAAATTACCGATTATCTAGCCGAATTAAAGGCCAGCGCTTTTGAAGGAGAATTGAAAGAAAACGAAATCTTGGTTACAAGCGATACCATTGTTTGGCACCAGAATAAAGCTTTAGGAAAGCCTAAAAGTGCCGAAGAAGCATTTGAAATGATTAAATCGATGTCTAATGCAACTCATGAAGTCATTACTTCTGTTTGTTTTAAAACTTCAGATTCCTCTACTCTTTTGCACGATATTACAAAAGTAACCTTCAACGATTTGTCTGACGAAGCTATTTTATATTATATAGAAAACTACAAACCTTACGATAAAGCTGGTGCTTATGGCATTCAGGAATGGTTTGGTTTTATGGCAGTTGCAAAAGTAGAAGGTTCTTATACCAATGTAATGGGGCTTCCGACAGCCAAAGTTTACGAATTTTTGACTACATTAGTGTAAAAATTTATTTATGTTTTCTTTTAAAGAGTATAGCCGAGAAATAATAGCGACAATCATTCTTATTGGTGTTTTGATTGTATTACGTATTGTTATTGCCAAACTAATAAAGCAATTTGCGGCTACAAGCCAATTATTTGAACATCGTACCAATCTGGTTATTAAGTATATTAATATTTTAATGAATATACTTCTTGTAACCATTTTGATCATAATCTGGGGAGTTCAGACAGAAGATATTTTTATCACCATTTCTTCTATTGCAACTGTAATTGGTGTTGCCATGTTTGCCCAATGGTCTATTTTAAGCAATATCACTTCCGGAATGGTTTTATTCTTCTCTTTTCCTTTTAGAATTGGAGATACTATTAAAATTCATGATAAAGATTTTCCAATTGAAGCTGAAATCGAAGACATTAATACGTTTCATGTAAGCTTAAAAACAAAGGAAGGAGAAAAAATTGTTTTCCCGAATAATTTACTGCTTCAAAAAGGAATATCGATTATTCCTGCAAAGTATGAAGAGCGAGAGTTTTTTGACTAAGTATGTAATGGGAATTTTATAACGGGCGCGAAAAAAGCTAGAACGTAAAAAGACAAATAAAGTGTAATATTTGTTTTATAAATTCAGCTAAATAAAATAAAAAATGACTCGACCCATAACATTACCCTTTTATGCAAAACTTGCTTTTATTCTTATAACTCTAATTTGTTTTGCATTCATTTTTTGTCTCGGAAAAGATATTCTTACGCCCATTTTAATGGCATTTTTATTTGCCGTTTTACTCCTTCCGATTTTTACTTTTCTAAAGACCAAACTTAAGTTTCCGAGGCATCTCGCGGCTATAGTCTGTCTTGCAATTTTTATTTCTATTGTGGTCGGAATTCTAGTATTTATCTCCTACCAAGTCACTTACATGGCAAATGATTTTGATACTATAAAGAAAAATGCAAACTCCTTTATTGTCGAAATTCATAAGTTTATAAGAGAAAATTTTCAGGTAAGTATTGGCGAACAGAAAAAATATCTCGATTCTGTTACAAAAGATTCGGTCAAAACGGGTCAAGCTAAACTTGGTTCGTTTATAATTTCGATAAGTGATGTTCTTTTGGACAGTACCATTATGATCATTTACACTTTTTTGTTTTTGATTTATAAAGAACATTTTAAACTGTTTTTTGCCAAATTAATCAAACAGGAAAATCATGGCATTTTACAAGATATTTTGTCTCAGATAAAAGTTTCGATCAATAATTATATCGTCAGTTTAATTATCGAAATGATTGTGGTTTCGGTATTGACGAGTTTAGGTTTATGGATCATTGGCGTGAAATACTTCGTCCTTCTCGGATTGATTACAGGAATTTTGAACTTGATTCCTTATATCGGAATTTTTATTGCTGGAATTATTACCGTTCTGGCATCGTTAACAGGATCTGGAGAAATTTCAGTAATCCTCGGAATTCTAATTGTAAACGTTATTGTTCAGTTTATTGATAATAATCTCCTTGTGCCGTTAATTATTAATTCTAAAGTAGAAATAAATGCTTTTGTGTCTATTATGGGAATTATTGTTGGAGGTGCTGCTGCTGGAATTGCCGGAATGTTCTTAGCCATTCCTCTTCTGGCTATTTTGAAAATTATTTTTGATCGTATTGATTCGCTTTCTGCTTGGGGTTATCTTATGGGGAATCACGTTCCGCGGAAATTTGCTTGGAGAAAAAGAAAAATTATAACAGAAAATTAAAAATAACGTTATGCTAGCATAGCATCTGTTTATTCCTTAAATTCATAAAACTTAAAACTATTAGAAGAAAATTACCGAATGTCTTTAAACAATAAAATACTGTTTTTTATTTTGCTGTGCTTTTGTTTACAAAGCGGGTATGCACAGGTAAATGATAGTAAAAAAGAGCCCAAAAAAGAGAAAGACACTACGGAAATCTACACTAAGATTAGAAATTACTCTAAGAAAAATAAATTTACGCAGACCATGCATAAATTATTCTTTAGATCTAAAAAGTCGAAGAAAAAAGACGAACTGCTTGTTCCCATTGATTCTACAAATTATGATGGAAAAATTATTCGAAAAATCAATATTGTTACGCTAGATCCTTTTGGGTATTCTGTTGCCGATACTACCCTAACTCCTAAAAACTGGGGAGAAAGAATGGGTAACAGACTTCACTTAAAAACAAAGAAAATAGCCATTTACAACTTGTTGCTTTTTAAGAGAAACACTCGTTACGACACTTATAAAGTTCTAGAGTCTGAGCGTTTGATTCGTGCGCAGCGATATGTTACAGCAGTTAGAATTTCCAATCAGACAGTGGGTCAAGCTTCAGATTCTGTAGATGTTACCATTCGTGTTTTAGATTCCTGGAGTACAATTCCGAGGTTTTCAATTTCGAGCAATCAAGTTTCGGTAGGTTTTAAAGAAAAAGATTTTTTTGGAAGTGGACAACAGCTTGAATATCGTTTTACCAACCGTTTTGATGACGGTCAAAATGCCAATGAAGTAACGTATACGGTCCCGAATATTAAGAATACCTATATAGGAACTGTTCTGCATTATAAAATGGATTTAGATAATAATTATATTAAAAGCATCGATATCGAACGAGACTTCTACTCTCCCCTGACCAAATGGGCTGGCGGATTTTATATGGATGAAAGTTTTAGAAAAGATACGCTTCAGGCTCCAGATTCTACATTTGCTTATCAACCAAAAAAATATACCTCACAAGATGTTTGGGCGGGGCGTGCTTTTAAAGTATTTGAAGATAATCACAAAGCAATAACCAACCTTGTTACTACTGCTCGTTTTTTGAACGTCAATTACAGTGAGTCGCCATCTGAACTTTATGATCCGAATCATTTTTATTCTTCTGAAAAGCTAATTCTGAGCGGAATTGGATTGAATACACGAAAATTTATAAAGGACAGCTATATTTTTAGAAATGGACAGACAGAAGACGTACCGATAGGAAGAATATATGGTGTTACTTTTGGGTATCAGTATAAAAACACTTTTTGGCGGCCTTATGTCGGGGCTCAATTCTCTTTTGGAAATTATTATAGGTTAGGCTTTTTAAGTATGAATTTTGAAGCAGGAACTTTTTTTCATCAATCCAAAACCTATCAAACTTCATTTCTGTTTGAATCCAATTATTTTACAAAATTATTTAGCGTCGGAAATTGGAAAATTAGACAATTCGTAAATCCGAAAGTGGTAGTTGGAATAAATCGCGATGATATAATTGGAGATCAGTTGAATATAAATGAAGATAACGGAATTCCAGGATTTAACAGTTATTTGTATGGAACTAGTAAAGCTGTTTTATCATTACAGACACAAACGTATTCGCCACACTCTTTACTTGGATTTCGTCTAAACCCATTTTTCAATTATTCCATTGCGGTATTAGGTAGCCCAGAAATGGCAATGACAAAGAGTAAGCCCTATTCTAAACTTACCGTAGGATTATTAATTAGTAATGACTACTTGGTTTTCAGCTCATTCCAGCTTTCGCTATCTTATTATCCAAGTATTCCGCAACAAGGCGATAATGTTTTCAAAACCAATACTTTTGAAACTACCGATTACGGACTTCAAAGTTTCGAACTTGCAAAGCCTAGAGTTGTCAATTACAAATAATTTTTTTTGTCTTTTTTTTGAAAAACTCTAAAAGCAACAAAAACCTTTAAAATCAATAAATTAACCATTTTCAACCGCTTTCTCTACTCGTTGAAATGCATTTTTACTCGACAAAATACATCTGCTTTTATTTTTTGGCACAGTATATGAATATCCCTGTTCAAGATTAACATTATAAAATTAAAAAAAGATGAAAACGATAAAATTAGCAATCGCCGGATTATTTCTAATGGTTGCAAACGCCACACAAGCTCAAGTATCGGTTAACGTAAATATTGGTGCTCCGCCAGCTTGGGGACCAGTAGGATATACAGAAATGGAATATTACTATCTTCCAGATGTTGAGGCTTACTACGATGTTCGTGCTGCTCAATTTATCTATTTCGGAGGAGGAAAATGGGTAAGAGCGACGTACTTACCTAGACAATATAGAAACTATGATTTGTATGGAGGTTACAAAGTAGTTTTAACAGATTATCACGGTAGAACTCCTTATACTTATTTTGACCGTCATAGAGTGAAATATTACAGAGGATACCACGGAGCTCCACAAAGACCATACAAACCAAGACCTGTATATGGTTACAGTGAACGTCGTCATTACGATCGTAAAGATTACAAACATTACGACAAACACAATAAACATGATAAACACCATGACAGACATGATCATGATGATCACGATCGTGGGCATGGACACGGTAGAAGATAATAATGCTAAATTACTAGCGATCAATACAAGAGAGTATCAAAAAAAACGATACTCTCTTTTTTTATGATTTGTTTAATGGGATCTTTTGTTAAAATGTTGTATATTCAATATAAACAACTGTATTACAGTAAGTTTCGCGTTAAAAATCTGATCTGTAATATATTTATAATATATATTTGCGCCGAATTTTAAAATCCAAAAAAGAAATTTATGAAAAAGAATGTTTATTTGCTTTCATTTTTAGCAATGTCACTGTTAATAGGTTGTGACGATAACAATGACAACAAAAACGATGGACAATCGTCAAATAACATTACCATTACCTCAGATCAATCTACATTAAACCAAAGACTTGACTTAACTAATTCTGGGGTAATCTCGATCGAAAATGGTGCTTTAGCAGGAAAATCTGCAGAGACTACCAACACTTCTTTTCCTCTTGTTCAAATTGCCGAAGTAAAACCACCAGTTGATGCAAACGGAAGAACGTTACAAGCTAGTCACGTTACTGTAAACGGAAATTACGCCTATGTTTCTTATATTATGAGAGGCGATGCTTATTCTGGAGCTATTGATGTGATTGATGTTTCTGATCCGTACAAACCAAAATTGGTCACTTCTGCCCTAATTCCAAGTACAGATATTACCTCTCTGACTTTTTCTGGATCAAATTTAATTATCGGAGCTGCTAAAGATGTAGACAAAGACACTCAACTAGCAGGGAATCCGGCAATTGTGTTTAATATGGAGTTAAGTTCAGGATTGCTTACAGATAAATTGAAAACAAATTACTTAGAAAGTAGAGTTACAACAGACGTAGCTGCTAATGCTTCTAATTATTTTGCTGTAACGGGAGACAACGGAAGTTTGTTTAAAGTAAACAGTTCTACAAAAGTAATTGCAGGAAAAGCTGCTATGGCCGATTTCCGTTCTATTGCTTTAACAAGCGATAAAGTTGTTACTTTAAGCGGAACTAAAGGAGTTAACATTTACAATCAATCGACTCTTGCATTGCAAAAGAGCTTTACAACTTCTGTAGACGTTAGTGGGGCAAAAAGAACGATGGATATCGACGGAACAAAACTTTTTGTTTCTGAAGGTCCAAATGGTCTTGGCGTATACGACATCAACAGTGGATCAAAGTTACAAACTATCGGAATCACAACTGCAGGCGAAGACAATGTAACCAATGCGGTTTCTTTTAATGATGGCTATGCTTTTGTTGCTAACGGAGCATTGGGACTTAATGTGTATCAATCTGCAACACAGTTAAATTTATTAGGTTCGGTTGGAATTGCAGGTTCTTCAAACTATGTAAAATCAAGCGGAAATTACATTTATGTAGCAAGCGGAACTGGCGGTTTGAAAATCATTAAAATGGAAAAACCAAATACTACTTTTGCGAGCTGTCTAACTTATGGTTTATACAATCAAGGGAGAGATTTGATTTTAAATTCTAATGATATAAAATCTTACCAAGGAGCAACAGCTATTAATTCGGCAATCATTAATTCTGGTGCAGTTTTAACACATTGTGGTTCTATTACTGTTCTTAGTAACTTAACACTAAATAGCGGTGGTACTTTTAACATGAGAGGAAGTTTATCTCAAGGTAAATACCAGCAATCATCTCCAACAGAATTAATTATCAATAGCAATGCTACATTGCAAGTTGAAGGATCTGTTGTAATTTGGGGAGATTTGAGATTGAATAGTGGCGCTAAAATCAATTTCATTGGAAATACTTCTTCTATCACTATTTACGGAAAAGTTACAAAAGGTACTGGCGTAACTATTACAGGAAACTACGTTGATACAGAAAACAAATTGAAATAAGCAGTAAACGGCATCAAATATATATTTTTAAGAAGCTGTCAGAACCAATCTGGCAGCTTTTTTTGTTTCATCATCTTAAAGAAAGGTATAATTATTGAGCGTTAACATTTCATTTAAATAATCTTCCATAAAATAATTACTATTTTTGGAATAATTTCAAAAAAACACCTAACACTCACCATGCGAAAAATACAGATTCAAATCTTTATTCTATTTTTTATAGGTTTTCAGATTTCATTTGCACAACAGCCGCAAAAACCAAATTCAGTTGAAATTTACAATCAAATTAAAAAACTAAACTTTTTAGGTTCTGTATTGTATGTTGCTGCGCATCCTGATGATGAAAACACTAGAATGATTTCGTATTTAGCCAATGAGATGAATGCCAGAACGGGTTATTTATCACTTACTCGTGGAGATGGCGGACAAAACTTAATTGGCCCGCAATTGCGTGAATTATTGGGTGTTATTAGAACTCAAGAATTAATTGAAGCACGAAAAATAGATGGTGGCGAGCAATTTTTTTCAAGAGCAAATGATTTTGGTTTTTCAAAAAATCCTTCTGAAACTTTAGATATTTGGGACAAAGACAAAGTGCTTGCTGATGTAGTTTGGACCATTAGAAAATTTCAGCCAGACATTATTATTAATAGATTTGATCATCGTTCTCCTGGTACAACACACGGACATCATACCTCTTCTGCCATGCTTAGTGTTGAGAGCTTCAAATTAACAAACGATCCAAAAGTTTATCCCGAACAATTAAAATATGTTTCTCCTTGGCAGGTAAAACGCCAATTCTTCAATCCTTCTTGGTGGTTTTACGGAAGCCAAGAAAAATTTGATGCTGCCAATAAATCTAAATTTACGAAGTTAGAAACAGGCGTTTACTACACAGGAATAGGAAAATCAAATCAGGAAATCGCTGCTTTAAGCCGAAGCCGTCATCAGTCACAAGGTTTTGGAAGTACTGGTGTTCGCGGTGAAGAAACCGAATATTTAGAGCTAATTAATGGCGAAACCCCAAAAGAACGTGATAATTTATTTGATGGTATAGATACAAGCTGGAACCGTGTTAAAAACGGAAAACCAGTTGGAGATTTGATTTCTTCCATCATTTCAAAATACGATTTTAGCCATCCTTCTGCAAGTATTCCAGATTTAGTTAAAGCCTATGCAATGATTCAAGCTTTAGACGATACCCATTGGAAAGAGATTAAACTTGCTGCTATAAAAAACATTATCGCATCTTGTTCTGGTTTATATCTTGAAGCGGTTGCCAACGAACAAGAAGCAACGCCAGGAAGTACAATAAAATTAACTCTTGAAGCTATTAATAGATGTTCTATCGGAATGCAATTAATTAGTGTGACTACGCTTCCAGACAATCAAACAACAGCCCAAAACGTTGTATTGAAGAATAATAACGATCAGAAGATCAATCTGCAATTGCAGCTTCCAAACAATATAGAATACACTCAACCTTATTGGCTAAAAGAAAAAGCAACAGTTGGAATGTATACTGTTTCGAATCAAGAAATTATTGGTATACCAGATATTATTAGAGACACAAAAGTGGTTTTTAACATCAAAATCAATGAGGTGGAGATTCCGTTTGAGCGCACTGTTGTATACAAGTACAATGATGGTGTAAAAGGCGAAATGTACAATTTTCTTGATATCGTGCCAGAAGTTACGACTTCAATTTTAGAAAAAGTTTTAATTTTTGGAAATACCAAAAGCAAAATGGTTCCAGTAAAAGTTCGCGCTGGAAAAGATAATATAAAAGGAAATCTGCAATTAGAATTGCCTAAAAGCTGGTCTGTTTCTCCAAAAGAAATTCCGTTTGTTTTAGACAAAAAAGGTAACGAGCAAATCTTTTATTTTGAAGTAACGCCTCCAGTAAATCCAGAGGAAGTGACAGTAAAAAGTGTCGCAATTGTAGACAAAAAACGCTTTGACAAAGACCAAACTATTATTGATTTCAATCATATTACCAAACAAATGGTTTTAAAGCCTGCTGAATCAAAATGCATTAGAATTGATTTGAAAATTTCTGGCGATGCCATTGCTTACATTATGGGCGCTGGAGACGAAGTTCCAGAAAGTTTGACTCAAATGGGATATAAAGTTTCGATCTTAAAACCCGAAGAAATTACTCCAGAAAAATTAGATTCTTTCAGTACTGTAATTACCGGAGTTCGTGCTTACAATACCGTAAATGCTTTGGCAAACAAGCAAAATATACTTTTCAATTTTGTAAAAAGCGGTAAAAACATGATTGTACAATACAATACAAATGGAAAATTAGTGACGGACAAAATTGCTCCTTATCCGTTGAAATTATCAAACGATCGTGTAACAGAAGAAAATGCTAAAATTACATTCTTAGCACCAAATCATCCTGTTTTAAATACGCCTAATAAAATATCTGAAAAAGATTTTCAAGGATGGACACAAGAACAAGGTCTATATTATCCAAACGAATATGATCCTGCCTTCACTCCTATTATTTCGTCGCACGATAAAGGAGAATCTCCAAAAGATGGAGCTCTTCTTGTCGCACCTTACGGAAAAGGATATTACATTTACACTGGTTTGAGTTTCTTTAGAGAATTGCCAGAAGGTGTTTCTGGAGCCTATCGATTATTATCGAATATTATTTCTCTAAAACAGCCAATTGAAGCTCCTAAACAAGATTTAAAGCAATAAATATGGAAGCTAAAAAAATAAAAAAATGGAAAAAAAGCTACACTTATGTTTTAGTAGCAAATGCAATCTATATTGCTATCTTTTTCTTAATCATGCAATTATACTCATAACCTATGCAGCTATTTGACTGGATCGTACTTATTGTCACACTATTATTTATTGTTGGATACGGCTCTTGGAAAACCCGAGGAAGTAAAAACGTAGAAGATTTTATTTTAGGAAACAACGAAACGCCTTGGTATACTGTAGGTCTTTCTGTAATGGCGACGCAAGCGAGTGCAATTACATTTTTATCGACTCCAGGGCAGGCTTATCATGACGGAATGGGGTTCGTGCAATTCTATTTTGGTTTGCCCATTGCGATGATTGTTATTTGTTTGACTTTTATTCCGCTATATCATAAAAGCAAAGTTTATACGGCTTATGAATTTTTAGAAAAAAGATTTGATGTGAAAACCCGTTCGCTTGCTGCAATTTTATTTTTAGTGCAAAGAGGTTTAGGAACTGGTTTAACTATTTATGCTCCAGCAATTATCTTGTCTGCACTTTTAGGATGGAATTTAACTGTAATGAATATCATTATTGGAGTTTTAGTAATCATATATACCTTTTCTGGAGGAACAAAGGCGGTAAACGTTACGCAAAAACAGCAGATGTTTGTCATTATGTCTGGAATGTTTATCACGTTTTTCTTGATTCTGCATTATCTTCCAAACGATATGACTTTTAATAGTGCGCTGCATATTGCGGGAGCAAATGACAAAATGAATATTGTTGACTTTTCTTTTAATCCCGAAGAAAAATATACTTTTTGGAGTGGTATTACAGGAGGTTTCTTTTTAGCACTTGCCTATTTTGGTACAGACCAATCACAGGTGGGACGTTACTTATCTGGAAAATCAGTTCGAGAAAGTCAAATGGGATTAATCATGAACGGGCTTCTAAAAGTGCCAATGCAGTTCTTTATTCTTCTCACAGGGGTTATGGTTTTTGTATTTTTTCAGTTCAATCCAGTTCCTTTAAATTTTAATCCGAATAATAAAATTGCAATTGAGAAGTCGGCTTATAAACAAGAATATCATGTTTTAGAAGAAAAACTAGTGAAACTTTCTGAAGATAAAAAAGTTATTAATTTATTGTACATCGATCAGCTGAATCAAGACTACGACAATCCGATTTTACGTAAAGAATTGGTTGCGCTATCGAATAAAGAAAAAGATCTTCGCGATAAAGCCAAAGAAATAATTTCGAGAGCCGATAGTAATTCGGAAACCAACGATAAAGATTATGTGTTTTTTCATTTTATTCTGCATTATTTGCCAAAAGGTCTAATCGGATTGTTATTGGCCGTTATTATTTCGGCTGCCATGTCTTCTACTGCTTCTGGATTAACTGCACTGGCTTCTACAACAGCAATAGATATTTACAAACGAAATCAGAAAGAAGAAAAGTCGGAGAAACATTATTTACATGTTACCAAGTTTTTTACTCTTTTTTGGGGAGTTATAGCAATACTTTTTGCATGCGTTGGAACTTTGTTTGAAAATTTAATTCAGCTTGTAAACATTATTGGTTCTATTTTCTACGGAACTGTTTTAGGAATCTTCCTTGTAGCTTTTTATACCAAAAGAGTTCAAGCAAAACCAATGTTTATCAGTGCTCTCATAAGTCAGTTTACGATTTTTGTAATTTATTATTTTATGGTTTACAGACAGGAGAAACTGGGTTATTTATGGCTTAATTTTATTGGAGCTATTTTGACTATTGTATTGGCGCTTTTACTTCAGTTTTTGTTCTTTAAAGGGAAATCGGATGATAATGAGTTAATGCTTGAATAAAAGATGATTCGAAAACTGTTTTTAGTACTATTATTATTATCATTCTCTCAGATAGAAAGTCAGAATCTTGATGCTTCTAATATAGTTGTAGACACTTCAATTTCTGCTCAATTATACACAAAATGTTTTGAGAATTTAAATCAAGGAAATGAAATTTTCTTGAAATATCCAGGATTTCAAAGTTCAAAATTTTGTTCATTAATCACTTGTTCTTTCCTTCTTTCATACAAAGAAGTTGATTTACAAATTGCTGGAGAGGAAAGATTAATTGGCATTGCTACTCAATTATTTAAAGAAGGAAATCCAGTTTATTTAATTAGCGGTTTAGATAGTTCTTTTGAAGCAGCTAAGAAAAATGAAAACTTAGAAGATGACAATCACATTGTTTATATTAGCTATTCCGATTGTATCAGTCCTGCATTTTTAAGAAAAGCGTCAGAAATTGTAAACCAACAGACTGATTCATTAATTAAACAAAAATCGCTCAAATAAGACCTGATGTCCTAGCCCTGATGGGAGCGGCATCCTTTTGTGGCGGGGTTCGCCACAAAAGATACAGCGGACAGCAGGAAATAGCTGCTTAAAATTCGGATAACTATTTTCTTCCAATACGATTCTTCATTTATTGTAAGTAAAAAAGACTATTTTAGTAAGTTGTAAAACTGACCTAAAACTAACCAATTTTAAGCTGAAGAAATGAAGATTTCAGACGATTTAGAAAAACTATTGCCATTTGGCTATCTCTTTTTGATTGTAATGGGGATACTAAAAGACAGTATTTATTATTATCAATTCGGAATTAATATCTTAAGGTATTCTACTATTATGGACGTTTTAATTAGTCCGATTGCTGAATTTACCTCAAACCCAATTATTCTTGGAGCCATCATTATACTTTTTTTGGTTCATTTTTATCTTCCTTCTTTTTTAGCGAAGAATAAAGATTTGGCCTTTGTAAAAAGATCTTTTGAACTAAAATCGACTGAGGCATTATCTCCAGAAGAAACTAAAAGCTACTATAATAGCATTGCCATAAAATCGCTTATACTTTTTCTGTTGTCTTTTTTTCTTGGCTATGGTATGGCAGGAGGTTATTTTACTAAGAAAAAGCTAAAAGAAAACAAATTGGATTATAGCTATCAAATGGATTTTAACGAAGGGGAATCTAAAAACGTTTTTGTTATTGGAAACAATAGTTTGTACTACTTTTATTTTGTCAAAGGAGATAAAAAAGTAAAAATTACTCCGCTGGCCGCTATAAAAAACATTGAACTGGTTGAGAACAGAATGATTGATTAATTATTGTTATCTAAAAAAAAGCTTTATGAAAGATCACAGAAGGTACAGCAATAAAACCAAAGCTGCTTTTATATTACTAGTTGTAATGCTTATTATTCTGCTTGGTAACTTTAATACGTTGCGAAATTCTAAAAACGTAAATGATAATATCAATGCTATATACAAAGACCGATTGGTTGTGGCGCATTATATTTTTCAATATTCTAAAGAACTTCATTTTATAAAAGCGGAAGCTGAAAAATTAGATTTAAGCGATAATATCAAGAAAGATGAAATTATTCACACCTTAAACATTATTCATACTATTGATGATTTGTATGCTAAAACGGTTTTGACCAATAAAGAAAAACAGTATTTTGATGCTTTTTTACTTTCATGCAAAGAAATCAACAAACAGGTTGAAAATAAAGATTGGAACAAAATAGCCAATTCGAGTGCACAAGCACTAAAAACTCTCGAATCTCTTTCGCAAATTCAGATTGAAGAAGGAAAAGCAAAACTTGCTGTCGCAAATGCGATGTACAGCAGAAACAATGTACTTGGCCAACTTCAAATCGCATTGCTGATTATTTTAGGAGGCATTACTTTTTATTTATTAATTATAAAGAAAATAAAAAGGACGGTAAAAATTCCTGAACCGCCCTCTATGAATTAAATTCCTTAAAGTTTTCTTTCTTCTTCTTTTATTGAAAGATCATTGATACTTGCAAAACGTTTTTGCATCAAACCATTTGAATCAAACTCCCAATTCTCATTTCCATAGGCTCTAAACCAGTTTCCTTCAAGATCTTGATATTCATACTCAAATCGAACCGCAATTCTATTTTCGGTATGCGCCCAATATTCTTTTTTAAGTTTATAATTTTTCTCCTTTTTCCATTTTTGCGTTAAGAACTGTACAATTTCTTCTCTTCCGTTTACAAATTGATTTCTGTTCCTCCACTCACTGTCAATCGTATAGGCTTTTGAAACTCTTTCTGGATCCTGACTGTTCCAAGCATCTTCTGCTAATTGAATTTTCTCTATTGCTGTTTCATACGAGAAAGGCGGCAATGGCAATTTCTGTTCCATAATAATTAGATTAAAGTTTGGATAATTTTCTTAGTTTGCTCAATAAGTTGATTGGATTTGAAAAGTTGACTTTCTATAATGCAACTCTCAAAAAGCAGATACACGTGATCTGATAAAAGATTATCATTTAAAATTTCGGTAAAATAGACGCGTAAATCGGCTTTATGGTTTTGAATTACGTTTAAAATTTTAATATTATCTGATTGAATTTCTGACAGAATATTTAGAAAACTGCAACCTCTAAAATTTTCCTTTTTATTCATATAAATTAAGAAATCAAAAGAAGCTAAAATTTTTAGTTTCGTGTCCTCTTCTTTGGATGTAAACTTTTGTAATTCTTCGAACCAAAAGAAATGACGCTGATTTAAAAAGGCCACGCACAAATCCTCCTTAGATTTAAAATGCTGATAAAAACTTGCCTTTGCAACTTTTGCCTCTTCAATAATTTGATTGATGCCTGTGGCGTTATAACCCTGTGTGTGAAATAAAGTAAATGTTTTTTCTAATATTCTTTCTTTTGGCAACATAACATCTTAATTTATATCTGCAAATATAAAAAACATTTTCAAACAAACAGACAAGTCTGTCTGTTTTGTTCTTAAAGACAAAAAAAAATCCAAAACTCGTCAGTTTTGGATTTTGATATTTTTAAAAAATTGGAATTTAAGAATTCGAAAGAATTATTATCTGCTCCATTCAGCGATACTATCTTTATTCAATTTTACGTAATCGGCGTTGTTTGCCGCTTCAGCAGATGCTAGAGAAGCTTTTGCAGTTTCGATTGCTCCTTTTTTGTCACCTTGTTTTGCTTGAATTTGAGACTTCAATCTTGTTACGTAGTATGGTTTATCTGAACTCATATCAAGCGCTTTGTCTACATAATTTCTAGCTGTTTCGATATTTCCATTTGATTGGAATAAATATTGAGAGGCAGCAAAATAATCATTCCAAGTTGGACCTGCCAAAGTTTTCTCAATACTTGCCACAGCAATTTTAGCTGTTGGAACTTCAAATTTTAAAGCTACATGAGAATTTTCCCAAGCGATATCTAAATATCCAAAATTAGGATCTAATCCGTTGATTCCTATTGTAAAAGTTTCAATTGGAGTTGGCAAAGCATCTTCTTTAACTGTAGTTTTTAAAGCTACGTACGAATCGCTCCAGTTTTCTGGCAATCCCCAGTTATCAGTAGAAAGATAGAAAATGATATCCCAACTTTCGATTCTAGGAACTGTATAAATTGCATATTTTCCTTTTTTTAGCGTTTTTCCGTCTATAATAACGTCATCGCTAAAATTAATAATGGTATTTTCATTAGCTCCAGTTCTCCATAATTTTCCAAACGGAACTAAATTTCCGAACACAGCTCTTCCTCTTGCTCCTGGTCTTGAATACGTAACTTCAACATCAGTTAAACCAACAGTTTGTTTGATATATCCTTTTGGACTTGCTTGTGGAGTTTTTACTTGCGCTTCTGATGCTAATGGCGCTAAAATCAAGGCTAAAGCAATAAGTAGTTTCTTCATTATTTTAAGTTTTATTTTTTATCCAAATTTACAAATTCAATTAGGGAACAAATGTTAAATTTAATATAATTCAGTCCTTTAACTGTGATATTTTTTCAGCATTCAATTCGTTAAAATGTTCTATAACTAAATCAGCTTCAGATAAATCTTGAAGATGAGAATGCTCACTATTATATCCTATACAATAAATTCCTGCCCCTTTTGCTGCTTTTATTCCATTTGTGCTATCTTCAATAATAACGCATTCTTCTTTTGGTGCAACAGAAAGAGAAGCCGCATGAATAAATATCGCTGGATTAGGTTTTGATTGTGGAAAATCTTCTCCGCTTACAATATGCGTAAAATACTGATGCAGATTGAATCTTGTAAAAACGCGATCAATAGTCACTTTTGAAGCCGAAGAAGCTAAAATTAATTGCATTCCGCTGTTGTATAAATTTTTAATCAAATCTTCGACACCATCCAAAAGATGCAAATCTTCCTTAGTATCAAAAGCTTGATTAAAAATAGTTCTTTTTCGTTGAATCAAATCTTCCACTTCCTGTTCTACAGTTGGAAAATAACTTTTTAAAGTTTGAAATGTATTTCGAGTCGAAAATCCAGTAAACGTGGTATACATCTCTTCCGGAACTTCGATATTCAATTCTGAAAATTGTAAATAATAGGCATAACGATGAACTGGCTCCGTGTCAACGATTACGCCATCCATATCAAAAATTACTGTTTTAATCATTTTTTTTTAAGGTTCTGAGGTTCTGAGATACTAAGACTCTAAGGTTTCTCTCTTGTGTGTTTAACTTTGTCAAAGTTTTAAACTTTGACAAAGTTGCTTTACGTTTTATTTATAAGTTCAAAGGAATTAAGATTCAACGTTTCAGTAAAAAAACTTAGTGTCTCAGAATCTTAGCTTCTTAGTATCTTATTTACTCAACAAATATCTAATCACCGTTTCGGCAGCGTGCAAGCCAAATAATCCTGGCATATAGCTATTGGTTCCGTAAAACGACTTTTTAAAGTTTTTACCGTCTGTTAATTTTAAGCTTTTTTCGTCTTGAATTTCAGAAGAAAAAACCACTTTCAGTTTATTGATTTTTACTTCTTTTAAACGCTTACGGACTGTTTTGGAAAAATAACAGTTAATCGTTTTTGAAATATCTGCTACTTTTACTTTAGAAGCTAACATTTTTCCGCCAGCGCCCATACTGCTAATGATTTTTACTCTTTTGCGTTTTGCGGCAATGATTAGATTTAATTTTGGAGTAATACTATCAATGCAATCTAAAACATAATCAAACTCTGGAGAAACAATCTCAAAAGCGCGTTCTGGAGAAAGAAATTCTTGAACACGGGTTAGGTTTAATTCTGGATTAATATCCATTAAACGATCGCCTACAATTTTTATTTTTGGCTCGCCAACTGTTGAATGCAAAGCTGGCAATTGACGGTTAATATTCGTAATGTCTACAACATCTCCGTCTACAATTGTCATGTTACCTACTCCCGCTCTTGCTAAAAATTCAGCTGCAAAAGATCCAACTCCTCCTAGCCCAACGACTAAAACATTAGATTTTTGTAAATTTTCTAATCCTTCTTTAGTAAACAAAAGCTCTGCTCTTTCTGTCCATTCTGCCATATATTCTCTTTTTTATTTTTTTGTTTCAGGTTTATAGATGTTTCAGGTTTCAAGTTTCAGGTTTTTTCGTTGTCAGGGTGAGCGAAGTCGAAGCCCTAATTGGAGCGCCCTTCGACTTCGCTCAGGGTGACAAACTTTGGACACAAAAAATCTTTATTCTAAACTCTTTATTCTATATTCTATATTATTGTCCAAATAACTTTCTATAATTACTTAAAATAACGTCTTGTAATTCTTTCAAATATAATCCTTTATATTCTGAAGCTAATTCATAAACTTGCTGAATCGATTCTTCAATTGTATCGGTTTCTAAGAAAAAACGATCATTTGGAACATTCTGAAAAACCGTTTTTAAATCTGGATTTTTCAATAGATATTTTCCAAACGAAAGATAAAATCCGGCTTTAATTAATTGTTCCGCAATCTGATTATTCTTAGAAAAGCCGTGAATAATCATGGGTACTGAAATATTCTTTTTTTTCTTAATAGCCATTACTTCCTGAAAAGCGGCGACACAATGTATTACTACAGGTTTCTTGTATTTTTCTGCTAATTCCAATTGTTTTTCAAAAATTGAAATCTGCAAATCAAACGGAACTTCAATTCTTTTATCCAAACCGCATTCACCAATTGCCAAACAGTTTAAAGTTTGCAGTTTTTCTTCAATAATTCTCAAATCTTCATCAATTCGATTTTCGTCAATGTACCAAGGATGAATTCCGATAGAATAAAATGAAATCGTCTCATCAAAATCTTTTGGATACTGATTAACCAATTCTACAACATTAGATTGATTGGTAAATTGATGCGTATGAAAATTAAAATATTCCATTAATGAAATGCTTTTACTCCTGCTTTTATTTCAATTTTCAAATCGTTTTCTTGTGGTACAAGCGGACAAGAATACTTGTAATTATAAGCGCAATACGGGTTATAAGCTTGATTAAAATCGATTGCTATTGTATTTCCTTTCGGAATTTCTAAATCAATATAGCGGCCTCCAATGTAGCTTTGCTTTCCACTTGTTAAATCTGAAAAAGGCAAGAAAAGATGATTTTTATATTTTTCTTGAACGATAAGTTCTAAACTTTGGTAAACGGCAAGTTTAAAAGCTTTTCCGTTTATTTTAAAGTTTAAAGTTCCATATTTAATATACTTTGGAGTATAATTTCCTGAAGTTTTCATTTCAAAAACTTTTCCCCCTTTGGCTTTTTCCAAAGTGGCAGTTACAAAATAAGTTTCTGAAATAGGAAAAAATTCTAAGCTTTTAAAGGTTTTCAAATCTTCAGCCATCAACGGACTTGTCTTAGGATCAGCAAACTCGGTATTGATTTTCTTTTGAAATTTTTGAACATCGGTCTTATTGAACTTTTTTTGTGCAAAGCCAAAATTAAATACCAACAATAAAACAAGGGCGTTTATAGTTTTCATCTTAGAAATTTTCTGCAAAAATAGTTCAAAAGTAACAAAACAGCAACCACTTAACGAGACAAAGTTTCCTAACTTTGTGACGATAATTTATCAAACAAAATGCTTAAAACTGCCTTAACTCACTACATTAACAACTTTCGAGGTTTTACCAGAGAAGTTTGGATTCTTGCTATCATCACTTTTATTAACCGCGCTGGAACAATGGTTCTTCCTTTTTTATCTAAATATTTAAAAGAAGATCTTCATTTTTCCTATAATCAAGTCGGATGGATTATGGTGGCTTTTGGTCTTGGATCTATGCTGGGTTCTTGGCTTGGCGGTAAATTATCGGATAAGATCGGGTTCTATAAAATCATGATTTTTAGTTTATTCACTAGTGGAGTTTCGCTATTTTTTGTACAATATATTACCACTTTCTGGGCGCTTTGTGCCGCCATGTTTGTTCTTATGACGATTGCAGATATGTTTCGTCCTGCTATGTTTGTGTCTCTGGGCGCTTATGCCAAACCCGAAAACCGTACTCGTGCCCTTACGCTTGTGCGTCTTGCTGTAAATCTTGGTTTTGCGGCCGGACCAGCGCTTGGAGGTTTGATTATTATGGGAATGGGGTATTCAGGTTTGTTTTGGGTTGACGGAGCTTCTTGTATTATTTCGATTTCAATTTTTGCTTTATTGGTAAAAGAAAAGAAAAAAGCAACTCATGATGATAAAACGGAAAGTGCTACTGATGTAAAATCGGTTTTTCACGATAAAATTTTCTGGGTTTTCTTGTTTGTAAGCTTCATTACAGCAATGATTTTCTTCCAGTTATTTACAACACTACCTTTATATCATAATGAAAAATTTGGCTTAAGCGAATTCCAAACCGGTTTATTAATGACTTTAAATGGACTTTTAATCTTTACTCTAGAAATGCCAACCGTTGGATTTCTAGAACGAAAAGCTTTTCCTAAGATTAGAATTATTATCATTGGATCGTTTGTTATGGCCAGCAGTTTCTTTTTGCTTTTAGTTAATTTCTGGGCCGGAATTTTGGTTGTGAGCATGATTTGCATTTCGATTGGAGAAGTGCTTACTTTCCCCTTTTCTAACGCTTTTGCTTTAAGCCGAGCACCTCGCGGACAGGAAGGCCGATACATGGCACTTTATACCATGAGTTTTAGCCTTGCTCATATTGTTAGTTCTAAGCTTGGATTTGAAATTATTACTCGATTCGGCTATCAAATTAACTGGCTTTTTATGGCCTGCATTGGAGTTGTTGCAACAGGATGCTGTATCTGGATTAAGAATGCTTTGACCAACGAAAAGGTTTCTTAAAAAAACTTTTAACTTTTTAAACCCTTATAAACAGGCATTTTCTTAATTTAAAACAAAAGAGAGTCGTACAATTCTATACGACTCTCAGTTTAATAATACTATTTGTGTTTAATTTTTAAATTATTCAATTTCAAAACTTGATTCAACTTGTATATAACTTTTTTTACCGTTTTCAGTTTTGACTAAAAAAATAACGTAATTTTTAAGGTAAGTCGAAAGGTCATAATCCCATAATTTTAATCTTCTGTTTTCATCATAGAATTTAGACGACCTAACAAATTCTTTAAGACCAATTTCTCTTTTCTTAGTCTTATAATTCTCTATCTTTTGAACTTCAGTAAAGTAAAAGCCACCAATACGAGCACCACTACCATCTTTTATGTAAAAATGATTTGGGATTTCTTTATGCGTAATAATATATTGGCTATCATAAGTAAAAAAAAGTGTGTCTTTTACTTTTTCCTGAGCTAGAGAATTTATTCCAAGAATAAAAGTCAGGAATAAAATGAATATTTTCATAATTTGTTTTTAAAATTTCAAGCTTTATATTAAATATTTATCCAAAAATCATAATTGAAACATTTACTTTAATATATTCGGTCTTTTTATCACTTTCTCTTATTAAAATAATTTTATAGTTTTTTATAAAATCGACCAGTCCTTTTATATCTAATGCTATTTTTCCTTGATTTATAAAGAATTTTGAGTTCCTTATAAAATACTTTAAATCCAATACTTCTGTAGGTTTTAAATTAAACAAAATTTCAGCTTCTTGAAAACAAAATTCGGTGTGTCCATTTCCGTCTTCAATAAAAAAAGTTTTTGGAATATTTTTATTTTCAAACAGATAGGAATTATCTATTTTAAAATACAACGTATCTTTTTCAACTTTTTGCTGCGCATGTAAATTACTTAAAAAAAATAAATGTATTATAAGTGTATATCCTAAAAAAACAAAGATTTTAAATTTCGACATCATCGTTCAAATCAAATTAAGTTTGATATTATTTATTATCACAAAAGCGAACTTGTGTTAGCTTCTTAAGTTGGTTGTTAAATATTGTATTTATCTATGTTTTTTTAGGAGTTAAAATATTCCAAACTTCACCATCTACTTCTTTCGAACCATTCCAAGACATTGCTTATCTTTTTAATTTCATTGACATTTTCGGCTTCAACATTTGTTCAATATTGAGATTAGTAAATTTCTCTAGTTCTAAATCAATCTTTGCAATTTTTGCATTTTCTGACCCTCTACTAATTCGTCATTATAATTAATAAATATCTTACAATTCAAAGCTACAAATATAAAAGAATTGTAATTTATTCATCAAATAAAATATTAAAAAACCTCTACATTAGAGCTTTCACTACAATAGCAACTATAAATCTTTTGAAATGGCTGTTCCAGCAGGATGCTATATTTGGATCAAGAACACTTTGACCAATGAGAAGATTTCTTAAAAAAAACTTTTAACCTTTTAAAATCTAACAAAAGCAGGCATTTTCTTTATCTAAAACAAAAGAGAGTCGTACAATTCTATACGACTCTCAGTTTAATACTATTTGTGTTTAATTTTTAAATTATTCAATTTCAAAACTTGATTCAACTTGTATATAACTTTTTTTACCGTTTTCAGTTTTGACTAAAAAAATAACGTAATTTTTAAGGTAAGTCGAAAGGTCATAATCCCATAATTTTAATCTTCTGTTTTCATCATAGAATTTAGATGACCTAATATATTCTTTAAGACTAATTTCTCTTTTTTTAGTCTTGCAATTCTTTATCTTTTGAACTTCAATAAAGTAAAAGCCACCAATACGAGCACCACTCCCATCTTTTATATAATAATCATTTGGATTTTCAGGATATGTATTAATATAATTACTATCATAAGCAAAAAAAAGTGTGTCTTTTACTTTTTCCTGAGCTCCTACAAAGCAAGGAAATAATGACAAAATAAAAAGTGTAGCAATTTTCATATCGTTTATTTTTTATTATTAGTTACTGCAAGGGCTTGTTTTGGAGAATTGCTCCACTCTGCTAGCAAGAGCCTCTATAGATGCCTTTTTTTCATCTGATAATTCATTCCAAGCTTTTACACGACTGTCTCTCAACCCTCCCCACGCAAGAGCCTCGTAAAACGCGTCACTTGGTGGTTCTTTATAGTAATCAGTATAAGCTTTAATATCACCAGGCAAAATACTCTGATGAAATTGTTTCAATGCTTCCTTCATACTCTGAACGTACAATTTGGCCATTACACTGTGCTGTTCCCTTTCATAATTTTCATATGTCGTTTTAAAATCTAAATTCTCTACATTCATAGCAAGTACTGTGCCAAGTTTCCTATAAATATCTGCGTGTATATATTCGTGCAATATAATCCTCGCAACTTCAAGCGGAGCTCTTTTATTTACCTCAGTAGTGCTAATTTCGATTTGTATTAATTTACCTTTTGGCTCTAACGTCCTCCCGTTAAGATATGTTACAACGCCATCTACAGTTTTAGGTAAGGCATCTACGGAGGAAATTGCAATATCGAACTTTGATGTCCCTTCAAACTTTGAAAATAGATTTTGGACAAAAGAATTCCCGTTTTTATTTAATAAATCATTAAGGCACTTTGCTTTTCCTGTAAGATAATCCATAATTTGGAAAGAAGAACTCTCTCCAAGATATTGCCCATTTTCGCTATAATGTGAATATTGCGCTATTCGCTGTAATTTTATAGCTTCTACATCTCCTGAACTCTCACAAGGATAAGGCACGGTATTAGTAGTTTTAGTAACCTTTTCACCTACATAGATGACCTCTAAAATCTTTGAACCATTGCTAATTATTCGCCAAACATCTTGAGTTAGCCATACCGTTTGTGTATATGTCTCCTTGCATAGAGGTATTTTGCTTGTAATATCGGATGGAGCATAAAACAAATTTATTGTTTTTGTCAAAACATCTAACTCATTTTTTCCTGAAACATTTGCCGCTTTACCATTTCTAACAACTACTGAACCTAAATTTTCACCATCAAAGGAATACACATTCAATCCCCCTGTAAAGTCCTTTAGATTTGTGATAGTCTCAGGGTAAACAGCACTTTTTGCAAGCGTAAAAACTTCTAAAAAGTATGATTGAGATTTGCCTTCACTTTCAATTGTAACACCTTGATATTTCAAATGGTTTTGCAGAACGTCAGATTCAAAAGTGTTTACAACTTTTTCTTTTGCTAAGAATTCTGAAATCTTAAAATCGTCTTTTTCAATTACGTTTACATTTTCAAAATCGACTTCAACATTTTGTGCAATATTGGGATTTGAAAATTTCGATAATTCTAAATCAGTCGTAACGGTTTTTACATTTTCCTGATTTTTTTCTAAAACATCATTACTACACGATAAAAGAAAAAGTGCAATAAAAAAACAAACGGAATACTTAATAAATTTGTGCATACGCATTAACATTGGTTGGATAATAAAATTCTTTTTTAACTAAAAAATATCTTACAATTAATTGTCGCGAATATAAAATAATCAAATTTAATTTAACAAATAAAATATTAAAAAGCCTTTACACTAAAACTTTTACTACAATCGCAAATATAAATCCTTTCAATGGTTGTTGAAACGTGATGCTATATTTGGATCAAGAACGCTTTGACAAACGAGAAGACTTCTTTAAAAAACTTTTCACCTTTTAAATCCTTATAATTCAATTTATTACCATTAAATTTGAATAGCATTTCTGCGTTCAAAACTAAAACCAAACTTAATTTTTAGTTAAATAACTACTTTTATAGTTGTGTAACTAAAAAAATAGTTGTAGGTTTGAATTAAAATTAGAGAAGATGCAGAAGTTAACAAACAAAGAAGAAGAAATCATGGTGATTTTATGGAAGCTGAAAAAAGCTTTTGTAAAAGAAATCCAAGCCGAAATAACAGAAGATCAGCCACATTACAATACATTATCAACTATTGTGCGTAATCTGGAAGAAAAAGGATATGTTGGACACAATGCTTTTGGAAACACACATCAATACTTTCCTATTGTAGCAATTGAAGATTACAGAAAAGGATTTATGAAAACCGCAATCGATAATTACTTCAACAGTTCTTATAAAAGTATGGTTTCCTTTTTTGCTAAAGAAGAAAAAATTTCACCAGATGAATTGCGTGAGATTTTATCAATGATCGAAAATAAAAACGAAAAAAAATAATCAGTTTATGGAAGCAGTTTTCATTTACATCGCCAAATCAAGCAGTTTAATGCTAATGTTTTATTGTGCTTACTATTTTTTACTGCGCAAAGAAACATTTTTCAACAGTAACAGATGGTTTCTTTTATCTGGCTTGGTAGTATCAGTAATTTTACCATTATTGACTTACACAAAAGTAATATGGATTGATGCTGCTCCTAATTTCGATACCAATATCCAAACAACATTAATAAATAACTCGGACAGCGAATCGGTAGAATTTAATTGGAATTATATTATTCTTGGCTTCTATGGGATTGGTTTTTTGGTTTTTCTTTTAAAACTGGCAATTGACTTTTATAGTTTGAATGCTATTATAAAAGGAAAAAAAATCAAACAACAAGCCGATTTCAAATTCGTAGATATCAACGAGAACATTGCTCCTTTCTCCTATTTTGAATACATTGTGTACAACTCATCACTTTACACAGCATCAGAATTAGAAAGCATTTTGGAACATGAAAAAGTGCACAGCGATCAAAATCATACTTTTGATGTATTGATTTCGAGAATCTTCAGCATCATTTTCTGGTTCAATCCGATCGTATGGCTTTACAAAAAGGCAATCACTCAAAATTTGGAATTTATTGCTGATAGTGAAGCTTCTAAAAAACTTTCGGACAAAAAAGCATATCAATACACGCTTTTAAAAATAACAACGCACGAAAACTGTGTTGCAATCACCAATCATTTTTATCAATCATTAATCAAAAAACGAATTGTCATGTTAAACAAAAATCAATCAAAAAAGAGGAATTCCTGGAAGTATTATCTTATGCTTCCTGCACTTGCCACATTTGTTTTATTATTTCAAGTTGAAGTAATTGCGAAAGAGAAACCACAAATTATAAAAGAAAATGATTCAAATATTGAATCTGTAGATGTTTTTAAAATCAGCAAAAATTCTACAGATGCCGAATTAAATGAAATCAAGAATAATTTGAAGAAAAACCACAATGTAAAATTTGAAATGTCTGAAGTTAAGAGAAATGATTCAGACCAACTAACATCTATTACAGTCGATATAAAGAAAGGAAAACAGCATTCAAAATCCATTCAAAATTCGGATAAAGCAATAAATGAATTCGGAGTAATTATTATTACTTATAAAAATGGGGATAAAAAAATAGGAATTCAGACTGTAAATAATTCTAATGACAAAGAACCTAAAAAAGCAATTAGCAATAAACTAAAAACCGAAACCAATGTTAACACTAATTCTAATACTAGTACAAAAACTAACAGTAATAGTAGTGCAAATTCTAGCACTACTGTAATTGTAGATAATGACAATAATACGGTTATTACTACTTCTTCTGATAAAGGAACATCTGTTGCTGTTTCAAATGGTGTAAAAACGAATTTGAAATTAGGTTTTCCGCTTGTAATTTTAGATGGAAAAGATATGCCTTCTGATTTTGATATGAACAGCCTTCCTCCTAGCACGATTAAATCGGTAAGAGTTTTCAAAAGCTTAGATGCTGTAGCTTTATTTGGCGAAAAAGGCGAGAATGGGATTGTCGAAATTAAAAGCAAAAAATAAAAAGTTTTAATCTTTTAAATCACTGAGAAATGCAAAAACTGACCAATAAAGAAGAAGAAATCATGCATATTTTATGGAAGCTGAAAAAAGCTTTTGTAAAAGAAATTCAAGCAGAGATTTTAGAAGATCAGCCACATTATAATACTTTGTCTACCATTGTTCGTAATCTGGAAGAAAAGGGATATGTTGCACATAATGCTTTTGGAAATACGCATCAATATTATCCAGCTGTAAGCATCGAAGATTACAGAAAAGGGTTCATGAGCACTGCAATTGACAATTATTTTAATAGCTCATACAAAAGCATGGTTTCTTTTTTTGCTAAAGAAGAAAAAATCTCGGCAGACGAATTGCGTGAAATCTTAGACATGATCGAAAATCCAAAAGCAGGTAAGTAATCAAAATAGTTATGGAAGCACTTTTCATTTTTATCTTAAAATCAAGCGGGTTATTAGCAATGTTTTATTTTGCTTACATCTTTTTACTTCGCAAAGAAACTTTTTTTAACAGTAGCCGCTGGTTTTTAATTGCGGGATTAATCACTTCTGTGGTATTGCCTTTTGTAGTTTATACGAAAGTAATTTGGGTTGAAACGCCTCCAGCGCCAATGCCAGATCCAATAATTACAACTACAACAACGGATGTATCGAATATTCCAACTTCAAATCATGAAGCTGCTGTTTATGAGACTCCGTATAAGCCAACAACTGTTTCTGTTATTGAAGAAGAGAATTTTGTAATCAATTGGACTTTGGTCGCGGCTGTAGTTTACGCAATTGGCTTCTTAGGTTTCATGATCAAATTTGCGCTTGATTTTTACAGTCTGAATTCTGTTTTAAAAGGAAAAAAGATTGAACAGCAGGAAGATTTTAAATTTATCGATGTTAATGAAAATATAGCTCCTTTCTCTTATTTCGATTACATTGTATATAACTCATCACTATATACTTCGTCGGAATTGGAAAGTATTTTGGAGCACGAAAAAGTGCACAGCGATCAAAAGCATACCATTGATGTTTTGATTTCTAGAATCTTTTGCATTCTATTTTGGTTTAACCCAATTATCTGGCTTTATAAGAAAGCTATTCTTCAAAATCTTGAATTCATTGCAGATAGTGAAGCTTCTAAAAAAATTGCCGACAAAAAAGCGTATCAATACACACTTTTAAAAATCACAACACACGAAACTTGTGTTGCAATCACCAATCATTTTTATCAATCATTAATCAAAAAACGAATTGTCATGTTAAACAAAAATCAATCAAACAAAAGAAATTACTGGAAGTATTCGGCAGTAATACCTGCTCTTGGTGCGTTTGTTCTTTTATTTCAAATAAGAACCATTGCACAAGAAAAGAAACAGGCTGAAGTTGCCTCAATCCAAAGAGACACTGTTAAAGATACTGACCAAACAATCAAAATTACTAAAAACACGACTGATAAGGAATTAAATGAATTGCCAGGCCAATTAAAGGCAAATCATAATCTGGATGTCGAAATTTCGGATGTAAAAAGAAATACCAAAGAAGAATTGACTGGGATTCAAATCAAAGTAAAATCGGATTCTGGAAAAAAACAAATGATCAGAATTGACGGAGACGAAGCTATTAAAGACTGCGAATTGGCAATTGGAACAAACGAAAACGGATCAAAGGCTATTGTAATTAATACCGATGGAAATTTCAGAACACCAATGATTATCAAAAATAATAAAGTTATTGTTCGCACTTTTGGCAATGGAGAATCTGATGTTGTAGCTCCTGCACCTCCAACTCCACCAGCATTTCCTTCAGGACCAATGCCTCTTGTTCCAGCAATTGATATGTCAAAAATGCCAAAACCTCCTGTTGCTCCAAAAAATCCAAAAGATAAAGTAGCAATGGCTAAATTTGAAAAAGACATGGAAGCATTTGGAAAACAGATGGAAGCGTTTGAGCCTCAAATGAAAGAATACGAAAAGCAAATTGAAGCTATCATGTCGCAAAGAGCAGAAGTTTATGAGAAAGAAATGGCGAAATATGAAATTGCTATGGAAAAATTCAGCGCAAACATGGAAAAGTTCAACTACGACTTTAATTTCAAATTCGGAGACGATTCTAAAGACTATGAAAACAGCATGAAACAATACGAGCAAGACATGAAGCAGTATGAACTTGATATGAAACAACATGCTAAAGATATGAAGCAACATGAAAAAAACATGAAACAACATGAAAAAGACATGAAGCAGCGTGAAAAAGAGATGAAAGAAATGGAAAAGCAGAATAAAAAAGCTTAATCCTGATGAGAGCCTTTCTTACCGTCTCTTTACTATTCGTTCTTAATTTATCTTTTGGTCAAAAAAAAGCTGACAAATCAACAGAACAAAAAATTGACCATTACATAAAAGAAGTAATAGCAATTAATGAAATTCCCGGTGTGGCATTGGCAGTAATAAAAGATGGTAAAATTGTTTATGAAAAATATTTTGGCAAAGCTTCTATAGAAGATAATAAAGCAGTGGATAAAAACACTGCTTTTAAAATATTTTCAACTACCAAATTAATTACCAATGTTGGGATATTTCAACTTATTCAACAAGGAAAATTATCTCTTGAAGACCCTATTTCAAAATATTTAGAAAATACACCAAAAGAATGGCAAGACGTAAAAATTAAAAACTTGCTTTCTCATTCTTCTGGACTTCCTGATGTTGTTAGGTTTGAAGAAATTCCGATAACGGCACCACTTGACGAAAAAATAGCTTTACTGTCTCAAAAAACAATGGATTTTAAAACAGGAAATCAATATCGTTACAATCAAACCAATTATTTATTTCTGGCTAAAATTATCGAAAGAATTACGGGTTTGACGTTTGAAGAATATATTTTACAAAATCAGTTTCCTTCTGTAAAATCAGGCGTTTATTTTTCGTCCAATTTTGGCGAAACGGCACTCAACAGTGCTTCTAGATACAACTATGATGATAAAACAAAAAAGTACGTTAAAAGCACTTCAAACTTTGGCACCGACGCTCATTCTGCAAACGGCTTAAATATTTCTTTACCAAATTTTATTCGCTGGAATCAAAATCTTGATAAAGGCGTTTATCTTCAAAAAGAAACCCTATACGATATGTGGAAACCGTTTCCGTTTGCCAACAACACAGATCGTTTTGCTTTTGGTTGGGAAATAGTACTGGTAAATAATGTCCTTTCATACGGCTTTACTGGTGGCAATGAAACTGCATTTAGAAAATTTACGGATCGTGATTTAACGATAATCTTTTTATCCAATGGGCATAAATATTCAGGCTTATATGTACAAAGTCAAGTAATTAATCATGTGGCTTCGATTGTAGATAAAACACTTACAGATGAATTTTTATTAGCTGGAGAAAAAATCAATCAGACTTTTTTGAAATTAGACTTTACAAAAGCGCAACAGAATTATTTAGCCATAAAAAAGAATCATCCAGATTGGGACTTTGAATATCGACTAAATGTTATTGGCTATACATTAATGGATCATGGAAGATTACATGACGGAATAAAAGTCTTAGAGCTTAATGCAAAAGAGAATCCGAAATCTGGAAACGCATTTGATAGTTTGGCTGATGGCTATTTTAGAAATAATGAATTGGCACTTTCGAAAGAAAACTATCAAAAAGCATTATCTCTTTCTCCAGATAACAATAATGCAAAAGAAATGTTGGAGAAAATCAACACAATGCTAGCGAAGTAATCTATACTTCTCTTTAATAAATGAAAAAACATATTTACGAAAATGAAAAAACTCATTATGCTCCTGTTTTTATGTTTTAGCTTTTCAATTCTGGCGCAGAAAAATACTGCCGAAAAAAGTATTTTTACTGCAATGGACAAAACGGCTTCGCTTTTAATAGGAAAGTCAAAAGCTAATTCTATTTCAATTGGAGTGGTTAAGAATGGAAAAACCTATACGAGACATTACGGCGAAATTGATAAAGAAAAAGAAAACGTTGCGAACAACAATACTGTTTTTGAAGTTGCCTCTATAACCAAACTTTTTACAGGTTTACTGACTGCTCAAGCGGTTTTGGAAGGAAAATTGAATCCAGACGATGATATTAGAAAATATATTACAGGCTCTTATCCAAACCTAGAATACAACGGAACTCCAATCACTATTAAAGATTTGGTTTCTTTTAGAACTGGTTTTGATAAAGATCTTCCAGATACTGACGAATTAAGAAAAAACAGAAACGATAGCAGTTATTTGGCTTTTAAAAAAATGGATGAAATGTATAGTCGTGAGAAGTTTTTTGAAGATCTTAAAACTATAAAATTAGACACTTTACCAGGAACAAAATTCAAGTACAGCAACGGAAGTCTTAATCTTACGGCTCATATTTTAGAAAACGTTTATGGCAAAAGCTATGAAACGCTTTTGAAAGAAAATATTTTTTCAAAACTAGACATGCAGTCAAGCGGTATAAATTTAAGTTCAAATACTGTTATTGCAAACGGCTATAATCTAAAAGGCGTTCTAATGCCTAACATTTCAGACAACCTTTGGGGCGCCGCTGGAATGCTAAAATCTACTTTAGGTGATTTGACTAAATTTATTGCTTATGAGCTTAATACAAAAAATAAAATTGTTCAAGAATCGCAACGAAACCTGTTAAATAGCCCAACAACTTGGAACGGTTATTTCTGGGATTATATTCAAGTAGATGAAAATGGAAAAAACTGCTGGAAACACGGCGGTGCTTTTGGAACCCAAAACATGCTGGTTGTTTATCCTGAACGTCAATTAGGAATTTCCATCATTGTAAATATAAGTGATGAAAATACCGGCAATGCACTTGGTGAAGCCATTACAAGACTCTCTAATGATTTATTGAGTGAAAACAAAAAACAAGCAGGCATTTACGGTTACAAGATCGTCAACGATAATGTTGTATTTGTTTATGAACATGATAAGAATTTAGATCCAAATTTGGTTAAAAGCATTTCTATAGCGGGTTCTTTTGACCAATGGAATCCAAATGATCATAATTTTCAAATGATTCAGAAAAGTAAAAAGACATTTGAATTATCGGTCCCAAAATCGAAATTTGAAAAAAATAAAACACATCTTTTCAAATTTGTCATCAATAAAACGGGATGGATGGAAGCTCCAAAAAATGCCATAAATCGTGAAACCGAAGGCGACGAAAATCTGATTCTCAAAATTTAAATACTTTTACATTTTATTGCCCAAAAGACTTTGCTTCAAACACAAAGTCTTTTTTTTATATCTTTGAACAAACAAATCTACTATGTATAAATTATTAGCTAAACTAAATAAACTACTTTTGCCAAGCTTTACCAAAAAAGGTCTAGATATTTCTAAGGCTACAAAATGGCAAATGGCTATTATTGGTTACCGCGCCTATGTTACAAAAAGAGCATTGGACAATTAATTTAGAATACATTTTATTATCCGACAGCAATTATTTTTTATGATTCTGTCTTATTTTTTATGAAAAACCGAGAATTCAGCCTTCCTCCTGTTCCGGCAGTATTATTAGCTATTATTAGTGTTCAATGTGGGGCTGCTATTGCCAAAACACTTTTTCCTACAATCGGCGCAGCTGGTACGGCATCTATGCGTATTGGTATTTCGGCGTTAATTTTATTACTGGCTTACAGACCAAATCTAAAAGCGATAACTCCGCAACAATGGAAAATTGTAATTCCGTATGGTCTGTCGTTAGGGGCCATGAATTTAATTTTTTATCTCGCAATAGAAAAAATTCCAATTGGTTTAGCGGTAACTTTAGAGTTTGTTGGTCCTTTAATACTCGCTATAGCAGGTTCAAAACGTTTGGTTGATTATTGTTGGGTAATGCTGGCTGCAATTGGTATTTTATTAATTGCACCATGGACAAACGATCGCTTAGATCCTATCGGAATTATATGCGCGCTTCTAGCGGGAGCATTTTGGAGTGCTTATATTGTTTTAGGAGGTAAAATTTCGAAAATAATGAATGATGGTGATGCCGTTACAACCGGAATGCTGTTTGCGGCGATTTTAGTCTTGCCTTTTGGTTTTCTAGAAAGCGGATTAAACAATCTTACACCAAAATTATTCGGAATGGGTGTTGCTCTTGCGCTTTTGTCTAGTGCGATTCCGTTTACTTTAGAAATGAAGGCTTTAGGAAAACTTCCACCCCGCACTTTTAGCATATTAATGAGTCTAGAACCAGCAGCAGCTTCTATTTGCGCTTTTATATTTCTTCAAGAAAATTTAAACTTCTACGAAATTCTAGCTGTACTTTGTGTTATAATTGCTTCTGCAGGAAGTACATTAACCGCTAAAAAATAATCTTGGAAAAATCTCAAAATAAAAATTCCAAATTCCAATTTAAGCTTGGAATTTGGAATTTTTTTTTTGGAATTTGAAACTACTTATTTTTTTGGAAGCAAAACAGCATCTATTACATGAATTACACCATTTGACTGATTAACATCTGCAATGGTCACTTTTGCTTTACTACCATTTTCGTCAGTAATATAAAGATCTTTGCCTTTCATCCATGCCGTAAGGGTTCCACCGCTTACTGTTTTAATTGTTGCTTTCCCTTTTCCGTCTTTTATTGCTTTTGCAATATCAGCAGAACTCCATTTTCCCGCTGCTACATGATAAGTCAGGATATTTTGAAGCATTTTTTTATTCTCTGGTTTCAATAACGTCTCTACAGTTCCTTTTGGCAATTTATCAAAAGCTGCATTAGTAGGAGCAAAAACAGTAAACGGACCTGCCCCTTTTAATGTTTCAACTAAATCTGCAGCTTTTACTGCGGCTACTAATGTGGTGTGATCTTTTGAATTAACAGCATTTTCGATAATATTTTTATTCGGATACATCGCTGCTCCACCAACCATTACTGATTTTTGTGCATTTGATGTAAATGCAAATCCTAAAGCTAAAACTGCAAGAGCTAAAAATTTTCTAGTTTTCATATTTATTGTTTTTAAGTTATAAATTCATTTACGTCGATATATTTGTTTTGGTTTTAATAAAAATGAAAATAATTAAAACGAATATTGAAAAATCATCAATTTACACTGAGAAACAATCTTTTAAAACAAAATAAAAGTTTTGATTATTTTTAATACCTTAATAGTTTTTGCTTTCTTTTTATCGTTAAATTTAAATTCCAAAACCTATTTACTATGAAAAATTTACCTCAAAAAGTTAGAAGTAGAAAATTAAATACAAGAGTAGATTTAACTGCAATGGTTAGCGTCTCTTTTTTACTGATCATTTTTTTTATGGTCACAATAGAATTACGAAAAAACAAAGCTATGGCTTTAAGTCTGCCAGATTATGATTCGCGTACATGTGGTTGGAGAGGTGGCTGCGGAGAAAACCGATCTTATACAATTTTACTGGGAGATGATAATAAATTAGTGTCTTATATGGGATTACTAGAAATACCCAAAGTTGCTCCTAAAAAGTTTGGATACGGAAAAGATGGAATAAGACAAGAGCTTCTAAAACAAAACAAAAACATGCTTAATTATTCTGCTCAATTAGGAAGACCAGGACGAGGAATGGTTGTTATCATAAAACCAAGCAAAAAATCTAACTTTAAAAATCTAGTTGATATATTAGATGAAATGGCAATTGCAGATATAAGTACATATGTAATTGTAAATGATTTTACACCAGAAGAATCTAAATTATTAGCTTTAAAATAAAAAATCACTTTCAAAAAGGTTCTCGACTCCGCTCGAACTGACAAACGAAACAAACTTGAAACCTGAAACCTGAAACAAATAAAAAGTCCCACATTACTGTGGGACTTTCTATTTAAATCTTAATGAATTTCATACTTGAACTTCCTTTATCTGATTTTACTCTTATAAAGTAATTACCCGTTTTCAGCTTGGAAATATCAATATTTGAGGTTGTTTTTGCGTTTGGAATGGCTATTATTAATTGACCTAAAATATCATAAATCTCAAAAGATTGCACATTAATATTATCATTCTGAGAAATATTTAAAATTTGATCTGATGGATTTGGATATAAAACCAAATATCTAGAAAAATTAAAATCTTGGGTCGTCAAAGTGCTTTTAAATGTAGAAGTTGCTGTATTGGTTAAAATTGGAAAATTATAATCGAAGTAAATATTTGCTTCGTTTGTAAATGAATCTCCAACAACAAGTGTTGGTTTGGTTTTAATTTTAAAAGCTACATAACCGTCATTATTGGCATCATCAAAAGGAAGATTAATATTTTCAAAAATAAACTCTACCTTATTTCCTCCAGAAATTTTAGTTACAAATGAATGACTTGAACTCGTCGGAATTAGCGTTGAAATGTCAAACTTTGATAAATCAATGATGTCTTTTATAACGATATTTTGTGCTTGATAACTTCCTGTGTTTTCAAAACGAATCATATAATGCACAAACTCACCTATTAATTCTGAAGTAATAACTGAGCCTTCCAAACAGGTTTTATCGTTCGGATCATAAGATCCTACAACTGTTTGATTGAAGCCAAATGAATTGTCTTTAGGGGTTTCATCTGCATTTGAAGATACTATGGCTGCTGTATATGCCAATATATCGCCATTATTTACAGCTGGAGTAGCTGTCGGAGCATTTACTTTAATGGTAAATGTGATTTCTCTGGATTCAAAAGGTTTAATATTTGTAAAATTCCATGATAAATTATTTGTACTCTGAGTATTTACAGCTGGATTTGATGCGATAAAATCCAAAACAGAATCATTAAAACTTAAATTCACTGATCCGGATTCTGCTATATTACCTTTGTTTTTATAAATAATTTTATATGATGCATCAAATCCTGGTCTAGCTGGATTGATTGGTATAACGACTATTTCTAAGTCTGAATGTATACCATTTGGTGTAATACAAAAATTTTGATTCAACGGACTTGTCTGTGATGGAAAGTCAACATTTATAACTGATGGCGTAATCGCAAAATAAGTAGGATTTTCTAAAACAGGTGTTATAGAATGCGTTCCTGTTGGCAAGGCAATAGAATAATTATTTCCATTGGCTATATAACTTGAAGTATCAGTTCCATTAGATATATTAAGCTTTAAATTTGGCAAACTTAAATCTTGAGTATCACAACCGTTATTATCTGCGTCTATTTTATTATCTCCAGAAACAATAAAATATTGCCCTACTGGATTAAATGAGCAATAGGCATTTACACTGCAATTGGTATACCCATAATTATTTAAAAGACTTTGAACTTGCGACAATTGGCTTTCATCTGCACAAACATATAACAAATTTGGATTTTCAGAAAAATTTAAATTTTTAGCTTCGTTACTGCCATTTCTTATATACAAAAAGTTAAGCTCATTGTTTGAGCAGTTAAGCTCTTCTAATTTACCTAAATCACTCACATCCACCATTTTCAATTGGTTGTAAGAACACTCCAATTTTGTTAGACTTGCTAATTGCGTTAAATCTAAAGCTGTAAGCTTATTATTTATACATCTAAAACCTTTAAGCTTTGGCAATCCATTTATATTTAAATATTGCAATTGATTACTACTGCAATTTACATATTCGAGTTTTTCTAAACCATTCAAATTTAATGATGAAATAGCATTTCCATCACAATAAAGTTCAATAAGATTGGCTGAACCGCTTACATTAAGGCTCATTATTTGATTAGAAAAACACTGCAAATAACCCAGATTAGTTAATCCATTAAGATCTAATTGTAACAGTTTATTATAAGTACATGATAATGAAAAAAGTTTTGTTAAGCCATTCACTTTTAGTGATGTCAACAGATTACCACCGCATTCTAAAGATTCTAAATTTGTAAAACTTCTGACATCTAATTCAGCCAATTGATTTCCTCCGCAATATAACTTTTTAAGTGCAGTTAAACCTTGAAGGTTTATGGTAGTCAATTTATTATTTGAAGCCGCAATTTCAGTCAGATTAATTGCTCCATTTAGACTTAATGTCTCTAGTTTTGGATTTCCTGTACATTGAACATATTTCAAATTAGTTAGTCCATCAGCTATTATAGTGGTTAACTCTGGCAAATTTTCAATTTGTAAATATTGTTTGTTTTGAATATTAGAATACTTTAAATAAACTAATTTCTTTAGAGAATTAAAATCAACATCTGTCATAATTGGATTATCACTACAATTTAAAAATTGAAGATTGACAAAACTTTCTAATCCTTGTAATGAAATGACATTAGAGTTGCTAATATCTAAATAAGTAGTATTTAACGCTTCGCTGATTTCAATTTCCGAATTGGAGTTGGTATTTACAGGAGATGACAGCAATTTAATTTTAAGATTAAAATCCTGAAAAGAAACAAATTGTGCATTTGCACCATTAAAAAAGCATAAAGCCAAAACAAAAAAGTAGAGTTTTTTCATATGTGGTATTTTCATACAAAAATAACTTTTTAAGATAATAACACAACTTTATTTGTTAAAGTTTTCTAAATAAAATAAAATTTGAGCAAAAAAAAAGTCCCACATTACTGTGGGACTCCTATTTATAAAAAGCTAAGAATTATTTTTTCTCAGTTTTTTCCATTTTAGCTTTTAATGCAGCTAATACATCATTGTTATCTCCTAAAGTTGCAGCTGGTGCATTTGTAGAAGATGCAGATGAAGTATTTTCAGTTGCAGCTTTCACGTTTTTCTCTTCTTCTTCTCTGAAGATAGCAGTGTGAGAAGCAACTACTCTTTTGAATTCTTTGTTGAATTCAATTACTTTGAAATCAGCAGTATCACCTTTTTTCAATTTCTTTCCGTCTTCTTTTTCAAGGTGACGAGTAGGAATGAAAGCAACGATATCATCTCCGAATTCTACAGTAGCTCCTTTGTCAACGATTTCAGAAATCTCACCGTTGTGGATAGTTCCTACAGCGAAAGAATCTTCGTATTGATCCCAAGGATTAGCAGTAGTTTGTTTGTGACCTAAAGATAATTTACGTCCTTCAACATCTAACTCTAATACAACAACATCAAGTTTTTCACCAACGTTTACAAACTCAGATGGGTGTTTAATTTTCTTAGTCCAAGATAAGTCAGAGATGTAGATTAATCCATCAATTCCTTCTTCTAATTCCACGAAAATACCAAAGTTTGTAAAGTTTCTAACGATACCTGTATGTTTAGAACCTACTGGGTATTTAGAAGTAATGTCAGTCCATGGATCTTGAGTCAATTGTTTGATACCTAATGACATCTTACGATCATCTCTGTCAAGAGTTAAGATAACTGCCTCAACAACATCTCCAACTTTCACGAAGTCCTGAGCAGAACGTAAGTGAGTTGACCATGACATTTCAGAAACGTGGATTAAACCTTCAACACCTTCAGCAACTTCGATAAATGCACCGTAATCAGCGA
>Ga0308157_10001539_pt1 | contig 46156 bp, 38 predicted proteins | sample PhyBR1_FD_201035 | JGI IMG/M metagenome (GOLD analysis project Ga0308157, IMG submission 201035) | Phyllosphere microbial communities from UC Gill Tract Community Farm, Albany, California, United States - DLSLB.R1 | ecosystem: Host-associated > Plants > Phyllosphere > Unclassified | place: USA... | reverse complement strand
CATGGGAGCAGCAACGCAACGCTAGTGGCGCCCAGATCCAATGGATGTTCACAACCGAAAAAGCCCGCCAAAAGCTCCGAAAAGCTTACCCCGTCAAAGAGTCATAATCTCTGTGGCGTGGTACTAGTTCCAATCAACGCGACATTGCCGCTGGCACCCAGAACCTTTCTGACAAGAAGCGTGCTGCGATCATTCGCTCCGCCAAGCGCACAGGCAAGAAAATCAACAATTGCCGTGCGAGCAACAGCGATTGCCTCTGGCGATGGTTCAGAGCCGATAATAGCCTGACTTAGGGTTTTGGTTACATGATCGGTCATGTCAGATCCCTTCGCCACCTTCATTGACGCGGCTTGCATTGCCACCAAGCCCGTTGACGAAGGCGCTTATGCGTGGGTTCGTTGACTTATAGAAAAGCTGCTCTGGCGAGCCTTGTTCGATGATGCGACCGTTTTCCGTGAAGACAATCGTATCGCTGATTTCTTCGGCAAAGCGCATTTCGTGGGTTACCAGAATGCTGGTCATGCCTTCTTTGACGAGATCGCGAATAACCGAGAGCACCTCGCCGACGGTTTCTGGATCAAGTGCGGAGGTGACTTCATCGAACAGAACCAGTTCCGGCCGCATGGCGAGCGCGCGGGCAATGGCGACGCGCTGTTGCTGACCGCCCGAAAGCTCACCCGGATAGGCATCCGTCTTGTGTTCAAGCCGCACTTTTTTCAGCAGTTCTTTTGCGTGGCGCTCGGCTTCGGCTTTAGGCGTACGCAGGATTTTGACCGGTGCAATGGTGATGTTTTCCAGAACCGTCAGGTGCGGAAACAAGTTGAACTGCTGGAACACAATGCCGATGCGCTTGCGCAGCGTAATGCGTTCAGCTTCGGTTTTAAGTTCGTCCACGCGGGTTGAGCCCACGGTGATCTTGCCCGATTGCGGGATCAGAAGGCCGTTGATGCAGCGCAGGATCGTTGATTTTCCAGAACCCGATGGTCCGATGATCGAGACTGCATCGCCCTTGTTGATCTTGAGGTCGATGCCCTTGAGTACTTCATTCTGTCCAAAAGACAGATGAACGTTCTCCAGTTCGACCAGTGTAGTTTTGGTGGTGTCGCTCATGTGAATTTCAGATCCTTGTCAGCGGGAGGAGAGCCGCTTTTCGAGCCGCTGCGTGAAGCGCGACACGGGATAGCAGAAGAGGAAGAACGCCATCAGCACGGTTAGATAGATGATGACGGTGAAGTCATTGCGCTGGACTGCGGTGCTTGCATCGGTTGCCGAATGCAACAGCTCATGCACACCCACGAGCGAGGCCAACGCCGTGCCCATGGTGATGGAGGTATAAAGGTTCATCCAGGGCGGCAGCGAACGCTTGACGCATTGCGGCAGGATGATCCAGCGCAGCGATTGCAGGCGAGAAAAGCCAAGGCCTTGCGCCGCTTCCCACTGCGCGGTCGGGATCGACTGGATGGAGCCGCGGGTGATTTCCGCAATATGTGCACTTGCCGGAATGGCAAGGCCGACAACCGCTTTGATCCAATCGGGGAAAGCGATGTAATTGCCGAAGATCACCAGCTCGAACGGGAAAATATAGGTCGCAGCAAAGATAAGCACGAGATGCGGCGCGTTGCGGAAAATCTGCACATAGGTCACAGCGGGTGCGCGGATGATCTTGTAAGGTGCCAGCTCCATGATGCCGAGCAACACGCCCGCAAAGGTGCCAAGCGTGATCGCAAAAACGCTGATCAGCACGTTCATGGCAAAGCCTTTGCCAAGATAGGGCAGCCAGTCGAGCCAGACCTGACCAAGCGACGGATCAAGATAGAACCAGAGAGCAGTGGCCAGAATGATGGTCGTGAATGTGAGGGTCGCAGGCGACAGCCAGATGCTGGGCTTTTGTTCGATAGCGATGTTCATTGGCCATATCCCGGAATTGCAAGGCGCTTTTCAAACCAGTAGCCAACGCGCGCGACGATCAGATTGATGATGCTGAAGAACAGAAGAATGACCAGCATCAGCTCGACCACATTATCGCGCTGTGTCCAGATCAGGATCGAAGCGTAAGTGATTTCACTGACCGCAATGGCCGAGCCAACTGTCGTGAGCTTCACCAGATTGACGAGATTATTGACAACAGCCGGAAGTGCCGTGCGGATTGCCAGCGGCAGCTCGACATAGATCAGCACCTGAAACGAATTGAAGCCGATGGCGCGTGCCGCTTCGATCGTTGTGCCGGGAACAGCTTCAATACCGCCGCGCAGCGCTTCCGCATGCAGGGCTGCAATATGCAGACCCGTGATCGCAACCAGCCAGAAGAATGGTGTGAGCGGATTGTTCTGCGCGCCTCCAATGGCGTTGGAAATCAGCATATTGAGCACGAGAAAGCCGCACATCAGCTGAACGAGTGTAGGCGTATTGCGGGTGAGTTCGACATAGCCGCGTACCGGCACCGACAGCCAGCGCTTGCCGGACGTCAGAGCGCCTGCGAACAAGACACCGAAAAACAGGCTTAGTGGAATGGTGATCGCGACCAGCTCAAGCGTCGTGACCATGCCATTGAGCCACATATCAAGCTCATAGCCACTATTGAGAAATTCATAATTGAGGCCGATTGCGCTGGTGAGCTCGATGAAGCGCGAAATCAGAGCTTCTTTCATTGAAATGACCCGATTGCGTTTTAGAGCGTTGATCTGTTTGCATAAGATCAGCGCTCTGAAATTGTGGACGGATGAACCGCCCGCAAATATTCTGACAAGGTAGCGTTTTGAGGCTTACTGGCTCTTGAGCTTGTTATGCTCTTCTTCGAGATAGCTCAGGTTCGGCAGACGGTTTGCCTTGGCAATCTCGATCATCTTGCCCGATGCGTGCAGATCGCGGACGATCTTGTCGAGAGCGGCTTCGGTGTCGTTCTCGTCCTTTTTCAGCCAGATGACTGAATCCGAAGGGATGAGGTCGGTCGGGATCAGGATGCCATAATCCTTCCACTCCTCAGCACGGTCCTGAAGCATCAGGCCAAGTGTAGCGCTGACATGCACGGAAACGTCGCAATTGCCGCCCTTGAGCGCCAGCATTGATTCCGGCTGGCTTGGCAGCGCCTTGACGTTTGCGCCATATTCTTCAATCAGCGGCTGGGTGTAGTTGGAGCCCTGCGAAACGCAGGCGATCTTACCTTTGAGGTCTTTCCAGTCCTTGATGCCGCTATCCTTGCGGCCAATCGCTGCCCCACCCATACGGTCATAAGGCGTCTTCACATAGCCGAGCGACTTGGCGCGTTCTTCCGTATATTGCATGTTGGCGATCAGAATATCGACCTTGCCCTGCTGGAGGAACTGCACGCGGTTTGGCGGCGTAACGGTCTGCGTTGCAAGTTCCACGCCGAGGCCTTTCGCCAGTTCCTTGGCGATATCGATGTTAAGGCCCTTCTGTTCCTGCGTCTTGGAATCAATATAGCCGAACGGTGCGCCTGAAAGGATGATGCCAACGGTCAGTTTGCCCTTGGCTTTGATGCGATCCAGTGTTGCGTCTGCATGGGCCGCACCCGACGCGGCAAGGGCCATGAGAGAGCCCGCAATAAGGGTCTTGGTGAGGTTTTTGACGCTGAGGATCATGGGGGACTTCCTTCGATTAAGCTGGCGCGAATTTACAGGAAGGAGAGCCCTCTTTACGACGAACGGAATTCCATTGCTGGAAACAGAATTAGAATATCGTTCTAATAATTTTGAAAATTGGCATGAATTTCTGGCCTGCCGATTAAGCTACAGCTAAAAGAAGCCTTGTCTGGTCAGGTTAGTCCTGTATCAGAGTCTATTCAGAAGTTCAGACACGAATCCAACTATCCAGCTCTGGATAAATTGATAAGGTCTGTTCTGGAGAGCGTGCGGGTCTGGTTCGATGACATCCGTGCGGAATGAGGGACAACTACAGAAGAGTGACATTCATGTCTGTTCGGTTTAATCGGCTGATACTGGCCTTTACGACTGCATTCTGCCTTGCGACATCATTCGGATTATCCTTTGGGGCTAGTGCTGCCGAAACACGACGCATCGAGACCACGCCCGATAGCGATTATTTCGGCTTCGATTTGAGAACCGAAAAGAATGTCTCGCTCGATCAGTGCAAAAGCATCTGTCTTGGCGATAATTCCTGTCTGGCCTTTACCTATAATCCAAAGGTCAAATGGTGCTTTCTGAAAGCCGATTTCAACAAGCTCAATCAGTCCGTCGGCTCTATCGCTGGAAAGGTTGTGACCGAAGCAAAGGCTGCCAAGGGCGAAGATCTTGGTGCCGCTCCTGCCATCTCGTTCTTTGCCGCCAATCTGGTTGATGAAGCCCGTCGTCTGAAGCGCGAAATCAGCGGACTTGAAAGCTCTGACAGCCTGCGCGATCTGCGCAATGAGGCAGGCGCTGCTGGCATGAATGGCGATCCGCGCACGGCAATGGAAAAGTTCCGCCTGGCTGCCAGCATGTCCCCTGACGAAAGCGAAATCTGGGCCGGATATGCGCTTTCAGCGCTTGCGACCGAGCCGTCCAATGGCCAGGAACGTTCCAAGTTCCAGCGCGATGCGACGTCTGCCTCGTGGTTTGCCTACCAGACTTCACGCACCAAGGATGAGCGCGCGCAAGCGCTTGCCGTCATGGCGCAGGCACTGGAAAAACGCGATGCATCGCGCCCGGCATTGCAGGCCTATGAAGCCAGCCTTGATCTCGTCAATTCCGCATCCGTTCGTGCAGCCTATGAAGATCTGAAAGCCCGCAAAGGCTTCCGCATCGTCAACAACACCGTTGATAATGACAATGCAGCACCACGCATCTGCGCGCAATTCTCGGAAGAGCTGGTGAAAAGCGGTGTCGATTATTCTAGCTTCGTCAAGCTCGACAATGGTTCCCCGCAGGCGGTTGAGGCCAAGGATCGCCAGATTTGCGTTGAGGGTCTGGAACATGGCCGCAATTACACAGTGACGTTCCGTCAGGGCCTGCCATCGGCTGTTGGCGAAGTGCTGCCAGCCCCGGTTAATCTTTCGATCTATGTGCAGGATCGTGCGCCATCCGTGCGCTTTACCGGCGACAGCTTCGTGCTGCCTGCCAAGGCACGTCGCGGCATTCCGCTGGTCAGTGTCAATCTCGATGCGGCCAAGGTCAAGCTGTACCGTGTTGGCGACCGTTCGCTCGCACAGCTTCTTTCCGGTTATCAGTTCCTGCGCCAGCTCGACAGCTACGACCTCAGCACGGTTTCTGAACAGATGGGTGCGCCTGTCTGGGAAGGCGAGATCGAGGTTGCAGGCAACGAGCTGAACAAGGAAGCGACAACCAGCTTCCCGGTCGATGAAGCACTGCCGGAACGCAAGCCCGGCGTTTATGTGCTGACCGCCGAGCCGCTGGTCCAGAAGTCCGATGACGAATACGGCACCAAGGCAACGCAGTGGTTTGTCGTCTCCGACATCGGCCTTTCGACCTATACCGGACAGGACGGCATCAATGTGTTTGCCCGTTCACTGGAAAGTGCAGAACCGCTTAAAGGCGTTAAGCTGACGCTGCTTGCACGCAACAATGAAGTGCTGGGCGAAGCGACTACCGACAGCGATGGCCGCGCAACGTTCACGCCCGGTCTGACCCGCGGCACGGACGGCATGGTGCCAGCGGTGCTGATGGCCAGTCAGAATGATGATGATTTCACATTCCTCGATATGGCGCGCGCTGGTTTTGATCTTTCCGATCGTGGTGTGACGGGCCGTGCAGTGCCCAAGGCGCTTGATCTTTATGCATGGACCGAGCGTGGCATCTATCGCGCTGGCGAAGTTGTGCATGTGGGTGCGCTGGCGCGCGATGATCGTGCTGAGGCAATTGACGACCTGCCGCTTACTTTCATCTTCACGCGTCCTGATGGTGTGGAAGATCGCCGTCTTGTTTCCGACAGCAAGCTCGCCGGTGGTCATGCTATTGATCTGACATTGCCGACAAACGCCATGCGCGGCACTTGGAATGTTTCGATCTATACCGATCCAAAACAGCCAGCGATTGCCACGCAGATGTTTCTGGTTGAAGATTTTGTACCGGACCGGATCGAGTTCGATCTGACGTCTGACAAACCAGAAATCGCCGTGGGTGAAACGGCCAATATCACCGTAGACGGTCGTTTCCTCTATGGTGCGCCTGCTGCCGGTCTTGCGCTTGAAGGCGAAGTAACACTTTCAACCAAGCGCCAATGGGACCGCTTCAAGGGCTATTATTTCGGTCTGGCCGACGAGGAACAGGGCGAAGCCACGCGCCTTCCGCTCGATGGCCTGTCGAAGGTCGACGAAAACGGCAAAGCGACTTTCCCGGTTGCTGTTGATGAGATGCCATCGACGACACGTCTCGTCAACGCAGCCGTGACCGTTCGTATGCGTGAAACCGGCGGTCGTGCGGTCGAGCGCAAGATCGATGTCGCTATCCAGCCGGAAACTGATCTCATCGGCATTCGTCCCGATTTTTCCGGCGATGAAGTCCCGCAGGGCGGAACGGCGAAGTTCAGCCTGATCGCATCCGACAGCAAGGGTGATCGCAAGGCGCTTGATGGCGCACAATGGTCGCTGGTCAAGATCGAGCGTAATTATCAGTGGTATCGCAGCGGCAACAGCTGGAATTACGAGCCGGTGACATTCACCAAGGCCATCTCCAACGGCAAGATCGATCTGAAAACCGATAGCGAGGCTGAAATCAGCCTGCCGGTCGATTGGGGTCGTTATCGTCTGGAAATCGAAACTGCAGATGCTTCGGGGCCGACCACCAGCTATGAATTCGATGCTGGCTGGTATGTTAGCTCGACCTCGACCGAAACACCTGACGGGCTCGAAATCGCGCTCGACAAGGAACATTATGCGGCGGGTGACACGGCAGAACTGAAAGTGTCTCCGCGTTTTGCCGGTGAACTGCTCATCACCATTGGTGCGGAAAAGCTGCTCAAGACAATCACCGCAAGCGTGCCGGAAGATGGAACAACCATCGAAATTCCGGTCGGCGAGGATTGGGGTGCTGGTGCCTATGTCACGGCCACCCTGTTCCGTCCGGGCGAGGCGATTGAAAGCCGTATGCCTGCGCGTGCCATCGGTCTGAAATGGCTGAAGGTTGACCCGGCCGACAAGCAGCTTGCGGTCAAACTCACCCCGCCTGAAAAGATCGCACCACGCGGAACCCTGTCCATCCCCGTTTCAGTCGAAAATGCGGGTGGCGAGCAGGCCTATGTGATGGTAGCAGCGGTCGATGTTGGCATCCTCAATTTGACGCGTTACCAGCCGCCGAACCCCGAAAACTGGTTCTTCGGTCAACGTCAGCTCGGCCTTGAAATGCGCGATATGTATGGTCGCCTGATCGATGGTTCGCTCGGTGTTACCGGCAAGCTGCGCACAGGTGGCGACGGTGGCAATATGGCAGCCGAAGGCAGCCCGCCCACCGAGAAGCTGGTCGCGCTGTTCTCCGGTCCGGTTGAACTCGACAGCGACGGCAAGGCGATCATAGATTTCGACATACCGCAGTTCAACGGCACCGCGCGTGTCATGGCGGTGGCATGGACGAAAAAGGCCGTCGGTCACGCCGTTACCGATGTGATCCTTCGCGATCCGGTGGTCATTACTGCTGGTCTGCCACGCTTCATGGCTCCCGGCGATCAGGCAAATATCCGCTTCGATATCGCCAATACAGATGCGCCGGACGGCAATTATCGTGTGAGCCTCGAGACCACCGATAATCTTGGTGTCGAAGTAGGCTCCTATCCTGAAACAATCGCACTTGCCGGTGGCAAACGACAGTCGATCAGCGTGCCGCTCAACGCGGTGGCCACGGGTGCCGGTGGTGTGACGATCCGGCTTTCCAACGATGCGGGCCTCTCGATCGAACAGGCTTTGGCATTGCCAGTACGTCCGGTCGATCTGCCGGTCACGAACCGTCAAGTCGTCAATCTCGCGGCCAATGGCGGAAGCCTCAAGGTTGATGGCGGTCTTCTGTCTGAAAGCCTGCTTGATGGTGCCTTTATCAGCGTTGGCGTCACGCGCAGCGCGGCATTCGATGTGCCAGCTCTGTTGATGGCACTCGACCGTTATCCTTATGGTTGCACCGAGCAGACCACCAGCCGCGCATTGCCGCTGCTTTATTTGAGCGAAATGGCGGCAGGCACCGAAGCTGCTGCGGGTCTGGAAAGTCAGGAAGAGCTTAAGAAGCGCGTTCAGGATTCCATCTTCCGCGTGCTCAACAACCAGTCTTCGAGCGGTTCGTTTGGTCTGTGGTCGCCGGGATCGGGTGATCTCTGGATGGACGCCTATGTGACCGACTTCCTCACGCGTGCTCGTGAAAAGGGCTATGACGTTCCGCAGCAGGCGATGCTTTCGGCTCTTGCCAATCTGCAGAATGCGCTCGGCTACACCACCGATGTCAAGGAACGTGGCAACGATATCGCCTATGCGCTCTATGTTCTGGCACGCAACAAGAAGGCTTCAGTTGGCGATCTGCGCTATTTCGCCGACACCCAGATTGAAAACTTCGCAAGCCCGATGGCAACCGCGCAGCTCGCGGCGGCTCTCGCTCTTTATGGTGACCAGCCACGTTCAGAACGCGTATTCAATTCGTCGCTCCAGCTGGCAACCAGCCAGTCCAGCTACGATTATAATCGCTCCGATTATGGTTCGCCTCTGCGTGATGGTGCGGCCATGCTGGCCTTGGCTTCTGAAACCAAGCCTGCACCGAAAGTGCTTCCTGCCCTCATCACGCTGGTCGAGTTCCAGCGTGAAAAGGCACGTTACCTTAGCACGCAGGATCAGGCATGGATGCTGCTTGCAGCACGCGGGCTTCAGGATGACAATGGTACGATCAGCCTCGATATCAATGGCGCTCAACATGAAGGCGCGTTCTCCGAGCGTCTGAACGGTTTAGCGCTTGAAGCACAGCCTCTGGTCGTTACCAACACCGGCAAAGGCTCGGTCGATGCTGTTGTGACGGCGGTCGCATCGCCTGCACAATCTCTGCCAGCAGGTGGTGAGGGTTTCAACATCGAGCGTACTTACTATACGCTTGATGGCGAACCGGCCAATGTTACAGGCGTCAATCAGAATGAACGCTACGTGGTTGTTCTGAAAATCGACGATTTGCAGCAATGGCAGTCGCGTCTGCTTGTGACCGATCTGCTGCCAGCTGGTTTCGAGATCGACAATCCGGGCCTTGTTTCGAGTGCCGATCTTGGCAATTTCCCATGGCTTGAAAGCACACAGGCAGCGCATCTCGAATTCCGCAACGACCGTTTTGTGGCTGCTTTCGACCGTTCCGCAGGCGAGAAGAAGCCGATCACGCTGGCCTATGTCGTGCGTGCGGTGACGCCGGGGCTCTTTACCCATCCGGCAGCAACCGTTGAGGACATGTATCGTCCGCAATTTGCAGCGCGCACGGCAACGGGCATGATGGAGGTGGCAGCTCCCTAAACCGTGATCCCGAAAAGTGGGGACCGGTTTTCGGACGAGATCATGGCCAAAAAGATGAAAAGGCGTTGGAAAATAGCCATTGGCGGTGCCGCGTTTCTCGGCATCTCAGCTTTGGGCGTGGTGGGGCTAGACTGGCTCGACCGCGCTTTTCCTCCGCCTTTGCCTGAACGGCTGACCATTTCCACCGAAGTCATGGATCGCGATGGCGCTTTGCTGCGTGCCTATGCAACGCCGGATGGCTATTGGCGTCTCAATACGCGCATTGAAGATGTCGATCCGAAATTCGTCAAAATGCTGATCGCCTATGAAGACAAGCGTTTTTACGATCACGGCGGCATTGATTTCTGGGCATTGGCGCGGGCGGCAACACAGCTTGCAGGCAGTGGGCGCATTGTATCTGGCGGCTCCACCCTTTCCATGCAGCTTGCCCGACTGATCGAGCCGCGTGAAATCCGCAGCTTCGGTTCCAAATTCCGACAGCTGGCGCGTGCGATCCAGATCGAACGACGGCTAAGCAAGCCTGAAATTCTCGAACGCTATCTGACACTTGCACCCTATGGCGGCAATCTGGAAGGCGTGCGTTCGGCTTCACTTGCCTATTTTGGCAAGGAGCCGCTGCGCCTTACCACATCGGAAGCCGCATTGCTTGTGGCTCTGCCGCAACTGCCTGAACGTCGCCGTCCGGATCGCGAGATAGAGAACGCGGTTGCCGCGCGGGATCGTGTTTTACAACGCATGGTTTCGTCTGATGTGTTCACAAGCGAGGAAGCCGAACGTGCATCGCGTGAGCGCATATCCGCTACGCGTCATCCCTTGCCTTCATTGGCTGCCCACTTTGCCGATCTCGCCTTAAAGCAGGCACCGACCGAGGCCCGACATCACTTAACGCTTAAGAAGTCGGTGCAGGCAGGGCTTGAAGTTGTGGCACGCGAAGCTGCTGCGAAGCTTGGCCCAAAAGTATCGGTCGCCATGGTGCTGGCTGACAGTCGCAACGGCAATGTCTTAGGTGAAGTCGGCTCGGCTGATTATTTCGATGGCAAGCGACAGGGCTGGATCGATATGACCCGCGCCGTGCGTTCGCCCGGCTCGACGCTCAAACCCTTTATTTATGGCCTAGCTTTCGAGCAGGGCCTGATCGCACAGGAAACCATTATCGAGGACCGCCCGCAGGATTTTGCGGGTTATCGTCCACGCAATTTCGATATGAGCTATCAGGGCGATGTCAGCATCCGTCAGGCGCTGCAAATGTCGTTGAATGTCCCAACCATCAGCCTGCTTGATGCTGTGGGTCCAGCGCGGCTGACGACGCGCATTCGTCAGGCGGCGGTCAATCTGCAACTTCCAAAAGGCGAAGCGCCGGGCCTTGCCATTGGTCTTGGCGGTGCAGGCATCAGTCTGCGCGATCTGGTGCAGCTTTATACCGGGCTTGCCAATGGTGGTCGCGGTACAGCACTGCGAGACGGCACCGAAGGTTCCAAGCCGGTGCAGCCTTCCGCTCCCATTCTAAGTGAGCAGGCTTCGTGGCAGATCGGCGATATTCTGGCCGGTGTCGTGCCGCCGCAAGGGGCGAAGCGCCTCGGCCTCGCTTACAAGACCGGCACGTCCTATGGTTATCGCGACGCATGGTCGGTCGGTTATGACGGTCGCTATGTGCTGGGTGTCTGGGTCGGTCGCGCAGATGGTGGTTCTGTGCCGGGCCTTGCTGGCTATGTTTCAGCGGCTCCCATCCTGTTTGAAGCCTTTGTGCGTTCGGGCGTAGCGTCAGTGCCATTGCCGCGTGCGCCAGCCGGCGCGTTTCGCACAGCGCGCGCCGATCTTCCGGTGACCCAGATACGCTTTTCGTCTTTGAGCGACCCCCTACCGGTTCTCAAAGCCTCGATTGAACCTGCGCCGCGCATCGTGTTTCCGCCTGATGGCGCGCATGTGGAACTGAAAGCGCTCACTGATAATGCATCGCCGCTGGTGCTGAAATTACAGGGCGGACGCGCACCGTTCCGCTGGCTTGCCAATGGCAAACCTATTTCCGAACCAAATCGCCGCCGCACGGCGACATGGTTGCCGGATGGCACCGGCTATTCGACATTGACCGTTGTTGATGCAGGCGGGCGGGCTGCAAGTGTGAAGGTTTTCATTGAATGAGGCTCATTGATACAAGCCGCTCAAGCGGGAGAATTGATAGTTGGAGATTTTAATGCGCGCTCGTTCTCTTTTAATCCCATTCGCATTGGTGCCCGCGCTTTCAATCGCGCTTTTTTCCACGACATTGGCCAACGGTGCAGGCACTCAGGCCGAGGTTCCTGCAGGCGCAACATCATGCGCGTTCAATGCATGGACCAACAATGACAAGGCCTCGATTGAGGTGCGCGCAGCGCCGTCTGCCGACGCTCAAATTGTGGGGCAGATACCGACAGTTTCCGCTGCCGGAGAAGCTGAATATGCCTACAGCATCAGCTTTGATGTGCTTGAAGCGAAAGACGGTTGGCTGAAAATAACCAACGCCAGCGACGCCTATAATGAAGAAAGTGACGATTATGTTCCGCGCGAGTCTACAAGGGCGAAGGCTGGATAAAATCAGACGAAGCCAGAGTTGGCATTCAGTCGGCGCGCGGCTTTCTCAAACCAGATTCTGAAAGCGAGTGGCTGCTTGATATTGGCAGCGACTGGCTGACAGAAATGGGCAGGGTTAACAACATCCTCGCCTGCCACGAGAATTGGGTGCTGTTGGATTACACGGTGCTGCGCAAGCGCATGGCGGGGGAAGAACTTGCCGATCTTGCCAACGATGAACAGTTGACCGGGCGCGCCTGGTTTCGGGGTATATGTTCGAACGCAGAAACAACCTGCGATATGAAGTCAGTTGATCAATAACTTTCAGGTATTTGACATGAATTTGAAACTAACCGCTCTGCGTCTTTCCGTTCTGGCTGCTCTGTGTGCTTTGTCCGCACCGGCATGGGCAATTGATTGCAGCAAGGCACAAACGCCAAGCGAAAAGCTGATCTGCTCAAGCAAAGCGCTCCAGAAAGCCGATAGCAGGCTGAATAAAACCTATGCTGCAACGCAGAAGGCTGCACCCGACGAGGAAATCCGCACTATGCTGGTGGCCAGCCAGAAACGCTGGATTGCAGCCCGCGACAAGGCACTCGAAGGCATTATTGAAGAACCCGACAGCGCACCGGATAATAAAAGTGCAACTCAGGTCGCCAACGATATGATTGCCGAACGCACAGCGCAGCTTGAGGAAAAGGGCAGAACGAGCCTCATTGAAGTGGCACGCAAACAGCAGGCTTTTCTCAAGCAGTTCAGTGGTGGTGACTACGCGGGCTATGAGACATCTTGCGAAATGCTGCCGCCTGATCAGACCTACAATTGCTTTCCAACGCGTCATTATCAGAATGATGATCGTGTGTGCAGCGTCGAGGAATATTGGGCGACCAATACCGGTTACACCAAACGCTTTATTGCCGATATCGTCGATGGAAAGCCAAAGCTGATTGCCAGCTGTTCATTCAATGGTGACGATAACACCTGCCCCACGTCGAGCGGGGAAGGGCGGAGCTGGAATGTGAAGCCAAAAGCGCAGTCGGCACTCTACAGTTCAAAACCAGATATGAAGCTTGACGGCGAAGTCAACGATAGCGACGACTATGACTGGCTCAAGACCTGCCTGACGGACAAGAGCTTTCCTGTTGCTGATCCCACCCGTTCCGGCGTTGCGGAATAATCTGTTCAGGAAAGAGCAGCTTGCAATTCGGTCTGGCGGGAAGCTTTTTGGCTTTCCGCAGACTGGATTCCAAGACGATATTTGCGATAGGCGACAAAGCCTGAGAGATAGTGCTCGACATCGTCAATACGCACACGAAAGGCGTGGTGGCGAATGAAGAAGCTGCCATTGATCCGTGCCGGATTGGCATAAAACATCGCAAGTTCGGGCCAGAAATGGCCATTGAGTAAGTGATGCGCACGTCTTTCCAGCGCGAAATAAAACTTCTTGAGATCGATCTCGGCCAGAAGCGGCGCGAGCTTCGGATCGGCCTCAATCCGTTTGACCATCTGCAGCGCTGCCATCATCAGTTCGAGAAGCGTCGGGAATGTGGTGATGCGGTTGCTGACAAAGTTCAGATAATCCGCGAAGTTTTTGATGCCGAACTCGTAATATTTCAGTTCTGGTCGATAACGGGTCAGTTCATTGACGGCATAGGAAAGCCAGTGATCATGTGCCTTCCAGTGATCGGCTTCGATGAAATGCTGAAAAGCTTTTTCCACCGCGTCCAGCCATCGGGCGTCGTGGGTTAGCGAATAAAGTCGCATCAGCCCGAATGCTGCTTCGCCATCGTAATAGATGATGCGGAAAGGTTCTTTGACGCTCAGCGATGGATAATTGAGGACGTGGTTGAATTTTCCCGTCTCCCGATCCTGCATATGCAGAATGCCGAGCGCGAGTTTTTCCAGCCATGGCAGATAGCGGTCGGTTCCCGTCAACTCGCTGTATTTGACCAGAGCCAGCAGGCAAACGGCATTGCCGCCAAGTTTGATTTCGCCATTCTCTTCCGTGAGAAAAGCCAGCTCCTTATCATCCTTATCGACTGTCTTGATGAGCTTGGTGGTGAGATGCATAAGCCCGCGCTCAATCGCATCTTTCAGCGCGTCGTCTCGGGTGACTTCCCACGATTCAAGCATTGCATAAAGCGTGCTCGTGTGGCGGAGCGTGTTGTAGGTCTTGATCTGATTGTCGAAGCACGGATGCCAGCCATAGATAAAGCGTCCGTCCTCACCCACCTGGCTTGTGAGAAACCGACTGCCGCGTTCAATCAGCCCGTCGACATCGGCGATATCCATCATTTCGACTGTTCTGCGTCCGGCGTTCGGCCCCGAACCGGGGATCAGATGGACGGTATCGTCGTCATCAGTCGTGAACAGCGCTTTTGTGGAGAAAACATAAAACTGCTCCACTTCTGACACCGGAATTTTCTCAAATCCCCGCGAGCGCCTTGCATAGCGGTTGAAGTTCGCTTCATTGAGAATTGCGGTCGGGATGGATGGACCGCCGTAAAGCATAGCGTTGCCATTCAGTTCAGTTTCGAGAAAAGCTGTCTGAAATCGCGCATCGAGTGCGATGCCATAGCGGAAATAATTCCGTTTGACTTGACGAAGCCGCTTGATCAGTTCCTGGCCATCGATCTCTTCAACGCTTTCCACCCAATCGACCCGCAGCCATTTTATATCGATTTTCGACTTGGCGATGGCCTGTTGCAATTTCTCCAGGCCTGCATTCCAGCAGTCTTTGAAGCTTCCGGCGGTGGCGGTCAGTGTTTGTGCGCGGGATTTCGTGTCGGTGAAAGAAAAGAAAAGAATAAAGGGAGGCGTTTGCCCATTGAGTGGCTGGATATCTCGTTCAAGTGCCTGATGAACACGCGAAATCATGTTTTGCAGCTTGTCTGATACCATGCCAGCATCTCTCAATGTGTTTTCAAATCTTTCGGCATGCGTTTCCGAGATTGCAGATATAATTGGGCAAACGGCAATTACGATTGTTCTGCCGATCCCGTGTTCTAAGCGAGATCAGTTTCAGCAAAGTCATTGCCTTTATAGATAAGCGGTAAGCGGTGAACTTTGGCCGCAGCATAAGAAAAACAGTCCCCAAAATTCAACGCCGCCGGATGACCGCCAACCTTGCCATACTCGGCCAAGGCATCCAGTGCGCGGTTTCCAATGGCTGCATCGATCGCGATTTCTTTAGCTTCGAGCGCCTGTATGAAATCGTCAACGACTTCTCGCGCCGCAGTAATGACTTTGGTGCGATCAATTTTACCATTAGCCGCTGTGATGTGCATCCGTGAGATGGCCATCACAGCTTCAAACCGTACAAGCGAAGTTATGTAAAAGCGCGCCTTGGTATCGTTCAGGCGCTTCTCGATCTCTTCAAAGCCGGGTTCCTCATTAATAATGGCCACGATAGCCGATGCATCAACGAAGCTCATTCACCGTTCTCCCAAAGGTCATCCATAAGCTTCTTTTGATCCACACCGGCTATAGGACGACCAAGGAGGTCGCTATGCTTATCTCTGATAGCAGCGAACTTGTCGCGCAATGGAGTGTTGCGGCTTATGCGTTCAACCTCATGCTGCAGGGCGATGCGAACGGCATCAACTTTTGTTTTAACGCCTCCCTGTTTCATGATTTGATCAAGTAGGCTCTCTACGATAGGATCCTTGATATAAAGAGCCATGTGCATATCCTTTTTTATATATATGCCATATCTTATTTTATATATATCAGGTCATTTAGACAGAGTAAACCTGTCTCATCCATTCAGTTACGGTCGGATTTGTTGCAAACTTTTCTAATGAATGAGCTGATAGAATCTTGGCTTTTAAATATCTGAGTATTTTCGATGTTCAAAGGCCGCCATTTCGATAAGCCTATCATTCTCTTATGCGTTCGATGGTACCTGGCTTGCAATCTGAGCCTGCGCAATTTGAAAGAAATGATGGCGGAACGCGGTATTGATCTGGACCATTCGACTGTGCATCGCTGGGTCATTTGCTTCAGTCCTAAACTGCTTGAACGTTTCAATCGAAAGAAGCGTCAGGTCACATGCAAATGGAACCTCGATGAAACCTACCTCAGGGTCAAAGGCGAGTGGCTGTTCTTGTATCGTGCGATCGACAGCAATGGCGATATGGTTGAATTCTATTTCTGCAAGGATCGCGAGATAACGGCCGCCAAACGCTTCATTCGCAAGGCTTTGAGCCGCCACGGCAGGCCAGAGCGAATTACCATTGACGGCAGCCAGACCAACAAAATAGCTATCCTGCAATGTGATGCAGAGAATCGGCTCAGACAGGCTGGCAAACCCATTGCTATCCGCTCCAGCAAATACATGAAAAACACCATGGAGGAGGATCATCGCCGCATCAAGCGACGCACACGCTCTCTGGCATCTAACTCATTCACATGATGCGAAAGCAACATGGTGTCTTCGCCTCAGCGACACCACTTTCTCTCAAGCAGCAGTTTACAGCGCTCGCAGCATAACTACGTCCAAAGTTAAGCCGTGTTCTGTGCCAAACTAATTTTTGCAGCGGAACCCTTGCGCCATGGCATGGAAGTTTGCCACAACCGACGCTATGTTCGGCGGTAATTGCAATCGTGGAGAATTCCATTGAAGATATTCATTTTCGGCAGTGTGAACGTGGATGTAAGCGCCAGAATGGCAGCACTGCCGCGTCCCGGCCAGACACTCAATGCGTCGGGCTATGGCATTGGCCTTGGCGGTAAGGGGGCCAATCAGGCGGTAGCTGTGGCAAAGCTTGGCGGGGACATTCGCTTTGTCGGTGCAGTCGGCAAAGATGCTTTTGGCGAACTGGCTGTCAAAGAGATGCAGCAGTTCGGTCTGAATACCGACGGGGTTCGAATGATTGATGGTGTCGATACCGGCATTGCGATCATTCAGGTCGAAGAAGCAGGGCAGAACACGATTGTTGTTTGCGCGGGTGCCAATGCGAATTGGGCGGCTTCCGATATTAATGCCTATGCGTCTGATATCGCCAAGGCAAAGATCACGCTGTTGCAGCGCGAAGTCCCGCATGAAGCCAATCTGGCTGTTGCAAAGGCTGTGAAAGCTGCTGGGGGCACCGTGCTGCTCGACCCCGCACCTGTGGGTGATGCAAGCCGCATGGCTGATCTGATTTCGTTGAGCGAAATCATTTCGCCTAATGAAACGGAAGCCGCTGAAATCACCGGCATTGAGCCCACCGATATTGCCTCTGCGGAAGTTGCTGCGCGCAAGCTTCTCGAACGCGGCCCGAAGATTGTCATCGTCAAGCTGGGCGGGCGCGGCTCATTGCTTGTGACCGCTGATGAGGTCAAGCATTTCGAACCGTTCAAGGTGAAGGTTGTCGATACGGTTGCGGCTGGTGACAGTTTCAATGGCGGTTTTGCCGTTGCATATTCGCAAGGGCAGTCGCTGCATGATTGCGTGCGTTTTGCGTCTGCCGCAGGTGCGATTGCCGTAACCCGCGCTGGGGCCGGTTTGGCTGCACCGACAGCAAAAGAAGTCGCGGAACTTCTGCAAAAACAGCAGTAAAACCGCGCAGAAAGCCCTTTGAATAAAGGCTATGTAGCCGCAATTTTATGGTAATTGCGGCTACATTGTGGCGACTATGTGTTTAGAGTGTTGCCAGACGCTCGGTCAGCAGCGCGAAGAACCCATCAGCATCAACGTCCTTGATAAAGAGCGCGTTCTTCGGACGATCAGTCACTTCCCACCAATCAACGACTGTTTCGCCAATCGTCAGTTCCGAGTTGATTTCAATTTCCACGTTACAATGACGGCCTGAGTAAAGTTCTGGCTTCAGCAGATAGGCGATGACGTTCGGATCATGCAGAGGGCCGCCGTCGGTGCCGTATTTTGCTTCATCGTAACGCTCGAAGAATTCGAGCCATGCCGCGACCACCTCACCAACACGCGAGCCGATGCCGCGAATGGCTGCGATGCGCTTTTCGGTGGTCAGTACCTTATGGGTGACATCGAGCGGCATCATGGTGATTTGGATGCCAGATTTGAAGACAACCTCAGCAGCATGTGGATCAACATAGATGTTGAATTCTGCCGATGGCGTGATGTTGCCACCCTCGAAATAGCCGCCGCCCATCAGAACGATTTCCTTGACGCGTTCAGCGATCTTCGGCTCGCGGATCAGCGCAGATGCGATATTTGTAAGAGGGCCAAGCGGGCAGAGCGTAACGGTGCCAGCTTCTTCCTTCATCAGCGTTTCAATAATGAAATCAACGCCATGTTGCGCCTGAAGCGGCATGGTTGGGGCAGGCAGATCATAGCCATCAAGGCCGGTTTTGCCATGGACGTTTTCAGCCGTTACCAGCGGACGCACCAGTGGACGGATCGAACCGGCGAAGACTTTTGTGTCCGGCTTTTTTGCCACTTCGCAGATGGTGCGGGTGTTGATCTCTGTACGCGCCAGCGGGCCGTTGCCAGCAACTGCTGTGATGCCAAGAATATCGAGTTCCGGGCTTGCGAGTGCCAGAAGAATGGCGACTGCATCGTCCTGACCGGGATCGGTATCGATAATGATTTTACGGGCCATGAAGGGTTCCTGCGTTAAAGCTTTTCCTGCAAAAGTGGGAAGCGATTTTGCGTTCGGAAAAGCGTGAAAAAGATTTAAACTGCGTTGCGCGCTGCATCAACGGTCTGGTCGACGAGCGCTTTGAAGGAGATTTTCGCCGGACGGCGCATATAGGTGACAATGTCGTCGGCTAGAAGCGGTTTTGACCAGCGTTCCGCGATGATGCCGGGGCCGTGCTGGATGGCGATCATGCTTAGAATCTGTGCTGCATTGCAGTCGACATCGTGGCCGATGCCGCAGACGATTTCGAGCGTGCGGTCGAAATCACCTTCGCCAAACCAAAGTGCCACCACTTGTGCTGCGGCGTTTGGTGTGACGTGAATCCAGTTATACTCGGCATATTCCGCATCGCATTTTGCCCATGCATCCTGCCATTTATCGGCAGAGCGGCAGGCATTCAGCGCAAACGCCAGCACCGCACCATATTCGGTATCGTTCGAGAAAAGCGCTGCCGTGGAGACGAGTAATTCGCGTGTGTCGCTCATTGCAAAGGCGCGTGCGGCCATGACGGCATTGAAAACTTCGCCCAGAATTCCGTTTCCGGCATGGGAGATTTCCGCATCCATCCATGCGAGACGGGCAGCTTCGCGGGCGCGTCCCGGCACGACCATGCCGCAGATTGTGCCGCGCATCTGTGCGCCAATCCATTCGTCGAACGGATTGTCAGATGTGCCGGTTTCAGGCGCTGTAAGCCCCCGACGCATGTTGGAAAGTGCGATTGCCTCCGCAGACCAGCCAAGCGGGATGAGCGACGTCCAGCGTTCAGCAATGTCGGTGCTGGTAACGGCAGAGCCCTTGTCGCCAAAGGCTTCGAGAAAGGCGATCTCGAAGGTGATATCGTCATTATAGGTGTTGGGTTCGCGTACATAATCGCGGATCGGGCCGAAGACTTCTGCGATGTTTTCGGCTGTATAGCCTTCAAGGGCCGTGCCAGCGGCAGCCCCCACCAGCTGTGCCATCCACGCGCCCGAGGTGCGCGCGCGGAAATCATCGGAGCTAAGATCATAAGCCACGTCTTCCGGCCATTTGACCGTTGCGTCAAAGGCTTCCCATGATGCAAAACGCGTAGTCTTTTGCGATGGGTGGTTCAGGTCCGGCTTTGCCGCCCGCATCAGCACGCGCAAACGCATATCGATGCGATAAAGCGTTTCAAAGTCGCCGCGCTCCAGCGCTGCAAGCCCATCGCGCAGAAGCTCCGCATATGGTGCCAGCACATAGCCCTTGTTCTCCAGCGATTGCAGCGCGCCAGCCATCAGACATTCAGGCGCTGCCGATCCCGGCACATTGCTTTTCCAGAACATTGCCATGAGGTCGTCCTGCGCCTTCATGACTGCACTTGCATCCCATGTCTGTTCTTCTGCTGTGCGCACAACAGGTTTGGTGTCGCGCAACAGATCGCGTGTAAGCTCCCAGGCTTTCATGTTTTTCTCATTCTTATGCATGTCAGGATTTTTTCAATTGTCTTGCACGCCGCTGTCTTCTGGCGGCATGCACTGTCAGCACCACGACGGGGACGAGATAGGGGATCATCTGCATCAGCTCGAACGGAAGTCCGAGGCTTTGCAGCGTAATGGCAAGAGATTCTGCTGCGGCCAGCACAAGGCTTGCGGCCAGTGTTCCCCACGCAGTTCCCTGTCCCATAACCTCCGCTGCAATGGCAATGAAGCCGCGACCGGCAGTCATGTTCTGGCCAAACCATGTGACATAGCCGAGCGAAAGATAAGCACCCGCTGCACCACCAAAAATGCCCGAAAGCACCAGCGCCTGCATTTGTACGCGCTTGACGTGGATGCCTGCCGCGCGAGCGGATTTTGGATCAACACCCGTTGCACGCACATGAAGGCCGAAGCGCGTCCGCATCATCATGAGGCTAACAGCAGGCACAGCGAGCAATGCTGCAAAGCTAAGAATATGGATATTGCCGATATAAGGTATGGCAAAGCTTGGCAGTGCGCCGCTTTTCAACGCGCCTGACATGCCTTTGTCGCCGGTAGCAAGAAAAAGCCCCAGCGTCGTGCCTGCAGCCGCTGCAATGTTGAGCGCGATACCGGTCATGATGAGATCAGTACCGAGCCGATTGACGGACAATGACATCAGCCAGCCAAGGAAGGCCCCCACAATAAGAGCTGCGAGCAGGCCGATGGCAGGACTTCCCGTTGCGGCACTTGCGAGAACAGCAATCAATGCTGCAATCAGCATCATGCCTTCCATGCCGATATTGAGCACGCCTGCGCGGTCAGAGATCATCACGCCCAATGCCGCCAACAAAAGAGGCGTGGCGACCCGCAGGATTGTTGCGATGAAGGAAGGATCGAGAATTTGTGCAAGAACGGCGCTCATGACTGTTCTCCTTCCCGGTTGCGCAAGTTTCGGATCAGACGTAGCACAGTTTGATGATTGTGAATGACGCTGGCCGTTGCACCCACCATGATGGCAGCGGTCACAAGTCCCACGACTTCGGTCGGAATATTCATGTTCCGTGCCAAAAGATCGCCACCCACTTGAACAAAGCCTAAGAACAATGCTGCCGGAATAACCAGAAACGGGTTTTCGCGTGCGAGAATTGCAACGACAAGACCAGTCCAGCCATAACCGGGCAGATCGATCCATGCGAAACGATTGTGCAGGCCCAGAACTTCCAACGCGCCAGCCATGCCCGCCACCAAACCGCCAATGATCTGCGCACGCATGACAATGCCTTTGAGCGGCAAGCCAAGATGGTTGGCGAGGCCGGGGCTGGACCCTGCAATACGGATATTGAGGCCCGAGCGCGTCCAGTAGAGCCAGATGCCGCCTGCGATGCAGGCGATGATCGCGATAATCGAGCCGCTATTGAGGCGCGTGCCCGCCAGAAGTCGCTCAAGCTTGGCGTCAGGCGGAATGCGCATGGACATCATACCGCCCGCTGCCGGGTCGCGGATCACGTAATTGAGCACGAACAGCCCCAAAAACAGGAAGGCATAGTTCAGAACCAGTGATGTCACCATTTCGGATGCGCCAAAGCGCAGGCGCAAAGCCGCTGGGATCGTGCAGGCAAAGCTACCGGCAACCGCACCGCATAAAACGGCGACAGGCAGTGAGAACCAGCCAAGCGACGGCAGCAGAACAGCACCCGCAACCGCACCCAGACCACCGAGATAAAAGCCGCTTTCAGCACCCAGATTAAACAGGCCGGAGCGGAACAGAATGGTGATGGCAAGACCGGTGAGCATGATCGGCGTAGCGGCTTCAATCACATTGCCCATATGGCGAATGCTGCCAAAGGGGCCGAGGAAGAAGGTTCTGAGAACGCCTGCCGGATTATCCTGCATCAATGCCAGAGGCACCAGCAGGGCCGCCATGATGACGCCGATTACCAGCACGGTCAGAAAGAAGGGAATAAGATAGGATATAAATCTACGCATCAGGCCGCAGCTTTCTGTTTGAGCATGATCTTATCCAAAAACCGCTTTACACTTTTTGGGATCATGTTCGTGTGCCAAGCATATACGGGCCGAGAACCGGTGGAGTGATGTCTGGTCCATTCTTGAGAACGGCAACAATGCGACCATTGAAAAGCACGATGATACGGTCGCTGAGCCGCAGCAATTCATCAAGATCAGCACTGACCAGAAGCACAGCACAGCCACCCTGCGCAACCTCATCAATACGACGATGCAGGAAGGCTGCTGCTGAAACGTCGATGCCGCGTGTGGGCTGGTCGGCGATCAGAAATTTCGGATTGGTGGCGAGTTCGCGTGCAGCGATGAGCTTCTGAGCATTGCCGCCCGACAACGAGTCGAGCCGTTCGGTGATTGCGCCTGCGCGCACCGAATATTGTTTGATCATGCCGCTGACGCGTGCCTTAATCGCATTCCAACGCAGGAAAGGACCCCAATAGATTGGAGCACCGGCGGTCTTGTTGTGACGACCGGTTCCGGCAATTGCGTTTTCCGCCAGCGAAAGACCGGGCGCGCCGCCCTGCGAAAAGCGATCGGCCGGCAGATAGGCGAGGCCTTTTTTGCGCCAGCTTGCAGTTTTGGCAGCAAGCATGTCTGCGCCATTCAAACGAATAGCCCCGCTGCTTGCTTCCATAAGACCTGAAAGGACCGAGACAAGTCCGCGTTGTCCGCTGCCATCAACGCCTGCAACGCCAACGATTTCGCCCGCACCAATTGTCAGGCTTACATCGCGGATACGGTCGGCGGGGTCGAGCGCCAGTGTGGTAACGCCTTGCATTTCGAGAACCGTTTCCGTCGGACCCTGCTTATGGGCACGCTCAGGAATATCGACGGCGTGCCCCATCACCATTTCCATGATGGCATCATCAGGCACGTCGGCGAGCTTTTCGGTGCCAGTGACCATGCCCGCGCGCAACACAGTGACGCTTTCAGCAAGTTCGCGCACTTCGTTGAGCTTGTGAGAAATGAAAAGAATGGTGATGCCTTCGTCGCGCAGCGCTTTCAGCCTGCGCATCAGCTCTTCGATTTCCGGTGGCGAGAGAACAGCGGTCGGCTCGTCAAGGATCAGCAGGCGCGTGCGCCGCGACAGCGCCTTGAGAATCTCAATCTTCTGTTGTGCAGCAACGGACAATGTACCGGTGATCGCGTCCGGGTCGGCATGCAAATCATAATGCTGCATCAGCTCTTCGACCATTTTACGTGCGCTTACACGGTCAATAAAGCCGCTCTTCACCGGCTCATGGCCGAGGATAATATTCTCCGTGACCGTCAGCGTCGGCACAAGCGAGAAATGCTGGTGCACCATGCCGATACCCTTGGCCGCGGCGTCTTCCGGCGACCAGGAGGTAATCTGCTGGCCGTCGATGACGATTTCGCCTGCCGTGGCATTCTCGATGCCGAAGAGGATTTTCATGAGTGTGGATTTGCCAGCGCCGTTTTCGCCGCAAATGGCGTGGATAGACCCGGCGCGGATCGAGAACGACACATCACGTAAAGCCTGCGTGCCGTTCGGATAGACCTTGCTCACATCGCGGAAGGCAACGATTGGGCGGAAGGCGACGATTGCATCGCCGCCTTCATTGTTTTCAGCTTGTTTTTCCACGATCAGGGACGAACCTTGTTGCGGATCGCGTTGAGATCCTCGGTGCTCATGCCAAACGCGGTTGGAACCGTGATCTTGCCTTCGGAAATCTCGTCGGAAGCCTTCTTGATGGCATCCTTCATGTCCTGTGAGGCCATGGACGCCATATTGCCGTCCTGTACGATGCCCACAGCGCCTTCCTTCAGGCCGAGCGCTTCGGCTTTGCCGAATGGCAAATTGCCTTCCTTGAAGCGGTCATAGGCCTGCAAAAGACTGACATCGACGTTCTTCAGAACGGAGCTGACAACCTGCTTGGCCATCGCCGGATCGCTGTCCTTGAAGATGCCTTCCTGATCGGAATCAACGCCCAGAACATATTTGCCGGTTTCTTTCGCTGCTGAAAGCTGGCCAAGGCCGGTCTGGGAGGCAACGACGAAGCCGAGCGCCACATCGGAGCGATATTGTGCGAGGCCGAGTTCCTTGCCCTTTGCCGCATCCATGAAGGAGCCTGCATAGGAAATGGCGATTTTCACGTCTGGCGACATTGCCTGAGCACCGGCAACATAGCCGACGAGGAAGTCGTTGATGACCGGAATGTCCATGCCGCCGAGGAAGCCGAGATTCTTGCCGACATCACCAAGCTTGCCTTGCTTGAGAAGCTCTGCCGCAAGCATACCGCCGAGGTAAGAACCTTCGTTCTGCTTGTACTGGATCGAATAGACGTTGTCGTAGCCGCCTTCTTCATAAGGCACGCTTGCATCATAAAGGACATATTTCTTGTCCGGATACTGCTGCGCGACTGAGCCTACGGTTTCCGACATCTGATAGGTGCCGCCGATGATCAGGTCCCAGTCCTGTTCGGACGCATCAAGGAAAACTGGCTCCCATTTGGTCGGATCGTCACCGATTTCCAAAATCTTGGTTTCGACGTCGTCGCCGTATTTGTCCTTGATCATCTTCATGCCATTGGCAGCGGAATCGAAGAAGGATTTATCGCCGAGCGCGCCATTGATGATGAGCAGGATCTTGTCCTGCGCTTGCGCTGCCGTGGTGGCAACAGTGCCCATCGCTGTGGAAGCGGCGAGCGCAAAAGCAAGATGAAACATTCCCCGTCTGGTGGACTTGAACACAACAGAACTCCATTTTTATAACAATATAGAGATGGAATTTCTGCTTTGGGCTTATCGCCTCTTTCTACAGATCCCCCACACTTGCTCGATCAAACGACGGCGCATGGTGCAAGTCAATCTCCAATTTAGGGGGCTGCTGTGGACAAGGTAAGGCTATTGCGTCGAAACCTGTTAAAGCTTTCGATTATTTCACAAATGCCTGGCTTGGATGGCGCAGAGTGGGATCAAAAGGATTGAGTTTCTCGGTAATAATGGCTGCTTCCTTGCGCAAAAGCTCGGTGATCGTGTGCTGACGTTTTTCTGTTAATCGTGAAGCCAAAGTGCCGATACTGAGTGCCGCTACTGCTTCGCCATTGCGATTGAGCACAGGAACGCCGAGGCCTGCCATGCCGTCGATCATGTTGAAGTTGAAGGTGGATGCACCGGTTTCGCGCACTTCCGCGATCATGATGCGAAGATCAACTTCGTCAATGGTGGCCTTGTCCAGAATGCGGGGCATGTTGAAGCGAATGATGGCTTCGCGCTCTTCTTCCGGCAGAAAGGACAGAATGGCGAGACTGCCCTGACCGATGCCGAGCGGCACTTTGCCGCCGATATCGCCGGTATAGGAGCGGATCGGAAAAGGACCTTCCACGCGATCAAGACAGACGGCATCGAAATTGCTGCGCACCAGCAAGAAGACGGTATCGTTGAACGTCGTTGAAAGCCTTAAGAGCGATGGGCGCGCAAGGCTCAGAATGCCATCGCGCTGACGGGCCTGGGCTGCCATGGCGAAAAAGTCCAACGACAGGCGATAGGCTTTCTTGTCGGGAAGCTGCTCGACAAGGTCCTCGGCAATCAGCGTCTTCAATAATCGATGGGCGGATGGCTGGCTCAATTCGAGATCGCGCGCCAGATCGATGAGCCGAACGCCGTCTTCCGTGCTGGCCGCCAGACCTTTTAAAATATGAATTGCCTTCACCAGACTTGAGTTAAGCGAGGCACCAGATTTCGTATTCTCTGATATATCATCCATAAAGTTGCATCCAAATTCTGTATTTTGAAAGAAATATATAATTTATTCCGAAATTGAAAATTATAATTTGTAATCGTTCAAAATTTTCTGCCATTTGAAATCGTCGCCAATGGGAAGGTCAGGCAAGGCATTGAATGGATGCCGAGCGGATCGGCGGTGTTTGCTTCAGACTTGGGGAACGCTGCGGCTGCACAAGCGGTCGAACGGTCATGCGTTCAAACAATCAGGTCCGATAAGCGCTCAAATGCGCGATCAAGCCGCTCCCCTCAGCCAGTCCTATGAAGAGGCGACGTGAACCAATATCGCGGCGCTTCCGTTCCCCCACTTTGACTGGCGGAAGTCTTGCCGAGAGGGAGACGCAATGAGCTTTTTGACCCTTTCCAATATTTCCCGTTACTACGGCAAGATCGCAGCCGTTGATAACTTCAATCTGGAGATTGAAAAGGGAGAGTTCATTTCACTTCTCGGCCCGTCGGGTTGCGGCAAAACCACGACATTGCAGATGATCGCCGGTCTTGTGCCACCATCATTAGGTGCGATTACGCTCGATGGACGCGATATCACCCGGCTGGCTCCTGCCAAGCGTGAGTTGGGTGTGGTGTTCCAGAGCTATGCGCTGTTTCCGCATATGACGGTTGCGCAGAATGTCAGCTTCGGTCTGGAAATGCGCAAAGTGCCAAAGGCGGAACGCGAAAAGCGTGTACGCGATGTGCTGGAACTGGTTCGCCTGAGCGCATTGGCCGAGCGCTATCCGCGCGAAATGTCGGGCGGTCAGCGTCAGCGCGTCGCCATTGCGCGCGCGCTGGTCATCAACCCGCCGGTGCTTTTGCTCGATGAACCTCTGTCCAATCTTGATGCGCAGTTGCGTGAAGAAATGCAGTTTGAACTGCGCCGCATCCAGCGCACCGTTGGCATTACCACTATCATGGTGACCCACGATCAGGCCGAAGCGTTGTCGATCAGCGACCGCATCGTGGTAATGGAAAAAGGTGTGATTACGCAGGTTGATGCGCCTTACAAGCTCTATGAGCATCCGCATAACCACTTTATTTCCAACTTTGTTGGCAAGTCGAACTTCCTGAAGGCGCAGGCCGATGGTGCGACTGTTTCGGTTGCCGAAACCGATATTCGCTTTCCGTCAGCTGACCAGAGCGTTTCGGGCGAAGTTTCGGTGTTCATTCGCCCGGAAAAAGTCCATCTCGTTGACGCAGGCGAAGGCCAGATCAGTGGCGAGGTCACAACACGCTACTTCATGGGCAGCCAGTGGTTGCTCGGTGTTTCGACCAAGGCTGGTCAGCTTTCCGTGGCTTTGCCAAATCTGGGCAATCCACCTCCTGCGGAAGGCACAACGGTTGGCCTTGCTTGGAACCATGAAGATTGCCGCATCCTGAATGCAGGAGCGAACTGATCATGAGCGCCGTTTCGCAGACAACGTCCGGGGAAACAAAAGAGCGGCGGAATTATTTGCCGTTATTCCTGACCGGACCTTCCACCCTGTTATTCTTCGCGCTGGTGCTTTTGCCCCTGGCGCTGACTGTCATGTTGTCGTTCAACTCGTACAGCTATGACAAGGGCATTCAGGACATCTACACCGTCGCCAATTACACGCAGGTGCTTCAGGACCCTTATTACCTCAACATCTTCTGGCGCACATTGCGGCTTGCGCTGATTACCACGGTGATTGCAGTCATTATCGGCGTGCCGGAAGCCTATATTCTTTCGAACATGCGCGCGCCTTGGCGCTCGATCTTCCTGTTGGTCATCATCGGGCCGCTTCTGGTTTCGGTTGTGGTGCGTACATTCGGCTGGAGTATGCTTTTAGGCCGCAATGGTCTCGTCAACAGCACGCTTGAACTGCTGGGCCTGCCCGCAGCGCAGATCCTTTATACCGAAACGGCAATCGTGATTGGTCTTGTGCATATCATGCTGCCATTCATGGTGATCCCGGTCTGGACCGTGCTGCAAAAGCTTGATCCGACGGTTGAAGCTGCAGCGCTGACACTGGGTGCCTCGCGTTTTACAGCACTTCGTCGCGTGGTGTTCCCACAGGCCGTTCTTGGCATTTTGTCGGGTAGCCTGATCGTCTTCGCTCTCTCGGCAAGCTCGTTCGCAATCCCCGGTCTGTTGGGTGGTCGCCGTCTCAAGATGGCGGCAACGGTTGTCTATGACGAGTTCCTGATTGAGCTCAACTGGCCGCTTGGTGCCGCCATCGCGATCGTCGTTCTCCTCGCCAATCTCATCATCATGATTGCCTATAATCGCATGCTCGAAGGGCAAGCGAGAAAGAAGCTGGGGTAACCGCAATGACAAAGAACGGTCCTTTCGCACTCTTCTTTCACACGCTGGTCGTCATCTTCATGCTGGCGCCGATGGTTGTGGTCTGCCTTGTGGCGTTCACGCCGGAAAACACACTGTCCATGCCATGGAACGGCTTGTCGCTGCGCTGGTTCAAGGCGGTGTTTGCGCATAATGATTTCATGACTTCGTTCTCGAACTCGCTGAAGCTCGCCTTCTTCTCGGCGACGATTTCAACACTGCTTGCTGTTCCTTCCGGCCTCGCAATCGCTCAGTACAAGTTTCGGGGGCGTGATGCGCTCAATGCGTTGTTTCTCTCGCCGCTGATCATCCCACATCTGGTGCTGGGCGTCGCGTTTTTGCGCCTGTTCTCGCTGATGGGCCTGCCCGGCTCGTTCGCATGGCTAGTGGCAACCCACGTGATCGTCGTCACACCTTATGCGCTGCGTCTGATCTTGGCATCGCTGAGCGGTATGGATCGCAATGCGGAAAATGCAGCCCGCACTTTGGGTGCCGGTGAATGGACAGTGTTCCGCCGCGTTACGCTGCCACTTTTGCTGCCGGGGTTGTCGGGCGGCTGGTTGCTTGCCTTCATCAATTCATTCGATGAACTGACCATGTCGATCTTCGTCACCTCGCCATCAACCGTCACGTTGCCGGTGCGCATGTATATGTATGCAAGCGAATCCATCGATCCGATGATGGCTGCGGTGTCGGCGCTGATGATCCTGGTTGCGACTGTGACCATGGTGATTATCGACCGCCTGTTTGGTCTCGACCGCGTCCTCGTGGGCAAGGGCTGATAGGGGCGCACATATCATGGCGGTTACAGTTTCGCCTTTAACGGCTCAGTTCCGCAGGCGGTATCGTCTCAATGAACAGCCGGTTGGCTTCCTGCTCGATGGCGCCCCCTTTGAGGGACGCCGTGGAGACACGGTGCTAACAGCTATTCTCTCGGTGCAGGGTAAAGTGCGTCATACAGAATTTACCGGTGAGCCGCGTGCAGGCTTCTGCCTCATTGGTGCGTGTCAGGATTGTCATGTCATGACGGTGGAAGGCAAACGCCTGCGCGCCTGTACAACGCTGCTTGAAGACGGCATGGAATTTGTGACAGGAGCAGCGCTATGACTGTAGCTCTCGCGCCTGTCATTGTTGGGGCTGGCCCTGCGGGCATTCGCGCCGCAGAAATGCTGGTGAAAGCCGGTCATCGTCCGATTGTGCTTGATGAGGGCATGCGTGCTGGGGGACAGATTTACCGTCGTCCACCTTTCGATGACGGTCGCAGCTATAAAGCGCGTTATGGTTCGGAAGCCCATAAGGCGAAAGCGCTGCACACGACCTTCGATCATTTGCGCGACGCAGTTGATTATCGTCCCGAAACGCTGGTCTGGAACATTTCACGCGACAATGGCAACAGCCTTGATCTCCTGACGGACGGGGTTCATACGCAACTTCCCTTCAGCCATTTGTTGCTTGCGACGGGGGCTACAGATCGTGTCTTGCCGTTTTCAGGCTGGACCAAGCCGGGTGTCTATACGCTCGGTGCCTCGCAAACGGCGCTGAAAGCACAAGGCTGCACAATCGGCGAGCGCGTTGTCTTCATGGGGTCCGGGCCGCTGCTTTATCTCGTTGCGTGGCAATACCACCATGCCGGTGCGAAGGTTGCGGCAGTTCTGGATACCGCTCCCTTCCGTTCGAAACTTCATCTCGCGCATCTTGCCCTGCACACGCCGCGCATTGTGGCGCTCGGTGCTTACTATGGCTTCCGCCTGATGTTTGGTGGCGTGCCGGTCCATTACAATGTGCGGCCTGAACAAGTGTTGGGCGAGGGCCACGTCGAGGGTATTCGGTATCAAAAGGCTGGCCGCAGCCGGGAAATCGAATGCGATGCGCTGGCCTACGGTTTTGCATTGCGTCCCGAGACCCAGCTTGCTGATCTTGCCGGTTGTGAATTTGGCTTTGAAGATCGTGACCGTGCCTGGCTTCCTGTCGCGGACCCGCTTGGCCGGACCAGTCAGGCCGGGGTTTATGTTGCGGGCGATGGTGCAGGTATTGCAGGCGCAGATGCGGCTGAAATTCGTGGGACATTGGCGGCGATTGCCATGATCCGTGATCTTGGTGGTACGGCGGACACGACGCTCGAACGCCGTCTTCTTGGCGAGCTTGATGCGATCTATCGTCAACGTCTGATCGTGGAGAAGGTTTTTCCATTTCCGCGCGATTGGTTTGAAACGGTTGGTCAGGACGTAACGCTCTGCCGTTGCGAAGAGATTAAGCTCAGCGAAGCCCGAGCGGTCATCAGTGACGGCAATACAAGTGAGATCAATCGACTGAAAGCGTTGAGCCGTGTGGGTATGGGCCGTTGTCAGGGCCGTATGTGCTCGGCTGCGGCGGCCGAACTTCTGGCAGCAATGCAGGATAAATCTCCATCGGAAGCAGGCCGCATTCGTGCGCAAGCGCCGGTCAAACCGATCCCGCTTGGCTTCGGCGCAAAATCTGCGCACCAGGTGCGGTCATGACAAAGCGCCTTCAGGCTGATGCTTTGATTATCGGCGGTGGAATTGTTGGCGGTTCAGCGGCGCTTTTCATGCGTAAAGCCGGGTTGTCGGTTATCCTGCTCGACAAAGGCTTCTGTGGTGCGCAGGCAAGCGGCGTCAATTATGGCGGCGTGCGCAGGCAGGGTCGCGAACCTGAGCAAATTCCTTTGTCGCAACGTTCGTTTGATCTATGGGCGCGTCTGCCTGAACTCATTGGCATTGACGGCGAATATGTTCGCAGCGGTCATTTGAAACTTGCACGCACGCCAGAGAGCTTTGCATCTCTTGAAGCCTATGCACAACAGGTCAGGCCGCTCGGCCTTGAGCTGGAACTGATCGGCGGCAACGCCGTGAAAGAGCGCTTTCCATGGCTGACGGGTGATGTGGCTGGCGCCTCGCTTTGTGCGGAAGATGGTCACGCAAATCCGCGTCTTGTTTCGCCTGCCTTTGCACGCGCTGCAAAGGCTCTGGGTGCAACGGTACTGGAAAATACGCCTGTCCACGAAGTGCAGACAACAGGTGATGGTTTCGCGGCGCTGGCGGGTGACGGCATCGAAATTCGTGCAAGCATGGTCTTCAATTGCGCAGGTGCCTGGTCGGACCGCTTTGCAGCATCCTTTGGCGAGCCGGTTCCATTGAAGCGGATTTATCCCTCGATGGTGGTGACCGAGCCGATGCCTTTGCGCTTGCCGATGAGTCTCGGCGAAGAGGGCGGCGGTTTCTATGGTCGTCAGGTCACGCGTGGCAATTATGTGATGGGTGGCGGGCGTGCAACGCCGCTTGAAAACCCGGATTTCTCGCGTCCTTCTGTCAATGCTGCATCATCTGTGATGCTGCGAGCCATCGAACTGTTTCCGCATCTTCAGCATGCGCAAGTCATCCGCTTCTGGTCGGGGACGGAAGCCGAGATGCCGGATGATAATCCGGTTATCGGGCCAAGTGGCCGCGTCAAAAACCTCTTTCATGGCTTCGGCTTTAACGGTGCGGGTTTTCAGACCGGGCCTGCCGTCGGCGCTGTGCTGTGCGATCTGGCCGTCAAAGGCGAGACGGAAACACCGATCGAGGCTTTCTCGATCAATCGATTTAACCATTCAACCTCAAATCACAAAGGGAACTAGCATGAAAAAGCAACACATGACTGCAATGTCCGCGCTCGCGCTTGGCCTGTCGGCAGCTTTCGTTTCAGGCGCGTCCGCTCAGACGAAGACGCTTTATATTGGCATGAACGGTGGCAATATGGAGCGCGCTTATACCGAGAACGTGCTGCCGGAATTCGAGAAGGCCAACGATGTGAAGGTCGTTGTCGTGCCGGGTACATCTGCCGATATTCTCGCCAAGGCGACCGCGCAGAAAGACAATCCGCAGATGCACGTTATGCTGCTCGATGATGGTGTAATGGTGCGCGCAATCAATGCAGGCCTTTGCCAGAAAATCTCTGATGATCCGGTTCTCGCCGACATTCAGCCAGCGGCACGTCTCAAGGATGACATGGCAATCGGCGTCGATATGGGCATGACCGGCATCGCTTATAACAAGAAGCTGTTCGATGAAAAAGGCTGGGCCGCTCCAACCTCATGGATGGATTTCGCCGACGAGAAATACAACAAGGCTGTTGTTTTTCAGTCTGCGTCCGCTTCGACCTTCGGCCTTCACGCATTCCTGATGTTTAACCGTATTCAGGGTGGCGACGACAAGAACCTTGAGCCGGGCTTTGAGAAGTTCCCGGACCTGATCGGCAAGAATGTTTTGGAATTCATCCCGTCATCGGCAAAGATTTCGGAAATGGTTCAGACTGGTGAAGCTGCAATCTTCCCGCTGACACCAACCGGTGTGAATAACCTCAAGGACAAGGGCATTCCGGTTGAATACGCCCAGCCGAAGGAAGGCTCAGTTGTTCTCGCTGTCACCGAATGCGTTCTGGCTGGCAACAACGAACCAGAACTGAGCCAGAAGCTCGCCCATTATCTGCTTTCAGCCGATGCTCAGAGCAAGGCGCTTGATCATGGCAATGTGATCCCGTCAAACCAGAAGGCCAAGGCCGGTTCGCCAGACGCGCAGGCCAAGCTCGATGCGTTCAACGGTTACATGAAGACAGCCAACACGCTTGATTGGGATGCCGTCAACGAAGTTCGTCAGCAGCTAAACAACCGCTGGAACCGTACGATCGAACAATAATACCAAGGCTCTAGAGCGTTTTCAATTTTTTCTGAACCAGAGGAAACGCTCTAAGTACTTGTTTTTGAGCATGTCTTTATCCCATCGTAGCGGGATCAGCAATCAGTCCGGTGGACTGATTGCCCCGCGAAGGCGGTTCCCATTTTTGGGAGATCTGCTCTAGGATGCTCACGCATCACGCCTTGAGAAAGTTCAAGCGTCACTCGGGCTTAATCAAAGTCCAATGAGCTTCACTCAATGAACTTTGGTACAAGATCATCTGTCGAACAAGAAAAAGCCCGCTCCGAGCAATCGGGGCGGGCTTTCTTGTTAAGCTATGCTTTGAGCTTTCTGCTTTCGGGCCGACTGCCAGACCAGCGGGACGAGAATGAGCGCAACAGTCGGGAAGATCAGCCAGTTGATTGTCTCCCAGCCGGATGAATGCAACAGGGAACCGGCAAAGAAGGAAGCACAGGCAACCGTGCCGAAGACGAGAAAATCATTGGCACCCTGCGCCTTGCCACGTTCTTCCGGCGTATGACATTCGGCGATCATGGCTGTTGCGCCAATGAAGCCAAAATTCCAGCCGACGCCAAGAAGGATCAGCGAAATCCAGAAGTGGGTTAGATCAAGGCCGGACAGAGCGACGATTGCAGACAACGCGATAATCAAAAGGCCGATTGCAGTAATACGCTCTTTTCCGAAACGGGTGATGAGCATGCCGGTGAAGAAGCTCGGCCCAAACATTGCCAGCACATGCCACTGAATACCCAGCGCTGCGTGATTGACGGAATGACCGTGGCCAACCATGGCAATCGGTGCTGCCGTCATTACGAAGGTCATCAGCCCATAGGAGACAACACCAGAAGCCACTGCCAGCATGTAACGCGGACTTAGCAAGATCTCCTTGAGTGGGCGTCCATTGTTTCCGGCATTGGCAGATTTTGCGGCTTTGGGTGAGCGCAAAAGCAACAAGACAGGAATTGCCATCAGCGCGAGAGCCGCCTGACTCAGAAAGCTGCCAGCATAGGGCGTGTTGGGCAGAGCATCCCGCGTCCAGATGACAAGTTGCGGGCCGATGATGGCTGCGATCAGACCGCCGACCATAACCCAGGAAATGGCGCGGGCCCTGAGCGGTCCTGTTGCGGCATCAGTTGCAGCAAAGCGATAGCTCTGCACGTAAGCGGCATAAAAGCCCGCGATGAAGGTGCCGAAGCAGAAAATGACGAAGGAGGCTGAGAAGATGCCAAAAGCGGCGACAAGACCGGCCGTCATGCCAAAGCCAGCGCCGAGCAGATAGCCATTGCGGCGTCCGAAGGACCGCATGACGAAAGCCGCGGGCAAAGTTCCCAGCGCCAGACCAAGATTGAACAGGCTGACAGGAAGTGTGACCAGCGCCGGATCAGAAGAAAGCTGCTGCCCGACCAATCCACCCAGCGAAATGACGATCGGTGGGCTTGCTGCACCCAGAGCCTGTGCCGCAGTCAGCACGAATATATTGCGTCTGGCGATTGTCTGGTCGGTCATGTCTGCACTTCTTCAAAGTTGCCTTGATAATCGTGCCGGGCCTATTCAGCTGGCACCTGGAAATGTGTGCAAATCACCGCCATCACCTGCCGCGCTATATCGCTTTCAACGCGATACCAGATCGTTTGCCCATCGCGACGCCCGGCGATGATGCCATCACGTCGCAGCAAAGCCAGATGCTGCGAGACAGTGGAGGCACGCAAGCCAATCAGTTCGGCAAGCTGCCCCACTGACTTCTCACCACCATGCAACCGGCAGAGGATCATGAGCCGGTGATTGTTGGCGATTGCCTTGAGGAATTCACTTGCCTCGTCGGCCGCAAGATGGGTTTTTACGCCGGGGTCGATTGGGTGAGCTTTATTCATACATTCGTACCTACGAAACTATGAAGATATAGTCAATCTTACTCAAAAAGCGGATTCAGGAAATTTCATTCCGATTTCCGGTTGAAACTGTAAGGGATGGTGAAAGCGCTTCTGTCTGCAGCAATGATATTGTAGCGTTGGCGGATTGCTGTTTTTGGGTTGGAGTCGTCGTGCGTATATCGGTCTTGTGGGTTGTGTTTGGAGTTTTATTGTCTGGTCAGGCTTATGCAGAAGATGACTGGAAAGCCGTCGAAGTTATAAAACCTTATGCAATTACTGGCCGCTCCGGCCCTGAGCTTTATGAATCCATCGGCGAGCGCGGCCCTAAAGCCGGCAAATCCCGCGTGATCGCGCACACGACCTTTGTGTTGACCTGGGATCGCAAGTTCGACAATTCCAACAATGGCTGCACAATTGTTTCGGCCAAGCCCAAGCTGAAAATCACCTATACACTGCCCAAGCCCTCACAGAAGCTGTCCTCACCGGTGAGAGAGAACTGGGAACGCTTCTATGATGGCATCTATAAGCACGAGCTTGTTCATGGCGACACCGCCAAAGATATGACACGCGAAATCGTCCGCACAACTGTTGGGCTTTCGATCCCGAATGATCCAAAGTGCCAGAAAATGCGCCGGGAACTGATCAATCGCATTACTGCGCTGGTCGAGGTTCAGCGCCAGCACGGTCGTGATTTCGACCGTGTTGAAATGGGGTCCGGCGGCAATGTCGAGCAGCTCATTCTGGCGTTGGTGAATGGAGGCTAGAATTTCCAGCAAAAGTGCGTGAGCCGTTTGCGTCGGATAATGCGTTATGAAAAAGATAGAGCGGGTCCCAATGGGAACCGCTCTGGCCCATGCCTGCAATCCGGCATGGGCTTTTGTGTTTAAGTGAGTTCGGCGCGTAGCGCTTTGGCTGCCGCCACCATGTTGACGAGGGCAGGGCGCACCTCGTCCCATTTGCGGGTTTTCAAACCGCAATCGGGATTGACCCAGAGCTGTTCATCGGAAAGCTGCTTTCGGGCAAGCGCCAGCAGTTCCGTCATTTCGCTGACTTCCGGCACACGTGGCGAATGGATGTCATAAACGCCCGGCCCGATATCGTTCGGGTATTTAAACGACTTGAACGCATCGAGCAGCTCCATGCGTGAGCGTGAAGTTTCAATCGAAATCACGTCGGCATCCATATGAGCAATGGCATCGATGATGTCATTGAACTCCGAATAGCACATGTGGGTGTGGATCTGTGTTTGGTCGGCCACACCGCTTGAACACAGACGGAAGCTTTCGACAGCCCAATCGAGGTAGGTCGACCAGTCAGTGCGACGCAGCGGCAAGCCTTCGCGCAAGGCGGCCTCGTCGATCTGGATCATGGTGGCACCCGCATCTTCCAGATCGCTCACTTCGTCATGGATGGCGAGCGCGATCTGTCGGCAGGTTGCGGCGCGCGGAATATCATCACGAACAAACGACCAGTTGAGGATCGTCACAGGCCCGGTCAACATGCCCTTCATAGGCTTATCCGTCAGTGACTGTGCATATTTCCACCACGCAACCGTCATCGGCTCAGGACGGGAAACGTCACCGAAAATGATCGGAGGGCGGACATAGCGTGAGCCATAGCTCTGCACCCAGGCATATTTTGTGAAAGCGAAGCCCGAGAGCTGCTCGCCAAAATACTGAACCATGTCGTTACGCTCGAACTCGCCATGCACCAGTACATCGAGGCCGATTTCTTCCTGCCAGCGAATGGCGGCTTCAGTTTCGCGCTGGATGAAGCTCTCATACTGCGCAGGGCTGATCTCACCTTTGTTGACCGCTGCGCGTGCTTTGCGCACTTCAGGGGTCTGCGGGAAAGAGCCGATTGTCGTGGTGGGGAAAGCGGGTAAGCCGAGCTTGTCGCTTTGAATTTTGCGTCGCTCGGTGAACACGCTGTTGCGCTTCTTTTGAGCTTCCGTGACAGCGGCAACGCGCTGTTCAACAGCCAGACTGTGGACCTTTGGCGATGTGCGGCGGGCTGCAATGGCCTCACTTGCGGCTTTCAGTTCTGCAAGAACCGTGCTTTTGCCTGACGAAAGCGCACGTCCGAGGATCGCAATCTCATCGATCTTTTGGGCTGCAAAAGCGAGCCAATTTTTAAGTTCTGTATCGAGACCGGTTTCCAGTTCAAGATCAATCGGTACATGCAGGAACGAGCAGGATGGCGCAATTTCAATGCGTCCCAGCCCGCGCTTTTCAACGATGGGCTGAATGCGGTCGATTATGGCATTGAGATCGGCGCGCCAGATATTGCGGCCGTCAATCACACCGAGAGACAGATGCTGATCGGGGCGTGCTTTCGCTACAATGTCGTTAAGCTGATCTGCGCCGCGTACCAGATCGACGTGAAGTCCTGCAATCGGCAAAGCCAATGCAGTGTCGAGATTGTGGCCCAGTTCACCGAAATAGGTCGCAAGCAGGATTTTCGCGTCGGAAGCTGTGGCAAGATGCTGGTAAGCAAGTTCAAATGCGGCCTGTTCATTTGGGATGAGATCGAGAGCCAGCGCTGGTTCGTCAATCTGCACCCAGTCGGCACCGGCATTTGCAAGTTCACGCAGCAACTCTTCATAAACCGGCAGCAGCTTTGGCAGCAAGGCTACAGGATTAAAGCCTTCAGCGGTGGATTTCGCCAGCTTCAGGAATGTAACCGGGCCAAGAATAACTGGACGTGTGTGGATACCCAGTGCCTTGGCTTCGAGGAAGTGTTCCACCGGCTTGCGGGCGACAAGCCTGAACTCCTGATCGTCGGTGAGTTCTGGCACCATGTAGTGATAATTGGTGTCGAACCACTTGGTCATTTCAAGCGCAGTCACACCATGACTATGTGCGTGCCCATTCTCACGCCCATGTTCTTGATTGCCACAACCGCAATCGTTGCTTGTTTTGCCTTCGCTGCCACGCGCCATGGCGAAATAGGTCTGGAGCGATACGTCGCCGCCCGACCAGCCGTAACGGGCTGGGATGGCGCCGACCATTACAGCTGTATCGAGCACATGATCGTAAAGGGAGAAGTCGTTGGATGGAATTTTCGTGATGCCGTGATCGCGCTGTTCGGCCCAATTGGCTGCGCGCAAAGCGCTGGCAATCGTGAGCAGTTCTGCTTCAGACGATTTATCCGCCCAGAAAGCTTCGAGTGCAAATTTCAGTTCGCGATGACGGCCGATGCGCGGCACACCAAGGGTGGCGGTAGCGACGGTGGTTTGTGACATGGCTATATATACCCCGATATAGATGGGGGCGCGGGTTTACAGACGTGCGCGAATAGGCTGCTTTTGGCAACCAGACCTGCGACACTCCGGGACACCCCGCCCGTGGACGTTGTTTTGTCATGGCAGGTCTCCTGGCTCGCGGGTCAGCGCTTCGATCCGCCTTCCCGAAACTTTCGTTCCAGTGGCATGATGGATTTCAGCTCGCCGCTTACAGTTGCGGGGGCAGCACCGGTTTTGCAGGATTATCTTTATCCTCACGCATGACCTTATCCGAAAAGTCGACAGACTTTTCGAGGATCAGCGCTCGCGCACCGGTTTCCCTCTTAGCTTCCGTCGCACAGGCTGACGGAAGAACCATAACGTTCATTAGTTTGTCGGAAGCTTTGAGTCGTGTCAATATCATATAAAGAAATGTTTATATGTTTATGGAATTGAAATTCCTGCTGCCGATTTTTATTGGCCTAAAGAAGGAGGTGGATGACTGGAAGATTAGATGGAGAATTAAAGAAAACTCTAATAAAACATATAATTAGGGGAGTAGGCATAGTTTTTGTAAGCGCGTGCAATCTCAATTGATATGGCTCCGATGAGTGACTCGTGCTAACGGTGCAAATATTGGGCTGTTTTCGTTGTCAGTTATCTAACTTAGATGTCTGATATCACTGATTAAAAAGAGTTGAATTGGGCCGAATCCTCATCGGCGATTGATCGTTTTCTCGCCTTGAGGGGGGCAGGATATATTCTATGAGTTTCAGATATCCCTGGCAGAGACTGGCTTTGTTACCGCGTGTCGGTAAGCAGATCATACTTCTGCTGAGCGACTGCCTCTTGTTGTTGCTCAGTGCCTATCTCGCCTTTGTTATGCGTCTTGGCTTTGTTTTTGTCCCAACGCAGACGCAGATTTTCCTGATCGCCATTGCTCCGGCTCTGGCTATTCCAGTCTTTATTCGTTTTGGTCTTTATCGAGCGATTATTCGCTATCTCGCCGAACGGGCCATCTGGCCGATTTTTCAGGCAACGGCGATCGCGGCGCTCTTCTGGGTGGCGCTGGTCTTTCTTATGGAATCCTATGGCGGCTCTGGTTTGCCGCGTTCAGTTCCGCTGCTCTACTGGCTTTTGAGCACTGTCCTTATTTCGGCGAGCCGCTTTGGTGCAAAATGGCTTCTACGCAGTGCCGAAACCAGCAAGGTCTATTCAAGTACCGCGCTGATTATTGGCGTGGGCGAGCCCGGACGCCAACTGGCGACAGCACTGAGAAGCCATAGCGATACACATGTGATCGGTTTTGTGGACCCGACGGGCCAGCTCAGTGGAATGGATATTATCGGGCTTCGCGTCTATGATGTATCTCAGATCCCCAACCTGATCGAAAACTTTGGAATTAGTCAGGTCGTCATTTCTGAGCCGGAACTGGATCAGAAGCAGCGGCAGGAGTTTGCGCGTCTGCTTGGCCGTCTCCCCGTCAGTACGCGTATTCTGCCCCCAATCGCTGATCTGACTGCGGGCAAATATCTTGTCAGCGCTCTGCGCAATGTCGAGATTGACGATTTGCTTGGGCGCTCGCCTGTACCGCCAGATGTCGATCTCCTCCGTGAAGTTGTCGAAGGCCGACGCATCATGGTGACGGGCGCTGGCGGGTCGATAGGTAGTCAGCTTTGCCGCACAATTGCACAGTGGAATCCCAGCTGTATCGTGCTGTTTGAATCCAGTGAATTTGCACTTTATCAGATCGAGCGGCAGCTACGTCAGATGGCACCTTGTGTTGTCATTCCGGTGCTTGGCACAGTCGCAAACCAGCATTGCGTTGAAAAAGCAATTCAAACACACGCTGTTGATACGGTCTATCATTGCGCGGCCTATAAGCATGTGCCGCTTGTCGAACAAAACCCGCTGGTCGGTATCAGCAACAATGTGTTTGGAACGCTGAACGTTGCAGCGGCAGCGCTTGCGACCGATGTCGAACGGATGGTGCTGATTTCATCTGACAAGGCCGTACGGCCAACGAATGTCATGGGCGCGACAAAGCGCTGGGCGGAACTTGTCGTTTATTACTACGGAACACTCGCTGAAAAGGCGGGCCAACATAAGTCGTTCTATTCCGTTCGCTTCGGCAATGTTCTGGGCTCTAACGGTTCAGTGGTTCCGCTTTTCCGCGAACAGATTGCCAATGGTGGACCGATTACGCTCACACACGAAGACATGACGCGTTATTTCATGTCGATCAAGGAAGCAGCCGAGCTCATCGTGCAATCCGGTGCAATTGCCAAATCCGGCGATACCGTACTTCTCGAAATGGGTGATCCAGTCAAGGTTCGTGATCTGGCCGAGAATATGATCCTGCTTGCAGGGCTGACGGTGCGTAGCGCAGACAATCCCGATGGTGATATTGCGATCGAGGTGACGGGCATTCGCGAAGGCGAGAAGATGTATGAAGAGCTTTTCTACGATCCATCTCAGGTTCAGACGACGCGCCACCCCAAAATCATGCGCGCTCCCAAGGGTCAGAAGGTTGCTGTGGATGTCCCTAGAAGCCTTGATAGCCTTCGTGCTGCGATGGAGACAGAAGATGTCAACGCTGTCCGCACAGTTCTGTTTGATGTCATAACTTTCTGAAACGACCGCGAAAATCGAGCAGCAGCAAAAGCACGGCTACCACAGCGATAAGCACGAAGATGATCTGCGAAAGCATATGGTCGAAAATCATAATTGCTGCCGCACATGCTGTCAGAATGATATTGAGCAGGGCGACATGGCTCACCACCTTCCAAACGCTCCATCCGGCCCGTTTGGCGACCTGATAGGCGTGTTTTGAATGTGCTTTCAGAATGTTCTCGCCTGCCAGACCGCGTAAGATGATCGTCGTGCCAGCATCAAGCACGTAATAGAGCGGCAGAATAAGCGCGACTGCTATATGCGTTTCCCGTGCCAGAAGCAAAAGCGCGGTTCCGGCAAGCAGCCCCAGCGGAAAGCTGCCGGAATCGCCCAAAAAAACGCTTGCGAGTGGGCGGTTGTAAAAAGCAAACCCGAGAAGCCCGCCCGCTGTGATTGCAGCGGTCGTGCCGCTTTCGATGCCCGCGAGCTGAAATGTCGCCAGCAGCGCAATACCTGCCATCGGCACGCCAATGCCTGCAACGGTCATACAATCCAGGCCATCCATGAAATTTGTGACATTGACTGCGGCAACAAGCGTGATGAGAACCAGCGTGATCTCTGCCCAATGGGGCAATAGCTCAGGCAATAGCCGGAAATCGGGGCCGAGCCCATAAACCACGAGGCATGCGGCCACGAACTGCGAGCCAAAGCGTGTTGCGACGGAAAGCTCGAAACGATCATCCAGACCTCCGATAACCCAGAGCAATAAACAGGCACCGCTTAGACTGAGGACCAGATCAATAGTCAGCCCAAGATCTGTGCCGAACATTAAAAGTGAGACAATAATCGCCGGTATCAGCGCAAGGCCGCCGATTTGCCGGGCAGCGACGCTATGATTGGAACGCGCACTGAATTTTGCCGCAAGAAAGCTTGCTGGCAGAAGCGCGGACAAAACATAAAGACCGACGCCGCAAAGAATGGCGCTTGCAAGAAAGGAGACTAGCAACAAGATCATTGCAACAACCAATAAAAAATGACTCTGTCATCGGATTATCAGCTTTGGATGCGAAGGCAAATCCCTGTGCTTGGCTGATTTGTGCCACTCATCATACTCTGAGGAAATTCTTTATCCCCAGTCCTTGTAAAGCTTGTCAGATTTCGTCGATAGGCGATTGCACTTGGCGCAGGGAGCAGCTATAAGCCCGCCCAATCGGTCGCATCGATCTGATTTGTTGGGGCGTAGCCAAGCGGTAAGGCACCGGTTTTTGGTACCGGCATCCCCTGGTTCGAATCCAGGCGCCCCAGCCATGAATCATGCGTAAAATCAATAACTTATTGATTTTACTTAATGTTTCCCCGGGTGGGGATCCTCAAACTTTTCTCTATTTCGCCGACTGTGCACAAAACTGTGACACAGAGCTATGACACATGCCGATTCGCCCTGGTCGGCTTGTCTCGTGGCTCCAAGCGGCGAGTCCATCATGGCAATCAGACATCAGGTTCAGAATCTTCAACGGCGCGGAAATATTTTTTACTGGCGTCCGCGTCTTCCAGCACGGATGAGTGCGCATATCGGCGCGCGTCATCTTGCATTCAGCCTCAAACAATCTGATCATCGGCAGGCAGGTCGTATGGCCCGCAAGCTTAATCTGATGCTGTTTGAAATAGCAGAAAATCCGCGAAGTGCATTGATGTCGAAAGAAGCCCTCGAACGATTGTTTCAGTCCGAAATCGCGCGGATGAATGATCATATGGAGAACCTGCAATTTGCAGGCCAGCGCACCCCGACAGGTTTCCATCAGATCGATAATCTGGCCGCCGATCTGGAAGTCGGTTGGGCTTACAGGCTTCTGGAAAAATTTGGCACCCGTCGTGTCTTGTTTGAAGAGAAAAGCTGTCAGGGCTGGCGCTTTCTTGTGCAATCGAAGGTACCGCAGAGCCTCCATCACGGCATCGCGATATCTTATCGTGCTGAACGCCAGGATGCAGAATCTTCGCGTTTTGTCGACGAAATGCGTGCTCTCATGCAAGAGCATGGTCTGTCTTATTCGATTCTTAATTTCGAGAAGGCCAAGGCTGAATATTTCAAAGCGCGTGCAGACGTTCTGCTCGATACCGATGATCGCTATCTCATCGATTATCCTGACGAGCAGGCTGAACCAGACCCGGCCCGGTCAGCACCAATTGTTTCGGTTGTAAATATGGAGCCTGTGCCGGATATCATTCCACAGCCACAGCCACAGCCACAGCCACAGCCACAGCCACAGCCACAGCCACAGCCACAGCCACAGCCACAGCCACAGCCACAGCCACAGCCACAGCCACAGCCACAGCCACAGCCACAGCCACAGCCACAACCGGTCGTGGAAAATCCTGTTCCTGTATCAGCATCTGACATGCTGGGGCTTACTGGCGAGGATCTGCCAGTGAAGCAATTCATGAAGCAGTGCGATCTTCTGATCGCCAACAACCGTGAGAACTGGAACGAAGGCACGGCAAAGGACGTCAAGACAGTCGTTCGCATTTTCTGCGGTATTCTGGGCGAGCACAATGTTCTCACCAGCAGCGGCATTAACCAGACCCACTTGGCGGCGTTGCGCCAGCATTTCAATAACATCCTTGCCAGATGGGGGAGCAGTTCGCGTTATGTGGCAATGACGACTGTGCAATTGCGAGAGGCGACGCAACGGGAAATAATCCGCGCACAAAAACTTAATTTGCCAGCACCCAAGGTCGGCTTGTCGAGTGGAACAATCAGGCGTCACCTTGGTAATCTCGAACAGTTCCTGAACCATCTTGTCGCCTCAGGTTTCATGTTGCGGGCATTTACGTTCAAAGGGATCAAGCCGAAGAAACGCAGCCTTGCATCCGTTCGGGCGCTGACTGCTAAACCCGGCCCTGAGCAGGTTGAACCGATCTTCCAGATTCCGGTGTTCACCGGTTGTGCCGGGCCTATGTCGCAGGAAATGCGGGAGTTCGGGCAGGCCGTATATCATTCGTCCCTTTATTATGTGCCAATGCTTTACGCATATCTGGGCGCTAGACGCGCCGAATTTACGGGCCTCATGGTCGATGATGTGGTTTACGCAAAGGATGAAGGTATCTGGTCCATCAAAATTCAGGACAATGAGCTCCGAGGACTGAAGAACCTCCAATCAGTCCGCAATCTCCCCGTACCAGATGAGCTTATCCGACTGGGTTTTATCGACTACGCAAAGCGTTTGAAGGAACTCGGACACAGATATTTATTTCCGGAATTGGTCGCTCCAAGACGCAAAAACGATACCGGTGATCGTTTCTACAAGAGCTTTGTCCCTTTGCTGAAAGCGGAAACGGGGCTTGGTGATCAGCTTTGGGGGAGCGCAATCCATGCGTTGCGGCATGGTTTCAGCAACACGCTGAAACAGAAGGGGATAGAAATGTCCATCATGGAAGACATTACCGGGCATCTGGGCCGAACGGAGGGAGAGACACGTTATACGAATATTGCCAGCTTGACCGTGATGAAAAAAGCAATCTCTGTGTATCCGGTCATTACGGGCCATCTGCAACCACAGCCTTTATGTTTGCTGCCGTACGTCGAGGCAAAAGAACCTGCGCCTTGGTTTAAAAAAGAAAAAGAGAAGCCGAGACGGCGAGTGCAATCTTAAAGGGGGCTCACTCATATCCGTTCGGATTCTTTGATTGCCAGTTCCACATATCCTGACACATCTCGCGCAGGTTCTTTTCAACTGACCAGCCCAAGAAATTGCGCGCGAAACCTGGGTCCGCATAGCATGTAGCCACGTCACCGGGACGGCGAGGGGCTATCTCATATTTTATTTCACGATTTGAGGCATGTTCGAACGCCTTAATGACTTCCAGAACACTATAGCCTTTTCCGGTACCCAGATTGACCGAAAAGCATTGTGGGTCGTCAAGTTTTTCAAGCGCCTTGAGATGGCCTGCTGCCAGATCGACCACATGAATATAATCGCGAACACCGGTACCGTCGGGCGTCGCGTAATCGTTGCCCCATACACTGAGCTTTTCGCGGCGTCCGGTCGCAACCTGCGCGATGATGGGCATGAGATTGTTCGGAATACCTTTGGGATCTTCGCCAATCAAGCCGCTTTCATGCGCACCGACCGGATTAAAATAGCGCAGAATGGCAATTTTCCAGCTATTGTCGCTATTATAGAGATCGCGCAGCATGTCTTCGATGACCAGCTTGGTTCGGCCATACGGATTGGTTGCAGTAAGGGGTTCATTTTCGACAATCGGTAACCTTTGTGGATCGCCATATACAGTTGCCGAGGAACTGAACACCAATGTCTTGACACCAGTGGCTTCCATAGCCTGCAACAGGCGTAAGGTACCCACGACATTACAGTCGTAGTAAAACAAGGGCTTTTCGGTCGACTCGCCGACGGCCTTGAGACCCGCAAAGTGGATAACTGCGGTGCATTTATTCTGCTGTATAACCTGTTCCAGAAAAGCGCGATCACGAATATCGCCCGTCTCACGGCGTGGTGTGCGTCCGGTGATTTTTTCTATGCGATGCAAGGCTTCCGGATGGCTGTTGGCAAAATTATCTACGATCACGACGTCATAGCCAGCTTCAATCAGCTGAACGCAAGTATGCGAGCCGATATAGCCAGCTCCGCCTGTTACGAGAATTGTCATTTTCCGGTATCCACGAATTCAACATTCCACACTAAACGGTATTTGCACTAAGCAAAAACACAGGAAGACTGCAAGTTAATCTGGATGATTCCCTGAAATTCCGACGAGCCAGATAGCAGAATTTTAGTTGTCAATAGAAAATTCGGAAAACTAAGGCCTGTTGAGATTCATCTTGATTTTATAACGGCTGCAGCGCGATGGATGATTGCGTTGAAGCTCTGGTCGGTTTTGTCGGCACGCATGGCAATGCGCTTGAACTCCTTGAGCTTGCAGAAGAAGTTCTCGATCAGATGACGCCATTTGTAATCTCATTTCAGGGTTCAATTATCATATTATTGTCTTTTTGTTTAATCTTGCGTGGGCGACCGACATGTATTCCTTTAAGTCTGGCTGCCTCCATACCAGCGCGCGTGCGCTCGCTTATTAATGTGCGTTCAAACTCTGCGAGAGCTGCCATTATGTGAAAAATAAGTCTCCCGCCCGACGAACTGGTATCGATTCTTTCAGAAAGTGATCGAAACTCAACTCCGCGATTCCCCAAAGAGTTTACAAGTTCAACGAGCTGGATCAGTGACCGCCCGAGTCGATCAAGTCTCCACACGACCAGCATGTTACCATCAGTCAAACTTTTTAGTGCCTGCTGCAAGCCTGGTCTTTCAGGTGTAGCGCCGGAAATCCCCTGATCGGTATATATATGCCTACATCCTGCTCTTTTCAGGGCATTAATTTGCATGTCCATCTTCTGGTCATCGGTAGACACGCGAGCATACCCTATTTTTATTCTCCCGCTGGCTTGGTTCTTTTCTTGCGTAACGCCAAGAAAGCTGCCGTCTGTCCGTGGAGTTAATCGGTATTCCTTGCTTTTATTCATTTTATTTGGCTTAGAGCTTTCTTTATTGGGTTGAGTGCCCGACTCAAAATTGCAACCTTGCGATACGGCGTGTCATACGCCTGATTGACGAGATGAACATCCATGCCTCTGACGAGGCGATAGAGGCTTCCCAATCTTTAGCCAACCGACGGCAACGATT
>Ga0308157_10001538_pt1 | contig 46170 bp, 51 predicted proteins | sample PhyBR1_FD_201035 | JGI IMG/M metagenome (GOLD analysis project Ga0308157, IMG submission 201035) | Phyllosphere microbial communities from UC Gill Tract Community Farm, Albany, California, United States - DLSLB.R1 | ecosystem: Host-associated > Plants > Phyllosphere > Unclassified | place: USA... | reverse complement strand
GCGCCGATGGTACTGCACTCGTGAGGGTGTGGGAGAGTAGGTCACCGCCGGACTTAACTTAATAATGTGTGGTTTGAGGCCCTGAACACCTGAAGGTGTTCAGGGCCTCACCCGTTTAACCAGCACTTTATGACGGTGCTACGAGACGTCGTTGGGTACTACCTGGCCCTTCGCTTTCAGGCCTTCTCTAAAGAGCTATCGAGTATCTGAAGATCTCTTGACGTTCCGCCCGGTGCGGCTCTAAAGTCAACGCACGCACTGCTCGTTGACTCAGGAGCATTTTCATATGGGGCATCTAACCTTTGCTATCAACGTCACCCTTGATGGCTGTACCGATCATCGAGTGGGTATCGCTGACGACGAGACTCATGCGTACTTCACTGACCTGATGGACCAACACGGTGCAATGCTGTGGGGGCGAACAACGTACGAAATGATGGAAGACTACTGGCCGCTGGTGGCAAGCGGGAAAATAGATGTACCTCAGGCGTTACTGGATTGGGCAATGAAACTTCGGGACAAACCCAAATATGTAGTTTCCTCCCAGCGCGAGAACTTCCCGTGGAATAACAGCCATCACTTGAATGGTGATTTAGCAGTCTCAGCTCAGACGCTGATAGAACGCACTCCCAAGGGGGTGCTGTTAGGTAGCGGCAAACTCGCAGCACAATTGGACCAACTCGGATTGATTGATGAGTATCGTTTTCTGATTCATCCGATTATCGCTGGGCACGGCCCACGCTTGTTTGGTCACCTATTGACGGATGCACGGCATCTTAACCTGTGCGAATCGCAGAAGCTGAGTAACGGTGTGATAGCTGCAAATTATCGTCGCACATAATAAGCCGACTAGCCCTGCATTGGATGCAGGGGCTAGTCGGCGTTACATGGTGAATGATGAACTAGTGGCTTGTGGCCTTCTGCCCCATGAGCTCTGCCAAGGTGGCCAGAGCGCCTTGCTCGTGCAAGGACTGAAGCGTCATCAGGTACGGGGTAGTGAAGCGTTCGTCGTTGACTACATCTCCGAACAGGTCTTGCTGGCGTAGGAATGCCAGGGGATCTTCGCTGTGCTTGGACGCAGCGGCGTGGACTTCCTGGGCGAGCCGGTCAACGATGGTGATCGGCTCTCCTGACTCATCTGTGCCTTCGGCATAACGAGCCCAGCTGGCCACGATGGCCGCTGACAGGGTGACGTCGCGATTGGCGGCGAGGTTCTCGCGCACAACCGGCATGAGCCACTTGGGGATGCGGTCCGAGGAATCGGCGCAGAGTCGGGCGACGGTATCGGCCACGTACTCATTGCTGTAGCGCTCAATCAATTTGTGCTGATAGGCATCCAGATCTACTCCGGGGAGTTCACGAAGGGTCGGCTCGGCCTCCTGCTTCATGTAGCGCAGCAAGAAGTCTGCAAACAGCTGACTACGGGCCACGTCGTGCACGGCGCGGTAGCCGGCGAGGTGCCCGAAGTAGCACAGGCCCTGATGGGTGGCGTTGAGCAGGCGTAGCTTCATCAGCTCGTAGGGCACCACATCATCGACCAGCTGCACGCCGGCTTCTTCGAAGGGTGGGCGGTCGGCAACAAATTTATCCTCGAGTACCCACTGCTCGAAGTCTTCGCAGACTACGGGCCAAGCGTCTTCGATGCCATAGCTCGCGGTGACGTCCTCACGGTCAGCATCGGTGGTGACCGGGGTAATGCGGTCCACCATGGAATTCGGGAATGACACGTTGTGTTGGACCCAGTCTCCGAATTCTGAATCCAGGGCCGAGGCAAAGGCACAAAACATCTTGTGCGCCACCTCGCCATTGCCCTGAATGTTATCGCAGCTCATGACCGTGAACGGTGCGATGTCGCGTTCACGACGCAGCTTGAGACCGGCGCTGATCAGCCCGAAGGTGGTGCGCGGTGAATCGGGATTGGCCAGGTCAGCGGCGATATCCGGGTTTTTAAGGTCAAATTCTCCGGTTACCGGGTTCACGTTGTAACCGCCTTCGGTCACCGTCAGTGAAACGATGCGGATGGCCGGGTCGGCCAGTTGTTCGATGGCTGCGGTGAGGTCATCGGGCGCGTAGTGGAAGTCGAGGATCGAGCCGATCACATCGACTTCGCGCGAACCGTCGGGATTCTTGAGAACCAGGGTATACAAACCGTTGCTGTCCTTGAGCACGTCGCGCATGCGCTGGTCACTTTCCATCACGCCCATGCCGATAATGCCCCAGTCTAGGGCCTTGCCCTGGTTCATCAGCCGGTTCAGGTACATGGCCTGATGGGCGCGGTGGAACCCGCCGACACCAAAGTGCACAATGCCTGCGGTGATTTGGCTGCGGTCATACTGTGGGGTGGAGACTTGGGGGTCCAGCTGGTTCAGGGTGGTGTTGTTCAGTTTCATGGTTTTAGACTCCTTGGTCAGGATCACAGAGGTTTAGTGGGTGTCCAGCGCGACTGTGGGGGCCACGCCGTGGAAGCCTGGCTGGGTGCCGCGCAGCGCGTGGGACATGATCGCCGCGACGAGGTAGAGGCCGGCAAAGAGGAAGATCATACCCGAGGCGCCGAGCACGTTGTAGAGCAGGGCCACTAGTAGTGGTCCGGCGAAGACGGCCGCGCCGATGCCGAGGTTGTAAGAGGCCATTGCGGCCCCGGGATGTTCGGGGGCGAGTGACACGGCGATGGCTGAGAGCGGCACAAAACCTGCCAAACCGATGCCGAAGATCGCACCGATTACCAGGGTCAGCGGGTAGGCGAAGGCAAAACCGTTATCAACTGCCCAAGCCGGCACCACGTACAGCGCTGCCATGGAGATTGCGCAGAGCACTGCCCCGAACCACACCACAACTTTGGACCAACCTAGCTTGTCACCCAGGGCGCCGAAGAAGAGGTTGAACGGGATGTTGACCGCATAGATCACGGTGGTCAGGATCAAGAACTGACCTACGCTCCAGCCGAAGCGATCCACAAATAGGGCAGGGAAGAAGATCGCCATACCGTAGGTAGGAACCGAATTAATGGTTCGAGTGAGCATCACCATGAGGGCCTTGCGGTTGCTGACCAGAAGGCGCAGGCCAAAGCTCATGGTCTTGAAGACCTGCTCGGGGTTGGCGACTAATGGTCCTCGTCCAGTTTTCTCTTTGACTCCGATCAATGCGATGCCCGCCCCGATGATGACAAGTGCCAAGGAAACCCAAAGGGTTTGGTAGTAGCTGAGCGAAAAGAGGTCCAAGGAAGCGCTGGCGGTCAGCGCACCGAGCGTGGGAAGCCCGGAACTAAAAGCGACGTAGAACCATCCGATCGCCACGGCAAGCCGTTTGGCGTTGGCCGTGGCCGAAATCCAGACCAGAAATCCATAGGCAAAAAATGGGTAACCAAATCCGCGTAGGCCGTATGCGATGAAGATTAGCGGCATGCTCGAGGTGTTCAGCGCGACGCCCAAAAAGAGCAATTCGAAGATGACCCAGATGCCGGCACCGATGATCATCACCTTGCGCGGACCCCACAGGTCGGAGAGCGAGGCGGAGAGGAAGGCCGCGATCGCGACGGCCACGCCATAAATTGTCACGAGGGTGCCGGCCAATGGGATGGAAAATCCGTGTTCACCGGTCAGATACGGAGAGAGGATGTTGGTCTCTACGCCGTCGCCGATCATGAAGATCATTAGGCCGACAAATCCCCACAGCAGCGGACGGGGCAGCCCTAGACGATCAAAGATCGTTTGCTGGGCTGGCGTTGAATTCTGGGTCATGACGCTCCTTTGCGTTCGGCCAAACCGGTGTGATCAATGGAACCAATCTAACATCAATAAAACAAACTCAACAGATTTTTTGTTAAAAACTTCGGAAAAGTGATGTTTTGAGAGTTGCGACGCAGCATCTATCATCAGAGATGTGGCAAATCACGAATTCGATGTTGAAAATGATGCACCCGGTTCCATTCAGGGACTGCACCCCGAGCTGAGGCGCGATGAGATCACCGCGCACGTGAATAAAGTGCGCAGTACCCGGGTAGAAGAGCTCGCGGAACTCTTCTCGGTCAGCGCTATGACCATCCACCGCGACTTGGACTATCTGGCCAAAGAAGGTCGGATTGAGCGCATCCGGGGCGGCGCCCGCGCGATCACCGCCCGGCTGGCCGAACGCGACGTGCGACTACGTCGTCATCTGAATTCAGATCTTAAAGACCAGCTTGCTGCCACCGCGGCGCAGCTGATCGAGCGTAATTCGGTGATCGCGCTGGATGACTCCACGACCGTTGGTGCCATTGGAGCCCACCTGGAAGAACGCGAACCCTCTACCGTCATTACCCACTCGTTGGCATTGATGGGTGCGGTATCGGCGATGGCGCATATCGATATGGTGGGGCTCGGCGGACAGTACTATGCCGAAACCGACTCTTTTCTCGGCTCCATTGTGGACGAGCAAGCCCAAAGGCTGATGGCCGATGCAGTGTTTGTTTCGACGACCGCAATCAAGAACAACGCGCTGCTACACCCCGATGCAGAGGCGGCACGCACTAAACGCAGCCTGCTGAAAATGGGGCGACGCAAGGTCTTAGTGGTGGACTCCAGCAAATTTGAATCGGCAGGGATCTATCACGTGATGGATCTGGCCGAATTTGATGACGTGGTCATCGACGATGGACTCGATGAGGCGTTGTTAAACCAATTACAGGGGCTGGGCCCACGAATCCACATTGTCAACACCTCTGCAAAGGCGCAGTCATGAAACCAACTTATGTCCTGGGCATCGACTCGTCGACCCAATCCTGCAAGGCGCTCTTGGTCAACGCTGCTACCGGCGAAGTGGTGGCCGAACAGCGCAGCGGGCATCCGCAGGGAACCCAAGTTGATCCGCAGCACTGGATCACGGCTTTAGAAGAAGCCACCGAGGGATTGTTGGAACGAGCCAGTGCGGTATCAATTGCAGGGCAACAACACGGCATGGTGGCGCTGGATGAGCAGGGCGAACCCGTACGTGAAGCCATGCTCTGGAACGACATTTCCTCCGCGCCGCAAGCCAGAGAACTGACCGAAGAACTTGGTGGAGCGGCCGCCAGTGCGCGGAAGATCGGTAGCGTTCCGGTGGCCTCGCTGACCGTGAGCAAACTGCGCTGGCTGCGTGATCACGAGCCACAGAATGCAGCGCGTACCGCCCAGGTCCTGTTGCCACACGACTACCTCACCTGGCATTTGGGTGGACGCAAGGAAATAGTGACCGATCACGGGGATGCCTCCGGCACCGGATACTATGACCCGGCTGGACGTCGCTTCTTGCCAGAGCTCGCCGCCAGTGCGCTGGGACATCCGGTGACGTTGCCACGTTTGGCGCAGGCCAACGAGGCGGTAGGGCGCACCGTCAGCGGGGCGATGATCGGGGCCGGCACTGGAGATAATATGGCGGCCGCACTGGGACTGGATCTGCAACCGGGGGATGTCTGCATCTCGATCGGGACCTCCGGGGTGGCCTCCGCCGTGGTGAGTCAGAGTGTGCACGACGGTAGCGGTATGGTCAATGGCTTTGTTGCCGCCGACGGAAAGTACTTGCCACTGGCCTGTACCCTGAACGGAGCACCGGTGCTGGACTTTGGCGCACGGATGCTGGGGGTGGGACAACAAGAATTCTCTGACCTGGCCCTAGCTGCCGAGCCCGGGTCCCAGGGAGTTGTGTTGCTACCGTACTTCGGCGGGGAGCGTACCCCTAACAGGCCTGAAGCTACCGGACTTTTGCAGGGACTGCGAAGCACCACGACTCGAGAGCAGATCGCCCGTGCTTATGTGGAAGGGCTGTTGTGTTCCATGAAGGATGCGGTAGCTGCGCTGGAGGCAAGTACCAAGGTGGCGACGCGACGGATCTTGCTGATCGGCGGAGGTGCGCAGTCCGAAGCGGTACGCATGATCGCCCCACAGATTTTTGGGGTGGCCGTGGACGTTCCCCAGACCGCAGAATATGTGGCGTTGGGAGCGGCGAGACAAGCGGCATGGGCATTAAGTGGCAGCGCACAACCACCGCTGTGGAATATCGCCGATTCCACTCGATACGAGGCAGATGAATGCCCCGAAATTTATGCCAACTACGCGAAGCTACGCGATGACACTGAAGGCTGGAAATAGTTGCGTCATCGCGTAGCGTAGGAGATATGGATACGCTCTTCTTCGCCCACCGTGGCAGTTCCCATAAGTACTCGGAGAATACCCGTGCCGCCTACCTTCAAGCGATTGATGAGGGGGCTGACGGGATTGAGTGCGATGTCCACTTGAGCATGGACGGGCAAGTGGTGTGCCACCATGACCCCACGGTTGATCGCACCTCTGATGCCTCGGGTATGGTCTCTACCTTCACCCTTGAGCAGCTCAAGGCCATGGACTTCACCGGGGTGGTTCCCGCCGAGGTCCCGGCCGAGTACGGTACTGAGAACGAGCAGCTGCTCAGCTTGGATGAGCTGTTGGGGCTGATCGAGGAACGCGGCAAACCGGTGGGGCTCGCTGTGGAGATTAAACATCCGAGCCCCTTTGGGTATCTGCTGGAGGATCGGGTGTTACAGGTACTTGCTGCCCATAATTTTGACCCCCAGACTGGGCGGGCCGGCAGTCGGGGGCAGATCGCAGTGACCCTGATGAGCTTTGATCCCAACTCTCTGCGCTACCTGGGGCGCCGGGTTAATACCGATCTATTGTGCCAGCTGATGACCGAAGTGAACCCTGAATACATTCAGGAGCTTTTGGACTCCGGGCAAGTGGGCAGAGCCGGAGTGTACGCGGTGCTGTATCGCTCGGTAGCGGAGGGCATCGAACTGATTAATGCCGGCGGGGCTGGGATTATTGGTTCCGGGGTGGCCTGGACACGCGTGAATGAGCAGATGGTGCGCGGTTGGTTAGGGCGGGGTTTGCAGGCAAGGATTTGGACGGTAGACCGTGCCGCCGACGCTCAGTATTTGATCGATCTGGGGATCGGGGAGCTGACTAGCAACCGTCCGGTAGAACTTCGTAGGGAATTGGAGCGGCACTAAAACCATGAGCACGCAGAACATCGATCAGGTCAACCTGTATCTGCAGGACACTTATGTTTTTGCCACCGAAGCCAGCGTCATTGCGGCCGGCGAGGATGAGCAGGGCACATGGCTGGCAGTGAGCCCAAATATTTTCCATCCGCGCGGAGGCGGACAACCTGAAGATTCGGGCACCGTGGACGGGCGTGAAGTCAGCGTGCAACGCGATGAGGATGGGCTGGTCATTCTGCGCGGGGCCGAGGCCAAGCAGGTGGGCGCTGTGGTGCACACGCAGATCGATCGCGAATTACGTTTAAAGCATGCCGCCTTACACACCGCCGGACATATTTTGGGTTTTGCCGGGGAAGATCGGGGCTGGCGGCATAAGGGCCATTCACATTTCCCTGAACAGTCACGTCTGGACTTTGATCCACAGAGTGTTGATCTGCCGCTGACTGAGCCAGCCCAACGTGATCAGGCCAGGGCCTGGCTGCAACAGCGCGTTGAAGAACTGCTGGCCGGCGGGGGAGAGGTGAGCAGCGTGATGGATGAGGCGGGTCGACGGACCGTCGCCATCGCCGGAATCAACGCCGAACCATGCGGCGGCACACACGTCAGCCACGTGAATCAGCTCGTTGATGTGGTTATTGGCGAAGCCAAGGTGAAGCGCGGGGTGTACAAGGTGCGCTACGAGGCCAGCCATAGTGACTAAATTTTTGACCCCAGCGACCAAGATGGGGCTGTCCATTTCGATCGCTACCGGTTTGTATGGCATCTCTTTTGGTGCGCTGGCTATCGCTGCGGGCTTGAACCTGTGGCAGACCTTCGCGCTGAGCGCTTTGATGTTCACCGGCGGATCGCAGTTTGCCTTTATCGGAGTGATCTCAGGTGGTGGGGCAGGCTCGGCGGCCTTTTCTGCGGCGTCACTGCTGGGCGTGCGCAACGCTGTGTACGGCATGCAGATCAAACAGACCCTGCGCCCCGTGGCTAAACACGTTCCCTGGATGGCCCAAATGACCATCGACGAATCAACGGCAGTGAGCTTGGGGCAAACCGAAATTTCGGAGAAGCGTCGTGGATTTTTCACTGCCGGGCTTGGGATCTACCTGCTGTGGAACCTATTCACGCTGGTGGGCGCCTTACTCGGTGAGCGCATGGGAGATCCCGCGGCGTGGGGACTCGATGGTGCCGCCGTGGCGGCCTTTGTTGGACTGCTGTGGCCCAGACTGACATCGATGCAACCGGTATTGATCGCGCTGGCCGCGGCCATCGTGACCGCCTTAGCAGTGCCGCTTTCGGCGCCGGGTCTGCCGATTTTGATTACCGCCGCGCTCGCCGCAGTCTTTGCGGTAATAACTGCACGTAAGCAACCTGCCGCCACTGAGCACTCGCAGCTCACCCGGGTGAAGGGGGATCGAGAATGAGCGAGCTGAGTTGGTGGGTTTTGGCCGCGAGCCTCAGCGCCTATGTCATCAAACTCTGCGGCTACTTTGTACCTCGCACGGTCCTGGACTCTCCGATGATGGCCCATGTGGCCTCGACATTAACCGTGGCGCTCTTGGCATCATTGGTGACCGTAAATGCGGTGACATCTGGTCAAGAGTTGGTCCTTGACGCGCGGATCGGGGCGTTGGCTGCAGCGATTATCGCGTTGATCTTTAGGGCGCCATATTTGGTGGTGGTTCTGGCCGGTGCAGTGGCCGCGGTGCTCTTACGCGTCACCGGGCTAGCGGCCTAGGGGATGAAAGTGGGACAGTGGAGGCATGATTGTAGCTTTTTCTGTAGCCCCAAGTAACGATAACCCTAATGGTTCAGTCCATGATGCCGTTGCGGCAGCAGTGAAGATTGTGCGTGAATCCGGGTTGCCTAACCGCACCAGTTCCATGTTCACCGAAATGAGACATCTGGGACAGGGTAAGTCCATGATCGCCCCCGCCGGCGTCCAGGGAAGGATTCTCCCATGATCGTCGCATTCTCCGTAGCCCCTTCCGGCACTGGCAGCAACCCTGACGGCTCAGTGCACGACGCGGTCGCCGCCGCCGTGAAGGTGGTGCGTGACTCCGGTCTGCCCAATCGGACTTCGAGCATGTTCACGGAACTTGAAGGCACCTGGGACGAGGTCTTCGATGTGGTCAAGCGCGCAACCGATGCCGTCGCGCCATTCGGCTCGCGGATCTCGCTCGTGATCAAAGCCGACATCCGCCCTGGCTTCGAAGGCGAGATCGACGGCAAGCTGGAGCGGTTGGAGCGGGCCATCGAAGGCTCAGGAGAATAGAGCGCCCGCTGGGTCTTCCCCAGCGTTGACGCGAACACCGAATTGCCGCGCTGTTTTGAGGTCTAAGCAGCGCGGCAATTTGCACGCTGCCGGGACTGGTGCGCCAGTTTGAAGTGCGTCGCGCCGGCAGTTCCACAGTGCTGCCGCGCACTGCTTCGCAGGGCTTGTCCTTGGATACTCCGTACCCGGTTCGGGTTGCATGCCCGGGTTGCATGCTCGGGAGGCAATGAGTTGTAGCTGGAATGCTCGCGGAGGCTATGGCACGGATAGATGTAGGACGCACTCGACCTCCTGGCAATGCACTCTACCCGCAAGCCCAGATGGCGGCGCTTAATAAACAGGCCCTACAGCAACAGAAGGATATGCGCAGTGGTGTAAACGTTACTATTTAAGATATGTTCGGTTCGTATATCAGCCGAAGGAACACGGCTCTGTTGGTGCCCGCGCGGTCTTGCTGTCGAGCGTCATCCTCATCGCGTCGGTCCTCGTTCTCCTGGAACTGCGCAAGCCGCCCACTGCTTCACCGCTGTCCGAGTAACGGATCTCTGACTTCACATCGAAAGCGAGCAAACTACGCATGAAACCCATCTCTATTAGCGTCCCGAAGAAGAAGGCCGCAGGTGTCTCGGCTCTGGGCCTCGGAATGCTGATTGCTCTGACAGGCTGTGGCGCTGACGGCCAGAACACCACCGGCGAATCTCAGACCCAGGTCTTCTACCAAATGAACATGCAGGGCACCGGCGACGTCCCCGATCGCCAGCTCGTGATCGATGGAAGCTCTGTCTCCGTCTACAGCTTCCAGTGCGACGAGGACACCGCGTCCTTGTACACCGAGGGCGGCTGGCGAGGATCCCTGAGCGCAGACGGCAGCCAGATCGTGTGGACCGAGAGCGAGTCCGGCACCGACGACATCGTCTTCGCCGCTGACGGCAGCTCCATCCAGCTCAAGAACCAGCCCTGGAAGGCCATGCCTGAGGACGAGGCCTTCGACGCAGCCTGCAGCTGATATTCGATGAACCAGCCGAACAGCCCTGTCAAGGCGTATTTGCGCAGCGTATGGGGCATCGCTTCCAAGTTCGTCACCTGTGCAGTGATCGCCGTCATCGCAATCTTCTTGATCCTCTTCGGCATCGGCCTCATCGTGGCTTTGACACTCTGAGGCACATCGCCAGGCATGCAAAAGCCCCCTTGCCATGATGGCGAGGGGGCTTGTCAGTGGTGCAGAGCTCTCGTGTATCTCGCTCAGGCGTTGCTGTCGAGTCGCAGCGCCATCGACCGCACGATGGCTGGGCCGTAGCAACCCAGGGCCTGTCTTCGATTCGATCTTCTTCAACTCGGCCGGTCACCCGCGTCACACTTCGACTTCAACTGGAAACAACCTTAGTGAGTGGGCCCGCTCGCTCGATGGGAGCAGGTGCTGTCGAGAACATCCCGAAACACCCTGATCGCTAGACGAGGCGGCCGGTGAGAACCGAATCACTTGCACCCGAAGCGGTCTAAACCTCAGAAGGAGTTCGTCATGAAGCAGAAATTCGGCAAGCGTGTCGCCGCAGTCGCGGTGTCGTTGGGCCTGCTCGCGGGTGGACAGGCTGTGGCCGCCAACGCTTGGGAGTCCGTTGGGTTGAAGACCCAGTACCCATCCTCCGGTGGAACGTGGCAGTACGGATTCGAGAACGTAAAGCTGCGCTCGTACTACACCGTCAATAAGTGCCATGGCAGCACGGTCGAACGGAAGATCGACGGCAAGGTGGTCAACTCATCGCGGAGCGTTAACACTGCTGCCGGCAAGAAGTCGATTGCCGAGGTCTGGACCTTGAACTCGGCGGGTCTCGACGGCCAGTACTACTACCGGACGTGCTGATCGAACATCTGTTGAAGCGCGGCGCGACCTGCTCTTGCTGGTGCGCCGCGCTTGTCCGCATCCTGTACCGCATGGATTGAGGCTTGGAGGCCCAGTGCAGAAGAAGATCGTCGCGGCGACGATGACCGCCCTATTCGCCCTGTTGGGGTTCATGGCGGTGATGGTCACAGACTTCCATGACCGCGCCTGGCCGCTTGACCTCGGCGCGCAGTCCAAGATCACTTTGGACTTCAGTCAAACGTCCTTGGGACCCGCGCAGGCAACCGACTTAGTCGTGTCCATCGGTCAGGCCCAGGATCTTGGGTTGTACAAGCAGGCCCCGGACCTCGCAGATACCGGCAGTGATGTCTTCGTCGCTATGGATGGCCAGCCCTTGCAAAGTGTGCAGTGGTTCGGTGGCCAGACCGCATCCGAGGTCCTCGGGCTGGAACGTCTTGCGAACTCCTCGCCGGATGGCACCTACTTCGTTGAGAATCCCGAGCATCTGACCCAGGCTGTTGAACAACTGCAGGCCCAAGGAGTAGGCGTGGTGCGCACCGACGCATCAGTGCTGGATACAGTCCGCCAACTGGCCACCGAGAGCGGATTTGCCTCACCGGTGATGGCGGCCGCGCTTCTCGTTGCCGCATTAACGGTCTTCTGGCTGGCCTCCCGCGCTCGATCTAGGGCACTGAGGGTCCTGGGCGGCGGCAGCGCTTGGCGAATCCAAATTCAGGATATGGGCGGCTACTTGCTCCTCCTGCTGGGCTGCGCTGCACTGGTCGCTGCTCTCTCATGCGTGCTGGTCGGCATATTCCGAGGATGGGTCTACGTACCGGTCTTCGCCACAGGCCTGCTGGTATTCGAGGCGGTCACCGTGCTGATTTGCGTCGCGGTGATCCTGATCATGTCGTGCCTCGCATGGCCTAGCGCGGACTTGTTCGCTGCGCGCAAGCCCGCCGTAGTGACGCTGAGGGGTCCAGCGCGAGTCGTCCAGGCTGCCACCTTGCTCGCGCTGATCGCGTGCGCTGGACCCGCCTGGACAGCTTCCCAGGACGCCGGGCAGACGGCCCGGCAGTTGGCGACTTGGAATGAGCTCTCTGACCAGGTTGCTTTGAACTTCGCGATGAGCGAGCAGTACTTCGACCAGATCGCGCCTCGGGTGATGCAAGTCGTCGCCTCTGCTGAGGATGAAGGCCAGGCCGCAATGTCGTACACGATCGCAGAGGACGATTGGCAGGGTGATTTCGGGCAATATTCGGCGATCTCGCTGGTGAACCCCGGATGGATCGACCTCGTTGGCGAGGCAACTGGCAAGGATCCGCTGGTGCCGGTTAGTCGGGAACAAGTCGCAGAACTGCTCGACCGGGAGCTTGGCCCCTCGCTGGATCTGTGGGGTGGCCAATCGCGCTCGGGAACCGACGTGCTGGCAGATCTTCGGGCTTACCAGCCTGCTCCAAATGTGGCGTTCCCTGTCGCTGACGGCGGCTCCTCGGGGCAGCTGAGCTTCCTGGACGATGTGCTCGTTCTCGAGACCCCAACGATTTCCACGGTCTTCGACGCGCCAAATCTCATCAGCTTGGCTTCCACGGGCAATGTCGTGCTAACCGGCGTCGGCCCGACGCAGGAACGATTGAACGCGGCGGGGCTCGATGCCCAGCACCTCGAGACGATGGGTGTCGAAGGAAGCATAAACCCGCTCTATGTCGCGGAGCAGGGCATCCTGCAAGCACAGTACGCCGCTTATCTCGCGCGCATCCTGGCCGTCTCCGTCGCTGCTCTGGCGGTCGCATTCCTTGTTGCTGCGGGCGTGAACGCGATGGTGGCGGCTTTGCTCAACGCCCGGAGGGACTTTCCGATGCGCCTGACTGGGGCGACCTGGGAGCGCACCACCAGGTCCCGCGCTATGAAAGACCTGATCGTCGGCGGCCTTCTGGTGATTCTGGTCCTCGCATTCCAGATCGCCAACCCTGCCGCGCTTCTCGCGACAGCGGTATCCGGTGTCGCTGGCCTCGCAGCCCTGTATCTCAGCCATAGCGCGGCCGCTGCGGCTGTGTTCTCCCGCGTGACTCACCGCAAGTTCTAGGAAGGGACCACCATGATCATCGAAGCGCACGACGTGAGCGTGACCATCGACCACCGCCAGATTATCCACGGCGAGTCCGTGCGATGCGCGCCCGGGGAGATGACTGCCTTGATCGGCCCCTCGGGCTCGGGCAAGACGACATTGCTGCACACGCTGGGCTTGCTGCTGCCGCCCACCAGTGGGCACATTACTGCTGATGGCGCTGTGGTCTCTGGCGGCACCCCTCGGGCTCGCAGGGCGTTCTGGCGCGACCACGCGGCGTTCGTCCTTCAGGACTACGGCATCATCGACGACGAGCCTGTCTCGTTCAACGTCGCGATGCGCCGCACCCGCGGCTCTGATAAGAAGCTCCAGGAGGCCCTGGAGCACGTAGGCCTGGCCGGCCGCGACTCGGAGCTGGCCAGCCACCTCTCCGGCGGCGAGAAGCAGCGCTTGGCACTGGCACGCGCCGTCTACCGTGACGCAGGCATCCTGTTCGTCGACGAGCCGACTGCTTCGCTTGACGCGGCCAACCGGCAGCTGGTCGTCGGTCTCTTCGCTGGATTCGCGCGACGTGGGGCGACGGTCATCGTCTCCACCCACGACGACGAGATGATCGCCGCCTGCGCCCGCCAGCACCGCATGAACGTCCCGGCGGCTGCCACCGCCCCCACCCACTGAGGAGAGAAGAAATGACCGGACCCATGACTCAGCAGCCCAAGTCCCGCAGGGGAATCATCGTTGCGGTCGCCGTGATCGTCTGCGGGCTTGCCGCCGGAGCCATCGTCTTGGGAGGAATCCTCCCGCTGGGCGGAGGCAATACCCACCCTCCCTGCGACCAGCTGCCCAGCGCAGCGCAAGCCCGCGATGCTCTGGAGGACAATCCAGGACTCGTCTCTCAGTTGCGCGACGCCGGCTCTGGTGTCTCAGTAGGAGTCGATTCACCCGGATGCGACAATGGGAACCAAGCGCTGATCGACGTGACATACTCCACCGGCGAGGAGCGTGATCACATCGACGCGGTTCTGACACGCAGCGACGGCTTCGGGGTTCCCGTGTACGTCCACGAACGCTGAGAAGAAGCTTGCCGCCGTACGTCACACTTCAGGTGATGCCGGAAACAACAACGGTAAGAAGCCGTATGCAATGGAGGGTGCGGGCCAGTTGGCCCGCAGGAGAGATGCGGGTGGTGCCGTTGGCGTTGTTCTCGGAGTTCTACGAGCGCCACTATTCCCTGATTCTGTCGACTGCCGAACGGCGGCTCGATTCATTGCATGATGCCGAGGAGATCACCACAGAGGCGTTCAGGATCGCTTGGCAGCACTATCTCAAGGGCAACGACCTCAGCCTTCCCTGGCTCTACCGAGTCGTCCGAAACCTGATCGGCAATGAGTACCGCAGTCGATCTCGGAAGGCAGCACTCCATGAGAAGCTCGTCGCTGATTTCAATCCTACGACACAGGTCTATGACTCGTTGGCTGAGGTCCGAGACGCGATTGAGGACCTGAGCCCCTCTCACCGGGAGGTATTGATGATGACGTACTGGGAGGAATTGACCGCTCCCGAGGTCTCCGGGATCCTCGCTATCCCTGCCACCTCAGTGCGTGCACGGTTGGTTCGCGCGCGACGTGCGCTGAAAGCAGCCCTGGAATCTGCTGGCGGATCTTATTCGGAAGTAGGAGTTCGCCCGGTGGCTGACGAGGAAGAGGTGAAGGTCCATGAATGACCCAATCGGAGACCTGGTCCGTGCTGCGAAGCCGGGAACCGTGCGCAGAACATCTCCCTTGAGCAGCAAAGCCGTGGGAGAGCTCGCCGAATATCGAGCCGCGGAACAAGCCCTCGGAAACACTACCGTCGGCCAAGTGCGAGCCTTGCGCCGTAGGAACCCCTGGTCATGGGGCATCGGCAGCATGGTGGCCGCCGCAGTGGCTCTGCTGATAGTAGTTACTGTTGTGAACCTGCCCCGGCCGGCGTTCGCCGCAACGCCACCGATGCTGGATGCCGTTCCCATGACTGAATCATCTTCGAGTCTGCTGAACGAGATGGCTGCCATGAGAACCGGAAGCACGAAACTGCCCACCACGCTTACGACGCACTCCTGGGCATTGAACAGCGAGATCGGCGACGATGGGCAGATCATCGAGTCGAACACAGAGCCCGAGAGGATCCAAACGGTCTTCGCTCTGGACGGAAGCGTACATGTGACGATAGTTGCCGCTGAGCCTTTCCCCGGCCAGAAGCACGAAGGCCTTGTTGCACCCGGCACGCTCCTTGCCGAGGACGTCTACGCTCCAGGCGAATACGGATTATCTGTCGATGACGGTCCGCCGAACACGTCTGCCAAGGTTGGCCAGTACCTGATCGATTTCTCTGGTAATTCTTCACTCACAGCTAGCCAAACGATTCGGGAGATCGGCAACGTTGCGACGTCGTTGCCTCTGAGTCCAGGGCAGGAAGCCGCCCTGCTGGAGCATCTTGCCTCAGTGGATGGCATCACTGTCGTTGGCGAAGTCACCGATCGGCTTGGCAGACATGGCATTGCATTCTCGGGGGACGACGGAGACTACCGGCAGATGCTGATCGTCTCGCCGGATAACGGAGCGCTTCTGGCAATCGAGACCGTCTACACGGGCCAGGATCGCTCGGACATCACCTCTCCGGCGGTCGTATATTACGGTGCTTGGGAGAATCAGCACTAGACAAGGATAAAAATGAATATGAAGACCATGCGACATACGATCGCAGCCACGCTGAGCCTGTTGCTTGCGCTCACAACGGCATTCGCTGCACCGGCGTCCGCCACTGACGAGTCAACGTCTATGCAGGGCCGCATAGAGGCCGTCATCGCCGAGTATGGCGGCATCCAGACCGGGTGGAATCAGGTTTCCTGGGGTGAAGGAGTAGCTGTCCTCGACCTGAGTGTTGAGCAGGTCGAAGGAGCTGTTTCGGCTCTGGCAGCATCTACGTGTGCATCCGGTCGTTACTGCGCCTACTCCGGTACAAGTTACGGTGGGAATCGGCTGACCTATAGCGCTTGCCCCGCTTCCTACACCAGCTTTGGAGCGCTCGGTGGACCGGTGCGCTCAGTGAAGAATAGCCGTTCATCGGGCACCGTGCGGGCCTACGCCAACTCCACCGTGGTCGCGACGCTCGCACCAGGGGCCGGGGATGCAATCGTCTCGGGTGTGACGAAGCTGACCTGCTCCTAACCACAGACTGGCGAAACCCGTTCAAGACGTCTCGCCCCACGATGACCCCCGTGATCATGATCGCGGGGGTCTTCCTGCTGTCCTGTCTGCAGAGGGTTGCAGAAAGTAACCTTATGTCGCGGCCCACACCCCAATGGCTTCCGCCGCCTCGCCGAGAGTCATGTGGTAGACGAATGTCGGCCCATGATCTCAGCATCTCGGGGCGCAATGGAACCCTGCTGTTCCATATTTGTCTTCCTTCTCGATGGATCCGTCGAAGACGGCTCGGGACTCACGTCGAAGTTGTGAACCCGTGTCGTGGAGAGGTGTCCGTCATGCCTGAAGAGAACAAGCCCAGCGTCTGGATCGGTTGCCTGGCCTGCTACAACGAAGGCCATTTGCTGGGCGAGTGGTACGACCTCAACGATGCCCAGGACGTGACAGTAGAGATGCTGCACGAAACCGTGCGCCGACCGGTCGGCAGCCATGAGGAGCTGTGGGTCTTCGACAAGGAGAACCTGCCGATTGATGGCGAATGCTCGCCGCTGGATATCGCGCCGTGGGCGACGGCCTACGAGCGGCTGGGCGACGACCTGTGGCCCGCGTTCTGCGCCTGGGAGCACTCCGGCGAAGATACGGAGCAGGACGCCAGCCTTGAGGCTTTCGAAGATCAGTACGCAGGGCGCTGGGAATCGTTCGCCGACTACGCCAGGGACCTGGCCGATGGCATTGCCCTGCTCGATGGCGTGCGCGAAGAGATCACCAGATACTTCGACTGGCAGGCATGGACCCGGGACCCGGAGCAGGAGCACGCGACAGCCATCGCACCGGGTGGCGGGGTGTTCGTCTTCCGGTCGGTCTAGTTCGCTGCGCTCAACGCTCTACAAGCTTGGTCTTCACATGGATCGACTTCGGGTGCCGGGCGCAGACCACCGCGACCAGCTCCGTCAGCGGCATGCCCAGCGCATGGGCGATCCCGTGGAGGGTGCTGATTTTCGCGGCAACGCGCCCCGCCTCGATCTGGATGATCGACTTGCGGTGCACTCCTGCGGCTTCGGCCAGCCGGTCGATCGACATGCCCTGTTCGCGGCGGGTGCGTGCGATCTCGACGCCGAGGGCATGGATATCGGGTACTGGGGCGGGCATGCTTCCACACTCCCGCAGGCGCGTTCATTGCACAGTAACCTAAACGCGCCTATATTTGATAGGTTTGGTTCGTAGACGAGAAGAATTGATGGGGTACGCCACGGATATTCACCGAAATTGAAGGCGAATGGGACGAAGTGATGGAGGTCGTTAAGCAGGCAACCATGGCCGCTGGGCAGTTCGGTTCGCGAGTTTCACTGGTGCTCAAAGCCGATATTCGCCCCGGCTATGAAGGCGAAATTGATGCGAAGATTCTGCGCCTTGAGAAGGCTATTGAAGAGATCTAACGCGTTGAATGCTGCTTGCTGAGTCGACGCTCAAATTCGTCATCGGACTCTGATGCGAACGGAGGGGACTTGATGATCAGGAAGTACACCGCTAGCGCGCACACTATGGCGACCGGTGCGCCGACCCATAACGCGTATTCGGTTCTGCGAACCAAGCCGGCAATGACCGGGCCGATGAGCATCGGGACGATGTAATAGTAGTGACGCGGGGTGGCCGGGCCCCAGGAGCGCTCGAGCTTTGAGATGAGGCTGAATCCTACGGCCAGCAGTACACAACCGAGCAAGATGACCCAGAAAGTCGAAGACAGGCTAATCGTCAGAGTCAACGAGCCCACCAAACCCGCGGTGAGGTAGGCGTACTTAGTATTCTGATGCAAGCCCGCTCCTGTTTCTGCGACTATAAATCCTGTACTGCTCTTAGTATTTTTTCAAACACTTGGAGAGTTCGCAATCATACTTAAGTAGGAGGGGTGCCGTAGGCTAGAGGGGTGCCACATTTGAACGACTACAGAATTCGCTTGGCTACAGAAAATGACGTACGCCCAGCGCTGGAAATGAAACTTCACTCTTGGCGCCAGGCCTATTCGACGCTTCGCGAGCCCGACTTCTTTGACCACCATGAGCAGCAGCTCGACGGCCAGGTAGCGTGGTGGGAACGTGGGCTAGCCTCCGGCGCACAATTTTTTATTGCTGAAGACGCGCAAGGAAAGATCATCGGTTTGGCCGGCGGCACTCCCACCATCGACGAAGACAAAGACGCCGGTGTCGAGATTGAACTGGGCATGCTCTACGTCGACGCGCAGTACTACGGCAGCGGCCTGGGCGCGCACCTCATGGAAGTAGTGCTCGGCCAGCGCGAGGCACTGGTATGGGTGATCGAAGGCAACGATCGGGCGATCGCATTTTTTGAAAAGCATGGCTTTAGGCCTGATGGAACCACCGAAGCACTGGTCGGTACCTGGCAGGGACTGACCGAGCGGCGGCTGGTGCGCTCACATGGCTAGGGATACCAAAGATTCACTGCTTGGCGAATTCCCCATCGACACCGGAACCGCGATCATTGAGGCCGACCCCTACGGTGGCAACCGCTACATCCTCAAAGTTAATGGGGTGCCGTCCTCGCACGTGGATTTAGATGATCCCACGTACCTAGATTTTGAGTACATGCGCTGGATGGAGCCGATCTTCACCTTCGGTTTTAGTGCCGACGAGTTTGACGGGCGCGCCCGCAAGTTACGTGTATTGCACCTGGGCGGTGGTGGATGTTCCATGGCTCGCTGGGTGGCCGCCAGCTACGAGAATGCTCGCCAAGTTGTGGTGGAGCTAGATGCCAAACTCGCCGAATTAGTGCGCACCAGTTTTGATGTGCCCCGCGCGCCGCTGGTGCGGCTACGCGTGGGCGATGCCGGCCAAGTGCTGCCAACCCTGAGTGATGACAGCCGCGATGTGATCATCCGCGACGTTTTTGCTGGAAGTACCACCCCGAGGCAGTTGACCACCGTGGACTACGCCCGCCATGCCCAACGGGTACTGGATCGTGGCGGGGTGTACATCATGAACTGCGGAGACACCGCGGATCTGGCCGGCGCCAAGGCCGAGGCAGCCACCTTGTTAGCGGTCTTTGAGCATGTTGCGATGATTGCCGACCCACCGATGCTCAAAGGCCGACGCTATGGAAACATCGTCTTTTTTGCCAGTGATGAGCCGCTGCAACTCGGCGCCGGATTTGAACGTAACCTGCGCACCGCGCCGTTGCCGGCCCAGCTGGTTTCAGGTGCCGGCGTGCAACGCTTTGCCACCGGAGCTAGTCCGATCGTTGATTAGTCGGTGGTGCCTAACTGGTAGCGCGAACCGTTAGCATCGCGCACCAGTAGCTGATGGTCCACCATGTAACGGCGCAATAATGCAACGTCGGGGTGGAAAACGTGCAAGCGCTCGTTGAGTTGTTCCTCGCGTAGCTGCTCTGCGTCGGCGATTACTGCGTCGCGGATATAACGCATGACCTCGTGGCGGTCGCCCGGCTTGGCCGGCAGGGTATCCAGCTTGTGGCCGGTGAAGAAACGCTGAATGTCATCCCGGTCAGCCTTCTGTGTGCTGCGTGAGGCCAGGGTCTGCGTCAGCAGGTTGTCGTTTAGGACCCAGCGGTGCTCTGTCTGGCGCAAAAGCCCGATCTTTTCCCAACTGGCTAGATCCTTCAGCTGGTTCTTGCTTGGTTGTTCGGGTAGCTCATCTCCGGCGAGCACCGTCGAAAGTAACTGTCGCATCCGTGGATTTTTCAGTCCGGCGGCCACTTGGATCCATGTGCCTGTGATGTTCTGCTCTTCGCTCATGCTTTCATCCTAACCAGCCCCGGCTGGGCCCGCGGAATGAAAACAGCCCGCCATGACTAGGTCATGACGGGCTGTTATCGACGGATCCTAAGGGTTTAGACCCCGGCCCACATCTCGATGAGTCCAATGCCGAAGAACAGGACAAAGGCTGCGGAAACAACCCACATCAGTGGGTGGATTTCCTTGGCGCGGCCCTGGGTGGCGCGGATGAAGACGTAGGAGATGAAACCTGCACCGATACCGTTGGCGATCGAGTAGGTAAATGGCATCAGGGTGAAGGTCAGGAACGCTGGCAGCGCAATGCCCCAGTCGTTCCAGTCGATCTTGGCGATCTGGGTGATCATCATGAAACCAACTACAACCAGTGCCGGAGCGACAGCTTCGAAAGGCACCAGGTAGATCAGTGGGCTCAGGAACATGGCAACGATCATCAGCAGGCCGGTGACCACCGAGGCCAGACCTGTACGTGCGCCTTCGCCGATGCCCGCTCCGGACTCCACGAAGATCTGCGCCGAGGAGCTAGAGGTACCGCCACCGACGATCGCGCCAGCTGCATCAACCATCAGCACCTTGTCTACATTCTCGATCTTGCCGTTTTCGTCCATGGTGCCGGCCTCGGAAGCCAAGCCCACCATGGTGCCCATGGCGTCGAAGAAGATCGACAGCAAGATCACGAAGGCCAACAGCGAAGCGGCGGTGAAGCCCAGCTTGTTGAAGGCGCCAAAGATATTGACGTGCCCGATCAACGACAGGTCAGGCAGGGTCCAGTTAGGCATAGAAGGAACAACCAGCGACCAGGTACCAGTCTTGAAGGTGCCAATGTGGAAGATTGCTTCAAGGATGTTGGCGATCACTGCCGAGATGACGATACCGATCAGGATCGCGCCCTTAACCTTGCGAACTACCAGAGCCATGGTCAGCAGCAGGCCAATGATGAAGACCAGAATTGGCCAGCCCATCAGTTCGCCATCAAAACCAAGGCCTACGGGAACGGTGGTCTTTGCGGCATCAGGCACACGCTGCACGAAACCAGCGTTTACCAAGCCGATCAGTGCGATGAACATACCGATGCCCACCACGATGGCGGTTTTGAGCCCTGCCGGCACCGCGTTGAAGACCGCGGTTCTGAAGCCGGTGAGCACCAAGATGAACATGACAACACCGGCGACGAGCACCAGCCCCATGACATCTGGCCAGGTAAGTTCCGGGTTGGTGGCCACAGTGATGGCCACAAAGGCATTCACACCAAGGCCGGTGGCCATAGCGAAGGGATGCCGGGCCCAGATGCCCATGATGATGGTCAGGATGCCGGCGACAAAGGCGGTGACCGCGGCAACGCGCTGTATGCCCAACTCGCCACCCGAAGCGTCAGCACCGGAAAGTACCAGTGGGTTCAAAACGACGATGTAGCTCATCGCGAAGAAGGTGGCGATGCCGCCGCGAACTTCGGTAGAGAACGTGGAACGGCGTTCCGAAATCTTAAAATAACGATCTATGCGCGCGCTCATGGAGCTCTCTGGCGCAGTTTTGGTGGAGGAGGACATAGAAAAATTCTATGTTGTTTTAGTTGCGTATTGATACCTAATCTCCAACTAACTAGGCGCAATCAAAAATCTTTAGACCCAACTCACACCTCTAAGTGCCAAACCAAGTACATTGGAGGTAAGAGAAGTCACATTCATGGTGAATGACAGTTAAGAAGGAGCGATTCTGATGAGTGATCAAACGCCAGTCGCAGCAGAGAAAATCGAAGGCATCGTCGTCGGTGTTGACGGTTCGCAACAGAGCAAATGCGCTTTGCGTTGGGCAGAGCGAGAGGCGGTACGCCGTGGCAGCGTACTAAATATTGTCTCGGCCTACACCATCCCGGTTTTTGCTGCTTCCTCGATGGATGCAGGCTACTCAACTTTGGATGATGACTTGATTCGCGGCGGAGCGGAAGAAATCGTTCGCCAGGCCAGGGCCGAGCTTGAAGGCAGTACTGCAAATATTCGCACCTACATCGAGTCCGGAGATCCGGCCGGTGTGCTGCTGGACCTGAGTCAGGATGCGGAGCTAGTGGTCGTAGGTACCCGAGGACGGGGTGGCTTTGTCGGCCGTTTGCTTGGCTCGGTCTCATCGGCATTGCCGGCACACTCCAAATGCCCAACCGTTGTGGTGCCATTGTGCATGTCTAAAGAGCAAGAAAACGGTGCAGAGAATAATGTCGACCGCAAAGCGGTGGTAGTGGGTATCGATGGTTCGGAACGTGCTCGTTCGGCAGTGCTAGCTGGCGCGGATGCGGCGATGGCCATCGGCTTGCCGATTCGACTAATTTGCGCGGTGCCTCCGGTGGGTGCAGCGCTTGCATGGATGCCAGCGACCATTGACCAGGAAGCGGTGCTAGAAGACGTCCGCTACCAGATGGGGGTAGGTACCAGATGGTTGAATTCCCACTACCCGGATCTGAAGATCGAAACCGACGTGGTTTCAGGTCCTCCGGTCGAGGTGCTGATTCGCGAGTCTGAACATGCAGTGCTTACGGTAACTGGTTCACGAGGCCGTGGCGGGTTCACCGGTATGCTGCTGGGCTCCACATCGCAAGGCGTGCTGCACCATTCAAAGGGGCCAGTGATGGTGGTTCCTGATTCGGATGATCCGCGCCTGGAAGACCGACACAAGTTTGATACTCGCGCTCAAGAGCAGTAGCGCGAGAGTTATCGCGAACTAAAAAAGAGCAACGGCCACGCACCCAAAGGGTGCGTGGCCGTTGCTCTACGTTGGTAGCTGCTTAGTAGCGGGCTGCCTGTGAGTAGAGGTTGTTGACCCAGCTCAGTGGCGTTACCGAAATACCAGCGCTTGGGTTACGGGCGTGAACTACATTGCCGTTACCGATGTAGATTGCCACGTGGTAGAACGATGCTCCACCGTTGGAGGAGGAGAACACCAGGTCACCTGGGCGCAGATTGCTCAGCGACACGTGCTGTGGAGCGCTAAAGAACTGCTGAGTGGACGTACGTGGAAGGCTAATGCCCGACTGGCTGTACGCACGCTGCGAGAAGCTCGAGCAGTCAAATGCGTTTGGACCATTGCCACCGTAAACGTAGTACTTGCTTGGATCGTCAGCGGTCTTCAAAGCCCAAGCGAAGGCTGCTGAATAGCTACGGCCTGAAGACTCTGGCTCAGGCTCAGCGGTCTTGGTAGGTTTTGGCTCTGCAGTTTTAGTTGGCGTTGGCTTCGGGGTTGGCTTTGGAGTAGCCGTCTTCGTTGGTTTCGGCTCTGCAGTTTTGGTTGGCTTTGGCTTCGGGGTTGGCTTTGGAGTAGCCGTCTTGGTCGGCTTGGGCTCTGCAGTTTTGGTTGGCTTTGGGGTAGCTGTCTTCGTAGGCTCAGGGTCAGCCGTCTTGGTCGGCTTAGGCTCTGCAGTCTTAGTCGGTTCCGGCTCGGCGGTCTTGGTCGGCTCCGGCTCCGCGGTCTTGGTCGGCTCCGGTTCCGCAGTCTTGGTCGGCTCTGGGGCGGCTGACCTAACAGGCTCAGGTGCAAGGGTCGGGGTGACGGTGTCCACCTCTAGGGCCTTCGGCTTGACCGTTGCTTCGTCTTTAGAGTCTTCGCTTGGCTCAAGTTCCTGTGGTGCTGCTACAGCCAGTGGCTTGACAGCTTCAGGCGATTCTTTGGGAGCTTCAGCGGTGTCGGCGGTAGCGATGACTTCCTGGAGGGCAGCTTCCTGCTCTTCAGCCTCTTTTTTCTCAACTGCCTTGCGGACTTCAGCTTTTTCTTTCTGCTGCAAAGTAGCAAGGTTGCTGATTAGTTCATCGCGAAGTTTCTTTTCCGGATCAACAGCGTTCTCGTAGGTGCTCAAGGTGCTGTTGGCGGTGGCCGCAGCTTCATCGTATTTAGTGGCAGCGTCTTGTGCGGCACTTTGGGCTGCGTCAGCGTATTCCTGCCACGCGGTTACCAAGGACTCTGCTTCAGACGCGGTGTTGACTGACTTAACCTGCTGCTCGCTCAGCGCATCGATCGTGGCGGCCTTCTGGAACAGGTCACCGTTCTGGTTGTCATCCAGCAGGAGACCCAGAGTGGAGTTCCCGGCACCATTGCGGTAAATGTCCGAGGCGATCGCGCCCAGGTCCTTGCGGCTCTGTGCCAGATATGTCTTTGCGTACTCAAGCTGCTTGACTGCCTTTTCGGCGTCGGCGGTGCGCAGGTCGCGTTCTTCGCCGGCAGAGAGTAGTGACTCTTGTGCCTGAGCGGCTTCGTTTTCAACTCGTTGCATCTCGGCACGGCTAGAAGCCAGTGACTCTTCGATGCGAGCGATCATCGCATTGGTCGAGTCTTTGTTCTTCTTCGCTTCCTTGATCTCTGCATCTGTAGGCAGAGCGGATGCGTTAGGTGCTGCTGCGATAGAGATTGCGGTAGGGAACGTAGCAACGGTTGATGCAGATGCAGGTAGAGCACCGGCAAGGCAGGATGCTGCTAGGGCAAGTGTGCTTGCAGCGACACCGAGCGTGTGGCGAGTAGCCATATCGTTCCTCACTAAGTACGTGGATGACGTGGAACCTCTAAACGAGACTTTCTGAGGTAGAAAGATCACGATTCGGATAAGGCTCCAGATAGCACATTAGGCTAATCGCGACACACTTGGCAACACTGTTCACATCAGTCACATGAATCCCAAACATGTAATTCATCAGCGGTTATTCGGGGTGATCTGCGGGAACATGCGATTGGTCAGCGTCAACTTTCTGAAAGAAAGCTTGGAAAAATTTTTAGAAAGCGTAGCCCGTTGCGTTACACCAAAGGCCATTGATGAAGCTTTGGTAACGCGAACCACGGAACTCGAAGCGTGAATCATGCCGGTCCCAAAAAGTGGATGCATTAATAGGGAGCGTTTGTGAAAGTGGTGAAGCGAACGAGCGGTCTTGAGCTGCCCTGGGGCTTGGCGCAGGATAAATCGTGTGGCATGCCTCTCGTTCAATAGGCTTCTCACCACGGAACTTAGTGCAATTTGTGAGGCAGATCTCAAAACAAGTTTTTGCTAATTTTGGCTCAAGACCACCCCAGTGCATGCAATTTTTCGTCGTCGATACCGAAGTGGTGAGCCACTTCGTGCATGACCGTAATGCCAACTTCGCGCACCACTTCATCGTGTGTTTCGCATGCTTTCAAGGTTGGGTTCTTGAAGATTGTTATGCGGTCGGGCAGGGCTCCAGCACTCCACCCTGCGTCTCTCTCGGTGAGGGCAGTCCCCTCGTATAGCCCCATAATTTCAAGGTTTTTTGGCTCTCCGGGGAGTGGCGTGTAGTCATCTTCAATGAAGAAGATGACGTTTTGCATCATGGCGAAGATGGCGTCGGGGATGGAATCAATGGCGCGCTCGACTAGCTGTTCAAACTCGTCGTCACTGATGTTCAAAAGCATGATTTCAGCCTAGGTCAGAGACCTGAGATCAGAGTCAAAATTTCGGTCAGGGCGCCGATTTTGCGAAATCAAAAAACCTACGTATAGTTATTGGAGTCCGCTACGGAGAGGCAACAAACCGAAGCGAACAACTTAGGCCCCCATCGTCTAGCGGCCTAGGACACCGCCCTTTCACGGCGGCGGCACGGGTTCGAATCCCGTTGGGGGTACAAACAATCATTCTGTGATTGTTAGATGAAGAAATTCATTGGCTTGCGAAAGCAAGGCCCTGTAGCGCAGTTGGTTAGCGCGCCGCCCTGTCACGGCGGAGGTCGCGGGTTCAAGTCCCGTCAGGGTCGCTCAATTTACTAATCTATTAGTAAATTTGGTGTCCATTAAGTGATACCAGGCTCTGTAGCTCAGTTGGTAGAGCGTTCGACTGAAAATCGAAAGGTCACCGGATCGACGCCGGTCGGAGCCACGCAGGCCCTCGGTTTACCGAGGGTTTTACTGTGTGTAATGAAATAAATTCATAACACTAGGCCCTGTAGCGCAGTTGGTTAGCGCGCCGCCCTGTCACGGCGGAGGTCGCGGGTTCAAGTCCCGTCAGGGTCGCATACAAACAGAAGCTCCGGTTGTTCACCGGGGCTTTTGCTGTATCTGGGGAACATCAGTTGGCCCGACCAAGATGCCTCGGACCCAACCAGCGGTTACTTAGCCGGCGATACGCTGCCGCAGCGCCAGTCATGTCTCCATCTTCCATTGATTGAAGGCCGTCCATCAGATCGCTCGCTGAATCATCGGGCCATACAATTTCTGCCAGTAAGCCATAGTCCAGTTCGATGACTGAGCGGTCATCAAAAGATTCTAACCAAGCTCCAAGGTCACCCAGCTCTTCAAAGAGCTGAGAATGAGGTGCGTGGGTGACCAAAGTCTGAACGGCCCAAGCTAGACGTTCTACTGCCTGATCGAAGCCGATATACACGCGCACAGCTTTCAATCGATCGCCATCATGAACGGTTTCGCATTCGTCGTCTTCGCGGAATAGGGCGAACCAACTCAGTGGAATTCCCCAGGACGAAGTGCGGGTGTGTAGATGTGTGAGATCTGCTGCCAAGCGTTGAGGGTCGATACGCTGCGAATTGGCTTCACGCGAAACCGGCGGAACCAAAAGATCAAAGACCTCTGGGCGGATTGCTTCCTCGGCCTGCTCGGCAGCCAAGACGCTACGGGCCTGTAGCTGGCCGGGACAGTAACGAGTGTGCTCGGTACCCTGATAGTCCAGTGTCTTCACGCTACGGAAGAATTCTGGTTCATCATGTGGGAATGGGTCAGAGACATTTCGCAGGGTGCGTTGCCACAGACCCTGATTTTCAAAGTCATCCCATTGATCAGCGGTACGCGCCGGTGCCCTGAGGATGATTGACTGGGCCCAGTCTTCAAAGGTATCTAGTGGTTCGTAGACCCGAAGAAAAGCGGTAGCAGAAGTGAGTTCGCTGATGGGCCCAGTCAGTTTAGAATTCATAATTAGTCGGACAGCTCCACAATGACAGGAGCGTGATCGCTTGCGCCCTTACCTTTGCGTTCTTCGCGGTCGATGCTCGCTGACGTGACACGTGCGGTCAGCGCGGGTGAAGTTAGTGAGAAATCAATGCGCATACCTTCGCCCTTAGGGAAGCGCAGTTGCGTGTAATCCCAGTAGGTGTATTGTCCCTCGGTGTAATCTCGAACAACATCCTTGAATCCAAGGTCCTCGAAGGCAGCGAACGCGGCGCGTTCTGGTGCTGAAACGTGGGTTAGCTTGTTTTCAATGAAGAAGTCGATATCCCAGACATCTTCATCTTTTGGAGCGATGTTCCAATCGCCCATCAAAGCGATCTGCGCGTCAGGATTTTCCTCAAGCCACTGACCGGAGCGCTGTTTTAGCTCATTAAGCCAGTGAAGTTTGTAGCCCATATGCTCGTCATCAAGTGCTCGGCCGTTGGGGACATATAGACTCCAAACCTGCACTCCGCCACAGGTGGCAGCGATGGCGCGAGGCTCCTGAATGGGGTTCTTGCCACCCTTGCCGAATTTCGGCTGACCTTCGAACGTGCGCTGGACGTTTTCGAGACCTACGCGGGATGCGATGGCTACGCCATTCCACTGATTTACGCCAAAGTGCGCTACCTCGTAGTCATTGTTTTCAAACAACTCCCACGGAAAATTTTCGTCTTTGCATTTTGTTTCCTGAATAGCCAGGACGTCTACGTCGTTGCGCTGCAGCCAATCCTCGACACGATCGGCACGGGCTCGTAGAGAGTTCACATTCCAAGTAGCAATCTTCACAAGTTCAACCTATCAAGTTTGCGAGACTGTGCCACTTCAATTTACTTGGAAGTCCGAGTATATTCTTAGGCAAGCCGTGACGCCATTCGCTACTAGGAGGCAAAGTTGCCTGAAATTCTGACTGAACGACGCGGGCATTTGGGCTTGATTACCCTCAACAGACCAGAAGCACTCAATGCGCTTAATACTGAAATGTGTCAGACCGCCTTGGATGCTCTATTGCAGTGGCGTGATGACCCTGACGTTGTTCAAGTAGCAGTGTGCGGTGCCGGGGAGCGTGGATTGTGTGCTGGTGGTGACATCGTGGCCATCTACCAAGACATCAAAAACCGCACAGGTTTTTCAGAGAGTTTTTGGCGTATTGAATACCAGCTCAATGTCTTGATCAGTGAGTATCCCAAGCCGTATATAGCCCTTATGGACGGGATAGTTCTGGGTGGCGGTATTGGGATCTCTGCCCACGGTAGTCATCGCATTGTCACCGAGGCGAGCAAATGTGGCATGCCGGAAGTTGGTATTGGTCTATTCCCAGATGTCGGGGGAACGCACCTGCTAGCTAGAGCGCCCCAAGCTGCCGGTCGGTTGGCTGCCCTGACTGGGGCAAAATTTGGGGCTGCCGACGCTATCTTGCTCGGTTTGGCTGATTCTTATGTGCCGCAGGCTAAATTGTCGCAGCTGCTTCATGATTTGGAGAGTGAGCCGGTGGATTCTCTAATGCGGCGCTATGCCCAAGTTCCACAGCAGGGGTTCATGCACGAGCAGTGGGTTCAGGCCTTCGCTTATGAAAACCTTCGCGAGGTCGTTCTTGAACTGCGCAATCACCGTGAACCTAAGGCTCAAGAAACGGCTCAGGCACTACAAGCAGCATGCCCAAGTTCGGTTCGTCTGACAGATGAGCTGATACGACGGGCAGATGAAGACTTGCGGTTGGACTTACAGCGAGAATTCCGTGCCGTCGTTCACCGGCTAGATGATCCGGACTTTGCCGAAGGTATCAGGGCTGCCGTTATCGATAAGGATCGAACACCGCAGTGGGTGGAATATCTTCCCGGGCTGAGTCATGAGCAACGCACCGAAAGGCAGCTCGGGCCCCTACCGGGCGCGGAACTTAATTTTGCGCTGCTAGAGCACTAAAAAGGCCGTCTTGATCAGGAGGCTATTCGAAGTCACCGGAGGCTTTGCGAAAGCGAGAGAGGATCTCAAACAACTCGGTGGCATCAGAAGTGGTGAGGTTGCTCTGTGAAAAAAGTTGCTTGTTGAGATCATCGCGGGCCAGCGTGAGTACACGTTGACCTTCTGCGGTGAGCTCCAAGAGGCGCGTGCGTCCATCGGTGGGGTGCGCCAGGCGGCGTACCAAGCCGGTAGTTTCTAAACGATCCACCGAGTTAGTCAGGCTCGTGGCATGAACTTGAAGTAGTTCGCTGGCCTGGCTCATGGGAAGTGAACCGCGTTTTGAAAAACCCAAAAGGGCGAGTACTTCAAAGCGAGCAAAGGTTAGGCCATGAGGTTTGAGGATCGCATCGGCTCGCTGCAAGTAAATTGAAGCGGTGCGCATCACCGCGGTGATCGCCGCCATTGGCTCGGCTTCAGCGGTCCACCCGTGCGAAATCCACTGCTCCCGCGCTTGGGCGATCGGATCGCGTTTTAAAGGTGAAGCCATTGATGTACCCCCAAATATGAAGACTTAGTCCACCAATATACTTGGACTTCCAAGAGAACGAAAAGATACGACCCCACCTAGGCAAAATGAAAAAGTTTCAACAAGTACTTTCCAATTTGGAAAGTACTTGTTAGATTGGAGGTGTTCGAAGGCACCATTAGATGAGGAGCAGGGCAATGACGATGACATTCAATACTTGGTATCTCGCAATTATCTGCGGTTCGGGGCTAGCATTCATGGTTTTGGCGGTGATCGGCTATGTCACTGGCCTCACCTACCTGCTGAGCATTGGTGTGGCCTTCTTTGCCGGGGCAACCATGATCATGACGACTTTCTATGCACGCCGTCAGCACGATGCACGCGCCAAGGTAATCAAATGAACCACGAAAAGAAGATGAATCCGAGTGAGCAGCTGGCTGCACTTGAATCTGCGCAACAGAACATGGAGCGTGCATCTGTTTATGGGGCCAAGCTCCTGGGCGTGTACTGCATTGTTCTCGGCCTACTGCTCGGCACTTTGGCAGCGTTACTACAGGTCTATCGCCCTGAGGAAAACTTCGGGGGTTTCATCGTAATCACTGCTCTCTTTGTCGTAGCTGTTGTAGCAATATCGCTGGCTTACGGAAGAATGTACCGTTCCCTTCCGCGCGGGTACTCGAAGCTGTATCTCCGGGGATTTTTCATCAGCATGGCTTTGTATCTTGTCGCGGTGATGCTGCTCAGCGCCGGCTGGTTGGGCTGGATTGTTACGGCCTTGACCTGGATAGCCGTTGCGGCGCCGCTTTGTCTGACTGGCGTTGTGATGGTGCGCAAATGAGTGCGCATGCCCGAGAACGGCTCAATGATGACTTCTCTAACCCTGTCAGGTTGTCGCTGATGGGAGCCTTGCGGGCCGTTGATGAAGCTGATTTTAAGACTCTAAAAGAAACAGTGGGCGTATCCGACTCCGTGCTTTCCCGCCACCTGAGCGCCTTGGAGAGCGCGGGTTACGTGAAAATCAAGAAAGGCTACGTAGGCAAAAGGCCTCGTACCTGGGCGAAGCTAACTTCGACCGGGCACCAGGCCTTTGCAGAACACGTTCAAGCACTGAAGGACATCACCGGGCTGGTTTAACCCTTAGGCCCGCCACCACTTATCCCAATAGGTAGCGGGTACCGCGCGCTTGTGGCGCGAATTCACAAAGCGCTTCTCAATGATTTGTGCGGCCGCAGCGCTGACTTCTCGACCTTCAAGGTAATCATCGATCTGTTCGTAGGTCAGCCCAAGTTCTTCCTCATCGCTTCGCTGTGGCTGACCATCAAGAAGGTCGGCCGTTGGCTTCTTGGACCAAAGTAGTTCTGGAGCGTTAAGCTCACGCAAGAGAGCTTGGTTCTGACGCTTGTTCAGGCCCGCTAATGGCAAAAGGTCCGCTCCACCGTCACCAAATTTGGTGAAGAAGCCGGTGACCGACTCTGCAGCGTGATCGGTGCCAAGCACCAACATTCCGCGGTCGCCAGCCAACGCATACTGCACGATCATGCGGGTGCGAGCCTTGACGTTGCCGCGGTTGAAGTCGCTGATCTTCTCGAGCCCAGCGTCGGAGATTGCATCATCGAGTGCCGCGACGGGCTTGGCGATATTCACTTCAGCTTGTTCGTCGGCGGCGATGAAATCCATGGCCGCCGCAGCGTCCGCGGCATCCTGCTGGACGCCGTGGGGCAGTCGTACCGAGACAAAGCGAGCCTCGCCGCCGGCCTCGCGGACCTCTTGGACTGCCAGCTGGGCCAGTCGCCCGGCCAAGGTGGAATCAATGCCGCCAGAAATCCCCAGTACGAACCCCTTGGCGCCGGTAGCGGCGAGGTAGTCCTTGAGGAAATCGACCCGGCGGCGAATCTCCTGTGCCGCGTCGATTTCTGGAAGTACGCCCAATTCTTCAATGATCTCTGCTTGCAATTCACGCATGTCTTTAATCCTAGGCAGTGCGGGCAGGCGCAGGGCCATCACCCTGGCGTATATCGGGAAATTTAATCTGTTCTCAACAATGTGCGCCGAGGCAGGCTAGGGTGATGGTTGTTCTTCTTCGGGTTGCCAGCCTAGATTGCGTGCGATTTTTTCCAGGGCCACTACAACTGCGTCGTATTCGGAGCCATCGAGGTCTTCGCCGAACTGCGTGCGGATCTTTTCCACTAGCTCGCTGAGCTTAAGCAATGAGATGTGTCCGCGGTCGGTGATCGAATACTGACCGTTGTGGGCGCTAACCCAGCCGGATTCAACCAGCTCGGCCAGGTGCTCGCTCAGTGACTGCGGTTCATCCTCCGATGCGAAGAACGGGGAGAGCCCGGCATTCAGCTGCGCCTCGGTGGCCGGCTGATGCTCCAGTAGGTTTAATACCTGCCATTGCCGGCGTGTCACACCGTGTTCTTCTAGAGTCGCTGCAAACTGCTCGTCAATCAGCGAATCCACCAATTTTAACCAGTAACCCAAGGGGCGTTGTGCGTTCATAAAATCAGCCTAGCGATGATGCCGACTAGAATCGAGAGTATGAGCGAAACCGGCGCCCGTGCGCGACTAAAAGAACTGATCCAAGAACTAGCCATTGTGCGTGGCAAGGTTATCTTGTCTTCGGGCAAGGAAGCCGATTACTACATCGACCTTCGTCGTGTGACCCTGCACCAAGAAGCCTCGGGTTTGGTAGGCGAGGTCATGCTTGACCTGCTGGACGAAGCAAAACTGGAATTCACCAACGTTGGCGGCCTGACCATGGGTGCAGACCCGGTGGGCACCGCGATTATGCATACCGCCCGCGGCAAGAACCGTGCCATTGACGCCTTCGTGGTGCGCAAGGCGCAGAAGTCCTACGGCATGGGCCGCCAGGTTGAAGGCCCTAGCGTTGAGGGACGTGACGTGATCGTGTTGGAAGACACTTCCACCACCGGTGGCTCGGCACTGACCGCCGTTGAAGGCGTGCGCAAGGCCGGCGGCAATGTGATCGCTGTAGCTGTGATTGTGGACCGCGACACCGGTGCCAAGGAACGTATCGAAGCTGAGGCAGGCGTGCCGTACCTGTTTGCCTACGGCAAGGACGAGCTGGGCCTGTAGCCAGTTAGTATTCTTCAATAAGAGAACCCGTCACACCAACCGGTGTGGCGGGTTCTCTTTCTAGTTTGACTCCCTGGTGGCTACCGGTGCGGTGGTATCACGCAGAACGAGTACTGCCGGTAGCTGCTGTGATTCGCTGACCTCTTCGCCTTGAAGTAAGGCGAGGAGCATTTTCACCGCATGGCCGCCCATATCGTGCAGGGGTTGACGTACTGTGCTTAACATCGGGGTCGATTGAGCCGCCGCGGGGATGTCATCAAATCCGATAATTGACAGGTCCTCGGGGATTGAGAGCCCTCTGTCGGTGGCGACTTCCAATGCGGCGAGGGCAGAAATGTCGTTGGCTGCAAAAATTGCGGTAGGTGGCTGTGGCATATCCAAGAGTCGCTGGGTTGCTTCGAGCGCCGTGTCGTGCTGGTAATCGCCAGCTTGAATCAATTGCTCATCCAATTCCAACCCAGCGTTTTCTAGTGCCTGGCGGTATCCTTCTTCGCGCAGTTGCGAGGATTTCAAATCGTCTCGACCGCGAATATGCCCGATGCGACGATGGCCCAAAGAGATGAGATGCTCGGTAGCTTTGGCAGCTCCTACCGAATTGTCCACATCCACCGTCAGGGGAGTGTCGGCGCCTGCTTGTGGGTCAATAGCTACCACTGGAACTGAACCATTTGGAATCTCTACGGTGGGAGTGACGATGATGGCGCCATCAATGAGGGTGCCGCCGAGCCGCGAGAGAGAACGGCGTTCCCAGCCGACATGTCCTTCGGGGCTCAGGTTGCCAGCATAGGCCATGAGGTCGTATTTGGTGCCCCGTAAAGTGGCGGAGATTCCGTTGAGTAGTTCAAGTGCGAAAGGCTCAAACTCGGCGACCAGAATGCCGATGATGTTAGTTTGCGAGCTACGCATGGAGGATGCGACTAGTGAAGTTTCGTAGCCGAGGTCGTCAATGACCTGATGTACGCGGGTAATGGTTGTCGGCGCGACCCCGTAGCGACCGTTGACCACTTTGGAGACCGTCGATACCGAGACCTCGGCGACTCGAGCAACATCGTTGATGGTAACCCGGCCCGTTGAATGGTTTTCGACAGGGGTTATCGGCTGGTCGGAGGCGACATTCGAGCGTGGTTGTATCTTTGGGGACTTCACCCGACTAACAGTAGCGCATAATTCCGCGAAAATATTGGAGTTTATGGCCTTGTAGCAAGTGAATCGCAAATTTCCGATAACGTTTTCGCGAAGGATTTCGAAAACGTTATCGAAAACGATTGACATGAGCTGTATCACAGTGCAATTCTTGGTGAAGTCAAGTCCTGCCGCGCAGAAGTCGACGGGTCTCACATCATCAATGCAAAGGAGCACACGCATGATCTCTAAGTCCCGTACCGCGAAATTTTTCGCGCTGGCAGCCACCGGTTCGCTACTCTTTTCTGGCTGTGCCTCAGGCTCGGAGAATCCAGAAGCCTCCGGCGACAAAACCACCACAATCACCTGGTGGCACAATTCGAACAACGGCGAAGGCAAAGCCTATTACGAAAAGGTTGCCAAGGATTTTGAAGCTGCACACAAAGGCGTGGACATCGAGGTTCACGCCATGCAGCACGAAGACATGCTCACGAAACTAGATGCTGCATTCCAAAGCGGTGACACCCCAGATGTTTATATGGAACGCGGCGGCGGAGAACTTGCCGCCCACGTCGCAGCCGGGTTGACCAAAGACCTAAGCGACTCGGCCAGTGACGAACTGAAATTCCTCGGTGATACCGCAGGTGGTTGGCAGATCGACGGCAAAACTTATGCGTTGCCCTACTCGCTGGGCGCCGCCGGCTTCTGGTACAACAAGGCGTTATTCAAAAAAGCTGGCGTGGAGAAAGCACCAGAAACCTGGCAGGACTTATTGGACGCCAGTGACAAGCTCAAGAAGGCTGGTATTACCCCGATTTCGGTTGGAGCCGGAGACAAATGGCCGGCAGCCCATTACTGGTACTACGCCGCGGTGCGCGAATGTGCCGAACAAACGTTGTCCAATGCGGTAAGCAACTTGGACTTTAGCGACCAGTGCTTCGTCAAAGCCGGGGATGATGTGACGCAGCTGATCGACGCTGAACCATTCAACCCGGGATTCCTGTCCACCCCCGCACAGTCCGGTCCAACCTCTGCCTCGGGACTGCTGGCTACCGGTAAAGTTGCCATGGAGCTGGCTGGGCACTGGGAACCAGGTGTGATGCAGGGGCTCACCGAAGACGGCAAGGGCCTAGGCGAAGATACCGGCTGGTTCTCCTTCCCCGCCATTGAGGGTGGACAAGGCGATCCCAAGGCACAGCTTGGCGGCGGTGATGCGTGGGCAGTAGCTCAAAACGCCCCGGATGAAGCCGTTGAGTTTGCCAAGTACATGGTTTCCGAAAAGGTTCAGCGCGGATTCGCCGAACTGGATATGGGTCTACCGGCCAACCCCGAGGCTAAGGATGCAGTTGCAGACCCGGCCCTGGCATCGATGCTTGATGTGCGCGATAAGGCACCCTACTTCCAGCTGTACTTTGATACGGCATTTGGTGCTTCGGTAGGTGGGGCCATGAATGATCAGATCGCTTTGCTCTTTGCCGGCAAGTCGGAGGCGCAGAAGATCGTTGATGCCAGCCAAGATGCCGCTGATCTGGAGAAGTGATTCTCGCCGTGGCTCAAGAAGTTAGTTACGTATCAAACTCGGTCGGTAATGACACCGCTAGTGAGCAGTTGCGCCAGCCGCGCCCCGACAAGGTGCAATCTCAACAAGCGGTTGGGCGCAGGCGAAAACCGGCCGATAAACGCAAGACGCTAGAGATCCTGTTCTTCATCTCTCCAGCCCTGATCCTCATCGCCGTGTTCATGCTGTTGCCCATCATTCAAGCTATTCGTTTCTCGGTCTACAACTGGAAGGGCTTCGGCCCTCTGGTGGACTTCGTCGGACTGAAAAACTACGCACGCGTGTTGCAAAATGAAGTGTTCACCGACGCGATGATTCACAACCTGATCATTATCGGTGGGTCCATCGCTTTGCAGCTACCCATCGGTTTGGGTATCGCTTTGTTGCTGAACCGTAAGATGAAGATCCAGTCTCTCTTGCGCACCATTATTTTTGTTCCTTATGTGCTCTCCGAAGTCATTGCCGGAGTGATCTGGTTCCAGCTTTTGCAGCCACAGTACGGGGTAGTGGACACCATCATGTCCAAGCTGGGCATTCAAGGACCAGCTCAAGGTTGGTTAGGTACACCCGAGCTAGCGCTGTGGACAGTGCTGGCTGTGTTGACCTGGAAATACCTGGGGCTTGCCGTCATCTTGTTCTTGGCCGGACTGCAGGGTGTTCCCTCAGAACTGTATGAGGCGGCTGAAATTGATGGGGCGTCTTGGTGGCAGATCCAACGAAAGATCACCATTCCGTTGCTGGGGCCGACCCTGCGCACATGGGGATTCTTGTCCATGATTGGTTCATTGCAGCTCTTTGACATGGTCTGGATTCTCACTGGAGGAGGACCCGCTAATTCAACAACAACCATGGCCAGCTTCCTGGTTTCTGAAGGAACCAAGCGGCAAAACTTCGGAGTGGCTGCAGCTGCCTCAGTGGTGCTATTCATCGTCGCGCTGATCCTCGCGATTTCCTATCAGCAGTTTGTTCTCAAGCGAGACTCGCAGCCAGATGAAGATCGCACTAAGTCCAAGAAGGTCAAAGTATGAGCGCCATCCTGGGCACCGGCCCACAACACACACCAATCCAAGCGCTACGAGCCAAAAAACGTGCCAGAAACCAAGGCGGCAACGTATTGGTTTATGCCATCGCATTAGCGGTTGTAGCACTGACCCTCGGGCCGGTACTCTACGGAGTTCTCGGAGGGTTTCGTACTAACGCTCAGCTGGCGCAAAACCCCGCGGGGCTTCCCGCCCCATGGGTACTAGATAACTATCTTGGAGTCCTAAAAAATCCGGACTTTTGGCGCTACGCGATGAACTCAACAATGATCGCGGTGACTACGACCCTGATCGTGGTGGTCCTTGGGATCATGGCAGCCTACCCGCTGGCCAGATACCAGTTCCGTTGGCGCGAACCGATCTTCATGGTCTTTGTTCTGGGGCTACTTTTCCCAGCCACCGTGGCCATCGTTCCGCTATTTATCCTGATTACCAGAGACCTCCATATGGGCAACACCTGGTGGGGCGTGGCCCTGCCACAAGCCGCCTTTGCTTTACCGATGACCGTAGTTATTCTGCGTCCGTTCTTGATGGCGCTGCCACAAGAGTTGGAAGAAGCCGCGCAACTTGATGGAGCGAGCCGCATCGGATTCTTCTGGAGAATCTTGCTGCCATTATCAGGTCCAGGCATGGTCACCGTCGGGGTACTTGCCTTTGTCGGTTCGTGGAATGCCTACCTGCTCCCATTGCTCTTGCTACAAGGCGATATGCGGACTCTGCCCTTGGGTGTCGCCGATTACTCGTCGGAACATTCCGCGGATACCGCTGGAGTTTTCGCTTTCACCGCACTGGCAATGATCCCAGCCTTGATCTTCTTCCTCGCCATGCAAAAACGCATCGTTAATGGGCTGCAGGGAGCGGTCAAGGGCTGATGCCCACAGGCTTCCATCGCCTGATTACCTTCTTTGAAGAATAGGACTTTCATGAAAACTGCCGAGCAGACCTGGCGTAACGTAAGCCTGCCAACCGATCAGCGTGTTGCCGCGCTGTTGGCGCAAATGACCCTCGAAGAAAAAGCTGCTCAGCTAGGGTCCTACTGGATTCGCCCGGAGGAAGAATCCCACGACAGCGAAGCGAATGTCGCTCCGATGGCGGATACCTTCGGGGCAGGACCTAGCTTTGAGACCGCAATCAAAAATGGCCTAGGGCATATCACCCGAGCTTTTGGCACCGTGCCGGTGGACCCAGCGCAGGGAAGAGAACGATTGGCTGAACTTCAAGAACAAGTTATGGCTGCCAACCGTTTCGGGATCCCGGCTATTGCTCATGAAGAGTGTCTGACCGGTTTCACCGCGTTGGGCGCAACTTGCTATCCGGCATCAATTGCCTGGGGAGCGAGTTTTAATCCTGAATTGATCGAGGCCATGGCTGCACGGATCGGTGCGGACATGAAAAAACTGGGCGTTCATCAAGGCCTGTCACCGGTTTTGGACGTTGTCAGAGATTACCGTTGGGGACGAGTTGAAGAGACTATCGGCGAAGACCCGCACCTAGTGGGGGAACTGGCAGTTGCCTACGTCAAAGGCCTTCAAGGTGCTGGCGTCAGCGCTACGCTAAAGCATTTTGCAGGCTACGCAGCTTCCCAAGCAGGACGTAATCACGCGCCAGTTTCCATTGGCCCACGAGCTTTGGAAGATACAGTGTTCCCCCCGTTTGAACGCGCAGTGCGTGAAGCGAAGGTGGCTTCGGTGATGAATTCCTACGCAGATATTGACGGTGAAGCTCCTGCGGCTAGTCGCCGGCTCCTGACCGAAGTGCTGCGCGAACGCTGGGGATTCACCGGTACCGTGGTGGCGGATTACTGGGCCGTCAGTTTCCTGCACAGTATGCACGAAATTGCAGAGAGCGACGACGCTGCGGGCTTGTTGGCGCTGACGGCGGGCATGGATGTAGAACTGCCTGAAACTATTTCCTTCGCTAATCTTGCTGAAGCAGTACGAGCCGGCCGACTAGATCAGGACATATTAGACACTGCAGTGAGTCGAGTATTGACTCAAAAAATTGATGCGGGGCTGCTGGATTCTGAATACACCCCGCGAGCTGACTGGCAGGGCGACGACGTAGAACTGGACTCGGCCGAGAATCGAGAGCACGCTCGGCGCATGGCCGAAGAATCCATTATTCTCCTACGGAACGAGCAAATTCTCCCACTGCAAAATCCAGCACGAGTAGCTGTCATTGGTCCCAGTGCAACACAGCCGCGCACCCATCTGGGCTGCTATTCATTTACCAACCACGTGTACTCCCGCTTTGCTGAGCAGGACGATTACGGTGTGGAAATGAAATCCATACTGCAGGCCCTTCAAGAATCTGCTGCGCTCGCCGGAAGCCACATTGAATACGTACGTGCGGTGGACTTCACCGATCTGGACGACTCCGGCATCGCCCAGGCAGTTGAAGCAGCGAAGGTAGCTGAGGTCGCAGTTGTGACTGTCGGAGATCTTGCCGGACTCTTTGGCCGAGGAACCTCTGGCGAAGGCTGCGATGTGGTGGACCTGAAGTTGCCAGGACGACAAGCAGAACTAGTTGAAGCGGTCTTGGATACTGGAACGCCGACGGTTCTAGTGTTAGTGACCGGTCGCCCGTACTCTTTGGGGCAGTTCGCCCAGCGAGCAGCGGGCATCATCCAGTGCTTCATGCCAGGTGTGGAAGGAGCCACCGCGTTGGCTGGTGTGCTCACCGGGGAGGTGAATCCTTCGGGCAAATTACCAGTGCAGATACCGGATCATGTGGGCGGGCAGCCTGGAACCTACCTGACGCCCAAGCTGGGCTGGCATTCAGATGGCATTTCAAATCTAGACCCTCGTCCGCTGTTTCCCTTTGGATACGGGATTTCATATACAAGTTTCAAGGTATCAAGTCTTCAGTTATCGCAGCGAGAGATTTCTACCGAGGGAACTGTAGAAATTAGCGCGACGGTTACCAATACTGGTGATCGTTCTGGAGCTGAAGCGTTGCAACTGTATTTGTCGGATGAGTTTTCTCAGGTAGTGCGTCCTCGTCGCTGGTTAGCTGGTTTCGCCAAAGTTCAGTTGGAGGCGGGGGAGTCTAAGCGTGTCTCTTTCCGTGTACATGCCGACAGAACATCATTTACCGGACTGGCTGGACGACGGATTGTTGAACCGGGAAAGTTCACGGCGACCGTTGGGTCCAGTAGTGAAGACCTCTCACTTCAAAGCTCATTTGAGATCGTCGGGAGAGTCCGAGAAGTCGGTGAAGGTAGGGTCATGGATACACCGGTAAACGTTGACTAGCCGTCCATAGAAAAAGAATAAAGAAAATGACTGCCCGTGTGCCGCTTTAGATAGGAGACGAAACGGCACGCGGGTAGCCCATTGCGATTCATTCGACCGCGAGTCGAGAAACCACCTTGCGAATCTGATCGGCATACAGATAGATGTCTTCCAGATCAGTGATCGGGTGACGAGTTTCTTTCTTGTCTTCGTCGAGAATCCCGATATATTTTTGCGCCTTTGCGTTGAAGTGCAAACGAGCAATCGTTCGCCGGTTGTTATCGTCCAAGAGAATACCGAAATACGTCTTGCTGTCGCGGTGGGTTACCCTGTGTGGCTTGACCTCGCTGCAGGCAATTGCTTTGACAATCTGGTAACCGGATAGTTCTTCTTCAGTCGTAACAACGCCGGTTTTGTCAGCCAATTCTTTGGCCTCAATCGCGTTTTCGGTTGATTCATGCACTTGGGCAGCTGTGTCGTTTCCAGTGCTCAATGGGGGTATGTCTAGAATGTCGCCCTCGTGCAGTGCGCTCTTAAGTCGATCATGGACTCGTTCCTTAAGGAACTGTTTGGTGGCCTTTTCAACCAATTCGGTGAACAGAGCTAAGTTATCTGACGTGGCTCTGCGATCGGTGACCCTAGCCATGAACAATCGAACGAAATCTCTTCCAGGTTCTTTGAATTCGTTGGAGAGTTCGCGTTTGAGAGCGCCTACGTACTTTAGCTCTTCGGCTGAGTTCAATACAGAATCGAGGTTGAACGTCTCCTTCGTCAGTTTTGAGAGCTCAGGGAATACAACCTCGTCAACGTCTAAGAGGTCAAGAACCAAAAACGGCTTTTGATCCATGATGTTGGGGGCGTCGAGGTCCGTGAAGAAATGGTATACCTGACCATTTGTTAGGACGCCGATTCGCGCATTGGTGACCGAAAAATAACGGAAAAGTTGAGAAGCATGTTTGACGTTCAATGAGTCACCAACATGCTTGCATTCAATCAGGATCTGAACCTCGCCATCTTTCATGATGGCGTAGTCGACTTTTTCACCTTTTTTCATTCCATGATCGGCAGTGAATTCGGGGATCACTTCGAGCGGATTAAAGACGTCGTATCCCAGAACGCGCGAAATAAACGGCATTACGAAGGCATTCTTGGTCGCCTCTTCTGTTTGGATAGAGTCTTTCTGCGACCGCAGTTTGGCCGAAAGATCTTCGATACCTTCTTCAATTCCCAATTTATGCCCCTTAAAAGACGTCTGAATTTCAGCGACAACATCAAGTCTGATGCGATAATTCAGATGCTAGCAGGTCGTTACGACAAATAGTGATGGATCGACTTCGCTCTAATCGATTAATTCATGGCTGTGCGTTGGGAGCGGCGGGTGATATTGGCAGAATGATTTACAGTTTTTATTAACAACGGTCTTTCGAATGCCTTAGTGCAGATTTCGAAAATAGTGAAGCATCTGAAAATGATAGATCGTAGATCGCCGGTCGAAGTTTAGACGGTGGGCAGTAGCTCCTCATCCCACTTAGCACGCCGAGGAAGATATTCATTTCTCTGTCTATTGAGTACAGTTCGAGTCCAAGCCCGATGTAATCAACGGGATCGGAACTTTGGGATGGATCAGATGGACGCAGATGTCATCATTGTCGGCGGTGGCCTTGCCGGCCTCGTGGCGAGCAATGAACTCGTCAAGGCCGGCAAGAAAGTGCTGATCGTAGAGCAAGAGAACGCGACGAACCTTGGTGGTCAGGCCTTCTGGTCATTCGGCGGCATGTTCATGGTTGATACCCCAATGCAACGCCGGTTGGGTGTGCGCGATTCCTTCGACCTCGCTTGGCAAGACTGGCAAGGATCAGCCGGATGGGACCGGTTGGAAGGGGAGTACCCTGAGGATCTGTGGGCGCAACGGTGGGGACGTGCTTATGTTGAATTTGCCGCGGGCGAGAAACGAGCGTGGCTCCAAGAACAGGGCATCAAGTTCACACCGCTAGTTGGCTGGGCTGAACGCGGTAATTTTGAAGCCCAGGGACACGGAAACTCGGTGCCACGCTTCCACGTTCCTTGGGGCACCGGTACTGGCATCAGTGAACCTTTCGCCAACAAAGCACGCGAAGCCGCTGAAACCGGCACAGTGCAGTTCGCTTTTAGACATCAAGTTGATGCGCTGGTCTTCACCGGGGAGCAAGTGACCGGCGTGCGCGGTACGGTGCTCGCTGATGATCAGGCTAAGCGCGGTGTACCCTCCAACCGCCAGAAAATTGATGAGTTTGAATTCTCAGCCCAAGCGGTAGTGATCGCCAGCGGTGGCATCGGCGGTAACCATGAACAGGTCAGAAAGTGGTGGCCACAAAGTTTGGGAACACCGCCAAGCAAGATGATCTCCGGGGTGCCCGAATATGTGGACGGGCGCATGCTCGACATCGCTACCGACCAAGGCGTGCGCCTGGTTAACCGCGACCGCATGTGGCATTACACCGAAGGTTTGCAGAACTGGAATCCAATCTGGCCATCGCACGCCATTCGGATACTACCTGGACCGTCGTCATTGTGGCTTGATGCTCGCGGGCGTCGGCTCCCTGCGCCGGGACTTCCCGGGTATGACACTCTCGGTACGCTCAAGCTCCTAAGGACCACCAACGACCTCGTGGACTATGACTACTCGTGGTTCATCCTTGACCAGTCAATTATCAAAAAGGAGTTCGCCCTCTCTGGGTCGGAGCAGAACCCTGACATCACCAATCGCGACCTGAAGTTGCTACTTAAAAGCAGGCTCGGGCGGTCGGCAACCGGGCCGGTGGAAGACTTCAAAAACCATGGTGAGGACTTCGTGGTAGCAAATACCCTTGAGCAACTAGTCGCGGGGATGAACAAGTTGGGCGGGGATGGCCTGCTGAATTTTAAGGACATCGAGAGCATTGTGATGGCCCGCGATAACGAAGTTGCTAACCCGTATTCAAAAGATGCACAGACCATCGGAATTCAAAACTCTCGCCGATTCTTGGGAGATAAGTTATTCCGCACTGCCAAACCCCATAAGATTCTCGATCCAGCCCACGGTCCGCTGATCGCGGTGAGACTATGGGTGGTCACACGAAAGACACTTGGTGGAATTCAAACCGATCTGGAGGGAAGGGCACTTGGCGCGAATGGTGTGCCGATCCCAGGACTTTACGCCGCCGGAGAAGCCGCCGGGTTTGGTGGTGGCGGCGCCCATGGTTACAACGCGTTGGAAGGAACATTCCTTGGCGGTTGCATCTTTACCGGGCGAACTGCTGGTCGGTGTTTGGCCCGTTCGCTCTGAGGTGCGCTAGAGAGGATGAAACAACAAAAGGAGCGACCAGAAATCTCTGGGCGCTCCTTGAATGTTGCAGTGCTTACTTCTTGGCTTCCTTAGCTTCAGGAGTACTCTTGCCCTTGGCTAGTTCCGCGTGCAGGTTTGCGACCGATGGGTACTGCAGATCTGGACGGAAGGGGAAGGTGTCCATATCTTCGCGAGCAGTGATACCGGTGAAGACCAAAGCGGTGAGCAATCCGGCTTCCATGCCTGCGACGATATCGGTGTCCATGCGGTCACCAATCATGGCGGTGGTTTCCGAGTGTGCATCAATACGGTTCAAAGCGGAGCGGAACATCATTGGGTTTGGCTTGCCCACAACATATGGTTCGCGGTTGGTGGCTCGGGAAATCAGCGCAGCGATAGCTCCGGTGGCCGGCAATAACCCCTCGGCCGATGGTCCGGTGGCATCCGGGTTGGTCGCGATGAACTTCGCGCCACCTTCGATCAGGCGGATCGCCTTGGTGATCGCTTCGAAGGAGTAATTGCGGGTCTCGCCGAGAACCACGTAGTCAGGGTTCTGGTCGGTCATGATGAACCCGGCCTCGTGCAGTGCGGTGGTCAGGCCGGCCTCGCCAATAACGAAGGTGCGTCCACCTGGACGCTGGCGGGCCAAGAATTCTGCGGTGGCCATCGCTGAGGTCCAGATATTCTCCTCTGGAACATCTAAACCGGAAGCGAGAAGTCGCGCTCGCAGGTCGCGCGGGGTGTAGATGGAATTGTTGGTCAGCACCAGGAAGCGCAGGTTGTTTTCGCGCCAGTAGCTCATCAGCTCGGAGGCGCCCTTAACGGCCTGATTTTCGTGGACGAGAACGCCGTCCATGTCAGTGAGCCAGCACTGGATGTCGTGGACAGTACGGGCAGCGCGGTTGGTAGTCGTCACGAGGTGAAGTCCTCCCTGAGGAAATTGTGGTGGGAGCTATCTGCGTTGAAAGATTCCCCTGCTAGTAAAAAGACTACACAGCCTTGGGTGATTGCGCCGTGAACAAGGGCACGATTAGAAAGAACTACGCTTAATAGTGTGAATCAAGAAACGCAGGAACCAGCAAACGACCCCAACGAGCAACACATCATCGGGGTTGGGCCTTGGGAAGGGGAGCTTCCCACCGACGATAAGTATGATCCTGAGCTGCTGGCCAATGGCGACCGCCGAAATGTGGCGGATAAGTACCGCTACTGGAGCATGGATGCGATCATCGCAGATTTAGATGAGCGCCGCCACGATTTCCATATCGCCATTGAGAATTGGCAGCACGATATGAATATTGGCACCGTGGTGCGAAGTGCCAATGCGTTTTTGGCCAAAGAGGTGCATATCATTGGTCGGCGTCGTTGGAACCGACGCGGCGCGATGGTGACGGATCGTTACCAACATGTGCGTCATCACCCAACCGTTGAGGATTTTGTTATCTGGGCGCAAGCCGAGGGTCTGACCATTTTGGGCATTGATATTTTCCCTGACTCTGTGCCGCTAGAAACTTATGACCTGCCGAAGAACTGCGTTTTGGTGTTTGGCCAAGAGGGCCCGGGTTTGAGCCCCGAAGTGCATGCTGCGGCCAAAGACACCTTGTCAATTGAACAGTTTGGATCGACGCGTTCCATCAATGCGGCATCTGCCGCCGGAATTGCCATGCATGCGTGGGTTCGCAGGCATGTCTTCGGTCAACAGGTGGGCTAACACAAAAATTAATACTCGTGAGTATTAGTCGAGCATCTGGATTAGTTACATTTTTCAGCTTACTCTGGAATCCAGTTATGGAAATGTGATCTGGGAGTGAGTGGCTGTGAAACGTCGTCATCAAGTGAATCATGACCAAGCGCGCCACAGATTACCTGGCCGGAGAAGGCCTTTGCTCATCTGGTCAACCTCGGTGACCGCTGCGCTTGGGCTGACCGGCGCCCTGGCCTTTCCATTGGTGGCACAATCGGCAGATAGCCGTCAGGGAATCGCGCCCGTAGCCCTGGATGCGGTTGCCGATTCCTCGTTGGCACATGCTCCAGTATTCGTAAGTGTGGATGCTCCGCTGAATGCCTTTGGTGCGTCGGGGAAGAAACTGGCCATCGATGGGCGCCCGGTAGGAATGGTAGAAGGGGCCGCTGAGGGCTCAGAGACCGTGAACTTTGACGCCGAGGAAGAAGCCGAAAGTAGTCAGGCTGCCGCAGAGGAAGAAACGGCGAGTACCGCACTATTGGCCGGTACCGTCGGTGACATTGGAAAGCTACCGGGGGATCTGCAATTAATGCATCCGGTAACTTCGCGCCAAATTTCTAGCCCTTATGGTTGGCGTTCAAACCCCACCGGTGCGGGCAATCAGATCCACATCGGCCAGGACTATCCCATCTCTTGTGGCTCCCCGGTGTATGCTGCTGAGGACGGAACGGTCATCGTTTCAGGATGGGCGGGACACTCAGGCATGCGTGTCACCCTTGATCATGGATCTAATGTCCAAACCGGCTACAGCCATAATTCAAAGCTCATTGCCAAAGTGGGGCAGAGCGTTAAACAAGGTGAACTTATTGCCTTGGCCGGAACCACAGGAAACTCCACCGGCTGCCATGTGCATTTCGAGGTCATCATCGATGGACGCTGGCATGACCCGCGAAACTACCTGCCGCTGATCCCTGGTCAACGTCAGGCCATGATCAATTCACAGCGTCTGACAGTGGGCGCCAACTCTGCTCCGAAGGGCGGCGGTTCCAAGAGCACAGCACCATCTACCAACCAGCCGGATCCGGACATTATTGTCCCGGAGAACGACACCCCGTATATTCCTAGCCCAGCTCCGAAGCCACGGCCGACACCAACCAAGACTGCTAAACCGACTACTCCTAGCCCCAGCGATACTGACAAGCCCACCGCAACAAAGAGCCCAAGTGCGCCAAGTAATCCAAGTGAAAGTGACACTAAAGCTCCAGCGCCATCTGTGAAACCGACACCAACGGTGAAGCCCTCACCATCTGGCGTCACAAAGACTCCCGAACCTTCTAAAGAAGAGTCTTCGGCGCCAGTGGAAAGCAAGCCAACCGCTAAGAGCACGCAGCCCGCAGAGAGCGGCTCACAATCGCCAACGACTGCAAAATCGTCAACAACGAAAACTGGTCCAAGCGACACTGGCAGCGCTAGTAGTTCGGTGTCTCCCACCGAATAATCGTCTAGTACAAACTCGGCGGCCGTGAGTAGCGAGTAGTTCTCTGGATACTCATGGCCGCTGTCTTTGCAAATACAGGTTCTTTAACGTGTCACGATATGAGATTTTAGGTAGAGATAGTGACCTAGGCGATAGGATGGATGGCGAACCGCCGTCAATGGAGACGCGAAACCTCGCTAATCACC
>Ga0308157_10001535_pt1 | contig 46260 bp, 43 predicted proteins | sample PhyBR1_FD_201035 | JGI IMG/M metagenome (GOLD analysis project Ga0308157, IMG submission 201035) | Phyllosphere microbial communities from UC Gill Tract Community Farm, Albany, California, United States - DLSLB.R1 | ecosystem: Host-associated > Plants > Phyllosphere > Unclassified | place: USA... | reverse complement strand
ACCCACAGGCCCACCAGTATCGCCGGCAAGCTGAGCAGCTGGCCCTGGTTGAACAGGTTGTCTTTCTCGAAATCTACCTGGGCTTCCTTCAGAAATTCGCCTAGGAAGCGCTGCGTGAACAGCAGCACCATAAACAAGCCGAGCAGGAACCCGCGGGGGGTGCGCTCTTTGGTGCGGTTCCAGAGGTAGTAGATGAGCGATACCAGCAGCACGCAATACAGCGCCTCGTAGAGTTGCGTGGGGTGGCGCGGCACGGCCATTAGCGAGCCGGGGCTGATGGGCGTGCCAGCAGGCAATACCCGGTAGCTTACTTCGCCATCTGACAGGCGTACGGGGCGGGCCACCTGCACGGCCCCGGCAGGCAGCGGGCTGGTAGCGGGCAGCAGGTGCTCGGTGTCGCGCGGAAACACCACGCCCCACGGCACGGTGGTAGGGTAACCGCCAATTTCGGAGTTCATGAAATTGCCCAGGCGGATGCAGGCACCGCCAATGCCAACCGCAATTACAATGCGGTCGAGCACCCAGAGGGTATCAAACTTGTTATTGCGAGCAAACAGCCAGCAGGCCAGCGGAATACTAAGGGTGGCCCCATGCGAAGCCAGCCCACCGTGCCATATTTTAAACACTTCCATCGGGTCTTTTAGCAGAATATCAGGCTCATAGAAGAAGATATGGCCCAGGCGCGCACCCACGACGGTGCCCACTACCATGTACAGGGTCAAGACATCAACCCACCGCGGTGACACTTTCTCGCTCCGAAAAATGTGATTGAACACAGGTGTGCTCACCACAAAGCCCAACGCGAATAACAGCCCGTACCAGCGTAGCATGAACGGGCCAACATGGGCAATGATGGGGTCTGGGTTCCAAACCAAGTAGGCAAGTAGTGAATTCATGCAGGGAAGGGGAAATGCTGAACTAGAAAAGGTTTTGCTACTCCTTAGGTCCCATACTTGTCAAAAACTTGCGGAACAGTTGGCCTAAACTTTTAGCCAAACCGGAAAAGTACCACGCCGGGCGCGGCGGCTGGGCGGGCCGAAACCCACCACTTTTCCAAGAGTGGTCCGCGATCACACTTTATGTGAAGGGACAAAAGGCAGAAAGGCCAACTGATTAAATCAGTTAGCCTTTCTGCCTTTTATTCAACTACTAGTTAGCGTAGGGCTAGCTACTATTTTACGCAAGAGGATGGTTAAAAATCGAACTGACCAATCAGTCAACACAAACCGTTTGCCTGTTGCTTAGGCATTATTATTTGCCTTTTAAGTCGTCGTTGTTGGCCTTCCGATGTTCGCGTTCTGGGGTATCCTGCCCGAAACGATAGTTCAGACTCACCCGAAAAGCGCGTTGGTAGCTTCGATACTCGGTGCGCTCGTCGATAAAGGCGGTAGTGATACTGCTTCGATTAGGAAACGAGTCGTTGAAAGGGTTCAGCACGTTCACTGTTACGTCCGCCTTTTCGCCTAAGAGCGTCTTTTTCACGCCCATCGAATAGGAGAGACTAGCGCCCCCCTTTCCTTGTAGGATGGGCGTTGGTAAGGCCCCCGACAGAGAAGCCTGAGCCGTGAGATTGCGGCGGAAATGATAGGACGTATCCACATTCATTCCCGCGCTGAAGCCGCGGCGCAGTAGTTCCCGGTCAGGACTCAAGAATACCACATACTGGGCGTTGGGCCCGCCACTTACTTCCCATTGCTTCGTAAACTTGGCGGTCCCGTAGAGCGTGAGCTGGTAATAGGTGATGGAAGCCACGTTGGCATAGGTTTGCGCTGTTACGCCGGGGGTAGTGGTCGGCAGGCGTACGGCCTCAATGGCGTTGCCCGTGTGACGCACCGTACCCGAGACAATGACCGGTGCGGCGTGGACGAGCGTGTTGTAACTAACCTCGTAGGCATCGGTCAGCTCAGGGGCTAGGTCTGGATTGCCATAGGTAATGTTCTGGGGATTGGAGCGGTCCACGAAGGGATTAAGATAGTCAATATAGGGGCGGGTGATGCGGCGGCTGTACGCTAGGCGCAGGCCGGTGGTATCCCGCCGAAACGTGTAGTTGAGGCTGGCGTTTGGGAGTACGGATACATAGCTGCGCGGAGCCAGGTTGGTCCCAGTAGTCCGAAAATCAGCGGAGAAGCTGGTACGCTCGACGCGGCTACCTAGGGTGGTGGCAAGTTTTTTACCAAGGGTTGTGGCGTAGCTAGCGTAGGCAGCCTGCACGTCCTGCATATAGCTAAAATCGGTACCCCGGTTGGCTAGACTTACAAAATCAGGGGTTTGCGCGGGCGTAAGACCCTCGACGGTAGCCACCGCCCCCGTGCGCCGGAAAATAGCTTTCAGGCCAACCTCCACCGTGGTTGCTTCGCCAAAGGGCTGCTTAAAATCGGTTTGCGCCGTTACTTCTTGGCTAGGAGTTTGGCCCTGGCTACGCTCTCGGTAGTCGGCCCGGTCCGGGGCGAGGGCCCCGGCGGAGTTCGAGAACTGGTCGAACGCGTAGCCAAAGGTGCCCGCGTTGCGGGCGTATTGAGCCAGCACGCTCCATTCGCGGCGGGCCTGAGCAAAGGTGCGGGTATAGGTGCCGGTTACTTCGTTGCTCCTGTTGCCGATATACTCCGTGTTAGCCCGCGTATATAGCTGACTCAGCGTAACATCAGGCGAAGCCAATCGATTAAATAGGTCGCGCTGCCCCTGACCTTGGTAGCCACTCAGCGTCCCGGTCAGCGCCAAGCGGTGGTGCTCGGCCGGGTCATAGTCCAGACTGAGCGTCGCGTTATACCACTGGCCCGAATTAATCCGGCGACCGCTTTGGGTCAGGGTGTCCGTGCCAAGGGTCGAGAACCCGAGCCGCTGGCGGGTAAGCTGGTCAGGCTCATACCACGTGCCGGTACTGGCCGCCGCATTGACGCTGACGGGCCCGCGCTTAAAGCCGAGCGCGGACGTAAGCTCGGTGGCGCGGTTGCCCCCACTGGCTCCGATATGGCCGTTGAGCTGGCGGCGGGCCCCTTTCTTGAGCACGATGTTGATGATACCGGCCGTGCCCTCCCCATCGTCCCGGGCCGAAGGGGTAGTAATGACTTCCACGCTTTGTATCTGGTCAGCGGGCAAGCCTTTTAGCGCTTGCGTCAGGTTTTGCGCGAGCATGGGGGACGGATGGTTGTTAACCAGTACTTTAAAATTGGTCGAGCCGCGCAGGGTAACCGTGCCCAGGCCATCCACGGCCAGCAGGGGCGTCTTGCGCAGCACATCGGCGGCCGTACCGCCCGCGTTACCGATATCCTGGGCGGCATTATAAATGAAGCGGTCCGGTTGTACCTCTACCAGCGGCTTGCGACCGACCACCACGGCCTCCCCAAGTTGCTGGGCCACCGGCGCTAGCAGAATCGGGGGGAGCGTGGTAGTCGCGGACGTCACGACGACCGGCTGCGTACGGGAAGCATAGCCGACGAAGCTCACTTGCAGTCGGAACGAACCAGGTGCTACCTTGGTCAAGGTAAACAAGCCCTCAGGGTCGGTCGTGGCCCCAGCGAGTTGGCTACCCGTAGCGGAGAGCGGCAATAAGACGACGGTGGCGTAGGCCACCGGCTGATGGCTCACGGAGTCCTGCACACTACCTAGCAAGGTACCCGGCAGTTGTTGAGCCAGCGTCGCGTAGGGGGCGATGAGATGTATCAGTACCAGCAGCGTGCTAGTGCGCAGCAGAAGACCTAATTGGTGGGACATTGGATGAAGGGCAAGTGAGCCTTTGAAAGTAGCGGCTGCGTAGTGTGTGGTTGCATCCAGTCACTCGGCCAAAAAAGCCTAGCGTGCAACGTGTTGAGCAGGTAGGCGTTTTTTACGCATGAACCGGCAGCTCACAAGTGCGATTAGTGTAGGACTGCTTAGTCTGGCAGCGCACGGGCAGGCGCAACGCTCGACAGGTGATGGCGTGGAGGCAGTCTATTATGCAGGCAGTAATTTTGAGCGTCCCTTGCTCCGGCGTCGGGAGCCTACGGTGTATGAGCATTGGAGTCGCCTGGGACCGGCCCCCGGCATCCCGGCTGAAAACTTTTCCGTGCGCTGGACTGGCTGGCTGGTACCCCCGGTTAGTGGCCGCTACCTGCTCCACGTAAGTGTCGATGACGGCATGCGCATTTGGCTGAATGACCGGCTGCTAGTCAATGCATGGCAAATTCAACCGGCAAGTCGCTTTTCGGTGTCCGTGCAGTTGCAAGCAGGTCAGGCGTACAAGCTACGAGTAGATTACTTCCAAGGTCCCGAGTACACGCGGGCCCGCCTCACCTGGCAGTTACCCCCGGTGCCGGCTTCTTGGCGCAATGTCTGGGGACTGCGAACGACAGTACCTGATCCAGAACCCATTGCGCAACGCTACCTATTCTCCCGCCAGCCTGCGCTGCCGACATTGGCTAGGCTTCCACCTAGCGTTCCCGTGCCCTCCCCTCCCCGCTCGGCACCTAAGCGCATAGTACCCTCGCCGCTTCGCCCACTAGCGCGGGTACGCCAGCCACCCGCTAAGACCCATCTCCTTCATCCCTTGTCACCAGCGCGGCCGCAGTTCTCCCACGACTCATCGGCAAGCAGGCGGATAGATTCAGCCCTTACCCGCTCGGCACCTCAACTGCAAACAGGCCAAGCAGTGGTATTGCCAGCCCTGCGCTTTGAACAAGGACGGGCGGTGTTGCTCCCAACTGCCCAGGTTGCCTTAGATAGCTTAGTCGCGCTGCTACAGGTCCAACCAGCTTGGCAACTCGAAGTGCAGGGCCATACGGATAATCAAGGCGATAAGGCATTAAACCGTCAGTTGTCGCAACGGAGAGCAGAGGTAGTATGTCTTTATTTGACCGCGCATGGAATAGCCGCCCGTCGTCTTAGGCCGGTAGGCTATGGCGGTACGCACCCCATTGCGGATAACAAAGACCCTTCGCTGCGGCCCCTTAACCGCCGGGTCGTATTTGTATGCCACCTTGGACGTAAATGAATTGGCAGGTGCGTCTAGGGTACCAAACTTTTAAGTAAAGCCATACCGCGTCTGGTAGATGGTCGTCCTATAAAACTTTAACTCGGCTCAAGAAGATGCACCATATTTATTTGATAAACACTACTTTAACCCTACACAGAAGGCAAAAGCTCTCTCTTGGCGAGTCCAGAAGTGGGTTCAGCAGGGACTAATGCTGAGCCAATCTTTTTGACCCACCAGCACGTTGTGACTCTTCCCTGGGAAGCCGCATCGTACTTGCCTACCTAAGTGCCCCGACTTGATGATCCAGCTGCTGCCCTTGCATATCGACCAAGCGCCCCTTTTTCACCGCTGGCTCCGTGACCCGGAGGTCATCACCTATTCCTTGTCCGTATTTCAGGACTTGAAGACGTTGGCCCAAGTGGCGGAGTGGCTGGCGCGCACGCTTCAGGATCCGTCTAGCTTAACGCTGGGCATCTACCTGGCCGAAACCCAGGCCCTGATTGGCTACGCCGGGATCGCCAATATCTCGCGGGTCAATCAAGCCGGGGAGTACTTCATCCTGCTCGGGGAAAAGCATTACTGGGGCCAGAGTATCGGAACTACCGTGACGCAGCAAATCGTTACGCGGGGATTTCAAGATTTGGGCCTGAACCGGATTATGCTCACCGTCTCGGTCCCCAACGAAGGGGGCGTCAAGGCGTATCTCAAGGCTGGGTTTCAGTTAGAAGGCCGGTTGCGGCAGGCTTGTTACCGCCACCAGGCCTTCCATGACAAGCTCGTTATGTCCGTGCTGCGGGACGAATGGCCTGGCTAGCCGATCCTCCTACGCGGCAACTGCTGGGGCGACTGCTTGAGTTAGCTGCTGAAATAAGTAGGCGTAAAAGGCGACTTGATTGACTGCTTTGGCCACTTGCACCCACGTTCCGCTCCCCGGCTGCCGATACGTACGCCCCGCCCTAGGGCCGGTGGAGTCGATGTGTAGTTCAAGGGTTTCCAGCTGGAAGGCTTCGGGAATGGCTAGGTAGCTGGTAGCGAGCACATCCCACATAAAATAGGTGTACTCATAGGCCGGAATTGTATCGACCGTGGTCGCCCAGAACTGCCCAGCCAAGCAGGCCCACGGGTGCGCGGCATGCTGCGCCAGCGCGTGCAGAAAAGGTCGGCTGACGGGCACTTCGTTGGTGACGTCTAACGGAATCAGGGTGAGCGGCAGCTGGTAGGTTAACAAGCGCTGCGCGGCCAGCGGGTCCCAAAACACGTTCCACTCGGCACTGCCGTCGTGGTTGTAGGTGCGCACGTTACCCCCTACATCGACTGCCCCGCCCATCCACACCACGCGGGCAATCTTAGCGGCTAACTCGGGCGCTAGGTCCAGGGCGTGGACAAGATTCGTACACGGGCCGGTCAGCAGCACGGTCACGGGCTGGAGAGCGGCTGCCAGGGCGTCGCGTAAAAAGGTGGGGCTCGGGCGCGCATCCACCCGCGCTAGGTCCACAGCCACGTTGAGGAGCGTGGGTAGCGCATTGAGGATGCGCGGTTTGGCCCGCCATTCCGCCGGGAAGGCATTGACGCCATGGCACTGGCCCACACTCACGGGGACCTCCCCCCGCTGGCGCAGCTGCAAGAGCTTAAGCGTCGTTTCCAGGGCCTGCTCGGCGTAGCAGTCGGCGGGGGTAATGGACACGCCTTGCAGGTCTATGTCCTCCATGGTTAGCAGCAGCAGCAAGGAAAGAAAGTCGTCGGCTGAGCCATCGTGGTCGAAGAGGACCGGTACTTTAGCGGGTAGATTTACAGCATTCATTTTAGTAAAGCGTAGTTAGTACGCAAACTTAACGTACTAACTACGCTTATTCTTTACTTATGCTTTTTAAACTTGCGGTTGACTGCATTATTTTAGCCTATGACCCCAGTGACAATCAACTCAAAGTGCTGCTGATCCAGCGCGAAAATGAGCCGGCGAAGGGGAAATGGGCCCTGCCAGGTGGGTTTGTGGAAGCGCCGGAAGACTTTGCCGCGACCGCTGCTCGCAAGCTGCGGCAGGAAACGGGCGTCACCGTTGGCTACTTGGAACAGCTTCATGCCTACGCCCTCACTGACCCGACTGCCGAGCAGCGGCTGGCCTCGGTGGCGTACTATGCGTTACTGGACTGGGCGCACTATGCGCCCGCGGCTGATCGGACCCATTTGGCACAGTGGTTTGCCCTACCACAGTTGCCAGTGCTCCCGTTTGACCACGGGCTGAAAGTACAGGATGCTTGGCGACGCTTGCAGGAAGCCTCGCGTAGTCGACCGGTACCGTTCTACCTCTTACCGCCGAAATTCCCACTCAACCAACTGCAACGGTTTTACGAAGCACTCTATCAGGTGGGGCTTGACAACCGCAACTTTCGTAAGTGGGTGAAAGGCCTGCCCTATGTAGTGGCCTTAGCTGAAGTGGAGACGAATGTCTCTCGTCGTCCCAGCCGGCTGTACCAATTCCAGGCAGCCGCCTATGAGCTCTTCCGCCAAGCCACGCAATTAACGCCCTACTAGGAGCCCGCTGATGAAGCGGAGCGCGGCTATACCATACTCCTTACTGCACGTCCTCTCCCTGAAAAAACGGAGGTGGCTGAATCTCGCTTGATAAGGTGCACCTTATTTGCGCACTCTTTTTGGGCTTACTCAACATCCATTATGCGCTGGAAACGCACTTGGGATAGCCTTTCGGAGCCACTCGCCTCGCGAGGTACTTCCTGAGCCCCCTTGCGAAGGCAAAGTAAGCGACAGTAGGTTTGTGACCACTTCTGTTGCGTTGCTTACCTACCAGGTCCGTCCGATGACGGAAATTTAGATTACTTCTCTCTAATGGACGCTGCTATGAGGTGGTCTAGATTAGGTGCACAGAAGCAGGACGTATATTTCCTGAGTCATGAGCGCAGAAAAGAGCAAAAAGACGCCGGATAAGCGGCGCAAATACGATGACGCCTTCAAAGCCGAGGCGTTGCGCCTGGCCTCAGAGAGCCGCAGCACGCAGGCGGCTGCCCAGCAGTTAGGCATCAGCCCCAAGCTACTTTATCGCTGGCAGCAGGCGAAACTCGTGGCCGAAGTGGGCAGCGTAGAGGTCGCCCGTGACCCGGAAGTGCGCCAACTGCGTGCCCAGTTGAAACGGGCGGAGCAGGAGCTCGATATTTTAAAAAAAGCCTTGGTCATCTTCGGCCAGCCGACCCGGTGAGTGCCTACCGCTACATCGCCCAGCGCCAAGGGCAAGTGCCCGTGCGCCAGCTCTGCCAAGTGCTGCGCGTGTCGGCTAGCGCGTACTATGCGTGGCAGCGTCGCCAGCGGCCTGCGCCGGAACCAGCCTGGCAAGTAGTTGTCCGTGCGGAGTTTAGGTGGCATGTTGCCCGTTACGGCACCCGCCGTCTGCGCGCTGAGCTGCACGCGCAGGGCTACCCAGTAGGCCGCTGGCGTATCCGGCGGGCGTTGGCCGCCGCGGGCTTGCGGGCGCAGCAACCCCGCTCGTTTGTGCCCCGCACGACGGACTCCGACCCCACTGCGCGGGCGGCGCCAAACCTCTTGCTGGGCCAGCCCGCGCCCACCGCCCCGAATCAGGTCTGGGTGGGGGACATCACGTATTTGCCCAAACAGGGCGGGGGCTGGCTCTACCTGGCCACGTGGCTCGACCGCTACTCACGCAAAATCGTGGGCTGGGACGTGCGCGAGTCTATGCCCGAAGACCTGGTCAGCGAGGCCCTACGCCGCGCCTTGGCTGTGCGCCAGCCGGCGGCTGGCTTAATCGTCCATTCTGACCAGGGCAGTCAGTACTCGGCTACCACCTTTAAGGCCTTAGTAGCCCGCCACCAGGCCGTGCAAAGCATGAGCCGCCGCGGCAACTGCTATGATAATGCGCACGCCGAATCCTTTTGGAGCCGCCTCAAGACCGAATTGCTTGACGGCGGCAGCTTCCGCAACTTGGCAGAGGCGCGCCTGGAAATCAGCCACTATCTCGCCTATTACAACGCCGAGCGGCGGCATTCGGCCCTCGGCTACCTCGCCCCCAACCACTTCGAAACCCATTTTCAAACTACGTCCCAACTCTGTGCGGCTTAGCTGGACCACCTCACTACCACCTTAGCTAATGCGCTACTGCAACGAGCCCTGAGAAGTGCGGCCGTTGAGAGCTTTGGCCTCGCCCACCAAACGCCCTACCTCGAATTGCGCGATGATCAAGCGCAAGACCATGTCTTATCCATCGAAACGACCGTCACGTCGAACATCGTGTTTGCCGAATCGATGGGATTGACAGAGGAGGAAAAACTACTGCTCCTATTCAATCGCGTTAATCTGCGCTCAGTAACGCATATTGAGTGCGACGAGCACGCCAACCTAGTGCTACTATTCGATAATGGCGTGCACCTACGGTTCGCCGGCAATCCAGCGGATGAATCGGAACCGTGGCAGATAGGAAGTAGGGCTGATTTTGAAACGGGCGGCTATCTCGTGGTGGCTACCCACGCCGGGGGCTATGCGATTTGGGATTACACACTAAAGCCTCTGAGTTAATCGGGATAGCACTCCAAAAACGCTCGTGTTTTGGGGCTAACGCGCCCGTTCGAAAAACCCTCTTGTGAAAAGGCCCCGAAAACCACGTTTTCGGGGCCTTTAGCGTAGGCGGCAAAGTCGTTCGAGAACTAGTAGTTTTGTGAACGGCTTACTTATCTCAGAAATAGCTAGTAAATCATGTTCGACCTGAATGACTATCCTGATTTTACCAACCTACTGAACAATGCAGGTTATGACGTGAAAATGGGCATCAAGGGGCACGCCGATGTACCTGTTCTACTAATCAAGCATCGTTCAGTGCCTAGCTGGAGTATGGTACCGGGAAAAAACGAGGCGACTTACTCGCCCTCCTCCTTTCAAAAGTGGTTGGATGAGGTTACGAAGGATATAGGATTGCAAAAAGGTTTTGTATTGAGGCCTTCGGACCTACAGGCTTGGGAGTTCGGTATTGATGAAGATGGTACCTGGCGGAAGAAGGTAGGTGATAAAATTATTGTCCTTCATCCAACGGGTGTTTATGGAGGCGAACTGGTGACCGTTCGTGATAATTATGATTTTGATATACCAGCGGAGAAATTATTTGGCCCGTTCAACTCACTAGGCAACTTAGAATTCGAGTTGCGTAACAGAGGATGGGTGGGCGTTAAAAGCGAACCTCTCCAGTGAACGCCGCCATCTATGCCCGTATTTCGACTAAAGACAAGGGCCAAACCAACGAGAACCAACTCCGCGAACTACGCGCCTTCGCCGAGCGGCTAGGGTACTCTGTATATAAGGAGTATTGCGACCAGGAAAGCGGAGGCACTGCCCAGCGGCCCGAGTTTCAGCAGCTCTTCCTTGATGCCCACCAGCGACGCTTCGAGGTGGTGCTATTCTGGAGCCTCGACCGCTTCAGCCGCGAGGGCGTGACAGAGACGCTCAATCACCTGCAACGGCTCACGGCAACTGGCGTGCAGTTCAAGTCCTTTACCGAGCAGTACTTGGATAGCACCGGATTATTTCGTGAGGCTATCATTGGCTTTCTGGCTGCCATTGCCAAGCAGGAGAGAGTCCGCTTCTCTGAGCGCATTAAGGCCGGACAGGCCCGCAGTAGCAAGGCCCCCGGCCGCCCAGCATTGAGTGAGGATGTGGTAGCAGAATTGCGCCGGTTAAGAGGGGAGGGGCTCAGCTTTAAGAAGATTCAAGTAGCAACTGGCGTACCGGTAGCGACAATGCATAAGTATTTGGTTGCTGGATAAATCGGTTAAATTGTATTCGGACCTCTTAGGCGAACCCATTAACACCTTCTACTATGGATATTAAATACTTATGCAATAGTCACTTGAAAGACAAGTACCTGAAGGCATTCATCCGAATTTCCGGTACTCGGGAATGGTGCGATGTATGCCGGAAAGTCAAAACCTGCGTCGATATACCAACGCTTGCCACCCGTATAGAGGAAGATTTACGAAGAGAGTACGATGACCCGTGGGCAGCTGGCTTCTCACGTGACGATGAATCCGGAGAACTGATTGGAGGTAATATATACGATAAGTACGAGCTGGTCGAACGTGAGGCATCCATAGAGCCGTATGAAATTGTGGAGGCTATTTGTCAGGAAATGGACACTACTGATTGGGCTAGCCTAGACTGGTTGCTGCCAGAATCAGAGTATATGGAGTACGGCTGGCAGGAATTCAGGAAGGTGGTTAAGCATCAGATGCGCTTCGTTTTCTTCAGTGAGAAAAACCATAACCTCATCTCAAACAACGACTACAACAGCCTCCACCCGCAGGATGTGCTGCAAACAGTCGGTGCTCTCTTGAAAAGCCAGAATATCACAACCATGCACGAGCCAGGGATGCTTAGCCTATACCGGGCTCGGCAGCATTGTCCCGGCGATATAGTTAATACGGCTGCGGCATTGGGTGCGCCCCCCGTACAATATGCGCAGGCTAATCGCATGAGCCCGGCGGGAATAGCTATGTTCTATGGCGCCTTTGATGCCGCTACGTGCCTAGCTGAAATTACAGATTACGATAAAAGGACTTCTTCCGTCTCCTATGGTATATTCACTAATCAAGTACCACTACGGTTGATTGACTTTTCGCTACCCTTAACGTCACCCAGTATTTTTAATCCTGACTACTCCAGGAAGGCAAAACGCCTGCGTGAGGGAGCTATTTTTCTGACTAATTTTATCCGGGACTTACAGCAGCCTATTGAGAAAAAAGACCCCCACATTGAATATGTGCCCACCCAGGTTGTATGTGAATACCTACGCTATATGTATAAAGGAGGTCAGATTGACGGACTTGCCTATAATAGTGTAAAAAATCCTGGTGGCAAGTGCGTTGTGCTATTCATTGGTAACTCGGAGTCAGTAGATGAGGTGCCAGCTGCTCTGGCATCGCCCGCTACAGCCTACTATCCACACGTAAGTGATACACCTAAACTTATCCTCAAGACCAACTCGGTAAAGCGTCAGTCTATGCGGCATCTGCGAACGCAACGGCAGGCGCAAATTGACCATAAGCGAGCACAGGAACAGGAGTTTTTTGACCAGCTTCTAGGTAAGGCGACCACATTGTCGTAATTACTGGAGAGCTAAAATGAAACCCAGCTATTTCAGCGCTACTTAGCGAAGTTGGCCATTAGGTTTACTTACGATATCCCCAAGCGGCGGGCCTCATCGTGCATGAGTGAACGGGCTAGCGCCGAAATCTTAAGGCCACGAGCCTTACCCACTTTTTGAAAAAGCACCTTTTCCTCCTCTGTCAACTTGATATTAATCTGAGGGCTGCGAGGGGTAGGTGGGGGTTGCTTTTCCATGCTGCAAATTTATGATTAGCCAGAAAGTAAAAACAGATTAAATACTGTCTTTTTCTTGCAAAGTCTAGACTTTGGTATACTTTTGTAGTGTTCAAGCAGAACAGCCTGAACTGTAGTAAGCAAAAAGAGGTCACCCCTGGTAAGGGATGACCTCCGATATAGCACCTGCTAGTAACAGGCACTACAGTTAGGTTCTTACAAACCTTACCCCAAAATTACATGGAAACGCATGTAACCGGGCAACCTGTGCCCGGCGAGCTTCGCCGACACGCCCTGACTGCTTTACTGGACCACCCCTCGCTCACGGAAGCAGAGCAGCTGCGGACCCGTCATTTTGCTCACGGATGTGAGAACACTACCAGCCTCAAACGACGGGGAGCAAGTGTTCAAGCAGAAATCCTCCGTCACGAGCTCGACGCTGCCCGCAAGAGTTACCACCACGCCACGCACGACAAGCTTCGCCATTTGCGCGCTACTTCATTCCGCAGCTACTTCACCCGACCGCTCCATTCACTGTCTGACCGGGCTCCCAGTGCGCCCCTGCCCGACCGCTAGGCCGGCACCTGCGACTGTCAGGCTGCCGTCCGCTTCCAGCCAGCGGACGCGCTGACTTTTGCCTCCCTGCTTAACTGTCTGTCCCGATGAGCTACCGTCGCGACCTCAAGCACCTGCGCCGCGCTGGCAAACTGGCCAAGCGACAACAGCGCCAACTGGTAACGCTCGAACTGGCGGGCCTCACCGCCGTCACCCTGCACGCCAACTCCCAGCAGCTGACCATTGCCCTTGAGCGACTCAGCGGTGCCCCCCTCGTGGACATACTCCGCGAAGCTCTGCGTGACCGTCGCCAAGCCTTTGCGGCCGAGGCACGGCAAGTTTGCCAGGCCTGGCTGGAAGACGAATGCCTGGAGGGCCGGCTGATACCGCCTGCTACGCCGCTACCCTAAGTGCTTCTCCACCTGGTTGTCCCGCGCGCTCCCACTGATTTCCCGGTGGACAGCCCCGACGCGTCCTTCCTTTTCTACTACTCAATTACTATGCTTTTCCCCACCGCCTCGCCGTTGTCCTATGCGCAGGCCACTTCTGCCCAGCAAAGCCAGGCGCTGCTGGCACTGCGCCAGCAGCTGCGCTACCACTTTCCCACGCTGCCTGAGCGAGCCTTTGCCCATGCGCTGGCGGAATTCGACCCCGAACTGCTGTTTCACCAGGAGCAGCCTCGCTTTTCCTACCCGGAGCTGACGCAACTGATTCAGTTACTGGATGCCAGTCCGGAATTGCCGTTGCTCGACCCACCCCGTTACGGCCTGCCTGCCTTGCGAATGGCCCAGCACAGCCTGCGAACCAGCGAGTTGGCCGTACGAGCCCTTGCTGAACTCCTTGCTCAACGAACCCGTTGCGGCTCTCACCTCTACGCGCTGCTACAGCGCCTGGTCTACCTCTACCCCCTGGCCGAACAGGTCGTCCAGGCCTGGTCCTGGAACCTGCCCAGCAGCCCGGCTCTGCCTCTGGTCACGTCGCGGGAAACAGCGGTACCTAGTAGCCGGGAAGTAACGCACTACCTGCAGCAACTTGCTGCTGCCAGCGGGCTCGGTGGCTAGTATACACTTCTTTAGTTCAGTCCGTTCCGCCTCCTTCTGCAACCTGTCTGAACGGCACTAGTGCTCACACTTCCTGGTCGGAGTTCGTTATGGCCGGGTCGTCTACCAAGTCCCGTACTTCCAGCCCCAGGGCCCGGCTCAGCGAAATCAGCAGGTCCAGCGTGGGAGCCAGTTGCACCAACTCAATGCGCTTAATAGTGGACTGCTCCACGTTAGCGATATCGGCCAGCTTTTGCTGTGAGTAACCTTTCTGCTGTCGCAGCTCGCGCAGGCGTTGCGCAAATGCCCCTAAGCCGGCCGGATTTTTCACGCGGCAAGCTGCGGCCAGCCTGTTCAGCAATTAAGGGCGTATACGCCCTTAATTGACCTTTCTCGCTTATCTTGCGCTGCTTCGTTCCCCGATGACCTCCACCCCGCACTTCCCTAACTCGTTCCCGCCGCCGCTTGCCTATAGGGACGCCTCACCCTGGCAGCAGCACCAGGCCCAGTTCAGTGCCTGCCAGGTGCTCGAACCAGCCTTCCCCTACCTGCGCCGCGCCGACTGGCAGCAAGCATTGGGTGGGGTGGAACCCACCCTCTACGTCATCGCCGACCAAGTACTGCTCACTAACGACGGTCTGGCCCAGCTCACGCACTACCTGGCAACTTGTATGCCGGCCGCGCCTCCCCAGCCGGCCGCCGCCGAGCCAGCTCCGACCAATCGCCGCAAGGGCCGCCGGGGCACCCTCCCCCCGCCACAAGGACAGGTAGCGGCGGCCCTGCTGGAGCAGCTGGCCAACGTCAGTTACTGGCGGGGGCTGCCGCTGCACCAAGTCACCAATGAGGTGCTCATCTTGGGCCTACGCCACTACCCCGATGCCCAGCGGCCCCGGCCGGCGGAAGAGTTATTCTAACTGCCTCGCCGGGTATAAGTCACTCAGACTGCCCCAGCAATTACTCCCACGCCAAGCTCCTCTTCATGAACATCTACCTACTGCTGGCCGCGACCGGCTTGTTCGTCCTGCCTGGCGCGCAGTCATTCGGGACTCGGCCGCCCAGGCCTACCCAGGTCCATCCGGCCGCTAAGCCAAAGCCGCGTCCCAAGGTGGCCGCTAAAGCCCCAGCCTATGGCGCCAAGGCAGACTCGCTCGACGGCATTCCCGGCCACCACTTCGGCGAGCCGCGCAGCAACTTTCCCGAGCTAGAGGCGCGCGGTTTTAATAACCTCGACGGCTACGTAACTTACTCGCTACGGGAAAATCAGCCGGACGCACCCGGTTGGTTTGGCAAGCATGCTGACCAAGTGCACGCTACCTATTGGTTTCGTAACGACCAATTCGCGGAATTCTCGGCTGTTATCAGCGGCGTCGACGGGCAGCGTACGCTGCTAGCTGACGAGGTTGTATACCTGTTTGGCAAAGGGCAGCGCATTAGCGATTCCTTCGGACAGGCCACTACCCGCTGGACGGGCCGCAAAGTGATAGTCGAATACGTGGACGGGCACGGGGAGGGCCGGCTGGTCGTCAACAGTCAGGCCGTGCTGGCCCAGGTAGCCGCCGAGAAGCAGGCCAGGCAAAAGGCCGACGCGGCCGCCCGTGCAGCTAGCTTAAAGGCTGATAACGCTGTTCCTAGGACACATTAAGAGTAGTCAGCCACTCACCCTGCATTTTTTTCCCGGTTCGCCCAACTCGCTGGCGGGCCGGGCGAACTACTGTTCAACAGGTTGGTTACGTGTGGAGACGGTGCTGAGCAGTGCACTACGGCTCCCACCGAGACTGCTAGTCGGGGTCCACTCAGACAACGGAAAGTATAGCACGTTAAGGACTGAAAAGGGACCGTAAGGCTAGGAGTTACTAAGTGCTTTACTTCCCGGCCTTGTGTTCATTGATAGTTTAATGGACTTTGAGGTAGGGCAGAGGCTGAATACCAGCTTTATCCCAATACTCGCTACCAACTAATACAGGTTGATAGGATATATAATCCTCTACTCTTTGCTCAAGGCCGTTTTTAATAAGGATATCCTGCTCTAAGGCACTGCCTTTGTAGCCACTAGCACGAAGGGTGGGAATCAGTGTAGGGTCCACTATAAATAGGTTGGGTAACGTAACCCATGCGTGAAGATTCACGGGTGTTTTTGTTTTGCTATAATAGCGACTCTTTAACTCACTGAGCGATTCATAAAACACCTTTCCATCTTCTCGTATCAAATAGCCAGAAGTCAGCATCATTGATTTACCATATAATTCCGAAAGGCCATTACATATGATTTGCGCATAAATAATGCAATTGAAAGCGGGCTCTAATTTGAGTTTAGCCAGCCTTTCATCAAGTTTTGCCCGGCGTACTAATGAAAGCACAAAATAACCGAGTTCCTCCATATCGGGGCGAAAATTAGTATCCACCGCGAAATTAGAAATAGGTAGTCCAAGTTCTTCTGTGTTACGAATTGCGTGATTCAAGTTCTCAAAGTAATTGTAATCGTTAGAATGAATTGAAAATCTTGAATCGTTAGTTTCACCCCGTTGCTGCAAACTCATGATTTCTAGCTTTTGTGACTTATTAGATGCGTTGCCGATGAACGCAATACCATTCGTATTCTGCTTTTGTGCCTCACCTCTAGGACGCTTACCTGTGTGTCTTATAGGGGTCTCACGAGAGTAAGAACAGAAAACCCCGCTAAGCCGCCTACACCAACAAAAATCACCTCTTCAGCGCCTAAGAGGCGCTGAAGAGGTGCTAACCTGTAGCATGGCTCGCTGCCTGTTTTTTACTTGTGAGCCATAATCAATTGATTGTCATGTGTTTGCGGTTTAGTTGCGTTCCTTGGTGGGGTTTTCTATTCTTAACCTCGTGAGACCCCTGTCATTATAGAACAGGCTCCGAATTTACCTGAAATTTGTAATTAACTTTGATGAGCTTACCCCTGTTATATGCGCCGATTATTACTTTGTGCATTACTCCTGCTATGCGGCCTATATACTAGCGCAATAGCGCAGACTTGGCATCCGCCCAATTCAGACCTCGGAAGCTTGGCTCCCAAACCTCAAGCTCCAAATTCAAATACCTTCCAGCTCGACCCGCAGGCCCGAACCCGCGCCTATAATCAAGCAGTAATGGATGAGGTAGAGCACTACAACGCTCAGCAAGCGGCTGGTAAAGGCGACCACCGCCTTGATGCAGTCCAACAGGACATTGCCCAATTTGAGCAGCAACGGCGCGGGCAAGCTCAATTCAATGCCGAATTTGAGGTTCGCAATAAGCGGCAGTATGAAGCCGGGTATCAGGCCCTAGCGGAAATGCTTACCGGGCAACGGGCGGAAAACCTGCCGCTAGCCGTGTTCATAGTGGAGAATAGCTATTCGGCTGGCAGTCTCAACTTTACCACATTTAAAACGGACTTAGAGAACTTGGCGAAAATGTGCCGTGGCCTGGCAGGAGCCAATGGTAGCCAAGCCGCTCGGTTTATGGCCCTGCATCAGCTTATGACGGATACCGTGCGGGTAGGCTACGCGGGGAAAGTTGTTTCCAAGCACCAGCCTTATCGGTATGATTTTAATGACTTTTGGGGCCGCGACGATTATACCAAGATGTTCGTTACCAAACTGCTGCAAACTAACAGCGGCCAGTGTCATTCTCTACCATTGCTCTATAAGATGTTGGCTGACCAACTAGGCATTAGGTCAAGCATCAGTATGGCCCCCAATCATTCTTACATTCAGGTAGTGGGGCCGGACAGCGAGTTATACAGCTACGAAACCACTAATGGGCATTTCACTACCGATGCTTTTTATATGACGACGGGCTATGTCAAGACTGCTGCACTTAAAGCGCGAGCTTACCTTGACACGCTGACGCTGTACCAAACTATCGCTTACCAAGTATCAGACCTAGCACTAGGCTACGCGCACTATTACGGGAACGATGATTTTACCGAGAAGTGCGCGGCCTTGGCCATGAAATACTACCCTCAAAGTATTCAGGCCCGCATTATCCTGCACAACTCTGCATTGGCCCGCTTCGCCCGCGCATACCAAGCGGCCGGCAGTCCATCTAAGGAGCAGTCCATGCAACTACCTGCGCTTCAACCGTTGTGGACGGAAGTTCAGCGGTGGCAACAAGCCCTGGATGCTGTAGGCTACGAAGAAATTCCTCAAGCGCTGTATGCCCGCTGGCTCAAGTCAGCGGAAGATGAGAAGCACCGGCAGGAAAGCCGGCAGGCTACGGCCCGCTTTGCTCAGTCCGCCGCTAAATAATCTATCCCACTATGAGGCACCTTATACTTCTACTCAGTCTGGTACTGCTACTGGCAACTGGTGCCTGCACTCGCCGAGCACTACTACCTGTTGAACCGTTGACTTTGCGGTCAGCAGCCTATGTGTCGGCCCTGACCAACACCCCTACTTTGCCAGTGCCCGCGCAGCTCACTACTCGGCAATTTGCGCTAGCAGAGCCTGCGGTTATTATGGCCTCGCCTACCTCCGAACAAACTACGCGCAACGAGTACGAGCGGGCGTATCAGGAACTAGCCAAGATGCTGGCCGGCACCTACCCGCTCAGCTTTAAGCGGGCTGTATTTATAGCAGAAAACGCTTTTTTTGATGGCCGGCTCAGCTACGAAGAATTTAATAACCGTGTAGCCGGACTGGCCCAAGTATGCCGGGTACTGAAGGCAACCAACGACCCATACTTGCTTTACGACCGGGACGACAAAGAAAACGTAGCTCGCAATGCCGCCATTTTCAAGATGATGAGTGATACAACTCACCTTCGCAACGGCGGGTACTTACCTCCTTATCAGTACGATTTTGAAGACTTCGACGGCGACCGTAATTGGTCTAAAATGTTTGTCAGCAAGCTGCTCGTTACACATTCGGGTAACTGCCACTCGCTGCCTTTTCTTTATAAAATACTAGCGGAAGAAACGGGCGCGAAAACCTGGATTGCTTTGGCTCCCAATCATATTTATTTAAAGCAGCGTGACCTTAAAGACGGATTTTACAACACGGAACTCACTAGTTACACATTCCCAACGGATGGGTGGTTAATGGCATCTGGCTACGTCAGTAAGGAAACAATCGTCAGCGGCATCTACATGGATACGCTCAGCGCCAAGCAAAACGTGGTGCTCTGCCTCATTGACCTAGCCAAAGGTTACGAGCGCAGAATGGGCGCTGCGAAAAGCGAGCTTTTTGTAAGCAAATGCACCAACCTGGCTTTGCGATACTTCCCGAAATATATTAATGCGCAGCTCCTGCAAGCAGAAACATTGCGCCAACAGTTTGAACATCAAACCAATTCAAACGATGCCCGCGCTGCCTACGTAGCGATGGAAACCGCTTACACGCGCATCTTTGAGACTGGTTACCGCGAAATGCCTGCTCAGATGTACGCCAACTGGCTGCATTCGGTGCTGGATGAGAAACAGAAGTACCAACGAAAACACTAAGTCCTTGCTTATGCACCAACACTACGCTTTCTCGCTGCTGGGCCTCGCTGTGTGCCTGTCTCATTCTGCACACGCCCAACAGCCATTCGAGCGGTTCGGGATAAAGGTGAAGGTTGCCACGTTGAGCAACGGTCGCTATCCCGAATTTTTCCGCAATGACAGTTTGCGCCGCATTGGCTCGGTAGTGTATAACACCCGCCTGCGGCGTATTGCCTACCTATTGCCTGGGGATTCACTCTTAGGCCGCGCTAAACCCGAAGTCACCAGCCGCTGGTTTAGCCCTGACCCATTGGCCGAAAAGTATATGTATATCACCCCTTACGCTTTCGGCAATGATAACCCGGTGCGCTATGCTGACATCGACGGACGAGACATTATCGACAGTAAGGGGAATCACGTTACTATGACGTTTAATAAAAATGGCAGCGTCTCGCTCGGTAGCAATGCCAATGCAGATAGTCGTCGGGTAGTTAATGCGATGGCCTTAACTCCTACCGGGATAGCTCGTTTACATGTCATCAACGACTCTAAAGAAATTGGAGTTATGTATTCAATAAATAACCGAAAAGCTGGCAACAGTAAGTCTATTGAATTGGCAGGCACAACTAAGCCTCGAAATCCTGATAATCCCCTGGAAGACACGGGTAAAGAGAATAAGTTAACCGTAATAAATGTGGACAATGTAAAAAAGGCAATGGCAGGACAGACTACAGATGATAACCTGAAAGGACTCACTTTAGAGCAAGCAATCGGAGCCGTTGCAGACCATGAGTCGGTACACGGTTTTGACAAAAAGCAAATAGCTTTAGAGCTAAGTAATCCTGGCCCAACCTTAAAAGAAAGAGAGCGTGCGCCAAATCAAGTGGAAAAGAACGCAGCAGATGACATTAAAAAAGGAAGGCACTAAATCATGAAAAATACACTTCTAATATTATTATTTATGCCTTTTCTTTGCTTTGGCCAAACCTTTAATAGGCCAGCAAAAGAAGCAATAAAGGTGCCTCATCCCATTTTTGTGCAGTTAAAACATTACATAGAAAAGTACGAAAACTATCCAGTAGTACCAGAAATGTTTACTTATCTACCTGCATATAATATACTCAATCGCTCGGAACACAATTTTGTAGATGGCATTTATTTCTTTATAAAAGATGAACATGACAGTGGCACATTATTCATTAACAGAAAAGGCAAGGCAACTATACTGCCTAGCGACACTCCAACTGACGCGATAGCAGCTTACGCAGCCTTTTTGAAGAATAATGGCCTTCCTGAATCTACCCAAATAAAGTATATGGCGGCTATTGCTGATTTTCTAAAATATCGGCAAAAAGACCAGCAAGAGCTAGTGAAAAGCGGCGGGCTAATGGAGCTTAAGTAGCCCACTTGCGTAGCTGGCCTTTAGGGGTCTCACGAGGTTAAGAACAGAAAACCCCACTAAGGAACGCAACTAAACCGCAAACGCCTGACAATCAATTGATTATGGCTCACAAGTAAAAAACAGGCAGCGAGCCATGCTACAGGTTAGCGCCTCTTAGGCGCCGAAGAGGTGACTTTTGTTGGTGTAGGCGGCTTAGCGGGGTTTTCTGTTCTTACTCTCGTGAGACCCCTGATACACCGCGTAAGGGGGATGATGCTAAACAGGTAAAGTGAAATTTTCGGGTCTGTACCTGAATGGCATGGTCGCCGGTGATAAGGTGTTGAAACACGCTGGAAGCATCAGAATACTTACCTGGCTACCTTACCTCTTACCCTCACATCTCTCTATCGTTGCTTTTAGTTAATGGGCGTTCCTGGGTCCTGTCAGGCGTAGCCGTCGGTTGAGCCCGTCGTTGCTCTCGCTGACTCTGGTCGCCAGCAGGCTCGTACACTGCATTTCCAGCAGTATGCAGTTGGTCGAAGCACAAGCTGGCCTGACGGGCTAACTCTTTGGGGTATTTTACATAAATAGTTTCCCTGCCATCCGTACGTCCTGGCTCCCCCTGAACGCTCAGGTGCGTTACCGCCGACAGCGAGCCCAGGCTGGCTCGCAACTGCGCGACTATTTGATTTTCCTCCTGTTTTGGTACTACAATGCAGGCCGTCAGGTATGCTGGGCTAACCTGCCACTTATAAATTTCGAAGGCTCGGCTCATCAGAGCCAGTTCCTTGGCAGCAGTGGCTTGCTCCTGCTGAAGCGCCTGCTGCTCGCGCGCCTGGAAGGCTTCCAGCACCAAACCGCCAATCGTTCTTCCTCCCGGTCGGAATTCTGCTTCGGGCAGCCTTATGCCATTAGGGGTCACTACCTGCGTAACTCCTTTTTCGTCTCTGTCGAAAGTATACTTTTGCTTTGCAAGCAGGTTCAGGTATTCGCTCAGTTCATCATAGTCTCCATTCTTCGCGGTAGCTACGAAGACGGTATACGCCTGCTTACGGGCTTGCCGTATTTTCTCCTCAGCCTGTACAGCCAGCTTATCAGCCACTAGCTTGTCTGCTTTCTCCTGTGCCTGCGTTGCCTCAGTTACCAGGTCGGCCAGTCGCCCGGCGCCCCCCGCATACTGGCTAAGAAATGCTTCCTTAACCTGCTGACCTGCCTCTGTCGCTGGGATGATGACTCTTAATTCTGCTATCCGTCCGTAGTCGCCTTCTTTTTCGGCCTGCTCGTGTTCCCGACGCAGTTTGTCTAACTCCTGTTGCCCGTCGTGCACCTGCTGAGCTGCTTGATCAAGCAGCACGGCCCCCCGTATCATCCAAGCGGCCGGGGCTGGTTCACCACCCGCCAGGCGCATTGCCAATGCATCGGCCTGGCTCTCGCTGGCCTGCCACTTCGCAAAATGATTCTCTTTTAATTCCTCGGACGTGAGCAATTGCTTTTGCAAAACGCGCACCTGGTCTTTGGCAGCTGCATTCTCCAGCGCCAGCGACCGGGCTTTTTCCGCTCGGCTATTGGCCTCCTCGACCTGTTGCCGCGCCTGCTTATTCAAGCGCTCGCTCTGCCTGTCAGCCCAAGTCTGGGGTGATGCTTGCAGGTAGGCTGGTGCGTCAACCTTCAGGGGTTCGTAGACCACCGGTTGTGTTAACTCTGCTCCCTGCCTGGCCTCCTGTACCTGCTGCCCATACATACGCTGCATTGGCTGATGCACCGCTTGGCTATGTTCAACCCCCCGTGTCATACCGTGTGGCTGCATAGCCTCCGCATAGGCTGTCTGGTAGCCCCGCATGGTGACGGGGTTGAACAGCTCTTTGGCTGATAGCCGGTTGTCCGCCGTGATAGGTACGATGACGGCATGAAAGTGCGGGCTTTTTTCGTCCTGATGCAGGGTACAGGAAATAACGTTTTTCTCCCCAAAGGTCTTCTTCAAAAAATCTAAATTATCCTGTGCCCACTGGCTCTGGGAATAATCCGTGGCTCTACCCTGCTCGTCCCGGGTGAATACTTCCGGGCTGCCTGTTAAAATCACTTCCATAGCCCGGATGGCATCGCTCCGTACCGTGCGCGTCACTATTTCCTTGATACGTTCATTGGCGAGGTCCCAGTAGTCCTGCTGCGTGTGGTTCACAAATTCCACATTTGGATGCGGAGCTTGTGCATCTGCATTACTTACCACATACTGTCGGTTATTATGGCCTGTGGCAGCTTTGGCCTGCACCTGTGTCTTGAGCTTGTTCCAACGCATAATGGCGAAGGAGTTGGAAGTGGCCATATGAGGAAAGTTTTAAAGGTCGTTGACTATTAGGCTAGGCTCCCGGCAGGGCGCACGACTTTATAATTTAAGTGCGAAGCACTTTGAATTATAAAGTATCGTGTGTGATACTATTGAACGGCACATCAGAACAGCACCCGAACAAGCACCATTCTACTGTTTAGTTCACTGGTGAAGGTGCTTTTTTATTTACGCTAATGTTTACGATTATCACAGCTATTCTGGTACGCTGTGATTATGAGTACTATCTAATCTCTGGTCTTTTTTCCTTGTTGCTCCTCTAATATTCTCTTCAGAATTGAATCAGTCTCCACCGACTTGGCCCATTTGAGTACTGAACATTTTACTTTTTCAAGAGTCATTCGGCTAACTCCAACATCAATTAAATAAATATATAATTTTATTATTTTTACCCCTGCTACCAACTTTCCAGCAAAATGAACCTCGTCTTTATTTTCTACTTTATTCCTAATGACACCATCTCTTTTCAGTTGTTGATTGTACGCCACCCTACAGCTGGTCCCGCAGAATTTAGCCCCTTGACGCTTCCCTGCCAACTCATTTCCGCATTTTAAACAGAAACCTATCATAAGCCTAAAGTACAATAAATTTCTCTAACTACTTTCAAGGGTTTCTGATTTTAATTAAAATATTACTATTATTAATATTTAATACATTCGCTCACTATTCTGAGAAAAACAAAGGCTGTAGTTCCCCGCTATGGTCTCCGTTATGACTCCACTGCTATGAGGTACACTTTCAACCCCATCGTTTAACCTACCCCGGTTTCTGACTCAAACAGGCCATGATTTATCCTGTGCTGCTAACTGACTAGTTGCTTTTGATTTCAACTAAGCACCGCTGACTCGCTCGGTTTTTTGGCAGCAGCAGTTTCTCAGCTTTGCATTTGCTCTCTTGCTGGTACCATTTGCCGGATACAGACTTGCAACTGACCATGAATCAATTCTACTGCCTTTTGAACAGGTCAGTTTCCCCTAGGCTGACTACTGTACTGCTCCCTACTTTTTAGTCACGGTTTTACTCGGTATAATATAGTAAAAAACAACTATTTTTTGAGGATAAACTATTTAATACCAATAGGATGGCAGTAAAATTACCTTCATTTTAAGTCTGCTAAATCTAAACTGAACTTGAGTTCTGTGTACCTAGTCAGGTACACGAGACCTGTTTTTTCAACCTTACCTAATCTCCCGAAATACCTCTTTCCGCACCAAAATAAAGGCAGCTAATAAGCTCATCAATTTTATCTTAACTAATTGATTATGAATAATATACATTTTCCAAAATTCGCGCAAATTGCTGTAATAGAACGAGTTATGTTTTTTGTTTTTGTTATGCCTTTCGGTCAGTAAGAACAGTCCCTAAAAGCTAAAAACTCCGGAATGTGGAAAACCTCGCGCTCGTACGCGAGTCACAACTTGTGTTATTTTAGTTATTTGTTCTATTTGAGGAGCTCATAAGTACTTGGCTATCATTTATTTACGAGGGTCCAAAAACAGTTTTAGTGTACTAAGAAACAGTTTTGGTGTACTAAGAAACAGTTTTAGTGTACTAAGAAACAGTTTTAGTGTACCTATCAGACTTGAAGAAACAGTTTTGATGTACTAAAAACCAGCATTATAAAACAGTCTGCTTTTTAGTACTGGTTTCAGCATTATATTTGCCTTAAAATCAACGACAAGGCCTCATGCAAAAGTCTCTTGAAATCCGTCAGCACAATGCACTTACTAATGCACGCTACGAGTACACTGAATTGCAGCAGGACCTACTGTTCTTTATCATCTCCAAGCTGCGTAAAGATGAGGTGGCCACGACTTATCAGTTAAATATCAAAGAGTTAACTGGCTTAACCAAACGCCGCTACAATGCCGCTTACCTGCACAAAGCCACAGCGGACATGGGTTCACGCGTATTCGAAGTATTTACGGAAGAAGCTTATCAGCAAATCTGGATGTTTCAGAAGGTGCAATACCTTAAAGGCCAGGGCATCATCGAGATAAAATTAACTGAGGATATATTACCATTTCTATTCGACCTCAAGAATAACTTCACTTCCTTCGAGCTAATCGCGGCACTGCGTCTCACCAGCAAGTATGCTAAACGCATCTATCCCTTGTGCAGCCAGTGGAAGAACGTAGGAGAAACAAAGAAGTATGATATCAAGGAGTTCAAAAAAATGGTCGGTCTGATTGATGAGCATGGTACTGAGCAGATGAAGCAAATCAGTCAGCTACGCTCTTTCGTGCTGGATACAGCCGTTAAGCAAATCAATGAACATACTGACCTGCATATCAGCTATAAGATGGAGAAGGTCCATCGCACTTTCAAGACCATCGTTTTTAAGGTCAAACCCCAGGCTTTAGCAGAAACTGTTCCTTTCGAACTGCTTTCGCAGACCGATAAGGCCAGTCTACCGGATGGTCTGCAAGAGCACCAAGTGCAGAATGTTGCCCGAATACTCAGTGAGTTTAGAATCAATTCGCCAGCGTTAGTAACTACTATTCTGGGAAGTGCCGCCCACGTAGCTGCCTGCAACAAATTTGCCCATGACTTGAAGACTGGCAAAATCAAGGCAAAGACTTCTCCTGCCGGACTGTTACTCACTGTGTTAGGTCTCAAGAAACCGACTATCGGGCCATTATTCGAAGCAGACTGAATTTGCAGGAAGGCTTACACAATTTACCCGGCCAGAACTACCAGAACCGGTCCCCGAAGCGCTTCATCTTCGTTTTCAATATCAAAGGACCTGCCAGTCAGGGCCTCGACTGCTGTCATCGCCTCCGGATTCACTTCGTCCTCGCAGTCGAATACGGAATAGATGATGTACCCTTGGCCACTCGCCAGTACATCGACCAGTTTCGGAGCACAGTGCAGCAGGCTGGGAACAAGGTCTGCGAGCCCGCCGAATGGCAGAGCTGCCTGAGGTGTCCAAAGCCCTTGGTCTGATACTGGCTGTGGTACAGCAGAGGGCTGATATAGTGTTGCAGGCATCTGAAAGCTGGATTATGTCCTGTAAAGGAAACGGGAAACTACGAATACCTTCCCTGTGAAAGCCCGAATTATAGCTTGGCAGTTCCCCATTATTCAGCACCTTCCAGGCCTTCGTGACGTTTGACTTACAATGGCCGACGTTCATACTCCCTCCACGCGCAGCTATAACATGTCCCGCATCCGGGGCAAGGATACCAAACCGGAAATGCTGGTGCGACAGTATCTGCACGCCCGTGGACTACGCTACCGGCTGCACACGAAGGAGCTGCTTGGCAAGCCTGACCTGGTATTTTCCGGGCTGCGCACGGTGATTTTCGTGCATGGCTGCTTCTGGCATCGCCATGGAGGCTGCCGCTATTTTGTAGTACCGAAGACCCGGACAGATTTCTGGCTGAATAAAATTGGCCGTAACGTGGTCAATGATGAGCGGCAGCAGGAAGAACTGAGGAATCAGGGATGGCGGGTACTGGTCGTATGGGAGTGTGAGCTCCGGCCTCCCCAGCGGGAACGGACTCTGGAACGCCTGTTTTACTCCCTCACAGCGCCGGAGGCGGATGAGCTGGGATACTAAATCTGCTGGCAAATAGCCGGAAATTCCCGTACTTGTAGGCTGTTAAAGCAGTTATTTCTGCTAAATAGTTGAAAATGAATTATATCGACCTGTTTGCGGGTGCAGGTGGTTTGTCCGAGGGCTTCCATAACGCGGGCTTCACTCCGGTGGCGCACGTGGAAATGGATGCTCACGCCTGCGATACCCTGCGGACACGGTTAGCCTGGTACTACCTGCGTAGTCAGAAGAACCGCCAACCGTATTTCAATTACCTGCGCAAACGCCTTAGCCGGGAAGACCTCTACAAGCTGGTGCCACAGCAACTGCTGGATTCCGTCATCAATGAGGCTATCGGGGAAGAAACCCGCGAGAATATCTTTGCCCGGATTGACCGGCAGATGCAGCTGCTTCCCGAAGGAAAACGGGACATAGACCTGATTATCGGAGGGCCACCCTGCCAGACGTTTTCCGTGGCCGGCCGTGCCAGACTGGGTAGCAAAGTGATGGAAAACGACCCGCGCAGTAAGCTGTACATTCAGTACGCCCGGTTCCTGACCAAGTATCGCCCTCGCATGTTCATCTTTGAGAACGTACTGGGAATGCTGAGCTTTAAAAACGGCCAGCAGCTGGACCTTATCCGGGAGACATTCCGGGAGGCTGGCTACGTGATGGACGTACGGGAATGGAATGCCCGTGCTTTTGGGGTACTCCAGAGCCGGGAACGGCTCATCATTATCGGCTGGCGCATTGACCAGACCGCGCTGGGCTATCCGGCATTTGGAACCCTCACACCAGCTGAGCAGAAGCAGTATATGGTAAGAGAACTGCTGAGTGACCTGCCACCTCTGGAGCCGGGCCAAGCACTTCCTCCGACGCCTCACGACCCCCAGACCATAACCCCTTACCTGAAGTGGGCGGGCCTGCGCCGGGAATGCCCGGTCATAACCTGGCATGATGCACGGCCACACCGGGTGGAAGACCGGGAAATATACCGGCACTTCATCGAGCACTGGAACGACAGTGAGGGTGAAAACCACCGCATGCGGTATGACCAGTTGCCGGGACATCTGATTTTCCACGAAAACAAGACCCAGTTTACCGACCGCTTCAAAGTAGTAGCGGAAGACAAGCACTACTCACAGACCGTAGTAGCCCATATCCATAAAGATGGTCATTACTACATTCATCCTGACCTGAAACAGCTCCGTTCTCTTTCGGTAAGGGAGGCGGCCAGACTTCAATCTTTTCCGGACAACTTTTATTTTGAGGGCCCCCGGACTGCCGCCCTGAAGCAGATTGGCAATGCCGTACCACCTCTCATGGGCGAGCGTATCGCCCTAAGCGTTCGTAACGCACTAAATGGTGTTGGCCATTTCCTGAGTCCTGGCTCGCCGGTAGGCAAACGTCGCTCCGGCAAAGCTGACAAACAACTGGTGCTGGATTACGCACAGTAAAACCGGATGCGGTTTGATTGCGCATAACCGTAGAAATTTTACCCTGGCAGCCGGTGCTGCCCCCGTTTACCGGGAGCAGTACCGGCTGTTAAATACCCTTATTGAATCTGATATAATCCTTACTCTCACCCGATACCTGCCTGTCGGATTCCTACCTGTTCCGGCAAATGGCCGGTTGTCAATGAGCTTTGATACAATTCCTTTCGAGGAGGCCGGCCCGCGGGCAGACGCCATGCTCGAAACCCTGCGGTCCATCGGCTACACGCTGGAGACGGCGGTGGCTGATATTATTGATAACAGTATCGCGGCGGGAGCCACGGAAGTACAGCTGGAAATGGTCTGGCAGGGCCGGCAGTCCACGCTCGCCATCTCGGACAACGGGCGGGGCATGGACGCCGGGCAACTGCGCGAGGCCATGCGGCCAGGTAGCCGGCACCCCGGCCAGGTCCGCCACCGCGATGACCTGGGCCGGTTCGGCCTGGGCCTTAAAACAGCCTCCTTTTCGCAGTGCCGGCGCTTTACGGTCCTCTCCAAGCCAAGAGGAGGAGAGGTAACCTACCGGTGCTGGGACTTGGACTACGTGAACGAGACGAAAGCCTGGAATCTGCTGTGCCACGTATCGGACGAGAACCTGATAACCCAGCTGGCCGCGCAGCCCCAGGGCACCATCGTATTCTGGGAAAACCTGGACCGGCTGGTCGGGGACCTGCAAGCAGGCAGTGAGAAGCACGAGGCCGTGTTCGGCCGGTACGTGCGGCTGGTGGAGCATCATCTGGCGATGGTATTCCACCGCTATCTGGAAGACGGGGGCCTTTCCATTTACGTCAACGGGGAGAAGCTGTCACCCTGGAATCCGTTTCTGACAGCCGAACCTTCCACCCAGCGCTTACCCGAAGAAGGCCTGTTCAACGGGCAGGTGGTTATCCGGCCGTACATCCTGCCGCATCACCGCCGGCTTTCCCACCCCGACCTGTTTGACCAGGCCGGCGGACTGCGCGGCTGGAATGCCCACCAGGGATTCTATATCTACCGCAACCGCCGGCTACTGGTGGCCGGGGACTGGCTGGGCCTGTTCCGACGGGAAGAGCACTGCAAACTGGCCCGCATCATGGTTGACCTGCCCAATACCCTGGATGATGCTTGGCAGATTGATATCCGCAAGGCGCAGTCCTTCCCGCCGGCTACGTTGCAGAATGACTTTCGGCGCATCGGGACCCTGGCCCGCACCCGCGCCGTGGAAGTCTACCGGGCCCGCGGCCGTAAGCTGAAGCATACGCACAGCATCGGCTTCACCCCAGTCTGGCAGGAGAATATCCGGCTGGGCCAGCGCCACTACACCATCAACCGGCAGCACCCGCTGGTGAAAGACGTGCTGGACAAGGCCCAGGGACAGTCCCCCGCCATGCTGCACGCAGTACTGCGGATGCTGGAGGAGACGATTCCCGTGCCTCTGATTGTGCTGAGCGAGGCTGAGAAACCCCGGGAGCAGGCGATGCCCTATGAGAACGTCAGTGACCAGGAAATACTACCCCTCATCCGGGATATGTTCCGGGACTTCCGGGCGGCCGGCCGTTCAGCCCCCGAAGTGCGCCAGCTACTCCTCAACATGGAGCCCTTCAATTACTTTCCCCATCTGATTGACAAGCTTACTGACTGATGCCTGATTCCTACGAGGAAGTACTGAGCGTGGCCATCACCATGCTCACGCCCAAACCCCACAAAACTCCGGCTATTATTGAGGAGACGGTTACCCGGCTCGGGATACTATACCCGGAAGCGGACGCTGCCCGGCTCAAAGCTGATTTGCTGGCTTACTACCGGGTCAAATCGCTTGACTATGCTATCATGGAAGACCGGGCCAGACGGCAGCCACCGTGGCTGGACAAGGCGCGGGAAGGAATCAAGTGGAAGTTCTGGAACAGGTACCGCGACTACCTGCAATTCGACCGGCGCATGGCGGCCCACACGGTGGACCAGCTCGGCGACCTGACCGACGACATTCTGGACCGGCTCAGCAATCCCCGCGACACGCAGCCCTTCGACCGCCGGGGGATGGTAGTGGGACAGGTGCAGTCGGGTAAGACGGGTAATTACACGGGCCTGATATGCAAGGCTGCCGATGCCGGTTACAAGCTCATTATCGTGCTGGCCGGCATCCACAGCAGCCTGCGCAGCCAGACCCAGGAGCGACTGGACGAAGGTTTTATAGGCTACAATACCCAGACGGCCCGAACGCACCGCACCGGTAATCACTGGATTGGCGTCGGGAAGCGGGACCGCAAGGTACCGGCTCATTCCCTGACCACCAGTGCCCCGAACGGCGATTTCAAAACGTCGCTGGCCGACAGTGTACCGGCTACTATCTTCGGGTCCGACCCAGTCCTGATAGTAGTCAAGAAGAACGTCAGCATCCTGCGCAACCTCATTCTGTGGCTGGCAGCCAAGGGGGAGGAAACCGAAAAGGGGCAACGGCTGCTGAGCGACATGCCGCTACTGCTGGTTGATGACGAGGCCGATAACGCTTCCATCAACGTCAGCAAGGAGAATATTTCGGCGGTGAACGCTTCCATCCGGGTGCTACTGTCGCTGTTCGAGCAGAAGGCCTATGTAGGGTACACGGCGACCCCCTTCGCCAATATCTTTATTCCGGTGCTCAGCCGGGCTGACTTCGAGGCGCTGAATCTGACTATCAAGGGCCGGCACAATACGCTGGATGCCGCGGTCGGGCAGGAACTGTTTCCCCGTGACTTCATTGTCAATATCCCACCGCCGACTAACTACGTGGGTCCTGACAAGATTTTCGGCATCGGAGAGCCGGAAGACGATGAGGAGGGCTCGCATGAAAACGTGTTTCCGGTGGTGCACGAAATCGACGAGGAAACCGACAATTACCTGACTGTCTTTCCTAATAAGCATAAAAAGGACGATGAACTGCCCACCTTCCTGCCAGACTCCCTGGAGGATGCCATCAACCATTTCTTCCTGACCTGTGCTGCCCGGCTGGCACGTGGCCAGCAGCGGCAGCACAGCTCCATGCTTATCCACGTTTCGCGGTTCGTGCGCTGGCAGAATGAGACAGGCAAACTTGTCGGGGTATACCTGAGTGACTGCCGCTCCAAGCTGGCCCTGCGCAAAAACAGTCTGGAGCCGGCCTTAAAGGCCCTCTGGGAAAATGAGTATGAGTCGGTTACCGCCCGGTTCATCGAGGGAAATCTGATTGATGACCACCTCATCAGGCCCCTGGGCTGGGAGGCCGTTCGCAAGCATCTGAAGCCGGCGCTGGAGCGCATCAAGGTACGGGTAGTACACGGTATCCCGGACCGGACCGGCGATACGCTGCACCTGCCCCTGACCTATAGCGACTATGACGACACCGGGCTGTTCGTTATTGCCGTGGGCGGCAACAAGCTCTCGCGTGGCCTGACGCTGGAAGGGCTGTGCGTCAGTTACTACCTGCGGGCATCACGGATGTATGATACCCTGATGCAGATGGGCCGCTGGTTTGGTTACCGGCCCGGCTATGCGGACCTGTGCCGGCTGTTCACCAGTTCGGAAATCATCAGCTGGTACCGGCACATCACGCTGGCCACCGAGGAGCTGCGCTTAGAGTTTGACCGAATGGTCCGGCAGCGACGCACTCCGGAAGAGTACGGGCTGAAAATCCGCTCCAAGCCTGGCGTACTCCAGATTACCGCCACCAACCGGATGCGGGGAGCGTGGCCGCTTCAGCTCAGCTTCGCGGGGGAACTCATGGAAACCTATGCCTTTCCGCGCCATGACCCGGAGTTTATTCAGACCAACTATGCAGCCGTGCAGAACCTGCTCGGCGAGCTCGGCACCCCGGTGCCGATTGGGCGACAGCCCTACGCCTGGCGGGGGGTAGCGGCAGCGACTGTACAGGAATTTTTATTAAGCTACCTCACGACCCAGCGGAACATTGAGCCGGGTAAGCTTACTGATTACATCAGCAAGCAGCAGCAGGATGGACGGCTTACCAACTGGACTATTATTCTGATGCAGGCTGATATACCGGAGGAGAGTGAGCTTAATCCGTGGGTTCCGTTTGACATTGATGGTAATACTATTCCGGTACGTACTACCTACCGGAATGCAGCCGGAGCCAGCGAAAAGAATAAGACAGTCAGCACGGTCGAGTACGTAATCCCCAAAGCCCACATCATCAGCCCCCGCCACGAGTCACTGGACCTGGAGGCTGATAAAGTGAAAGAAGCGCTGGATGCAACCAGGGCAGAGCGGCCGGGTGCATCCTACCCTTCCGGCGAGCAGATTCGCCGGAAACGGTTGCCCGCCGAGGCACTGCTGCTGTTGTATCCACTCAATCCGGAGCCGGCTGGCTACGAGGCTGGAATTCCGGTTATGGGCTACGCTATCAGCTTTCCGGCTATCAAGGGGGATAAGAAGGTCACCTACATGGGTAATTCCCAGTTACTGGCCGAGTTCACAAACGATGACGATGATGCACTGGATGAAGAAGCTGACCAGCAGGTAACGCGTGATGATGACTAACGACGGAACAGCTGCCGCCCTGGAGGCTATCTGGAAAGAACTGCTTCTGACGCCCCCGGCACCGGGAAAAGCTGAGGCCCTGCCCTGTCTGCCGACTGAGCCGGACAGCCCGCTTTCAGCGGGTCTCCTGCACGTGCCCGGAAATGATACAATGCGTCGGGTGCTGCTGCTGGCCCTGCCGGTCCGCCTGCGGTCTCGCATCGCCCCCGACCACCGTTACTCCGGCCTCAGCCTAGAGCCGCTGCCCGACCCGGACCAGCCGGATACCATTTTTCAGCTGGCGCTTATTCTGACGGATGAGCGGTTTTCCGACATTTTTTCCATTCTGGCTGCTGATATAGTCGCGGCCCTGGGCGAGGCCCGTGATGGCAGTGCTTACCTGCGGGCCTTTCTGGCCAGGCTCAGTCGGTGGCAGGAACTGTTCGGGCTGTTTAACCCGGCCGGGCTGAGCGGACCGGCGCGGCAGGGACTGTTCGGGGAGCTGCACCTGCTTCGGGAGCTGCTGCTGGCCGGTCTGCCCCCCGGACAGGTACTGACTGCCTGGACGGGGCCGCTGCACGACCCCCAGGATTTTCACTTCGGGCCCGATGCTGTGGAAGTCAAGACCAGCTCCGGCGGCAGTCAGAGCTTCCAGGTCAGCGGAGCCGGGCAGCTGGACGAAAGTCCGTTTGACCACCTGTTCCTGCTGCACCTGTTTCTGGAAGTAGCCGAGAATGCCGGCGAAACGCTGCCCCAGCTTGTGGAGCAGCTGACCACGGCGGCGGCCCCGGACCCGGCGGCGGCTAAACTGCTGGAAACACGCCTGCACCAGGCCGGCTACTTTCACTCCCAGGCCGACCGCTACCACACGGAAGGATTCCGGGTCCGCCACTCCATGCTGGCGCAGGTGCATGAAGACTTTCCCCGCATCCGGGTGGCCGACCTGCGTCCCGGTGTCGGGACCTTATCCTATACCGTGGCAGCTGACCGGCTGCTGCCCTATCTGATTCCTTTCGATACCCTTATCAATCTATTGAATTCCCATGTCTGATGCCGATGAACAGCTCCGGTTTCTAACCGACCTCAACCAGGAAATACGCGCCCTGACGGAGGCCGAGGAAGGTGGCGCATTGCTGGAAGAGAAAGCCACCGAATATCTGATTGGTATGCTGACCGACGCCGGCGAAACGGAGGACGCCCGCGTCTGTACCAGCATCAAGGCCAATAAAGCCAATCAGATACAGCATAAAATCAACGGCTACGCCCTGAGCGAGGATTTCGAAACTGTTGACCTGTTTATCACCTTCTTTCAGGAGGGGGAAGAGGTACGTTCGTTTGCGAAGAGTGAAGTAACGACGGCGGCTAACCAGTCCGAGCGGTTTCTGAAAGATGTGTTCAACGGCTACCAAGACAAGCTCGATGAATCGGCCCCGGTCTACGACCTGGCGCAGGTTCTTTTTGAAAATGCTGCCAAGGTAGTGCGCGCCCGCATCTTCATTCTGACCAATGCCCGCCTGAGCAGCGATACCGCGCTGCCGGACCGCCGGCTGCGCGATACCCTGCACGTCCAGTATCATGTGTGGGACCTGGAAAGATTCTTCCGCCTGTGGACCAGCCGCAACCGCCGCGAGCCCATTGAGATTGATTTTGAGAAGGGCTATGGCAAGCCGCTGGCCTGCCTGCCCATGCCGGTGAGCAACAATGACTATCAGACCTGTCTGGCCATTCTGCCGGGTACCATGCTGGCCGAAATCTATGAGCGGTACGGGGCCCGCCTGCTGGAGCAGAACGTGCGGTCCTTTCTGGACTTTACTGGTGGGGTAAACAAGGGTATCCGTAATACCATCCGCACGGCTCCCCACCGCTTTCTGGCCTACAACAACGGTATTGCGGCCACAGCCGAAGAGGTGGACATGCGCGAGCTGCCCGGTGGGGGCTGGGCGATATACACGGTGCGTGACCTCCAGATTGTAAACGGGGGCCAGACGACTGCTGCCATCTTCCGTACCCAACGCCAGGACAAAGCTGACATCGCCAGCGTGTTCGTGCAGATGAAGCTGACGGTACTGCGCCGGCCCGAGGAGATGGATGAAATCATTCCGCTTATCTCGCAGTACGCCAACAGCCAGAACGGAATCCAGGCGGCCGACCTGTCGGCCAATAATGCCTTTAACCGTCAGCTGGAGAAGATTTCCCGCACCTGCTGGGCTCCGGCGGCCAAGGACTCCTCCCTGCAAACCCGCTGGTTCTTCGAGCGTGCCCGTGGCCAGTACAAGGTGGCCTACAACCGGGAGCTGTCAGCCAGCCGCCGTTCAGCTTTTGAGAAGCAGAACCCGCGCCGACAGCTTTTCAGCAAGGAGATGGTGGCCAAGTACGAGCATATGTGGAGTGGCTACCCGCATCTTGTGGCCAAGGGTGCCCAGAAAAACTACGCAGAGTTTCTGAAAGAGAAGCTGAAAAAGGACTTCCTGCCCAACAACGTGTTTTTCGAAGACCTGATAGCCAAGGCCATTCTTTTCCGGGCGGCCGACCTGGAATACGGACGGGGAGCTACCAAAATCGGCGACTTTAAATTTCTGACGGTTCCCTACACCTTAGCCTGGCTCAATCACCTGACTGGTGGACGGATTGACCTGCTCCGAATCTGGAAGCAACAGGAGGTGTCGGACAATTTGCGCAATGCAATCCGTAGTTTGCTGCACGTAGTAGACCGGTTTCTACTGGGTAACGCGGGCGGCAAGCTGGTCAGCGAGCGCGCCAAGCAGGAAGACTACTGGAAGCTACTGGTTAGCAAAGGCCTGCCAGGCAACAGTCTTCAGAAAATGCTGGCTGACCTGGGAGATGATTTTGCAGACCCTCAGCAGCAGAAGAAGCGGTACAGTCGCAGCAATGATGAGCTGGCGGCCGAGGAACGCCGGCAGGAGGAAGAATCCCTGCGCGGGCTGGGTGCCAAAGCCTGGGAAATCATCGAGCAATGGGGCCGCCAGACCGACCTGCTGACGCCCCACAAGCGGGGTAAATGCACCGATATCGCGTTGAGCATCAATAAAAGCCGACCTCTGACGGATAGTGAGCTCGAGAATGGCAGGGGCATTATTGACCTGATGCTGGACCGCAACCCGCAGTTGCTGGACGAGTTGTATGCGGAACAGCCTGCTTCTGCTGTCGCTTCGGCTGCATCCCGGCGAATCATCACCCTGGATGATGCTGAGCATCTACTTGCATGGGAGAAGAAGAATAAGAAGCTCCGGGCAGCAGATGCCGACTTTCTGGTTAAAGTCAGAAAAGGTGAATTGCGGTTCAGTGACGCCGTGAAAGGCAAGGTATTTTATTTGCAAAACAGCGTTCTGCGTCACGGCTATAAACTACCCGACCTGGAAACAGCGTGAGACCATTCACTAACCGGAATCAGCCCTTCGACTGTGAATCCACTAACCTTCAACCATTCAGACCAGAAAAGATGACGCAGAAGCAGATATACGAAACGCTTGAAAAGGCAATCAACAATAAGTCAGAAGTCCTGCTGAGTGCCAGACATGGGCTAGGCAGTCTCCTCGACGGCATGCGGTTCCAACCCTATGTCCTGGGTGATGACAGCTTCCAGTATCCCTTCGTCTGGGGCTATCTGCCAGGAAATGATGAGTACTACAAGTTTATGCTGGGCAATGTAGTTGCTGCAAAGTCAACCGCCAGCAAGTACGACGTGCGCGAGGACGCCTGCTATCAGCATGCTATCAATGAGGACCACTTCGGCCGGCTTGCCGGATTTGACAATGTATACGGTCAGGCCGCGAAACACAGATAGAATTTAAAACGCTCAAAGATATCAGTACTGGATAGGTTGCTGACGACCGGACAGCCGTGTTGCCAAACGTCAGGCTTCCCCCTCTCGACCCGCTTTAGCAAGAACCCTTAACTTATTAAAACCTATTAGCCAATGTCAACTTCTTTTTCAAACACGCTCTTTACTGAAACAGGCAGCATTGAAGTCAGGATAACTTTTGTTCAGTACCCGACAGCCAGTCAGGCATACATTGGATACGTTGACCAGTTTCCTGACAGTGACTTCATTGTTCCATTAAGCTTGGAAAAGGAACTTAAGGAGCGCCCAGACTTTAACCAGCTTTCGAATGAATACAAGGCACAATGGTTATTATACAAAATGTTAAAGCTGGCTGAGAAGAGTAAATAAAGCCGGAGTCAGATTTACCAGAAAATAAGGCAATACCGGAACTTCCGGTATTGCCTTATTTTCTGGTAAATCTGGTTTTTAAGTATGATTATCCTGATTTTCATCAGGCATAGGCCGCTGAGCATCAGGGTGACTGGAGAAATAAGCAGCCAAGGCAGCGTTGAAAATATTGACCAGCTTTCGGGCCTCACCATGTCCCCAATAAGCCACCCGGTCCATGTGTAATCGGTTTTCAGGGGTTATACGGTCGGTAAATTTGAGATATTTAGGTTTGGCAGGAGGTGACGAGGCGGTCGTAAAGGCAGGCTGAGCCTGGGGCTCGTAGGATGCCGGGCCAATAAGGTCGGTGAGGTCCTTCGGCGCTTTGGATGCAGGCTTCTTCATAGATTTTCGAGGATGGCAGTTGTTAAAGTAGCGTAGTCAGCGACTCCGTTACAGTCCGGCTTATAAAGGATGGCTGGCTCTCCGACACGCTGTGCCTGAGCCAGCGACTGGTCGGCGCGGATATTGGGCAGCACTTTTTCCGGGTAGAGATGCTCGGCAGCGTCCACAATATCGTGGTGCAGGCTGCTGCGCTTTTTAGGATTGTACTTGGTGAAGAACACCCCGGCCATTTTCAGGTCAGGATTGATTTGCGCCTGAACACCACCCGCCAGATTGACAACTAGACGCAGACCGTCAAAGGAGTATTTCTCTGGTTCGCAGGGCACCAAGTAGGCTGTGGCAGCGGCCAGGGCAACGTAGGTCATAGCTCCCAGCATGGGCGGGCAGTCGATAATGACGAAGTCGTACTCGGACGCTACCGGGGCCAGCAACTGCTTCAGACGTTGCTCATAGCCATCCTGACAATAGAGTTCCTCGCTCTGTTTGGCCAAATGGATATTGGCTGGCATAAGCGAGAGATTCTCCATGGAAGTCTTTACGATAAGCTCAGCTGCGGCTGCCTCCCTCAGTAAACCCATACCCACAGTGCGGCCCCCTGGCGCCCCACGCTTAAACAGACCAGTAGTGGCATTGGCTTGCATATCCAAGTCAATGAGCAGCGTGCGGTAACCCCGGTGAGCTAATTCAGCCGCCACATTTAAAGTAGTAGTGGTCTTCCCCACGCCACCCTTGTTATTGGTGACAGCGATAATCTGTGGTGAGCGGACGGAACCGGATGGCAGCTGCATAGGTGAGGGAGGAACAATGGACCCGCAAGTTAACAGAAATGCCAGCAACACCGGCAATTCTGGCAGTACCGATTTTGCCTTTATTTCTGGTAACACCGGTATTTCTGGTATTGTCAGAAATAAAGGCAAAAGCGGTACTGCTAGCGCCACATGCTTATAACGAGTGCGTTACAAGCATGTGGCGCTAACAATAAAATCCTATTAAAAAGTTTTGGTTTGCTACCTGTTTACCCCACTGCCTGTTGTCTACACCTCCTTATCAGGATTAGTAATAGCGGGGTCGTCTACTAAATCCCGCACCTCGAGACCAAGGGCCCGGCTCAGCGAGATAAGCAGGTCCAGGGTAGGGACGAGCTGCACCAGCTCGATTCGCTTGATTGTAGACTGCTCCACGTTGGCGATGTCCGCCAGTTTTTGCTGGGAGTAGCCCCTCTGTTTGCGCAGGTAGCGCAGCCGCTCAAACCGACGGGAGAGTCGGTACCGCTGTGTGGCAACCGGTTTTATTACCTGACCTACGATATGAGGCTCAAATATGTCTCCGATTCTATGAAATGTCCCAATTGTGTAGGATACTTGGAAGAAAAATAATACTCCGCCCCTGCCCGGCTTCGCTGTGCCAAGCGCCTTCTCTGCCTAGTAGACGAGCGTACGATTGAAGTTACAGCGATTCAGGTATTCTCGTCCGCGTTTGATTATGGCAGTCAATTCATCCAGCTTGGTCATAGCGTGGATGAAAGAGTTGTTAAAGCGGCTGGCTAGCTATTCTGGACATCAGGATTTAGCAGAATCTCAATAGGTTTATCAGCTTTTGGGAATACACGCCATAGCTCTTGGTAAGCTTCTGCTGCGACCCCTCTATTACGAAAGCGATTGATGATAATGGCGCTGATATCAGCTATTTGTACTTCGAAAGAATTGTGGGACTCGTAGAACGCGCAGTGGTTCTTGAATACGTCGGCGAAGTCCAAGCCGCCGCCACTTCTATGCCGGTATTTATCCAGAAACGGATGCCCGGTTTCCTGCCAGCCCTCTAGCAGTGGAATGGCATCAGAGGCATTGATGAAGCTATTGCGTAACAGCTCTTTCCAGAATATCTCGGGTTCGCGGCCTCTTACAAAGTCGCGGTCAATCTTAAATTCGATGTTCAACAGGTTGGCGTGAGCATCATCATCACCAAGTTGCTCCAGCAAAATAGATACCCCGATAATCTGGCGAAAACAGGTTGTGATAAGCCCTCGCAGCATAACCAGCTTGATGTAGTGCTGGTAGTGCATTTTTCTAGCATTGCGGTACCAGATTGCCATCTGCTCATACTGCTTCGCCAGTTGCTCTTTACCGTCATTGCGAGCATCGGCGGCTGTACTTTCCAGGGTGGCAACTTCTTGGGCCTTGAAAGACTTCATGAGTGCTTCCGGATTGTCCGAGGGTCGAAACTGTACATATGTAATGCGTACAGCGGGCTCTGCGCAGATAACACGTTGAGCGAAGTCAATCAGCTCCGCATCGGACAAGTTGCTACCTTTTACCTCCCCGTTAGCTCCGAGTTTTTCTTGAGGAACACGAGAAAGCCATTCCCTGAACTGATGCTCTTTAACCTGTAGACTGTCGCCATGCTGTACCAGCTTCGTCGCAACAAAAAAGCTCAACAACTCGCTGCCGGGAGCAAAGTCACCTGATTCATCAATTCCAACTACCATTGCTAATTAATCAATAGAAATATCTGATAAGCTGTGTTAGAGCAGCCGGTAGAGGTACAAAAGACTTAGCTGCCAGCCAGCGTACTGAGCTTGTTCTTTTCTTGCTTCCACTGTTCCAGTACAATGAGGACGAGCTTCGAAACTTCCCGCATCGTACGGGAAAAATTGATTTTCTCTTCCAAGCTAAAGGTATCCATGTCACCCACTTGTAGCCCAACTATATTTCGAAAATTTGTGGCCACTGACGCATCGACCGTATGCGTGATAGTCGGAGCAACGTGCTGGTCACTGAGGTGAATATAGCCGCAGGCATCTTTGTAAAGCTGCGTAGTTGTCGGGAAATAATGCTCAAGCTACTGAGCCAGATAGTTGTCAGTGAGCTTCTTGCCTCGCGCATCGGAATAGTCCCGGATTGCTTTGCCATCCAGAAAGTGCAGCGCAAAGTCGTCGGAGTCAGCAACCAGCGTTGTGGCAAAAAACCGTAGCGCGTTGTCCAGCTGGAGGCGTATCAAGGAGACAGCTGTCAAGTAGTTGCCGGCGTTAGCCAGCGTCACGTAAGCAGCTGCTAGAGAAAGTGCCCGATTGCTGACCGGAACTGCCAAAAAATCCAGCGACCGAAGCTTGCGGTCGCCCGCCTCGATAAGGCGTTGGGTGCTTTGGGTGTTGTTAAACAAATAGGGGAAAACCTCCGACCCAGGCGCACAGCTATCTGGTTTTCATGATTAGTATTCTGTTTGACAGTGTGTTACCCGGTATGTGACCAAAACGATAGTGTTAATGTTCGTTTTCGCTATCCACTCTCGATATCTTTAAGAGGCGTGTAAAACTATCGTCCGTCGATACTCTTACGATGCATTTCTGCCTTATCGGTAGCATTCAAGCTCTCTGACTTTCGAGTCGGAGGTTTTCCCCTATTTGTTTAACAACACCCATTGCTGGCGCTGGAACTGAATAAAGGCGCTACTTTTAGCAGGTGAACGTCGCTGAACTACTCAACCAATCCATTTTCGACCTGCCTGTTAGCTGGGTTGGTTACGAGTATAATGATACTCAGGGGCCACAAACCTGCCGTAGTTACCATCAGTTCGTCAATCGACGACTGAGCGAGTATCAGGAACTGCTGGAGCAACTGGATGACATTGAAGTTATGGGCGAAGTGCGCCATATCATACGGGTTGACCAAGTTTCTCATGCTGAGGAAGTGCGGCGGGCGGTACGGGGACTATGCATTGGCATACGGACAACATTAAATGCCTACGCCAATGGCAGCCCCAGTAACGCTTACAAAGAATTGTGCCGGGCATTAGAACCTTCTGGCAACGCGGGCCTATTTATAGCACCTGGGGGGTATTTTAATTTACACGCCCCAGCAGAAAAGGTGTACTACAGGTTACGTTATTCGAATACACCGTTGACTGAACCCTACGAGCTATTTCATCTGCCTTTTGAACAGCGGTGGCGCTCGCGGAGCTACCGCTTCAGTATCGCCGGGTATCCCAGCCTTTACGCGGCCACCAGCCTACCGTTAGCGCTTTACGAGTCCCGAGGCCACCGATGGAGTCGTGATTTGTATGCTGCTAAGCTGAAAGCGATTCCTCGCACATCGCCGGATATGCCGATTCGCAGTGTATACTTTCTTGACCTACGTAACCAAGTTGAAACGCTACGCCGACGTTATACCCAAACCGGTCCATATGCGGGCGAAATCTTAGGGTTTTTAGTACGTTGGCCCCTAATTATGGCTACTAGCGTGCCAACCGGGCACCCGGCATCCGCTAACCCTGGCTTCCAAGAGGAATATGTGTTACCTCAACTGCTGTTGGAATGGGTTAACAATGTGCGCGGTCAGCCCCATAAAATTACGGGCATTGCTTTCTCATCCTCTCGCACCGAGGCCGCAACTCTAACACTAGCTGGGCACTACAACATTGTTGTGCCGGCGGAAGCTCCATCTGCAACAGGATGGTGTACCGTACGGACCAGACAATTTGAATTAACCCGACCGATTGGCTTGGCTCAATTCGTAGATGATACTTTAGAACAATCGGTCGATGTATTATCCCGCCAGCTCGACACTGCTTTGAGCGCTGAACCTTACCATCGGCTGAATGCGTTTCCTCCATCTAATAATAACGTGGCTTCGTGACCTGCTGGTGCACCTGAAAGGCAACGTCAACGGCTACCTTAAGGAGATTGCTGCCGACAAGGAGTACAGCAGCGTGCGCGAGGCTATGGTGGTCCAGGAGATGGGCACCTACCGGGTGCAGCCGATGCTCGGCGCGGCGTAAGAAAAGCATTGAGTAGAGGGCGGGGTTGAGTCTAGCCAGCCGCACCTATGTTTGCAGGGTATTACAGTTGTGGCACCCTGCCGGAGGCCCCTTTTGCGGTATAATATAAGATTTTCCTAGTTGTGGCGGAAAAAGCCTATATTCAGCCTGGTGGCCCTATTGTCGAAGGGGGCAGACATTGGCGGGGCGCAGGTGCTAGTGGCGCGGCTTGTGGGGTCACTTAATGCAAGTCGCCCCGAATTCACAATGAAACCGGGGCGGCTGGTTTTGAATCACAAGTGGAGCCTAAGGTATCTATTCGAGGCTTTCGATTAATGAACCTCGGTGGGGGCCACCTTCTTTTTAGTGCCGGTGAAGAATTGAGCTATTTTCTTGAAAGCTTCCTCAGCTGTATAAGCTTCAGCAATTTCCGTCAAAAAGTGCTTGTCTCGGAACGGAACAGGGGTTGTGGCCAACAGACAAGAGTTACGACTGGAATTGTAGAGCATGTAGAGGGGCATGGCATAATAGTCTTTATCACCATCAAGCGCATCATGCCGATAAAGCGTGATGCCTTCGCCACTTTTAAACCCTGGCACACGGCCGCCTTCGGTGCCTTCAAAAAGAGCGCCGTCTAATCGTTCTTTCTCACCATCGACTGGGTGAAAGCATGCTGCGATGAGTTGTGGAAATGTTATCATGGCATAAACATAAGCAGATAAATGAAAAGCCCTGGGCGGATAGGTCGGGGCTTTTCATTTATAATTAATAACTGATAACTAGCCTGGCCGCGCCCGACACGGCAGCCCGCGTGTCCGCCTTTTAACTGCGAGAGCTTCAGTAGATCCAGCGGGAACTATAAAACTGCCCACTCATCAACTGCCGGCGGTGAAGCGCTCTAGCCAGGCTTCCCATAGCCTTCGGTCGGATTCAACCCTAATCATGTTGTCGCTGGCCGCTTCCCGGAGCTGCTTATCGAGATGCGCTTCGGTCCAATGGCCGGAGTCGAAAGAATCCTTGAATAGCGTGCGATATTTGGCCCGGCTGCGCACGACTATGGATAGCCAGTCGTCCTTGCGGAAATAGCTCACCCGGACGTTAAACTGGTAGCTGGCCTTCACCTCGGGGCTATCGAGGAAGGGCCGCTCGTTATCCCGAAACGGGTTCACCAGTACCCCCGGGGTGGCACCGCCGACCTGGTGCTGGGTGCTGTCGAACTCGCGCGCCCACACGTCGATTAGCGCGTCGGCTTGCCGCACGTTGTATTTGGTGTAGTGAGTAGAGGCCCAGCGCCGAATCTCGGGCGAGAGTTTGCTCCACATCTGGAACCGCAGGCAATGGGCGGTGTGCAGCGCGGCCATCCAGTTTACAACCTGGCCTTTCACATCCTCCAGCGAATGGGCCGCGAGCCACCGTAGCAGCGGCTGGGGCATCTCGACCACAAACGGCACCCACTGCGCGCCAATCTGAAAACCCGGCAGTCCGATGGGTAGGATGCCCGACTGCACCGCAGCGTGGAGCACCTCCAGTTGGCCCATCTGCCCTTTTTCCTCAATCAGCAGGCTCATCGGCACTTCGCGGGTACGAATAGCTTCCACATTGGCTACACGCTCCAGAAACGTGGCTTTGGATAACCGGGCCAACTGGGGCAGTTGCTGATTGATGAGCAAGGTGGGCTCAGGGAGCGGGGACGCGGCGAAAGTCATGGGAAGGGCGGGGAAGTGAGAAGGAACAGAATTAACCGGCCGCAATTTAGCCGTGTGCCTCTGGGCAATGAAAAAGCTTCAGTTATCAAAACTGGAGCGGCTCACGATGACCAACTGATTCCGCACCTTAGTCGGCTGAGGTGAGAGCGACGTGGCCACGCATTCACATGGTGAGAGATGAAGCTGTACTTCTGCACCAACTGCCGGTCTGGGTATCTATGGAATTCACCTACGATACTAAACGAACGAAGTCCCGTGCCTGTTCGTCATTGCCTTCTACTATTTTCTACATTTAATCCTGATGCTGTGCGCAATAGCAATGCTGGCCAGTGGTCTTTACCAATCACAACTCGGCGTTGGTTATCGGGCGTGAGCAAAAACAAATAATCCCCCGCGCGGCCTAGGTACTTAAGATAAGGGTAGCTGGCCAGCAGCGTATCTTGACGAAAGACCTGTGGCTCGACATACTCGAACTGTCGGCCAACAAGCACATTCCTCGCTTGGTAGTGGCCAGCTGTGAAGGAAAAGGCGGGGATGGTAAGTAAGGCGAAGCCCAAGGCTGTGCGCTGCAAGTGAGCAGTAATTATAGCCCGTGGCAGGCGCTTAATAACGGCCAGCATCCGAAACATACTGCGTTTGCTGCGTGGTGGGAACGACAAGTCAGCCCTTTTGAGCACGGCCGCAATTGCCCTTAGGTGCTGGATTGTCTTTTCATCGGCGGGCATTGGGACATTGCCAGCCAACAGCTGATTTGTGACCCAACCAGCGACTGCAGAGATAATGAGCACTACATACAGCGGCGCGCGTAGCAGCGGAACGTTGCAGGCTAACCAGCCCATTGGTACGCCGTAGCGCAACAACCCGTACACGAGTACTCCGAAGTTCCATACAAGCAGCACTAGAAGCACATTGGCTATCACCATGGCCAGGATGGGCCGCCAGGCCGACCTGGTTTTGAATAGGGCAAAGAGGTAGTAAGTGAATAGAAAATCTATCACCGCAGTAGCTGCGGCCGTGGCTAGGGCTACTTGCAGTGGGTAAGCCGCTCCCTTTATCAAATCGGATACAGCGAAGTAGCTGTACACGTCAATACCTAACAATCCCCAGTAGCCAGCATAATATAAAATTGAAGCGCAAGCCAGATACGGCACACCTAACAGAAGGAATTTGTCGATGTGTGCGAAAATGAAGGAGTATAGTTTAGGCATAAACGGCAAAGTAAGAGTATCGAGCGGTTGGGGCGATGCATTTCCTCGACAAATGCTGGAAACCAGAGCAGAATTACATCTCAATTCCGTTGCCATCGGGCAGGGTCAGACTAACTTACAAAAGGTATGAAAAACCAGCGTTTTCGGCCTGTATTGCTATCTACTTCGGCCATCCAAAAAACGATCCACTGACAGCATTTAAGTGTCTTATAATTGCCTTTATGTAAAACTGGGACGTTTCGAGCAAATACTTAACGAAGAAACTCGAGCTATCTAGGCAATTCCGGCAGGTTTACGCAGCAGATGCGTCCGTTTTGGTAGCCTTTGGGTAGTGCTAGAACGAGCTAGAGGCCATGGTAGGCTTCCCTGTAGGGCAAGCCGCTTAGAGGTGGCGGAAAAGGTAGCTTGTTAGCGCTGAAAGAGCGTGCCGCCCTAGCTCAAAAACAGTCCGATAATTTCTTCTCTGTTTGGGAGCGAGTTTTCGCGTGGTTGAATGACCGCAAAACCGGTCAAACTGCTCGGCAAGACCGGTCAAACCGCTCAAACTGCTCAAACCGCTCGGCAAAACCGGTCAAACCGCTCGAACTGCTCCGCAAAACGGCTCGTATTGCTTGCTGCACAGGTGCGGATGCAGGTTAAGCGGGTTGAGCAGTTCGAGCGGTTTGAGCGGTTTTGCCGAGCGGTTTGACCGGTTTTTAGCTCCCCCTGCCCGTTCCGCTCGTTCAGTAACGGGTAAGAGCTAGTCAAGTGGCTGCCCAAAGAGTCTTATTGGTGGGTTGCGCGCCGGAGATGCCCACCCGTACTCGTACCCAAGGACGTGGTCTGCGGTAACAACCACTCCGGTTTGGGTAAGAAGCGCACGGGAGGTGACGCAGAGGCTCCTGAAACTGGGCAAACGGGTCGCTATTTTGCTTGCTGTGCCAGCAGGTTGACCTGTTAGGAGGACCAGTAGCTACCAGTAGCTACCAGTAGCTACTAGGGGTAGCTACCAGTAGCTACTAGGGGTAGCTACCAGTAGCTACTAGGGGTAGCTACCAGTAGCTACTAGGATTCGCTGCGCGAATCCTAGCGACCGCAGGCCAAGTGGCTCTGAAAGGTGTGCAATTCTGATACCCCCTCCCCTTTCTTTTACGTGTTGCAAACGGTGATTTACAACACGTAAAAAGGTGTGATTAGGGCTAGCTAACGTTTGAAGTCAGGCGTGCTTTCTCCTCTTCCGCCTCTAAATCGCGTGGGGCATAGCCATACGGATTTTTTGGGTTTTTGCCGGCTCGCCATAGGACCCACAGGCCCACCAGTATCGCCGGCAAGCTGAGCAGCTGGCCCTGGTTGAACAGGTTGTCTTTCTCGAAATCTACCTGGGCTTCCTGAGGTGGTCTAGATTAGGTGCACAGAAGCAGGACGTATATTTCCTGAGTCATGAGCGCAGAAAAGAGCAAAAAGACGCCGGATAAGCGGCGCAAATACGATGACGCCTTCAAAGCCGAGGCGTTGC
>Ga0308157_10001534_pt1 | contig 46327 bp, 45 predicted proteins | sample PhyBR1_FD_201035 | JGI IMG/M metagenome (GOLD analysis project Ga0308157, IMG submission 201035) | Phyllosphere microbial communities from UC Gill Tract Community Farm, Albany, California, United States - DLSLB.R1 | ecosystem: Host-associated > Plants > Phyllosphere > Unclassified | place: USA... | reverse complement strand
GTCATTGGTGAAGGTCGGGTTGAAGCTGTAGCCCAGCGCGGCGAAGAAGGCCTTGGATGCGTTCAGATCCTGCACGGGCAGGTTGACGAAGATCATCTGCGGTTGCGGTGCACTCATCGGTGAAGCTCCTTTTGGATCAAAGAAAGAGGACTTAGGGCTGCTTCATGCAGTTGACCATCCACGGCTTGCCGTAGCGATCGATCAGCATGCCCCAGCGGTGCGCCCAGAAGGTTTCGGCGATCGGCATCTGCACCTGGCCACCCTCGGCCAGCGCCGCGAAAACGCGCTCGGCTTCTTCGATGCTGTCCACGTCGACGTTGATGGTGGTCGAACCACCTTCGCCGCCGCCGGGGCCGTCGGCCGCCATCAGGATCGCTGCGCCGATCTCCAGCTGGCTGTGGGCCACATGGTCGAGGGTGTCGGCCGGCATCTCATTACAGCCCGGCGAGCCATCGGACGGCGGCATGTCACGGTACTTCATCTCCGACGTGACCTGGCCGCCGAGTGCCTTGGAGTAGAACGCCATTGCGTCGTGGGCCTGGCCGCTGAAGCCGAGGAAAGGAATCAGTTTCATGGGAATGCTCCGTCGTGGGTTTCAGGGGGGTAGCGCCGGGCCATGCCCGGCGGGGGAAATGAATCGGGTCAACCTTCCAGCTGTGCACGCAGACGCTGTTCCTGCTGCTGTAATTCAAGGGTGAAGGCTTCGCCGAAGTCTTCGGCCGAGATCAGCGGGCGCAGTTCGAGGGCACCGCCCGCGCCGAAGGGCGCACGGCTGGCCCATTCGGTGGCCTCGTCCAGCGAGCGCACGTCCCACAGCCAGAAGCCGGCGATCTGCTCGCCGGCCGGGCCGAACGGGCCGCTCTCGACCCGGTGCGTACCACCGCCGAAATGGATGCGCCGGCCGCGCTGGGTGGCATGCAGGCCTTCTCCGGCAAGCATGATGCCGGCGGCCACCAGTTGTTCGTTGTAGGCGCCCATGGTGGCCAGTTCCTGTTCGCTGGGCATGCGCCCGGCTTCGGAATCGGCGTTGGCCTTCACGATCACCATCACTTTCATTGCGGTCTCCGCTGGGCTGCGGGTGCATGCCCTTCCCTCTTACAACGAACCAGGGGCGCGAGGATCGACACCGTCGTGCGAATTATTTTTCTTGCGGAGAGCGCGCCTTCGGCGGGGATCGGCGAACGGCGGGGCCCCTCCGTGGTGGGGTTGGTTGGTCGTGAAGAGCTGCATCTCTGTGGGTTGGCCGGGCGGGTGGGCTGCGCAGGGGACGCCGTGAATACGTCCCTGTAGGCTCGGGCGCGCCATCCATGGCGCTTACGCCCCTGCGCAACCCACCCGCCCGGCCACGGACAGGTTCCTGCGGCGTCCACCACGGGAAGATCAAGAAAAAAAGGCATAAGCAACAGCAACAGCAACGGCAACGGCAACGGCAACGGCAACGGCAACGGCAACGGCAGTGGGCTGGCTGCCTTGGCTTTGCGAGCGAAGCGACCCGCTTTTGCACTTGCTTGTGATTTCCCGTGGTGGTGCGGCCACCGGAATCTGTCTGGGGCTGGGCGGGTGGGGTTGGCGGGGTATCCGCGCCATGGATGGCGCGGCTAAGCCTCCAGGGACGGATTCACGGCGTCCCCGCCCAGCCCCCACTCAGAGACCCAGCTTTCAGCGACCAACCAACCCCACCACGGAGGGGCCCCGCCGTTCGCCGATCCCCGCCGAAGGCACGCTTCCCGCTCTGCCTTTCGCAGTGCAGCATGCCCCCGCGCAAACCTGCGCGATCATGGACCCCCGCCCCGCCAGGACTCCGCCATGCAGCAGTACCTGCTTCTGATCTACATCGACCCGTCACTGCTGCGCACACTGCCCGTCGACGACTTCAATACGTTGATGCGCGACTGCCTCGCCCATGCCGACAAACTGCAGGCCGAAGGCACGTTGCTGGCCGCACAGAAACTGCAGCCGATCGAATCGGCGCAGACCCTGCGCGTGCGCGATGGCCACAGCCGGGTGCTCGATGGCCCCTTCGCCGAAACCCGCGAACTGCTGGCCGGCTTCAACCTGATCGTCGCCCGCGACCGCGATGAGGCCATGCGTATCGCGCAGGGTTTCCCATGGGCCCGCTTCGGCAGCATCGAGGTGCGGCCGCTGGAAGACATGGACGCCGAGCGCGAACGCTGCGGCGCCCCGGCCGCGGCTATGGCAGCAGCCGTACCCTGATCTCGCGCGGGCCCACGCCTTCGTTGCCGCTGTAGTCGCGCGCACTGGCACGCACGATGTACTCGCCCGGCGGCAACGCCGCCGGCTGCCAGCGACCGGTTTCCATCAGGCCATCACGCACGGTGTTGGTCACCAGATAACGGAAACGTGTAACGGCGCTGCCATGCACGGTGATGCCGCTGTCGGGTGCGTAAGCCACTTTCACCGCCTGCTTCTGCGGCGGCATGCGGTTGAACACGATGTTCCAGCGCGGCTGCTCGTAGCCCTGCAGCGGCTGCCCGGCGGTATCCAGGATCTGGTAGCCCACCTGGTACGGCCCCAGCCGGCGACGTGGCAGGTTGTTGTCCACCTGGTCCCAAGCTTCCACCACGATCTGCACACCGCGTCCCTGCCGGGCCAGCATCACCACGCCATCGCTGCCGGCGGCCAGCGGCTGGTCGTTGTCATCCAGCAGCGCCACATCGGTGATGCGCGGCGCGAAGTGGTCGGCATAGTTCTTGAACCCCAGCGCCACCGCATTGGTCTCGAAACCGCCATTGCCCACGGCCAGGTGCACGTGCGCCTGGTTGTTGATGCTGCCCAGGCGGTCACCGACGTGGATGCGCGTACCGCGGCGCACGCGGATGCGCTCCAGCGTGCCGTCGTCGGCGTACAGCGGCTGCCAGCGCGCGTCGAACGGTTCGCCGCGTGGCGTACGACCGACCCGCATGTGGATGTACTTCAACCGGTCCACGGCCAGGCCCTCAGCCTGCCCACCCAGGCTCCAGGCAGCGATCGGGCTGCTGATCTTGCCCTCGGCAATCGCCAGCACGGTCTGGCCGACATCGCCGCGCACATCGAAGCCGCCGTGCAGGTGGTGGCGGCTCTCGCCCTGGAAGGTGCCGCGCACCTCGCCGAGCGTGCCCACCACTTCGTGCCAGCCCTCCTGCGGTGCCAGTGGCCAGCGTCCGCCACTGTCCGGCAGCGCCGCATCCGAGGCCGGGCCCACCAGCGCCGGTGCGGGCAGTTCACCCACCGGCAACGGGTGCAGGCGATGCAGCCGATAAGCCGCGGAGTCGGCCACCAGCAACGCGCCGTCGGCCTCCACCGCCAGACCGCTGGGGCGCGCCAGGCGCGGCAGGCGGTCATTGCCCAGCAGTGCCAGCTGATGGCCCTGCGGGGTCACCTGCACGATGCGGCCATCCAGGTCACCCACGTACAGCACGCCATCATGCGTGGTGGCCAGTGACAGCGGGCCATTGATGACCTCCCCGCGGCCAACGACGGTGCTGACCGTGCCATCGGCGCCGACGCGACGCACTGCGTTGTTGAACAGATCGGCCACCAGCAGTGCGCCGTGCGCATCGAAGGCCAGCGCCACCGGTGTATCGAAACGAGCGTCAGCGCCAAGCGCATCGGCGAAGCCCGGGCGGTCGCCACCGGCCAACGTACGCACGTTGCCATCGGTACCGATCACCCGGATGCGGTCATTCCAGGTATCAGCCACATAGACCTGTCCCTGCGCGTCCACGGCGATGCCCATCGGCCCATCGAAGCGCGCCTGCGCGGCGGGGCCATCGGCAAAGCCCTGGGCGCCGCCTGCCAGCGTCGTCACCTGTCCATCGGTACTGATGCGCCGGATCGCATGATTGCCGGTGTCGGCCACATACAGGTTGCCCTGCGCATCGGTGGCAATACCCGAAGGCGTGTTGAAACTCGCCTGCAGGGCAGGCCCATCAACACGACCCTCGCCCTGCCCCGCTACCGTTTCAATACGGCCATCGGGCAGGCGGCGTCGAATGCGGTTGTTGTCACCGGCATCGGTGAAGTAGACGCTGCCATCGGCACTACCCAGCAGCGCGTAGGGGTCGGCGAAGCGTGCCTGCGCCGAGCCGCCATCGCGGTCACCCGGATGGCCGTCGCCGGCCAGCAGCTCGATCTGTGCGGTCCACCCCAGCGGCGTGGGTACTGGGCCTGCCGGCACCTGCGGGCCGGAGGCGGGAAATTCCCACCACGTGGCCGCCAGGGCCAGCGCTGTTGCCACCACCACCGCACCCACCGCCATCCCTTGCCACCGCGCCATCGTCCCGTTTGCCTGTGCTTGCATGAAGAGCCACGCACGATAATGGCTGCGTCCGCGCAGCGCCATGGCCGATGGTCAGGGCGATGGTCAGGGCCCCTGTCACAGCGCTTGTCCTGCGCTGCCACAGCAGGTTCAATGTCCGCTCCATGGACGGAGGCCCACCATGCCCCGCTGTACCCCACTCTTTGCGCTGCTGTTTGTCGCGCTGACCAGCACAACCGCCTCGGCGAACGTGCCACGGACGCCCACGTCTCCTTCGCAGCCTCCTTCCGATGCAGCGATGGATGCTTCGCATGCTGCGTACGCGCAGCAGTGGGATACAGCCATCGGGCAATCGCGCAGTGGCAACACGCTGGCCGCGCTGATCGCCATGGAACGGCTGATGGACAGCCCGCTGCTGGCCGATTTCGATGCCGAGCGCCGTGGCCGCGCCGCGCAGATTGCCGGCTGGACGGCGGCCATGCAGAAGCAACCCGCGCTGGCACGGCGCTATCTGCAGCAGGCGCTGCTGGCGTTGCCGGGTGATGCAAGCATCCTGACCACGCTGGTCTCGCTGGACCTCAACGATGACCAGCCCGCAGCGGCAGTCGAGCATCTGACACAGGCGCTGGCGCGTGCCGACAGCCCGCTGGCGATCGACCACCATACCGTCAGCTACCTGCAGTACCACCTGCGCGAGCAGCCCGCACAACGCATGGGGCTGCTGCAGGCGTTGTTCGACAACGGCTGGAAAAGCGCCGGCACCGAACCCACTGGATTGTGGCTGGAGTTGGCCACGCTGCAGGCCGACAACGGTCGCGGCGATGCCATCCCGACCACGCTGGCACGCATCGACACCCCGGCCGAACTGATCCGCTTGCGCAGCGACAAGCGCTTCGACCGCTACGTGGATCGCCACGATGCACGCTTCGATCCGGTCAAGGCCGCGCAGGCCCATCTGGACACCCTGCGTGTATCCGGCCTGCTCGATGGTGACCTCGATGCACGCCTGGTGGATTTCAGCAGCACGCTGCTGATGCTGGACCGCAACGAGGAAGTCCTGGCGCTGACCAATGACCTGGCCGAGGCCGTTACGGAAGGACAGGCGCCGTCCGCCGCCAAAGCGGAGTGGTTGGGGTGGCTGCTCAACAGCCGCGTCGCGGCGCTGCGCCGCTTGGGGCGAACCGATGAAGTGCTGGCGACGGCCAAGCTCGCCGCGCGCATCGGCGCGCTTGGACCGGATGGCCTGGAGCACCAGATGAACGTAGCCTTCGTGCTCAGCTCACTGGGCCAGGCGCAGGAAGCAGACGCCGCGATCGCCACGTTGACCGATCTGAGCGGCTATGGCCAGGCCGCACAGGCAGTGATCCAATTCGCCGCTGCCCGCCAGCGCGGTGATGCCGCCGCTGCCGCCGCAGCGCGCGCGGTCATCGTCGCCCAGCGCCAGGACGCGCGCCTGTTCCATCGCGAGATGCTGCTGGAAGAAGGTGATCTGGATGGGGCCGCAGCGGTGCTGATCGAGCAGTTGCGCTCGCCGCTGGAGCGCAGCGATGCGCTGGCCAGCCTGCAGGACATGCGCGTGTATCCCTCGTTGCCGGGCGATGTACGCATCGATGCCGCCTGGCGCGCACTCAAGCAGCGTGCCGACGTGCAGGCCGAAGTCTCGCGTGTCGGTCGCATCGAGCGCTACGACCTGGTGGGCAGCGCCACATCGCGCTGAACACCGGTTACTTCGCCGGTACTTCGATGCCGATGCCCATCGCCTCGCGATAGCGGGTGTACAAGGCCATCACCTTGTCCACGTAGGCCAGGGTTTCGGCATACGGTGGCACGCCCTTGTAGCGTGCCACCGCACCGATGCCGGCGTTGTAGGCGGCCGCTGCCAGCGGGCGGTCGCCGTTGTAACGCCGCAGCAGGGCACGCATGTAACGCGCGCCGCCATCGATGGACTGCTGCGGCGAGAACGGGTCGCGCACGCCATACTCCAGCGCGGTGTCCGGCATCAGCTGCATCACGCCCTGCGCGCCCTTGCTGGACACCGCCAGCGCGTCGAAATTGCTTTCGGCGTGGGCGATCGCCCGCAGCCAAGCATCGTCAACGCCGGTGGCCTTGGCCGCTGCCTTGAACTGTTTTGCGTGCTGGGCCAGCTGGGGCTTGCCGACCTTGCCGAGGCCTTCATGCGCCGGTTCGCCCGGCGGTGTGGCCACGGTGAACTTCAGGAACACCCGCGAGCCGGGCAGGTTGCGGGTGGAGTAGACAAGCTTGCCGTCCTGCTCGCGCTCGTACAGCACGCCGCTGAACACGCCCATGTTGCCCCACAGGTTGGGGGTCTGCACGGCGCTGTCCTCGATCTCCTTCGGCGTGCAGCGCGAGCCGGGCTCCGGTGCGGTGGCCAGGCTGACCGTGTTGCCCTGGACGCAACGGTAGACGGTGCGCGCAGCGGCCAGCCCGGGCCACAGGCCAGACAGCAGCAACAGCGCGACGAGGGTGGGACGGAGGGGCATGGCGGCGGGATGATCCGGCTGCGGCCGCTAACACTGAGTGAATGGGGGTTCGGCCGGGCGGCGCCCGGCACCCGCAGACGCAACGGCCGCAGCAACGGCAATGGCAACGGCAACGGCAACAGCGGGCTATCCGTGGGATGGCGGGGTGGGTCCGGTTGCGGGGGACGCCGTGAATCCGTCCCTGGAGGCTTGGGCGCGCCATCCATGGCGCTTACACCCCCGCAACCGGACCCACCCCGCCTTCGACAGCTTCCCGCGATCTGGGAACGGTGTTCTGTGCGGCTGTTGGTGGGTGTCGACCTTGGTCGACACGTGTAGATCCACGCCATGCGTGGATGGGGACTCACCGAGGCCGTGAGATCTGTTGGCGAGCGCCCTGCCGGCTACCGCACCATCTCCCGCGGCTGCAGGTGGGTGTCGACCACGCGGCTGTGGGTGGGTGTCGACCTTGGTCGACACATGTAGATCCAAGCCATGCATGGATGGGACTCGCCGAGGCCGTGAGATCTGTTGGCGAGGGTCTTGCCGGCTACCGCGCCATCTCCCGCGGCTGCCGGTGGGTGTCGACCACGCGACTGTTGGTGGGTGTCGACCTTGGTCGGACACGTGTAGATCCACGCCATGCGTGGATGGGACTCGCCGAGGCCGTGAGATCTGTTGGCGAGGGTCTTGCCGGCTACCGCGCCATCCTCCGCCGCAGCCAGTAACCCGCGCCCAGCAGCACGAACCACGCTGGGCTGGCCATCAGGGCCTGGCGGGTGTCGGACTGCAGGCTCAGCAGGACCAGCACGGCGGCGAAGAACAGCAGGCAGGCCCAGCACATCGCCACGCCGCCGGGCATCTTGAAGATCGAGGCCGCGTGGCGCTCGGGGTAGCGGCGGCGGTAGACCATGTAGGCCACCAGGATCAGCGACCAGACGAAGATGAACAACACCGTCGCCAGGGTCGTCACCAGGGTGAAGGCGGTCACCAGGTTGGGGATCAGGTAGATCAGCAGGGTGCCGCCCAGCAGGCACACGCAGGAGAACAGCAGGCCCCGTGCCGGCACCGCTGCGCGCGAGAGCTTGGACAGGCCACGTGGCGCGTGGCCTTCCTCGGCCAGGCCATACAGCATGCGGCTGGTGGAGAAGATGCCGCTGTTGGCCGAGGACGTGGCCGAGGTCAGCACCACGAAGTTGATCAGGCTGGCGGCGGCGGGAATGCCGGCCAGCACGAACAGCTGCACGAACGGGCTCTTGTCCGGCACCACCTGGCGCCACGGGGTGACCGCCATGATCGCGATCAGCGCCAGCACGTAGAAGATGATGATGCGCACGGGGATCGAGTTGATCGCCTTGGGCAGGTTGCGCTCGGGGTCAGCCGTTTCCGCAGCGGTGGTGCCCACCAGTTCGATGCCGACGAAGGCGAACACCGCGATCTGGAAACCGGCGAAGAAACCCACCAGGCCCATCGGGAACATGCCGCCGTCATTCCACAGGTTCGACAGCGATGCGGTGTGGCCGCTGGGCGAGGTGAAGCCCCACGCCACCAGTCCGGCACCGGTGATGATCAGCGCGCAGATCGCCACGATCTTGATCAGCGCGAACCAGAACTCCATTTCGCCGAACAGCTTCACCGTCACCAGGTTCAACGACAGCAGCAGCATCACGCAGGCCAGCGCCGGCTTCCACGCTTCCAGTCCCGGGAACCAGAACTGCGCGTAGGCGGCGATGGCGATCACATCGGCGATGGCGGTGACGATCCAGCAGAACCAGTACGTCCACCCGCAGAAGAACCCGGCCCATGGACCAAGCAGATCGGTGGAGAAATCGATGAAGGATTTGTACTGCAGGTTGGACAGCAGCAGCTCGCCCATCGCCCGCATCACGAAGAACAGCATCGCGCCGATGATCAGGTAGACGAACACGATGGACGGGCCGGCCAGGCTGATGGTCTTGCCCGAGCCCATGAACAGGCCAGTGCCGATGGCACCGCCGATGGCGATCAGTTGCAGGTGGCGGTTGGACAGGCTGCGGCGCAGGTGCTCGGGGGGCGTGGCGGGCTCGGTCATGGGCGCTGGAAGGGGCGGGTGAAGCGTTCGACGGTAGTCCTCCCGCTGCCACAACGCCAGCCTCGGACGGCCCAGGGCCGTCAGCAAGTGTCACTTTCACCACAATGTGACCCGTTACCGCCTTTGCCCCATTCCGCCCAGCCCGGCGCCGTGTTCATATACCGCCATCGTCCAAGGACCGGCCCCGCCCATGTGCCCAGCCCTGCACACCTCTCTGGAGCCCCGGTCATGAGCCGACTGCGGGTCATCATCGGCGGCACCGTCCTGGCCGTGGTGGCCGCTGCAGTGCCGATCGCGGTCATGGTCTATGCCACCTGGGACCGTGCCGTAAGTGTCGAACAGCAGCGGCTGCATGCCATCGCCGAGCGCAGCCTGCGCCGTACCGAAGTGTCCTACCAGGAAGCACTGGCGGCATTGAAGTCGGCCGAGGCCACGGTGCTGCCGCCCTGCGGGCCCGAACACATCCAGCGCATGCAGACCCTGGTGATGACCACGCCGTCGTCGGACCAGATGGGCTACTTCGAGGGCGGCAAGCTGCGCTGCACGTCGTGGGGGCCGTTCCAGCAGGATGTGGACCAGCCCACGCCGGACCACGTCACCAGCGATGGTGCCGGCATCACCGTCAACGTGCGCCCCGAGGCGGCTGGCCGGCGGCCGATGCTGTCCATGATGTACGGGTCCTACGACGTGCTGGTCGACCCTCGGCGCTTCGTCGACGTCATCGTCGACCCGGACGTGCGGCTGGCCCTGGCCAGTCCGGATGGACGGCTGCTGACCCAGCAGCACGGCATGGACCCGGCCCTGCTGAAGCGCCTGCTGCGTGAGCCCGGCGAAGGCCTGGACCGCAACACCCTGTATGCCAGCGCGCGCAGCGGTGAATGGCTGGCGATCGCCACGGCGCCACGCACCGCGCTGGCGGCCACGTTCCGGCAGCAGGCATGGCTGTTCGTGCCCTTGGGCCTGCTGATGGCCGCCGCCGGTGCCGGCCTGGTGATCTGGCTGTCGCGACGACGGCTGTCGATGCGCGGCGAACTGGGCATCGCCATCCGCCGCCGCGAACTCTATCTGCACTACCAGCCCATCATCGAACTGGACACCGGCATCTGCGTCGGCGCCGAGGCGCTGGTGCGCTGGCAGCGCCCCGACGGTACCCAGGTGCGTCCGGACCTGTTCATTCCCTTGGCCGAAGAAGCCGGGATGATCGCTGCCATCACCGACCTGGTGATCGAGAACGTGGTTGCCGACATGCGTGAGCTGCTGGCCGAGGATCGCAGTGCACACATCGCGATCAACCTGGCGGCCGAGGACATCAGCAGCGGACGTGCGCTGAAGGTGATCTCCCAACGCATGGCCGGCAGCGGCATCCTGCCGCAGCAGATCTGGCTGGAGGCCACCGAACATGGCTTCCTCGACATCGACCGTGCCCGCACCATGCTGGCCGCGGCACGGCGCGCGGGCCACAGCGTGGCCATCGATGATTTCGGCGTCGGCTATTCCAGCCTGCAGTACCTGCAGCAGCTGCCGCTGGATGCACTGAAGATCGACAAGTCCTTCGTCGATGCGATCGGCACCGAAAGCGCGACCAGCCCGGTCACGCCGCACATCATCGGCATGGCCCGCGAGCTGGGCCTGTGGGTGGTGGCCGAAGGCGTGGAAACCGAGGCGCAGCTGGCCTACCTGCACAGCCAGCACGTGCAGTTCGGCCAAGGCTGGTTGTTCTCGCGGCCGTTGCCGCGCGATGAGTTCATTGCCTTCCACCGCAAGCGCCAGCAGCAGTACGGCGCGGCGCGGGAGCACATGCAGAATCCGCGCAGCGTGCCGTTCGAGCGCGAGCAGGCGGAGGAGTAGCCGGCGAACGGCGCCGCCCCTCGTGGTGGGTCGCCAAGAGCGGTTCGTGGGCTGGCCGGGTGGGTGGGCTGCGCACGGGGCGCTGCGCGCCGTTGAGCTTCGGCTGGGGTAGTGCCGCCCGCTGGCCGGCAACCCCGTCATCCTCGATCGACGCCTACGCCCAAGCCTTCGGCCGTGCCCAGACCCACAGGCCGCACACCACCAGCAGCAGCAACGGCAGCCAGGCCAGGTGCTGGGCGCCGCTCGCCTGCAGCATCAGGCCGCCACCGACGCCACCAGCGGCGATGGCCAGGTTCCAGCCGGTCACCAGCATCGACTGCGCCAGGTCGGCGGCGGCACCGGCGCGGCGGGCCAGGGCGGTCTGGAACAGCGTTGGCACGGCACCGAACGCGACGCCCCACAGGATTGTCACCAGCAGCAGCACGCCCGGCACGCCTGGCCACAGCAGCAGCGAAACCACCGCCAACACGAAGCCGATCACGCTGGCCCACACCAGCGCGCGCAGGTGGCGGTCCACGCCCCAGCCGGCGATGGCGATACCCGCGATCGCCGCGATGCCGAACGCCAGCAGCAGCCGGTCCAGCCATGCCCCGGCGCCGGCCTGCACTGCCAACGGCTCGATGTAGGTGTACAGCACGTTGTGCGCCAGCACGTACAGCACCATCACCAGCAGCGTGCTGCGGATGCCGGGCATGCGCCAGACCGAACCCAGCGACATGTGCCGGCCTGCGCCAGCCGCCGGCAACGCGGGCAGCGCCCATCGTGCGTAGCCAAGCAGCAGCACCGCCAGCACGCTCATCAAGGCGAACGCCCAGCGCCACCCGATCTGCTGGCCCAGCAGGGTGCCGGCCGGCACCCCCAGCGACAGCGCCAGCGGCGAGCCGATCATCGCCACCGCGATCGCCCTTCCCTGCAGTTCCGGCACCACCATGCGCGCGGCATAGCCGGCCACCAGCGACCACAGCAGGCCCGCCCCCACACCTGCCAGGAAGCGCGCCACCAGGGTCAGCACGTAGTCGTGGCTCAGCGCGGTCACGGTGTTGACCACCATGAAGCCGGCAATCGCCGCCAGCAGCAGCGGGCGGCGCGGCAGGCGCTGGGTCAGCGTGGTCATCGGCAACGCAGCCAGCACCGAGCCCAGTGCATACACGCTCACCAGTTGCCCGGCGGCCGCATCGCTGACGCCAAGACTTTCGCCCATCGGCCGCAGCACGCCCGCTGGCAGCGTTTCAGTCAACAGGGTGATGAAGCCACCACCGGCCAGTGCCAGCAGCCCGCGCCAGGGCAAGCGCGTTGCCTCACCCGCCGGCGCCCCTGCATCCATTGCGTGGCCGCTCATCGCATCGTCTCCAGATCGGCGTACACCGCATCGCGCAGTTCATCGACAAACGCGCCATGCATGCCTTCGTACAGCGTGTTGGTCAGGGCGACCACGCTCAGCCCACGCGCCGGGTCCACGAACCAGCTGTGGCCGTAAGCACCGCCCCATCGCCATGTTCCTGCGGTCTGCGGTGTGCCACTGGCCGCTGCATCACGCAGCACCGCAAAGCCGAGGCCGAAGCCCCAACCCGGCGGATCAACCGGTCCCAGCTCGCCGACCTGCGGTGTTCCCATCTGCGCCGCCAGCCGTTCCGGCAGCAGCTGCGAGGCACGCACATCGCGCAACGCTTCCAGCACCGCCATCACTTCATCGGCACTGCCCACCAGCCCCGCGCCTGCCGACGGATAGCGGTGTGGATCGGTCGCCCGCGCCACGCTGTATTCGATGCCCACCGAGCCCTCGAACGCAGGCACCACCTCGCCCTCCCGCAACCGATGCGGCTGCGGCAGGTCACTGACATAGGGCGTGGCCAGACGAGCGCCCTCGGCGGTGGCGAACGCGGTGTCGCGCAGGCCCAACGGCTGCGCCAACAACCGGTCGAACAACACCTGCAACCTTTCGCCGGTGGCCGCTTCAGCCACGGCGCCTGCCACGTCCACGCCCAGCGAGTACAGCCACTGGCTGCCCGGCGCGAACAACAGCGGCGCCTGCGCGATGCGCTGCACGTTCTGCTGCAGCGTTACCGGGTTCGCGTCCATGCCATCGCTTACACCCGCCTGCGCATATGGCCCGTGGGCATCGGCTTCCAGGAAGCGGTAGCCCAGCCCGCTGCTGTGGCTGAGCAGCTGGCGCAGGCTGATCGGTGGACGGCTGCCGTCGGCCAGTGCCGGGCGGAACGCCGGCAACCAGCGCTGCACCGGCGCGTCCAGGTCCAGCACCCCTTCGGCTGCCAGGCGCAGGATCACCGTGGTCAGCAGCGGTTTGCTCACCGAGGCCAACCGGAACAGGTGGTCGCGGCGCATCGGCGTGTTCGATTCACGGTCGGCCAGGCCACTGGCGCTGGCGTGGCGCAGCACGCCGTGCTCGCGCACCAGTACCACCGCACCGACCAGGCGCTGCGGATGCACAGCCTGTAGCAGCGCGCTCACCGCGGGCAGTGCCGGTGCGGTATCAACAGGAAGGGCGAGTGTCATCGGGGTGATCCGTGGGGAGAGGCCCGCCACGGTAGGCAGCGCCGGCGCCGGCAAAAAGCGGGGCGGGGCTCCGTGCATCATGGACCGGAAGGTCCGCAATCGGCATCATGCCCGGAACCATTGGGCCGCACCGACCCTCCAGGCCCGCGCACCGCAGTGTTGCGCGGGCCATGTCAGCAAGCCGGGCTGCCTCGCCCTACCCTGCCCACTTTCGCAGCGACCTTCCCCCATGTCCGTCCTCGACAACCTGGCCAACCTGCAGACCTTCGTCCACGCCGCAGACACCCGCAGCTTCGTCGACACCGGCCGCGTGCAGGGCATCTCCGCCTCGGCCGCCGGCAAGTGCGTGGCCCGGCTTGAACACGCACTCGGCGTGCGCCTGTTCCACCGCAGCACGCGCAGCATCACCCTCACGGCCGAGGGCCAGCTGTTCCTGGCACGCTGCCGCCGCATCCTCGACGAACGCGATGCCGCACGCACCGAACTGGCCCAGCAACACGCCACCCCCAGCGGCACCCTGCGCATCAGCCTGCCGCTGGTGGGCGACCTGACCCTGCCGCTGATGGCCGAGTTCATGGCGGCTTACCCGGACATCCGGCTGGAGCTGGATTTCTGCGATCGCCTGGTCGATGTCATCGAGGAAGGTTTCGACGCCGTGCTGCGCGTTGGCGAGCCCAGCGATTCCCGCCTCACCGCGCGTCGCCTCGGTGTGTTTCCGCGCCGTGTGGTTGCATCGCCGGCGTACCTGCAACGGCACGGCATTCCACGCACCCCGGCCGACCTGCTGCAGCATCGCCTGCTGCATTACCGCTTCCCCAGCACCGGCAAGCTCGAGCCGTGGCCGATTCTTTGGCCAAAGGGCGAAGCATCGCAGGAACTGCCGGTGCACCTGGTGGCCAACACCATCGAGGCGCGGGTGGCACTGGCACTGCGCGATGGGGGCCTGGCGTTCGTACCGGTGCATTCGGTGCGTGATGCACTGGCCGATGGGCGGCTGGTCACCGTGCTTGATGAGCACGTGCATTCCTGCGGCACCTTCCACCTGCTGTGGCCGTCCGGGCGCCACGTGCTGCCGAAGCTGCGGGTGTTCATCGAGTTCGTCGGCGCACGGCTGGATACGGTGCCCTAAGGCAGCGCGGTGGTCGCGACCATTCAGCTCGCGGCGCTATACTGCTCACTCATTCCTCCAAGAGGCTCGCGACCAATGCGCCAGTGATGCCGCCGTCTTCGCACTAGACGGCCCGACTCTTCCCGCCCCTGCGCGCAGGGGAGAACCAGGCATCCATGGAGGTCGCATGACTTCGCATTCCCTCACGCTCGATCGCGTGTCGTATCGGTTGGCCGATGGCCGACCGTTGTTTTCCGATCTGTCCTTTTCCTTCGAACCGGTGGCTACCGGGCTGGTCGGCGCCAATGGTGCCGGCAAGAGCGTGCTCGCGCGCCTGCTCGCCGGCCAGCTGTCGCCCGACGATGGCCGCGTGCACCGCAGTGGCCAGGTGTTCCTGCTGCCTACACCGGGCTATCCGCCACGTGGCACGGTGGGTGAACTGGCCGGCGTCGGCGTGGAACTGGCGGCACTGGCACGCATCGAGGCAGGCAGCATCGATGAAGCCGATTTCGCCTGCGTGTGCGACCACTGGGACCTGCGCGAACGCCTGCAGCAGCAGTGGCAGGCGATGCAGCTGCCGGCCGACCTTGATCCGGCGCAGCCCGCCTCCCGGCTCAGTGGCGGCCAGGCGATGCAGGTGGCGCTGTCCGGCGCGTGGGCCAGCGGCGCCGACTGGCTGATCCTCGACGAGCCGAGCAATCATCTCGACGCCCGCCATCGCCACCAGCTGTACGCACAGCTGCAGCAGTGGCAGGGCGGCCTGCTGGCCATCAGCCACGACCGTGGCCTGCTCGCGCAGATGGCGCAGATCGTCGAACTGGACGCGCACGGCCTGCATCGTTACGGCGGACCGTGGCAGCACTATGCCGACACGCGCGCCGCCGAACGCGAGGCCGCCACCGCGCAGCTGGAGCATGCCCGTGCCCAGCACCGGCAGCAGCAACGCAGCGCGCGCGAACAGAACGAGCGCCAGCAGCAGCGGCAGGCACGTGGCAACCGCGAAGCGCGCGAGGCCAACCAGGCACCGATCCTGCTCGGTCGGCAGAAGCAGCGCGCCGAAGCCAGCCACGGGCGTGCGCAGCAGATCCAGAGCGATCGTCTGCAGGCCAGCGCGGCACAGGTACGCGCCGCCGCAGCAGCGGTGCACGTGGCGCCGGAACTGGCGTTGTTCAGTGGCGAAGGCGAGCGTGGCCAGGCCCGCCTGCTGCAGGCGCACGATCTGGTGCTGCCGCATGGCTGCAACGCGGCGCTGCAGCTGGAGATCCGGCGCGGCCAGCGCATCGCCGTAGTGGGCGACAACGGCAGCGGCAAGTCGACGCTGTTGCGCGTGCTGGCCGGACAGCTGGCGGCACGCAGCGGTCAGGTGCAGCGGCATGCGCCGCTGGCCCTGCTCGACCAGCAATTGCTGGGGCTTGCAGGTGAACAGAGCATCCTCGATGCCGTGCGCGCTGCGAATCCCGCGGCCGATGCGGGTGAACTGCGTACGCGCCTTGCCCTGCTTGGCCTGGATGCACAACGCATCCAGCGTCCGGCCAGCAGCCTCAGCGATGGCGAGCGGGTGAAAGGGGCGCTGGCCAGCGTGCTGTATGCCGATCCTGCCCCGCAGCTGCTGTTGCTGGACGAACCGGGCAACGCGCTGGACCTTGCCGCGCTGCAGGCGCTGGAAGACCTGCTGGCGGCGTGGCCGGGCGCGTTGCTGATGGTCAGCCATGACAGCCACCTGCTGCAGGCCCTGCGGCCGACGCAGGTGCTGCAGGTCGGTGATGCAGGCTGGCGGTGGCGCGATGCGTTGTAGGGCCGAGCACGTGCTCGGCTCCCGCCTGCATTCATCCACGCATGGCGTGGATCTACTGCCAGCCGCTCATCCACGCATGGCGTGGATCTACTGCACAGCCATGCCGCCACATCCCTCCTGGCACAGACGCATCAACGCTTCCATACCGGGAACGCCTGCGGCATCTGCTGCCACAGCAAGGGCCCGGCCTGCAGCTCGGTGTCGTTGAGCAGGCACGCATCCAGGGCCGACCGCACCACACGCTCGTCCATGTGCACGCCGATCACCACCAGTTCCTGCCGGCGGTCACCCCACAGCGGATGCCACAGGCATGCCATCGCCAAGTGCGCGGCCGCGTCCGGGAACTCCCCTGCATCCGGCAGCGGCGCGCTCCAGCAGTCGGCCTGCTGCCGGGCCCAGCCCAGATCGCTGTAAGGCAGCGGCGTCGGCGGCAGCAGCGGCATGGTGTCCTCCTGTCCGGCGCGCACCCGCTCGCGCGCCGCGTACCAGAAGCCCGCGGCCTGGGTGCGTGTGGCCGCGCCCACACTGTTCAACTCGCCCACCCAGTCCATGCGGTTGGCCAGCCAGAACCAGCCCTTGCTGCGGATCACCCCGGGCATGCCGTGCTGCAATGTGCGCGCGAAGCGGGCGGGATGGAACGGCCGCCGTGAGCGATAGACGAAGCTGCCGATGCCGTACTCCTCGGTTTCCGGCGTGTGCTCGCCACGCAGCTCCTTCACCCAACCGGGAGCCTGCTGCGCGCGCTCGAAATCGAAGCGGCCGGTATCCAGCAGCTCGGCAAGCGGGACATCGCCGAAGCGGGACAGCAGCAGCTTCGCGTCACGGTTCAAGCCGCGCAGCACGGCCAGTGTGTCCTGCAGCACTTCGTCGTCCACCTGGTCCACCTTGCTGACCACGATCACGTCGGCGAACTCCACCTGCTCGCACAGCAGGTCGACCACGCCACGATCATCATCCGGCCCCGCCTGCTGGCCACGCTCGGCCAGGCGCAGTGTCGAACCGAAATCGGCCAGGAAGGCACTGCCATCCACCACGGTCACCATCGTGTCCAGCCGTGCGATATCACTCAGGCTGAAGCCGTGTTCGTCGCGCACCGCGAAGGTGGCTGCCACCGGCATCGGCTCGCCGATCCCGGTCGATTCGATCAGCAGGTAATCGTAGCGGCCGCTGTCGGCCAGGCGCCGCACCTCCTGCAGCAGATCGTCGCGCAGCGTGCAGCAGATGCAGCCGTTGCTGAACTCCACCAGCGTCTCTTCGGTGCGACGCAGTTCGGCGCCGCCATCGCGCACCAGCTGCGCATCGATGTTGACCTCGCTCATGTCGTTGACGATTACTGCCACCCGCAGGCCATCGCGGTTGCGCAGGATCTGGTTGAGCAGGGTGGTCTTGCCGGCACCGAGGAAGCCGGAAAGCACGGTGACCGGAAGGCGGCGGTCGGCGCGGGAAACAGTGTTCATGTCGGAGCGGGCTGGCTGCGGAATGGAAGTGTTACTGTATAACACTTGTCGCGCAAGGAATCCCCGCATGAAGTCGCCCTCTGCCACCCTGCTTGATGCCGGCGCCGTCGCCCTGTCCAGCCTGTGCCTGCTGCATTGCCTGGCACTGCCCCTGCTGGCGGCCGCGCTGCCGCTGTTCGGCGTCTGGGCCGAAGCGGAGTGGGTGCACCTGGTCTTCGTGGCCATGGCGCTGCCGATCACCAGCTTGGCCCTGTGGCGCGCCGAACGCCGCCAGCCGCTGCCTGCGCTGGCATGGCTGAGTGCCGGCATGGGCCTGGCGCTGTTGATGGCCGGGGCGCTGGCACTGCCCTCGCACGCTTGGGAGACCCCGCTGACGGTCACCGGCAGCCTGCTGCTGGCCGCCACGCACCTGTGGAACGCGCAGCACCGGCACCGCAGAAAGTAGTGCCGGCTGCTCGCCGGGACCTCATGGACTGCGGACGAAGCCTGACGTTGCCGGCCAGCGGCCGGCACTACCTGTCTATTTGCCGTAGCGCCGCAGCAGTTCCACCAGCACCTCGGCTTCGGCCGCCCGCTGCACCGGGTCGTCCGCGCCCACCACGTGTTCCTGCAGATGCTCGTGCAGCAGTTCCATCAACAGGCTGTGGGCAGCGCCACGCACGGCCGCCACCTGCACCAGCACCTCGGCGCAGTCGCCTGCCTCGCCCTCGGGCGTGTTCAATGCCTGTTCCAGCGCCGCCACCTGCCCGCCGATGCGGCGCACCCGGGTCAGCAGCTGTTTTCGATTTCTGTGTACGTGGGCCATGGCCGAATCATATACCCTATGGGGGTATCCACCCAAGCCCGACCGCCCCCATGCACCTGGACGCCCTCGCCGCCGCCCGCCGTCACGAGCACCGCTTCGACGACGGCAATCCGCTGGCCGAACGCAACACCCGCCGCGCGATGTGGCTCACCGTCAGCATGATGCTGGTGGAAATCGTCGGTGGCTGGTGGTTCAACTCCATGGCCGTGCTGGCCGACGGCTGGCACATGAGCTCGCACGCGCTGGCACTGGGCCTGTCGGTGTTCGCCTACCGCTGCGCACGGCGCTACGCGCACGACCCGCGCTTCACCTTCGGCACCTGGAAGATCGAGATCCTGGCCGGCTATACCAGCGCCATCGCCCTGCTCGGCGTCGCCGCGCTGATGGCCGTGCAATCGCTGGAACGCCTGTGGGTGCCTGCGCCCATCCACTACAACGAAGCCATCGCCATCGCCGCGGTCGGCCTGGGCGTTAACCTGCTGTGCGCGTGGTGGCTGCACGACAGCCCCGGTCACGGCCATCATCACCATGGCCACGGGCACGACCATGGTGATCATCATGGTCATCACCACGACCATTCCCACGGCCACGACCTCAACCTGCGGTCGGCCTACGTGCACGTGCTGGCCGACGCCGCCACCTCGGTGCTGGCCATCGTCGCCCTGCTGGGCGGCAAGCTGCTCGGCCTGACCTGGCTGGATCCAGTGATGGGCCTGGTCGGCGCGGTGCTGGTCACCGTGTGGGCAATCGGCCTGCTGCGCGACAGCGGCCGCATCCTGCTCGACGCGCAGATGGATGCGCCGGTAGTGGCCGAGGTGCGCGAAGTGATCGAGCAGGGCCCGTGGCCGGCACGCCTGGCCGACCTGCACGTGTGGCAGGTGGGGCGCGGCAAGTACGCCGTCGCCGCCAGCGTGGTCACCAGTGATGCCACGCTCGATCCGGATACCGTGCGCCAGGCGCTGGCGATCCACGAGGAACTGGTGCACATCACCGTGGAGATCCACCGCAGCGCGTGACGCCAGCAGGGCGGCGGTTCTTGCCGAAAATCTGTACCGGCCAGCACCGCGGGCTGCCTACACTGGCCGCACCTGCCCCGTCGGGACATCCCATGCGCACGCTCCGCCTGCTGCTGCCCGGTGCCCTCCTGCTGCTGGTGGCCTGTTCCGGCGACACCCAGCTGCCGTTCTCCTCCGACCCGATGCTCGGCTGCTTCGCCACCAGCCCGCGCAAGTCCGCCGAGTTCCGCATCGAAAAGGAAGCAAGCCAGTACTTCGTCTCGTTCGAACGCGATGGCCACTGGCAGCGCGAACCCAATGCGCTGTACAAGGCCAGCCGCAGCGACATCCAGCAGTACTTCCGCGATGACGCCGACCAGATCGACAGCGCACTGATCCGCATGGCCGGCGGCTTCGGCATCTTCCGCGTCAAGGACGGCGCCACGTTGAAGGCCCGGGCACGCGACAGCGACTACATGGCGCTGCTGCTGATCGGCGCCGGGCCGGTGTATGCGGTGAAGTGCCAGTAGCTGCCAGATTGCAATTCTTCCCATGGCGTCAGCGATGCCGCTGGCACCGCAAAGACCCAGGGGGCCTACGACGAGGTGCGTGAGACCGATAACGGCAACGTCGTGGTGATGCGTACCTTCGACTGGGAAATCGAAGGGGAACGCGCCGAGCGCGTAACCGTGCACTGGCTGCTGCAGGAAGACGGCAGCATGCGCTACGACTTCGACCGGCAGCCAGCCGCCACCCAGGATGCCCATCGCCGATCTTGCGCATTGGAGGGCATGCAGCCCTCACGAGGTGTCGGCATGATCTCAGGAGAGGGAACCATCCACGGATTCAGCTGCACCGACCTGCGGTAGCGCCGCGCCCATGTCCGGCTCGGCCGCACAGCGCCTGCGGTACCATGCCCTCCCCCGAATCCTCCCGCTACCCACCGTGCCCCACTACTCCGGCCCCCTGCTGACCCGCGACAGCGCTGACACCCTGCGCCGTGCCCACGACAAGGGCGCCACCGAGTGGCAGGGCTCGCTCGATCTGGGCCGCAGCGAAGAGGCGGTCCAGCTGGATGCCGAGGGTTTCACCTTCCGCGGCCAGCACTACCCGTGGCCCGGCAAGCTGAAGGACCGCACCCTGTACTACTGGGATGGCGAGGAGTTCTGCTCCATCTCCCGCTTCAGCGGCTCGCTGATCAAGCTCGTGCCGACCGAGTGGGGCGCACCGACCTTCGAGATCGACGGCATCAAGATGCTGCCGACCTCCAAGCTGTCGCCCTTCGAGGACGCGCGCCGCAAGGTCGAGCTGGTCGCCCCGGCGGGCAAGAGCCTCCTCGATACCTGCGGTGGGCTTGGCTACTTCGCCGCCTGCGCACTGGAGGCCGGCGTCGGCCAGATCCGCTCGTTCGAAAAGAACGCCGACGTGATGTGGCTGCGCACGCTCAATCCGTGGTCGCCCGATCCTGACTCAGCCGCCGCGGGCGGCCGCCTGCACTTCAGCCACGGCGACGTCTCGCAGCAGATCGAACAGGTCGCCAGCAACAGCGTCGATGCGATCCTGCACGACCCGCCGCGCTTCGGCATTGCCGGCGAACTGTACTCGCAGGTGTTCTACGACCATCTCGCCCGCGTCATCCGCAAGGGCGGCCGCCTGTTCCACTACACCGGCGCGCCGAACAAGCTGACCAGCGGCCGCGACGTACCACGCGAAGTGGCCAAGCGCCTGGAAAAGGCCGGCTTCAAGGCAGAACTGGCGCTCGATGGCGTGCTGGCCATCAAGCGCTGAGGCTCACTCGCCGTCCACCTTGGCCAGCTTCATCACCCACTTCGGCACTTCCGGCTCGCCGGCATAGAAGTCCTTGGGCTTGTTTTCGGCCATCGCCCAGCGATGCAGCCAGCTCGGCCCATAGCGACCGCTGTAGCCCTCGGCGCCGCGCGCATAGGCAGGGTCGCGCACGGCTTCTTCCAGCGACACGAAGCGATAGCCACGGCGCTTGGTAGCCGCCACCAGCTCGGCGAACGTCGCCGCGTTGAGCTCGTTGGCATGCATCAGCCACACCTGCGGCACCGCATACCCCAGCAGCGCCTGTGACTGCTGCTCGTAGTAGTCCACCTTGTTCAGCATGTACGGCACATAGCCCTTGCGCAGGCTCGCCAGCGTCGCCTCGCGCTGCGGTGAATCAGGCTGCTCGTTCATCACGTTGGCATAGGCGAAGGCCCACACCCACTCACCGTTGTCGACCGTCACCGGCGCAACGCGGTAGCCGTGCTGCTTGAAGAACACGTCCATCGCCACGCGGTCCTCCGGCGTACGGCCCGCACGCAGGTAAGGGTGGCGCATCCATTGCGGCGTCTGCCCACGCTCGGCCAGCAGCGGCCGCAGCACCTGCTCGCCGCGCAGGAAGTCCTGCTGGAAGGCCGCCACGCCTTTGGCGTTGAGATCCATGTGCGACCAGGTGTGGTTGCCGAGTTCGTAGCCAGCATCCAACCAGTCGCGCAGCATCTGCACGCGTGCCGGCTGCACCCGGCCATCCACTTCCAGCTTGTTTTCGTTGACGAAGCCCACCACCGGCACATCGGCCTGGCGCAGCTGCGCCATCAGTGCGGCATGGCGCGCCTGCAGATCGGCCGGCACGATCTCATCCAGGCGCGCCCATGGCAGATCGTCGATGGTCACCGCGATGCGCCGATCGACTTCGGCAGCGTGGACAGTCAATGACAACAACAGCAACGGCAACGCACGCAGGAACAGACGCATCGGTACATCCATGGGACCAGGATGCAGCGACTGTAACCCGATTGGGCCTTGCCGCCGAGCGTAGAACCGGCCGCAGCGCCAGAGCGGGTCAGTCGGCGATGTACTGCGGCGGCACGTGGTCGGTCAACCAGACACCATTGGCCGAGCGGTGGAATACATGCCCATCGGCATGCATGCGCCCGGCGTGCACGCTGAGGATCACCGGCGCACCGCGGCGAGCGCCGACCTGGTGGGCCGTCTCCCGGTCCAGTGACAGATGCACGTGATGGCGCTCGCCCGCACGCAGGCCCTGCTCGCGGATCGAGCCGACGAAGCGCGCCACCGTGCCGTGATACAGCCACTGCGGCGGCGCCACCGGCACCAGTCCCAGATCGACCGCGACCGAATGTCCCTGGTTTGCACGGATACGCTGGCCATCATCGCTCAGTGCAAAACGTTGCTTGTTGCAGCTCGCCACGATGTGCTGCAGTCCGCCACGGTCGAGCGCCCGCCCGTGTGCAGCCAGCTTCTGCAGCAGTTCGTCGACGTTGGCCCAGCCCTGGCCGTCCAGGATCAACCCGATTTTGCCGGGCTCATGGCGCAGCACCAGGCTGAGGAATTTGCTGGTCTGCTTGGATGAAGTTTCCGTATTCATCCGCATAGCGTGCCGCAGAAGCACCGGTTGGTGCCAGTCAGCGGCCCGCGCCAGCATGAGAACCGGCCAGCTGCGAGGTGGTGCGCCACAGCCACAAGCCAACCACCATCGCGGCCAGCAACAGTCCACACAGCACGATCGCCAGTGCATCAGGCGCGTGCGGCGGCATCAGGTCGGCCCTGGCGAAGAGCTGAAGCAGCCAGTGCCTCATCGAGGACGGTCGCTCATAGCCGTCCGGTGCCATATCTGTCATGCAGGCAGCAGGCAGTGCATGGGTGATGCGCGCCCAGACATGCTCATACAGTCGCAGCATCACACTGGACAGCATCAGCGCCGCCACATGCAGGGCGAGCAGCCCCCACGCGCTGCGGCGCAGCGATGCATCCACATGGCGCAGCCAGTGCACGCAGACCAGCAGCGTACCCAGCAGGGCCAGCACCAGCGCCGCCATCGGCAGCCAGCACAGCGGCTGCCAGTCGTCCAGCGCGCCGGCACGTGCCAACAGGTGCTCGGCAACCAGCATCCGGCCAGCAGGATCGGCGCCGCCGCAGGCCAGAGACAGGGGCTCCAGCAACAGGGCCACGCGCTGGTGGAAATGGCCTGCCGCCAAGCCTACAGACAGCAGCGCCAGCACCTGCAGCAGCAACAACATCAGGCCGGCGCCAAAGAAGCGTCCGAGGCGGGCAGTGAAGGCGGTCATCGACGTAGTCCCAGCGAGTGACGCGCATGCTAGCCAAGCCAACGGCCGCTGTCGGCTGGCAGATGCGACATCACCTTGCACGATGCGCGATCATGTCTGCTCCCTTCAGGAGAGCTGGCGATGGTAGGGCTGTATCTGCTTGTGCGTACCCTGCTGCCGGTTCTGCTTGGCGGGGCAGTTGCGGTGCTTGGCGCACGGGTGATCAATGCGCGGCTGGCCCGCCTTCCGCCGCGCGTGGTTGCGCTACCGGATGAAAGCCTGCTGCCCAGCCCCGCCGCACAGCGACGCTACCGCCGCATGCGCCGGCGCAGGCCCAATCTTGAGCGTCTTACCCTGCCGGCAAAAGTGCCGCGCAGCTGGGTCCTGCTCGCAGCCATGGCGTTCATCGGCACGGTGAGCCTGACGGTCTACCTGATGCCTGATGGTCCACGTTTCCAGATCATGGTGGAGAGCATCCTGGGCTATCCCTCCACTGTCATCGACGTGCGCGCGCCGACGGAGCACCAGCTGCAGATGCTGGATGCCTGCGCCCCCGTGCTGCATCGCACGGTCCGCCCCATCACCATGCGCTACCGCAGAGCCCGCACCGGCCCTCCGGTGGAGGTACACGGGGTACTGCCGGTGCAGGTGCGGCACCGCGGCACGCTGCTGCAGGTGGCCACGGCGCAGCCGGTGGATGCGGTCCTGCTGCGCGATGCGCTGCACACGTGCAGCGCACCGTCCAACGTTACCCTGACGATACAGCCGCGCACCGTCGCGCCATGGCGGGAATGGGGTTGGCAACCGTGGCCGGGGCGCAGCAGCCAGTAAGGGTTCAACCGTGCGGCAGTTTCGCCGCCCACATGTTGTCCACCAGGTTCGGGTAACGGCGCCCGTTCTCCTCTGCCCGCTGCCGCGCCGCCGCCTTCTGCGCCTCCGTCAGCGGCTGCGTCTTCTGGCCCTTCGGGTTGGGCTTCTTCCAGGGCGGCGTGCGGGCAGTGGGCATGTGTGGATGATGCCGTAGTCGGGGTTACTTCTTCAGGAATTCCAGCAACGCCAGATTGAAGTCATCGGCGTGGCTGGTATTGCAGCCATGTGGCGCATGCTTCAGCACCACCACCTCGCTGCCGGCGATGGCTGCATGCGTGCGCTTGCCCGAGCCTTCGAACGGCACCGTCGCATCGCTGTCGCCGTGCAGCACCAGCGTCGGTACGGTCACCTTCTTCAGGTCCGCACGGAAATCGGTGGTGGCGAACGCCTTCATGCACCCCAGCGCGGCCGTCTGGTCGGACTGGTGGGCGAGCGCGATGGCGGCCTGGCGCTCGTCTTCGGTGACCATCAGCTTGCCGTCGGCACTGAAGAAATCGCTGGTAAAGCCGTCGAAGAACGACTCCCGGTCCTTCTCCAGCCCCTGGCGCATTTCATCCGCCTTTTCCTGGCTCAGCGGCCCTTCGGGATTGTCCGCGCCCTTCAGCAGGTACGGCGGCACAGCCGACGCGAACACCACGCTGTGCAGGCGGTCCTCACCGTGGTTGGCGATGTAGCGTGCCACTTCGCCACCGCCCATCGAGAAGCCGACCAGGGTGACATCGCGCAGGTCGCGTTCGTCGATCAGGCCGGCCAGGTCAGCGGCCAAGGTGTCGTACTCGTAGCCATCGGCGGGCTTGTCCGAGCGGCCGAAGCCGCGACGGTCGTAACTGATAACGCGGTAACCGGCATCGCGCAGCAGCGGCACCTGTGCCTTCCAGGATTCGGCAGACAACGGCCAGCCATGGATCAGGATGACCGGGCGGCCGGTGCCGCCGGTGTCTTCAATGTGCAGTCGGACGGAGGAGGTAGCCATGGGAACTCCCGGGGGAAAGAGGAACCCAGCCTAGGCAATCGCACCGGAGGCGCCCGTGATGGATCCGGCTCAGGCCATGACATCGCGTACACGGGCAGCGGTCAGCCGGCACATTTCGCACCCGCATGGACGGCATTGGTCGGGCCCTGCGCCGGTTTCGTCATGCCCCGGTTACCGTACGCCATCGCCCATGCCAGTCTGCGCCGGTCCTCAACGGAGCCACGCCATGCTGCTCGCCCTGCCCCTGCTCGCCGCCGCCGTCGCCGGCACCTCCCCCGCCAGCGACACCCTGCGCGAGCAGATCCGCGAGGCCGACACGCAGCTGTTCGCCGTGGCCTTCGATGCCTGCGATGCCGACAGGGCCGCCGCGATGACCACCGAAGACATGGAGTTCTTCCATGACAAGGACGGCAAGTCCGCCAACAGCCGCGAGGACTTCCGCCGCAGCGTGGCCACCCTGTGCGACAACGCGCGCAAAGGGGGCTGGCACCTGCGGCGCGAACTGGTGGAGAGTTCACTGCAGGTCTTTCCGCTGCAGGACGATCGCGCCCTGGAAATGGGCGATCACCGCTTCCATGAGCGCGGCGCCGATGGCGTTGAACGCTGGACCGGCCAGGCCCGTTTCATCCAGGTCTGGCGCCGCGTGAATGGCCAATGGCAGGCCGAGCGCGTGATCAGTTACGACCACCGCCCGGCAGACAAGTGATCGTCAGCGCCACAAGGCCCGCTCAGTCGCGCAGGTTGCTGGCGCGCGTCAGCATCCAGCAACCGTAGCGGCGCGCGAAGGTGTAGGTATCGCGCTCGGCGTCGCTGCCGAACGTCACGCGCTGCCCGTTGTCATCGATCGCTTCGATGCGTGTGGGCGCGCTGTAGGTGCCGGCGCGCATTCGCTCGAGCGCGGCAGGATCGCGGCTGACCGGTGAAGGCACGAACAGATCGAACGCGGCCAGGTAGCGGTAGCTGAAACGTTTCAACCGCGCGGCACCCTGCTCCAGCACGATGTGCGTGGGCGCCAGCCCCTCGTGGTCATCGCGCACGGTGTGCATCGGCACCTCGTACTCCAGTGGGTCGGAGGTGTAGCGCAGGCGCACCCGGTCATCGGCCGGGTCGGCGAAGCGTTGCAGGAAGCGGGTGAAGTCCTGCGAAGGGCAGGCAGGATCGTCCGCCGCCACGGGCGTATCAGCCATCGCAATACCTGCGCAGGCCCACAGCCCCACGCCCAGCAGCCGCGCAGCCGCCTGCCCCCGTATCCGGTTTGTCTCTCCGTGCACCACGTTCTCCCCTCCATCCCATTGCAGCCGGGCGCCGTCCCCTGCGCCCGGCCACAGGCTAGCAACAAAGCGGTTACCGGCGCAGCCCACGACCGTTTTACACTGCCCACATCCGGCCACACGGTAGCGGCCACATGGAGCCCCCAATGACCCCTGATGATTCCCTGCACCAGCAGATCCGCCAGAACGTAGCCGCACTGGACGAGAAGCACGGTCGTGCGTTCGACGCCACCAGCGAGAACGTGGCCGCCAGCCTGGCCGTCAAAGCCCGCGAACAGGGTCTGGAACGCGCCGACCACGTGGTGGTGAGCAACGCCACGGCCAACCTCCCGGCCGGGCACAACATCTTCGTGGTGCAGGGCGACCCGGCCAACCCGGCGCACCTGCGGGCGATGCTGCCGACAGCCGTGGCCGCGCAGACGCCGGCCGAGCAGTCACTGCAGAAGCTGGGGCTGGGCGGGCAGCAGCCGGTGCAGGCCGAGCAGCAGACGCTGGACGCGCAAGCGCAGGATCAGCAGCAGAACCCTGCACATCGCATGGGGTGATGGGGCGGTGGCCGGATTGGCGGCCGCGCGTTACACCATGCGCGGCCCGGCCTGTTCCTGTACCTGCCGTTGTTGAATCTCGTCCTGCGTGCGGACCTGCGCGGACTGCGCCAGCTGCTCTGCACGTTCAAACGATGCTTCTGCGGGTGTCTGCGCGGCAAGCGCCGTGTCCATGCTGGCGCGCACGTGGGCCGGGTCGCTGCGCTCGCCCTGCACGATGAAGATCTTCTGCGCGGCATCAGCCTCCTGCGTGCGCTCGCTCAGCAGCACGTGGTCGACCTGGGTCATGCCATTGGATTTGGCCAAGGCGTAGAGGCTGGCACTGATGTTCGCACTGGTGACATCGAATGATCGCCCCCTTTCGGCGTCCAGCTTCGCCACCCCCTCGTTGATCTGCGACAGCAGGGGATCATCGCTGTGGTTGGGCGCGCTCTCTGACAGCATCTTCTGCTTCCAGTCGCGCTCCGGCATCGGGTTGTAGTGCTCGGTGTTCAGCTCGCTGTCCGGGAACGGCGGCTTTATGCTCTGCACCTCGGGCAGATTGAACAGAACCTTCATCTCGCCTTCGTAGTCCTTGTCGGCACCCATCCACGTCTGGCGATGAATGCTGGCATGGTTCATCGCTGCCCATGCAAAATCGGTGCAGCTGTGGGTGATGCCGTTGTACTTCATCTCGAAGCCATGGGCGGCGGGAGCGGCGGCAAACTCCTGCACCTTCTCGTACTGCTCTTTGGTGATCTCGATCGTGCGGGAGTAGTAAGGATCCAGATACTGCTCGCTGTCATGGTTGCTCACGCCACCTCGAACGGCCCCCAACTGCTTATCCCACTCGCTGATGGGCGGGCCACTCGAATCCGGCTGCAAGCCATAGCTGATGGCCGTTGTACCGTGCTCGAGCTGCACGTACATGTGCCCAGTCATCGAGCTTCCGCCGTCCTTCAGGGGTGTACCTGGAGCAGCCAGGTAAACAGTCAACGTGTATCGATCGTCCTTGTTCATCACTTCGACCTCGGTCCATATCCAAGCAACAGTTCAACATTCAATCCCTGAAGATCAGGTCGATCCGAGGGCAGCTCGATGAGTAAACGATAGCGACCTGATTCCACCCGCGATGCCTCCGCGATCCGGACCACACCGTAGACCCTTCGCTCATCGACAAGGCCTGCACTCCGTACTGCGCCTTGCGCCACGCTGCTTACGGTAGTGAAAGGAACCGCGCCATCGGGACCAACTGACAGCTCCGTACGGCGGTCGCGCGAGGTGTAGTTGAGAGGGGTTTCAACCGTCAAATCGCCATCAAGCCGTTGTAGATGCACACGGGTCGCGAAGGGGCGATCATCGATCCGGCCCTGCTGGGCAAGCATGGCCTTCGCGTCCATCCCCCACACGCGCAGACCCAGCATCAGATCGGGAACGGTGCCCGGCCCAGCGGGTGGCAGATCGAATTCGATGTCCACTACCTTGCCCGCCTTGTCCAACGCAATTGGGCGCGTCAACGGCACCACCGTGCGCGCGGTGGCTTCCTCTGCGGTCAGCAGCTTCGGCGCAGGCTCGGGGGGCGTGGCGGTGCAGCCCATCAGCGCGAGCAGCAGCACGGCTACGGCAGGCACACGGGCGCGTGGCAAAAAGGCATTCGGCATTGCGGCATCCATGGTCAGGTCGGCATTCCATAGCAACCTGTCCCACGGCGGGGCAGGCTGATGGGCGCATCTTCGCATGTACCTGTGAAAGCACCTGTAGGACAAATCTGAACGACGACCGCAAGTGCGGCTTTCTCGTCCGTTGCCACAAACAGCAAGGGGCAGAGCACGTTGCCCTGCCCCTTGGGCGCTACATGATTGGTTCTTTACAGCTGGATACGCGCCACGCTCTCTTCCGCGCCCTTGGCATCCTTCTCGCCGTTCTTGATGCTCACGTACAGCACGTTGTTCTTCGCATCCAGCGCCAGGCTGTTCGGGTGCGTCGGCACGGCGTAGGTGGCCACCTTCTGGTAGCTGTCGCTGTTGTACGCGGTCACCGTCCCGGCTTCGCGGTTGGTCACGTACAGGCGCTTGCGCGGTGCATCCAGCAGGATGCCCAGCGGGCCGGCATCGGTCGAGATGCTGGCCAGTTCCTTGCCGTTGCTGCGGTCGAGCACCAGCACGCGCTGGCCAGGATGCTTGCTGACCAGCCCGCTGCTCTTGGCCTGGTAACCACGCAGCATTTCCGAGCCCTGGTCGGTCACAAATAGGCGCTTGCCGGCTGGATCCAGCACGATGTTCATCGGCTGCTCGGCGGCGATCTTGTGCTGGGCCTCCACCTTGTTGGAGTCGGTGCCGACCACCACCAGATCGGCCAGCAGATTGCTGGTGTACACGCGCTTGTTGGCGGCATCCAACGCCAGGCCCGGTGCCTTGGCATTACCCAGACCCGGAATGGTGTTGATCACCTTCAGGGTGTTGGTATCGATCACGAACAGCACGCTGCTCACATCGGGCTGGCTGCTGTGGCCGGTCACGTACAGGCGGTTGGCGGCACTGTCGACCACCAGCTCGCGCAGGTCGTGGGTGTAGGCGGCCTTGCCGTCCTTGCCGGTCTTCTTCTCCATCAGCTGCACGGTGCCGATGGCCTTGTTCTGCGCGGTATCGACCACGGTCACCGACAGATCCACGGTGTTGCCCACGTACAGGCGGTTGTGGGCGTCATCCAGCACCACGCCGAACGCCTTGCGCTCCAGCGGGATACGGGTTTCCACGGCTAACGTGGTCGGGTTCAGGCGCAGCACCTGGGCCGGGCCGGCGTTGTCACCGAAGCCACCGGACGAGGCAACGAACACGGCGTTCTGCTTGGGGCTGTAAGCCAGCTCGTACAGGCCCTGCGCGATGGCCTGGCGCTGCACGGCGGTGGCGGGGCTGGTGGCGGCGGCGGCGGCTTCAGCGGCGAAGGCGGTCGGGGCACCGAGGCTCAGCGACACGGCGACGGCCAGTGCGGCCGAACGGAAAAGGGAATTGCGGATCATGCGAGCGTCCTTCAATGGGCACGGAGGGTGTCCTGGCTCGCGGGGCCGTTCTTCGACGGCCCGGCCCTGCATCTGTCTGCGCGGGGTGGGCTGGCTGGGTAGCGGGGGAATGGTAGCAGGTGGGGGCCGTGGCGTCCGCCTGCGGATGCATGGCGGACGCGCGATCCCGCACCGGGCGCCTAGGCCATGCGCGGGGCGTGCGTCTGGGCCAGCTGCTGCTCTTCCTGTTGGCGCTGGGCATCACGCTGCGGCTGTGCCTGCGCCAGTTGCTCGATGCGCTCGAACGAGTCTGCCACCGGCGTCTGCGCGGCGACATCTGCCGGCAGACTGGCGCGCTGATGCGACGGGTCGCTGCGGTCGCCCTGCACGATGAAGAGGTTGGGGGCCGCATCGCCGCGGCGCTCGCCGAGCAGCACATCGTCTACGCGCGTGAACTGCTGCTCCTTGGAGAGTGCCAGGAGGCTGGCGCTGACGTTGCCGTTCTGCGCGCCGAAGGCATTCATGGCAACCACGCGCTGGTGGATCTGATTCAGTCGGGGATTGTCGGCGTGGTTGGGGTCACCCGGCGTACCGGTCCAGGCCAGTGCATCCGCGCGGGCTGGGTCACTGGCGTCCGTGGACCACCGCTGTATCGCATTGGTCTGCACGGGCATCGGCTTCCATTCTTCCCGATCCAGCTCGCTGCCTTTCACTTGTGGCCGGATGCTCTGCACCGGTCCGATGTTGTCCAGCACCTTCAACGTACCTTCGTACGTCTTGAACTCACCGAAAATGGTGTTGCCGTGAATACCGGCGTGGTTCAAGGCGCCCCAGGCGAAGTCCACGCAAGAGTTGGAGGCAAGGTTGTAGTTGTCCTTGTCGAAGCCGTACTTCTGCGGATCGTTGGCGAACGCCTTGATCTTCTCGTACTGTTCCTTGCTGATCTCGATGGTTCGCTGGTAGCGAGGGTCCTGGTAGACCCGAACATCGTTTAAATCGACCATGCCGTGACTGCTACCATCCAGCTCCATCGTCCGAGTGAAGCCAAAGCTCAGGGGCGCTCCCTTCATCCCCGGCTGGTCGAGTGTCAGATACATATGGCCGACATCGGAGTTGTCCAGATCGATCCATTCATTGCCACGCATGCCGCGACGAGGCGTGCCCGGCGCAGCAACATGGATGGTGACGGTGTAACGCTCTGCTGCATCCTGCATGATTTACTTCCCTAACGAGTAATACGCGGCGATGAACTCAGCTTGCATCCCCCCGAACTCGGGGCGATCTTCCACAACGTCAACGGTGACGCGATAGCGGCCTGGATCAATCAGACCCGCGTCGGCAATCTCTAGAATCTGGTAGAACATGTCCTTCGATTGAAGCCCAGCCTGCTCTAGAGGATAGGTATCCACGCTGGCCTGGAACAGACGCTCGACCCGGCCGTCGTGGGTAAGCTTTTGCCAGCCGCGCCCATCATCGGATGGCCTTGAGAGTGGCATGGGCGCCAGCGTTGCGCCGCCTACCCGTTCCAAGTGAATTCGTGTCTGGAACTCCCCTCGTCTCAAGCGATCAGCAGCTTCCGATACAGGCGTTGAATCAGGCCCCTGCACCCTCAACCCGAGCTTCAACCAAGGCATCTTCGGGTCCACGACAGCCGGCGCATCAAAAGTCACATCCACGATGCGCCCCGCCTTGTCCAATCGCACGCCACGCGTGAACGGCACTACGGTGCGTGCATCGGCCTCGGTGCGGGTTAGCAGCTTGGGCGGTTCGGGCTGCGACGAAGACAGGCCGCAGCCAACCAGCAGCGACAGTACGGCCATCGCGCCCAGCACGTGCACCGCCCGCATCACTGCTCCTTCAACCGCAGCGAATCGGCCACATCGGTCTGTGCCGCTACTTCCGTAGCGATGCTCGCGCGGCGGTGCCCCGGGTCATCGCGGTCGCCCTGCACGATGAAGATGCTCTCCGCCTCGTGGCTGCTCTTGGTAGGCCGGCTGAGCAGCACGTGGTCCACGCGGGAGAGGTTGTTCTGCTTGGCCAGCACCAGCAGGCTGGCGCTGATGCGCTGGCTGGTGTCGTCGAAGGTGCGCCCGTGTGCGGCGTCCAGCTCGGCCACCTTCTGGATCAGCTGCGCGAACAGCCGGTGATCCGGGTGCGAGGGGTCCAGCAGCGTGCCGGCCACTTCCATCGGGCTGGGCGGCGGCTCGTCGCTCGGGCGACCGCCTTCGCGGTGCAGCTCGGCCTCGCGTTCGGGCATCGGGTGGTGCTGTTCGCCATTCAGCTCGCTGACCGGGAATGGCGCCGCAATGCACTGGATTTCCGGCAGGTTGAACAACACCGCGAACTCGCCCAGATTGCTGCCGCCGTCCAGCGGTGCCGGCTGCGAATGCAGGCCGGCATAGTGCAGCGCGGCCCAGACGAAATCGCTGCAGCGGTTGATGGTGGCCGGGCGATCGACATCAAAGCCGAACTCGGCCGGCTCCTCGGCGAAATCGCGCAGGCAGCCGTAGTGCTCCTCGCTGATCTCAAGGGTGCGGCTGTAGTACGGGTCGCGGTGCTCGTCGGCATCATCGTGCACGACCTCGGCGTATTGCACACCGGCAGCGGCCTCACCGGGCGGCAGGCGCGGCGGTGCGAAACCGTAGCTGTGCGCTTCCTCGCCGGCGGCGGTCTGGAAATACATGTGGCCGCGCGGTGAGCTGCCGCCGCTGTTCAGCGGGGTGCCGGGCGCGGCCAGAAAGAGGGTTACCGTGTAGCGTGTTACTTGCTCCATGCCTGCTCAGCCTTGTTGGGTACTGCGGTCCTGGCCGGATGATCGCATAGGTGGGTTCGCGGGCAGGTGGAGGCGACCTGGGTGACGGAATCGGCTTGCTGAATGTGTGAACCAGGGAGCAGTACGGAGGCCTTTAGGACCGGAGCCTATAGAGCAGCCAGGATGAGGGCCGTATAGTCCGCAAAAGGACGCGGTGGAATCCTTGGATCCCATCGCCTGCAACCGGACTCAATTGAAGGATCAATCATGCCGCTGGAATTTGAGCGTCAGCCAGGCTCCGCAGTCGATCGCCACACCGGCGTCACCATCACGGCACCGCGCATCCTGCCAGCGAGCCCCCCCGAAGATCCGAGCCACACCGAGTATCAGTATCTCTTCTATCTCAATGGCCAGAGAGTTGACGGACTGGGGCTGTTTGGATGCGACGAGATGGTTGAGACACAGAATGGACGGGAACGCTTCTTTACCCTGGATCTGGGCCGCGACTGGGTCCTGAAGTCCGTCCTCGGCTTCAAGCAGACGTTGAATAATCAGGACAGTGACTTCGCCTTCCTATGCTCAGTCGCGCAGGGGCTGGTGCTGGCAAACATGGACCACAGCAGTGCGAGGTATGGCGTGCGATACGTGGCGATCACCACGCCCGAAGCACTTGCTCGTAACGATATTTCCACAGTTGGCTTGGCGCCTCCTCATCATGGAGGCGCCATCATCCTGGCTGAAGCAGTCAATCCCGTGCGTGCGGATTGAGGCTGGCCATCATGTCCAAGTTCACATTCGACAGTTTCGCTCTCGCCACGTTGGGCGGAGCGAAGAACACTTCTGACAGCAGCCCGCTCACAATGCAACAGAAGCAAGAGGTGATCTCCTATCTGAGATCACCTCAATCGGGGCCTGATGGCGTTTCGAGCTACGCTGACTACGTCGCTACCAAGATGCAAGCACATCCCCCTGAGCTTCCCGCAGGCACAGACTATCTTGGTTTCTCTGCGACAGACCGCAGCGGGCAACTGAATTTTGACAATGCCAAGAATTATGCAAAGGATGTGAACGGCAGGGCCGGCATCATTGGTGACACGCCTTGGGGACGTTTCATCGACGAGATGAGGACGGCCCCTGTAAAACACCCTGAGTTCCAGATCATGGAGCGAGGGCTCGAGCGCTTCATGAATGCCCAGGGGACGGAACCTTGGGCGGGCAATCATAGAGCAGCGCTGCAGGACATCATGTGGAATGCGGGCAGTCCAAAGTATTTCGAGAACGCCATTGCCACGGGTAGGCCCCTGGTGGCATTCGTCGATGGGGCCAAGTCCGGACGTGGCTTCGACAAATTTGAACTGACCACCGCTCTCGACCACCCCACCGTCCGCATCAATGGTTACCCCATAAGCGAATTCGGCCCAGAGCCTCTGGCCTTTGCAATCCAATCTGCTGCCGAGTACCAAGCCCTCGAGCGCACCCTCGCACAGCACGCCACCACGAACACCGGTCAAACTGTCGATGTGGCCCAGGTGCGCCTGCATCTCAAGCCCATCGATGGCTATGACGCCGTTGGCAAGACGCTTTTCGAAAAACCGCTGCACGACTTCAGTTCACTCAATCTCAGCGAGATGTCGACCACCCGCGCGGAATGGGTCGCTGCTCGCTCGGCGCTGTCTACCGGGCCTCGTCTGTTCGCCGATCTGCCTGAGCCGACTCCGCATTCAACGCTGCAACCGGGCGCGCCACGCGGGCCTCCGGGTGCGGCAACAGCAGCCGAAGCTGTACCCCACGGCGTAAACCCCGGCATGAAGGCCTTGGGCGTTGCCGGCGTCGCCTTGATGGCGCATGACTTCGCCACCTCCGGCCACAAATGGGTGGAACTGAACTCGCAAGGAAACACCGCAGGCGCAGACTCAACTTCGGCGCACTTCGTCGGCCGCAACCTGGGCGGCGCACTCGGCGGCTTCGCAGCAGGTGCAGGCATTGGCCTTGTATCCGGCTCGTGGACTGGCCCGGGCGCTGTCGTCGCTGGCATCGGTGGCGGTGTGCTGGGCGCCCATCTGGGTGAGAAGTGGGCCGAACAGAAGGACATCGAGCGGGTCTATATCCAGCAGGATCCATTGCAGCGCACCTGGGCGCGCAACCCGGCAGACCCGGATGGCCGCTGGCTGCGCAGCGCCGAGCAACAGCAAGTTCAGAGCGCTGATCTGGGGGCTGGCGTGGAAGTACGGCCAGTACAAACGGCGCAGGGCGCCGATGTCACCTTCAGCGCCGACTATGTGGCCACTGGCGCGCTGGAGCGCCAATTGAACTGGCAGGCCGCCCGCGCCTCCTACGAGCTGGGCCTGACCAACCTGCCGCCGCCACGGGATCCCTATCGACTGAGTGCCAGCGGCTTGAAAGAGCCGCCACCCAGCGCCTTCGAGACCGGAAGGGAGTTCGTGCGCGACACCGTATCTCGGCAATGGGAGCTGGAGATAAAGGAGGTCGTAGATGGGCGCACGCCCATCACGCGCTGCGAGCCTGTTCCGCCGGAACGCGAACCGGCCTTGGATGAGCAGTCGCGCACAGTCATCGCGCAGAACGCGGCCAACACCAAGGCGGCCGTGGCCGCGCGGTACATGGTGGCCCACGAGCAAGGCCGTTGGAGTGATTTTGGCGACGCCCAGAACCCGTCCATCCCGCAAGCAATCCGCGATGCGCAGGACAGCGCCAATACTCTGCGTGCGAGCGACGGCCGTAGCTACAGCCGCCAGGCGGATGGCCAGTGGCTGCACGAGGGCGTGGTCTACAACAGCCAGGCCAATCGCAACGTTGGCGATGAACTGGAAATCACTTGGCAGAGCCAGAACGCCGGCATTGCGGACATGGGCAGGATGGCCGAGCAGATCAAGGCCACCGTGCACATCGCGCCTGAGGGTGTGCGCGGGCAGGTAGAATCGCTGTACGCGAAGCATGGCATTCCGCGCACCGAGGAGCAGCTTGCCGCCACCACCGCCGCAGTTGAACAGAATCTTGCCGCCGTTGGAAAACAGGCCGACATCACGCTGGAGCTGATGCCCGATCCACGCACGCACGCGCCCAGCCCGGACAGCGCCATCGCGTCCTTCGGCACTGCAGCGGGCAACCGCATGGAGCTGACCTCCACCACGACCGTGGAGGATGTGGCGAGGCTGCAATTGGTTCATCGGTCTCCATCCCATCCCCTGCCACAGATGGATGGGCAGCAACGCGAACACCCCACCGCTCCCGCCGTAGTGCAGGAGCAGGATCACCCCGCCCATGCTCTGCACGACCACGCCCGCAAGGCCGTGGATGAATCCATGACCGGCGGCGGCCCGCAAGTGCCGGGTCACCCTGACCACCCGCTCTACGAGCAGATACGCGACGGTGTTGCGGCACTGGATGCCAAGCACGGGCGCAGCTTCGACGCGATCAGCGAACGGATGAGCGCCAGCCTGCTGGTGCTGGCCAAGGACAACGATCTGTCACGCGTGGACCACGTGCTGCTGAGCAACGCGACCGCGCAGAGCCCTGCGGGCCAGACGGTGTTTCTGGTGCAGGGCGAGTTGAACGATCCCTCGCATCTGCGTTCCTCGATGCCGACAGCGCAGGCCGTGCAGACACCCGTTGAGCAGTCGCTGCAGCGGTATGAAAGCGTGAGCCAGGAAGCGCAGCAGCGTGCGATGAGTCGTGAGCTTGAGCAGCAGTCGCAGGAAGAGCGGATGCAGCAGGAAGTGAGAGGGCGTGCGGCAAGTATGGGGTGATCGGCACCAGCTACCCACGAGGGTTCAGTAGGACGGGGCGTTGGCGTAGCAGCTTCGGCGGCTCGGCGACACCCTTCATCCAGCAATAGGCAGTCGGCATACACATCGCTGAGCCTCCGAACTTCTGTCTGCAAGCCGGGCACCCCGGGGAGGATGGCCATGTGCCGTCCTGCCATCATCAGCAGATTATTGCCGTAGCGCACGTCGCTCCATCGTGCTGAGCCCCTATATTTCCCTGGGCCGAGTAGCGATGCCTGCAAGGGCAACAGCCAACCAAGCGGAGGATGGATTAGGCCGTACTGACCGCTGTCCGCACATCACGTCCTGCTAAGAACGTGATGTCATTCCCAGCCAACGCTCCAAGTTCTCTCCGCCATTGAGCAGAAGATCCGAACGAGAAAGGCACCGCCATGCCACGGCAACGCCAATAACCACCCAAAGCCAATAGCCAAAAGAAGCGCTGGCGGTCACCTTGCCTATGACGAGGATGTAGCCAAGCAGGAAGGCCACCATGGCGGCCACGCCGTAACCGGCCATAAGCACTACGGCAATGATCTTTCTGGCCCCGGGGTTTCCGAACCATTTCCGGCGCCAGCGAATCTCGCCTGTAGCGTCATCAATCTCAACAAGGTCCCAAGCGTTGGCAACGTCCACGATGGCGAGTGCGGGTTGATCTAGCGCGCACAGCTTGCGGATGACGGAGACCGGCAGATAGACGCCGCAGTGATGCCTGATGGCAACCGAGAGCCAGAGGTCATCCTTGGCATTCTCCTCACGGAACAACTCAAGGAAGTCCTTCCGGGCCGAAGTACGCTGATGATTCAGGCCTGACAGCCATTTGAAGATTAATACCAACACCGCGCAGAGGGCGACGGGCACCAGAAACTGGTCGCCAGCAAGATCGACCAGCTTGTTGACGATGCCTTCCATGGAAATCTCCCTTCGTCCCTGTCCTGCGTGAAGCATCGCTGATCGGGTGGGGTTCCGCAATTGAGCGTAGCGGGGCCAGGCGAGCCCAGTCCTGGTCCACGAGACGGGCCTCACCGAAGCTGGCTACCCTCCTCATCGATGATGACCATGACACCGATCGATCCCCCATGGCTGGCCGCCTTCGATGCCGAGCTTCTCTACCTGTTCGCCATCGACCACCAGGATGCTGGCATGGATGCCTCTCTGCTGGGCTGTTACGCCGATCTGCCACCGCGCGAGGCGGCGCTGGCCTTCGGTAGTGACTACGACCTGGAGCGCGACGATGCGCTTTGGCCACGCCCCGGGTTGGGTGTCAGTGTTAAGTAAGTGACGCAATCGGCTTGTTCTGATCGTGGGCACTGGATGAAGGTGTGTCGCAATTAAGCATGTCTTGTTGCGAAAAGTGCGCTCCGCGATCGACGTGGCGGCGGCAGCTTAACTTTCGCCGCAAGCACTGTGCTGCAAAGGTTTTCGCGGCTTTTCTGCCGTGCCACAATGCTGGAAGCGTCAGAACTGACGGCCTTTTGGGCTGCGGTGTCTTGGCATCTCGCTAGCACGCGGGTACACCTTGGCGTGCCATCGATGAAGGGTGGCCGGGTGTCGAAAGCCCGTTCTATAGCGATGTGTTTACGCTTGTCAGCCGGCGTCACCTTTGCGTGGCGCCGGCTGGCAATCCGTTCGCGTTCCATGGCGGGCGGTGTGTGGGGGTCTTCGGACCCACCGGCTTCGCTATAGACCGGCTTTCGAACCACGTACCGTCCGCCTCCCTTCGGGGTGGCGCTGCCGTCTGTCCTGTACGGAGCACTGCCATGAACGCATCGGAATTCCGCCCCCTGCACGCTGCCACCGACCCGGCCAATGCCGAGCCCGAATTGGACAGCAGTGCAGACCCTACTGCCTTCCTCACCACGCTGCGCCGCATCCAGAGCGGTGCCGCCGCCGATGGCCAGCCCTGGCCGGAGCGCTCTGCGGCACCAGGCCGGCGCATGGCCCTGGCTGACGCCGACTGCGCCCTGGCAGGCCTGCGCGTGGTGCAGGAGATGCTGTTGGCCGGAGAGCGCGCGCGACAGAACGGAGAAGCCGCGCAGCACCTGGGCGACCGCACGATGGAGGGGCTGATGCTGGCGTGCGTGGCGCTGACGGCGCAAGCCAGCGCTTGCCTGCAGGTGCGAGCATAGTGCCTGCGCTGGGGGTCTGGTGCGCTGCGGCTGAGTTGCCGCAGTGCGGGCCATGAGGGTGCCGCCCGTTGTTGTAACCAGCACCCTCATGGTGATGGGCTTGGTAATCACGGACTACTTCCTTCCCCAGGCGACGCTGGAGGTGAAGGCATACCGCAGGCTGTCGGATTACTCCTTCGGGTTCATGCGGGAAGAGGCTAAGGCGTTTGCGGAGGCGCGGGGTGGCGTCCGGTTGGAGGTGAGCTCGGGGGATGGGAGTGAGCGGTACTTCGTACTGCACGCCGCCGGGCAGCCGGTGATGCTGGTGGATAATTCCTCGATGCAACTGTTGGTGATGGTTGCCGGGGATGCGGGAGAGCGGGCTCCGGATCTGCTGGAGTTGCAGCAGCAGTGGCGGGTGCGAACGCGGCCGGATTGGGACCGACGGCGCTGATCTGCTCAGTAACCATTATTGGGCCCCCATAAGTCTAGGCCCGCCCTGCCTTTGAGCTTTCCCGCCACCGCCGAGGAATCCCCGATGCCCGCGCTGCCTGCCGGACGCTTGTGTCTACTTCTTCAACAACTCATCCCGATGGTAGCTGAGGTAGCGAGCCTGAGCCGAAGAGAACGGAATGCGTGCAGTCTTCTGCACAACATCCCATTTCACGCGCACCGCATCTGGCAACTGGCTGCTAAGAATTAGGCCACCATCATCCTCGAAGGAGATGTAGCCCCGGTCAAAGAGGCGATCGATATGGGGTGCGAGCATAAGGCCGTTGTGGCCATCAAGGCGCTCACTGTTCTCACTCTTTGACCATGGCTTGATGTGACTGGCAATCAGGAAGCTGGCATCACTGGTGCCGGTCACCCGACAGCCTTTCTCAATGTCGCTGACATTCTTTCGGTAGATGCCCTGACCTTTCCTGGCCTTGATCAGCTGGAGTTTCTCGGTCTCGTCAATGTTCTTGTCATTCACGATGTCCTGGACCGGCCCCTCTTCCTGCCACTCTCCGACATCATCAAGATCGACTTCTAGGAGCTCCAGCAGCTTGGCAGCCATCGCCTCGGGAACTGGGAACAGGTAGGCCTGATTGCCCTTGCCGTCAGCCTTTAGTGGTGAGTACTTCGCAGGAAGCAGCGGCCCAATCTGAGCCATGTAGTCGCTCACCTTCAGCGGAGCGTCCACCAGATGGTAGTCCACAGGGACGGCCCATCCATCCTTGCGCCACTCCTCGTCCGTCTTCTTGAACTCCTCGGGGCGATCCATCGAGTAGTGGGCGCCGCTGACTACTGCGATGGCCCTGATTCGGGTACTAGCAAACGCAAAGACCACATCGCCCGGCCGCACTTGAGTCATGTTCTCGTAGGAGGGGTTGATATTCCCCCTTACGTTGGTCTTGGGCGACCACAGGTAACCTGCCTTAACAGCCTTGTCGAAGGTCTGCTTCTGGTTCACCCACCAATACCTCATCCCCGCCCCTTGTCTCATCCAATTGATGCGGCCTATTGGCCTTCGAGACGGTGATGGTACCTACATCTGTCGCAATCGGCACTGTTCGAAGAGGGACTGGTGTTGACATCTCGCAGCAGCGATTCCTAATCAACTGCCATCTGATCCGCAACGTCTGGAGTAGAGAGCTTTTAGACCTATGACAGCTTTTAGGGCGTGCTCGGCAGGAGCTAAATTTCCAACCGATCAACGGTCGCGCATCAAACCCTAACCATTTACACAGGTAGCTCCAGAGATTGAGGCGAGCTCTTCATTCAGGCAGCTCACCAAGCATGAACTGCCTGGTGTGGCAGGCGGAAATGTGTGCCTAATTCCCCAGATGATGGACAGCGGAAGCGTCGTTCGCCCGCCACAAGGGATGAACCATATCGGGAAATATTTCCTGCGCAGCCTTCGCGCTCTTCACTGCACGAGGTAACCGAGCAGTATGAGTTCTGCGGGTTAAGGGCCACTACGCCACGCACGCCTTGCGCACCGGGAAGCCCAAGATCGCTACATCTCGACGTCGTATAGCCAAACTTTGTTCAAGCCCGAGCTTGTCTCCCTAGAGTAGCCATCACACTCCGGCAGCAACATGGTGACGCTCCCATCTCGTTGTCCTTCTAGCATCCAATACAGCGCGAAGCCAAGGGTCTGGGCCTTCGTTGAGAGAGGCGACAGATAAATGTGCCCCGTCGGATCGCTACGACGTATTCCCCCAACGGTCTCAGCGATTATCGCCGCAGTAGCAAACGGGTCGTTTGCAGGAGCGAAACGACGCTTGACCACCCAAGACCCGTCTAGAGCCTTGTCGCCACTCCTTGCTGCACGCACAGCGCTCTGCTGGTACATGTCTGGGCTCAAGGACGGAAATCCAAAGATCGGGTAAGTTACTGCGCCGTCTTTATTATGTAGGACTTCACCAACCAGTGCGTGATCGTAGCCCACGCCGACGATCAGATAGTCTCGAACCTTCGTGCGACCCCCACTTCCGGCCATGCCTCGAACCGGCCTAACAGCTCCTGTTGTCGTGACGCTGAAGCTAGTATTGTCCTGCTTGGAGTACGCCTTGGGCTCGGAATAGATTGCGGAAACGTGCCGGAACCCTAAACTTCGAAGTTTCGCCAGCAAGAAGCACAAAGAAGACCGCATGAATCCGGTTATGTCAATGCAAATCCTCTCGCCACCCGAAACCAAGCCTATCGTGTTAATAAGCTCGTTCATTTGCGCCATCTCGTCAATATCGCCCGGAGCGGAGACGAGCCAGGGTCCGCGGGGCACATCGTGAGACTCAAACTGGTACTCAGGATGCACATGGTAGATCTTCCGCACGGCGTTCACGGAATCAAATACCAGAGAAATTCTCTCTGAGAAATTGAAAGCGGAAACAAATATATCAAACGCCCCAACCTCATTAGCCAAGTTCCCAGAATTGATGGACCTCTTGTAAAACACAGAATAATCAATCATTTAATCAAAACCCCCTGCCCTCCGACCTTGCCACTCAAGAAGGGGCGCCCCCACTTAGACTCCAACGCCTTTCTCTTTGCCTCAAATTCACCAGAGCTCTCTATATCAAATATTGAATTAACCACATCTCCCCGCAGAAAAATATCCCCTCGCCTCGCTATCGGGAGACCCCACTTTGGAGAGAGCATGGGATTAATCTGAATTTTTCGATCCTTCCTAAGAGAATTCCTGTCTGGCCGGCCATTTTTCACTTCGAACACCAGCGAGTAATTAAGCGCGTGCCGGAGCGAATCTCGAGCAGCGTCCGTCAACTCGGAATCCGAGAAGCTTATAGTTAATGGTGAAACCTCCGGAATATTGATTGAGAACCTGGCGACTCTGAGCACCTCACACAATCTTGCCACGACCTTCCTGGCCTGTTCAGCACGTCGTCCAAAGTGAGTATCAGATTCGAACATAAAGCTAGCCGCCTCACGAGCACCGTCAGTCTGGTACTCGACGGGAAGCGGTCGACCATGTAAAAAATTGCTGCCACGGAAAGTCGCCACCGAGTATGCATGCCCAAGCAAAACCAGGAGACTTCTAGGATTGCAGCTAGACATCTTTATGAAGGTAGCCATGCCCGCATATGGAACAGCGCGGCCACTCTCCCTACACACCTGAGCAAAGATGTCAGATGACCAATGGTTATATGCCGTCCCATAGCTAGACCTGAGCTTCTTTCCTTTTGGCGCGGACACAAAATCTAGGCTAAGTTGGCGAATCTCGGCAGCCACCATAATCGGGCTACCACTGCGGCGCCATCTCTTGCAGAACAGAAGCACATTCAGGCGAGCGACGATGTAAGGTAGATCCTCGCAAAGAAGTTTGTAGAGCTCCTGCTCCACATTCTGCGGCAAGGCGCCCTCCATAACTCGTTCAAGAGTTCCAGAGAGCTCCGGCAGATTTTCCTCGCCAATCGCCTTTTGCAAGTATGCTGAGTAAAAATCACTGCGATCGATCTCTTCAAAAAAGTCCCGAGCTGACCGCGGGCCATCGTGAGAATGAAACGACGCACCAACACGCCGCATTCGACCCTCGATGAATTTGTCCGCAAACGTAGGGTAGGACTTCATCCCCCTCATTATCTCGTCGAGATATGAGGTCTTGTACTCTGCACCTTCGCGATTTTCCTCGAGCCCCCCAAGCGTCTCCCGGGTCAGCATCGAATACAACCGCCCACTTAATCTATAAGTGCAGTGTCCGCGGGCGTAGCGGATGAGGGAATTTACGACAACTTGTTGATCCTTGGAGAAGTTCTCCATTTCATCAATCATGTAAATAACCCTGCACCCGCGAAGCTGTGGGTGAAGGAGGCCGACATCCCTGGCAATAGGACCAGAAAGTCCGCCCACTGAGAAGTACGAGATCACGTCCAGGCGACCGGTGAAGGCTGCATTGTTCACAGCATGATCTAGCTCAAGCTGCCTCTCGATCACCCAAGAACGCAGCCCTTCAAGGGTCAACGCGAGGGATGCGACGTCGCCAGTAAACCTCGATGTGACTGATGAGACGAACCTCCCCTGATCAACATCTGGAACTGACGCAGAAGAGGAAATGTCAATCAAGCTATCAAGAAGTAACTCGGCCAGCTGAAGTTCCAGGTACGAACCGAATATGTTCTGCCATACTGCAACCTCTGAGGGAACAGACTGAAACCTAGCAGCGTCCATTCCGGTCGCGCGGAGAAACACCCCTATAAATCCAGCCTTCTCCACTACGTTGATTGCCGGCGAGTTCACATGCCGGAGCCTCATTGCCGGATAGCAGTAGTATCTCAGCAGGTGTGTCTTACCAGACCCTTTTCCGCCGAGAATCAATTTTGAACGGAGTTCACCAGGCTCAATAACCTGCTCCATCAGGCTGTCATTCTCAACCCAAAGATCATTAATTTGTTCATCTGAAAAATCAGATGCATGCACGAGCGAAAACGGATTCTCCGGTTTGTTCGTCATATTCAATAACTCTTGTTAAAGCGCGGAAATACTGGAGTCCAGGGCTGGCTGGCATGGTCAAACCAGAAAATCGGGGGCGCATTATCTGGTGTATTATGAGGAAACGCGAGAAGTAACTGACCATCCTTATAGCCCAGAGGGTCGCTTGGTACCAAGCTACTCCCGTAAGCATGGGACATGCTATTCAAGCGTAGTTGATCAAACCAAACCGGATTCTCACCTTTGAAGTATCGAGAATTATCGCAAAATGCCTTGTAACTATCATCGAGCTCAAAGAGCGCAGTTGCGTTTCCGTCAAAAAGATCCGGCCCATTTAGGGTCTTCATCCCGGAACTCGTAGAGAAGAGCGACACGAACCTGATATCGATCCCAGGTACATTCTTACGAATACTCTTAAGATCACGCGCCATGTAAGTCGTGACCTGCGTTCCAGACCCTACGAGGTCATCAAAGAATACATATCGACGGATGCCAGGGCGCCTCGGCAGATAGACCACTTCTCGTCCACCAGAGGCTGCAGTCGCATATCCCGAGGGGTAAAATGCCTCGTGAAAATCACAGAATATGTCTCTAGGCAGGCTATTTACTTGCCTAAAGTAGTACAGAAGGTGCGCACCACTTTCCGAGGGATTGCCAACTCCAATAAATCTGGTGGAGTGTAGCTCCTGCCTGAACAATGAATTTATGAGACGGAAATCAAAGGTGCCCTTGAAGTTTCTGCGAATTCTTTGCTTCAGGGGCGATGCGAAGTGATCCCGATACAAGGACTTCAGCATCTCCCTAACCAATCTCTTACTGAAGTACATGTACTTAGTTAAGAAGTAAAGAGCGTATGCCCTCTCCTCTTCCCGCTCCAGACAAAGCCCGTCAAAGTTGCCTAGCCACTCCTGTATTCTCGGCCACTCAACCTCCATATCCCAAGCGTGTTGGGAAAGAGCTTGCAGCTTGCCTTCGATTTCTACAGTGTCGATCGTGGAACTCATGTCTTCTTCCTGAATACCAAAATACTTTCCGTCGTAATTATGGAGGCCGTTTTGTTCCGCTTGGTCATAAGCCCACGGGACTTTATTGAATCCCGGAGCGACATCTCCAACTCCAGGCCAGCGGAGAGCAACACCTGCCGTACAAAATCGTCATTTCTCAACGGGGAACCGCAAACTTGATTATTCCCTATAACAATTACCGCGCAACCGTCATCGGATAGGGTGTCGCTCATTTCGGATAGAGATGCGTGCATCTCATCAAGATATAGCTCGGTGATTCTCGCTCGCTTCGAGTTTACCCGCCGCACGCCGTTGACAAACTCGGAAAATTCATCACCAATAGGCCTATTACAAACGAGCTCTTTAGATCGGGACACGTGCTCTCTCCCGATCGACTTCGACTCAAGAACTGCAAGTTCTCGTGGACTAGCCAATCCGAGCCAGTTGAGAGCCAGACTTGACGCGCGAATGTACTTTTGCGCGCTTCCATAAGGCGGAGAAGTAACTATCAGCGGCACCTTCATACCGGCGTCACGCACGGAGGCGAGGTTCTTCGCGTCGCGGCTTACTAGAATTGCGGGCTTCCGAAGCGGCGCTGCTTGATTCGTTAAAATTACGCGCCTGATATTGTCAACACATACCCGCTTAAACTCGTCCATTGCACTAGCGTGCGCCAGCCAGTGCTGTCGCGCTCGAATTCGCTCGTTCACGCTGGAACTGTGTCGATCTCGCTCTTTTTGCCTAACTGGAACAGAGATGAGCGGATCTGCGTTGCTCAGTCTTCTCGCGGCAGACGCAAAGCAAATTCGGAAAAAATCTCTAATGCTCTGCTCGTCAATTTGCGCGATCTTTGATGAGATCACGTCCAACTCGGACTTTACGCGAGCCGAATACCATAGCTGCCAGTTGACAATGTCGACAAAATCGATCTCTTTTCCGGAACTTTTCCGAGACACGATGAGATCGAGCCCCTTGAGCAACTCTTCTGGGTTGTAAGGCGTAGTTTTGACCGCCGTCAGCAGGGCGGCGAAAGGGTTAGCATCACATATCAAAGGAGTAGCACCGTCTACAGAGGCTTCAAGCGCTACGGTTCCAGACCCACAGAATGGATCGAGCACAAGATCATCAGGCCCGCCCTTCTCATCCCTCGATGCCACAAAGAACTGGGCGATCATGGGAAGAAGTTTGGCAGGATACGGATGTAGTTGATGAGTGTGCGTGTCCCCCAACTTAGCCCAGGTCAGTGCTTTACGAAAGTCGACCTCAAGCGGCTCCCTTACCTTCTGGTACGAGGCCCGTAAATTTGCAAGTAGTTCGGCAGGCGAGGACAAGAGGATGATCTATAGTGGCCGATTTGTAATCAATGACTTCAATAAAGCAAGGGCGGCTCTTCAGCCGCCCTTACTATGCAATACAAAGTTGAGGTGCATCAAACCCCAACAGGATTAGCCTTCTCCGGGTCAATCTTGTACTGCTTGATCGCCCGGGCCACATCCTTCGCGGTCATCTTCCCGTCCTTCGCCAGCGCCGCAATCGCGGCATGCGCGATGTAGTACCGGTCAACTTCAAAGAACCGGCGCAGGTTCGCACGCGTATCCGAACGGCCGAACCCATCGGTACCCAGCACGGTGTACGACATCGGCACGAACGCACGGATCTGGTCCGCATACGCACGCACATAGTCGGTGGCGGCAATCGCCGGGCCC